>FTCT01005075.1_pt1 | contig 22238 bp, 25 predicted proteins | sample 1658881 | NCBI WGS metagenome assembly FTCT01 (sample SAMEA3914864, study PRJEB12502) | metagenome | biome: forest; material: soil | place: USA | collected 2012-03-12 | depth 0.3 m | reverse complement strand
GGTTGGAACAACATCAACCAGACCACCAAGCAGCCCTATGTCGGCCTGAACCTGGCCCATCCGGACATCGGCCCGCGCACCTACAAGGTCAAACTCGGCCGCGCGGCCGGTCAGGACGACGACGATGTCTTCGCCCTGATCTGGAACCCCGAGGACTGATCGGCCCGCCCCCGCGTCGCAAGGCGCGGGGCCACGGCCCGCTCAAGGCCATCGTCTTTAGGAGGGGAACGTTTCGCGCGGGGGTCGTTTGCGTACGTCCCGCCCGCGCGCTCGCACGGGTGTGTTCGCCCTGGCGCGGCCGAGCCCCATCCACCCACCGCCGCGCCCCCAGCAAGCAGGGAGCACGGCGATGATGGACGAAGACGATGCGATCAAGCGGGCGGCCCGGGCGCGAAAAGGCAGTCCGTTTCTCAACACCGCCCAGGCCGCCCACTATGTCGGCCTGGCCGAACGGACCCTGGAAACCATGCGCGGTCAGGGCCAAGGTCCGGCCTTTCGCCGCCATGGCCGGTTCATCCGCTACCACATAGACGACCTGGACGCCTGGTCTCGTCGCCAGGGCGGCGAGCGCGATCCGTCCCAATCCAGGCACGACGGGCCGCGCCATGTTTAGCCGCGTGCTCACCCCGCGCGGCCAGGCTCTGGCGGCCCTGGTCGGTCTGGCTCTGGCCGGACTGGCGGCTCCCGTTTTGTTGCAATCCCCGCCGCGTCTGGTCTGGAACGCCACCGCCAGCGCGCCTGTCGGCCTATGGGCGATCACCCCCGGCGCGGCGGTCCAGGTCGGCGACAGCGTCCTTGTCTGGCCGCCGCCGCCCGCCCGCCGCCTGGCCGCCCAGCGTCATTATCTCCCGGCCAACGTGCCGATGATCAAGGCCGTGGCGGCTGTCTCGGGCGACCGGGTATGCGCGCTGGAGGCCTCCGTCACCGTCAACGACCGGCGCGTCGCCGTGCGGCGCCTTGCCGATCGTCGCGGGCAAAAACTGCCCTGGTGGCGCGGCTGCCAACGCCTGTCGCGTGGTCAGTTCCTGTTGATCAATCCTGCCCCGGACTCGTTCGACAGCCGGTATTTCGGGCCGGTCGAGGGGCGGGCGATCATCGGCAAGGCGAGACTGCTATGGCGTCGCTGATCGTCTCCACGGCGGTCGCCAGTGTCGGTGCGCCGTCCCCCGACCTCGCCGCGCGCATTGCGCGGTGGCGGCCCTGGATCATGGAGGCCTCGGCGCGGTTCGCCGTTCCGCAGGCCTGGATCGAGGCTGTGATCGCGGCCGAGAGCGGTGGTCGAACCCATCTGAAAGGCCGCCCGATCACCTCGCACGCCGGGGCGATGGGGCTGATGCAACTGATGCCCGGCACCTATCGCGACCTGGCCACCGCCCATGGCTTGGGTCCTGATCCCTATGATCCGCGCGACAATATCCTGGCGGGTACGGCCTATCTGGCGGCCATGCGCGCGCGGTTCGGCTACCCCGGATTGTTCGCCGCCTACAACGCCGGACCCGCCCGTTACGAGGCCCATCTACGCGGTGACCTTGCCCTGCCTAGCGAGACGCGGGCCTACATCCAAGTCCTGTCACGCGCGCCTGGATCGGCCAACCTGCCGCCCGCCGTGTTGTCGGGGACGCGATTGTTCTTCCCGGTCGGCGCGCTCGAAACGCCTTTGGCGCCCGACACCGCGCCCGCGCCTTCGGCCGGACTGTTCGCGCCCCTGACAGATCGGCCAGGAGAGGGACGATGAGGCGCGTGAAGGGGCAGGTGTGGGGAAGGCGGCTAAGGCAAGATGAAGCAACGGCGCCACCCTTTCGGTCGTCGTCGTAAGTCATTGTCTGCACGTCTTATTTTTCTCTGCCCTCTGGCGCCATGCGCGCGGGCTTGGCGCCATGCGACCGCCTAGGCCTTGGGGGGCAAGGCTTTGCGATGGCGCCAGTTTCGCTGGAGCGAGGGGCGGCCCACTTGCCGACCGGAGGCCGATGTCATGACGCAGGACGACGAGTTTGAACCGCGACTGGGCAAGCCGCGCGCCTTGGGCGGCAAGCCCAAAAGCTATCTGTCGCGGATCCTGCGTTCGGCCATGCTGGCCAGCGGCGGAACCTTCGGCAGGGCGCCGCGCCGCCCGGGCTTCACTGGCGCTCGGATCGGAAGGGGCGCGGGCGCGGGCCAGGTCCTTATCGCGCGCGATCGACTGGCGGCCTATCGCAGCCGCCGGGTGATCGTGAAGTTCTCCATCCCCAAGCTCTCGGGCAAGGGCGTCGCCGCAGCTCGCGCCCACATGCGCTACGTCCAGCGCGACGGCGTCACGCGCGACGGCGCGCCCGGCCAGCTCTATGGGGCCGACACCGACAAGGCTGATGGCCGGGCCTTCGTGGACCGCGCCGAGGCCGGCGAGGACCCGCGGCAGTTTCGGTTCATCGTCTCGCCCGAGGACGGGGCCGAGTACGAGGATCTGAAGCCCCTGACCCGACGGCTGATGGCGCAGATGGAAAAGGACCTCGACACCAAGCTCGATTGGGTCGCGGTCGACCACCACAACACCGGCCATCCCCACACCCACATCATCGTGCGCGGGTGCGATGACCGGGGCGGCGAACTGGTGATCGCCAAGGACTATCTGACCCAGGGCCTTCGCGAGCGCGCCGCGGAGCTGGTGTCGCTAGATCTGGGTCCACGGACCGACCGCGAGATCGAGGCGCGGCTGATGGGGGAGGTCGGCCAGGAGCGCCTGACGAGTCTCGACCGGGGTCTGCTACGTGACCAGGACGACGGCGGTTTGGTCTCGCCGCGCCATGTCGATCCGATTCAGTATTCGGCCCGCGCCGGGCGCCTTCAGACCCTGGCGCGTCTGGGTCTGGCCCAGGAGCGCGCGCCCACGCGCTGGCGTCTGGCCGACGACCTGGAGAACACCCTGCGACGGATGGGCGAGCGGGGCGACATCCAGAAGACCCTCTACCGAGCGCTCAGCGAAGACGGGATCGAGCGCGTCCAGACCGACCAGGTGATCTATGATCCGGCCGCCGAGCCTGGCCGGCCGCTGGTGGGTCGGCTGGTGTCGCGGGGGCTCTCCGACGAGTTGAAAGACCGCCATTACCTGGTCGTCGATGGCGTCGATGGCCGCGCCCACTATGTCGAGATCGGCCGGGGGGCGGCTGTCGAGCCCATCCCCCGGGGCGCGGTGATCCAGGTCGATCCGAGGCCCGTGGAGGCGCGCCCCGTCGATCACACGGTCGCCCAGATCGCGGCGGCGCACGGTGGGCGCTACAGCGTCGATTTGCATTTGGCCACCGATCCGACCGCTTCGGACGCCTTCGCCCAGACCCATGTCCGGCGTCTGGAGGCGATGCGCCGCGGGCGCGCGGCGATCGAGCGGCTGGACGACGGAACCTGGCTGATCGGCGCGGACCATGTCGAGCAGGCCAGGGCGTTCGAAACGCGTCAGGCGCAGACCGCTCCGGTCTTAGTCCGCACGCTCAGCGTCTTGCCTGTGGAACAGCAGGTGGAGGCCGGCGGCGCGACGTGGCTGGATCGGCAATTGTTGGCCGCCGAGCCGCAGCCCCTGCGCGACGCCGGCTTTGGGCGCGAGACCCGCCAGGCTCTGGCTCTGCGCCGCCAATGGCTGATCGACCAGGACCTGGCGCGCCAGGATCAGGACCAGATTGTCTATCGCGCCGGGCTTCTGACCCGGCTGCAACGGCGTGAGCTGATCACCGCCGCCGAAGGTCTGGCGCGTGAGACGGGGCTGGTCTTTTCCGAGGCTCGGCCCGGACAGCGGATCGAGGGCGTCTACCGGCGGTCGCTCGCCCTGGCCAGCGGCAGGTTCGCCGTGCTCGAGCGTAGTCGCGATTTCACGCTGGCGCCGTGGAAGCCCGTCCTGGAAGGGCAGGAAGGGCGTGTCGTGTCGGGGGTGTTGCGCGAGGCCGGCGTCAGTTGGACCATCGGGCGAGGCCGCCAGGGGCCTGTGATATCCTGATGATCGGGCTTGAACGAATCCCGCCTTGGGGACCTAAAGCCGAGGTGGGGCAGGGGGAAGACGCCAGCGCCCAGGAGCCTGCCCATGACCCGCGCGGAATCCCTGACCACCGCCCGCAAACTCCTTCGGACCTTCGAAAGCGCGCCCGATGCGCGCCGCCGGGCACAGGAGTTTTTTCAAGCGCTCTCCCGCTGTCCGGCTCTGTCGCCGGCCGAGCAGATCCAGATCGTGGCGCTCGGTCAATGGCTGGCGGACAAGCCGTCGACCGCCGAGTTGAAGGCGCGTTGCGATGAGGTGATGGCGCGCCTGCGCTAAGGGCGTCGGTGAACTTGAGGCGCCTCAAGGTAGGAAGTTCTCATCACCTCTTGAGGAGTACGTTGGATGGGGCAGCCACTTCGCGCCCAGCCTTGCAGCGGGTGTCGCCCTCGCCGAGCGCCCAGGCAACGCCTTGTTCCAGAAGTTCGGCGCTGTTGGGCTCGGTATAGGATTTGGGCCGATGCCCGATCGCCGAATAGAAGATGCGCCCGGCCCCGATGCAGTGGGTCCAGGCGATCGGATGATCGCCCATAGCCAACGGGCCAGGCGCATAGCTTGTTTCATCCAGACGCGCCAGGACATGCACCCCCTTCAAGCGGGGGCTGGCCGCGAACGAATACCACTCCTCAGTCATGGTCCAGCTGTCGGGCAAACGCGCCACGATGCCTGTCTTGGGTCCCTCCACGATCACCTTGGCCGCCTGGAACTGCGGGTTCATGGGATGGCCGATGAAACGGGCGCCGATCAGCTCGTCCCGATACCAGGGCCACAGATAGGTGAAGTCGCCGGCCGAACCATGCACGCCGACGAACCCGCCGCCGGCCGTCAGATAGCGCTGGAGAGCCTTCTGTTGGGGCACGGTCAGCGCATCGCCGCTGATGTTGTTCCAGATCACGGCGTCATAGGCCTTGAGCTGGGTCTTGTTGAAGACGGCTCCGTTTTGGGTGAAGGTTATGGACCACCCCCGACGCGCCGCCATGTCGATGAACGCCTTGTGGGCGGCGTCGACCGATGGGCCATCGCGAAAGCCTGTGATCTTCTCGAACACCAGCATCGCGGGGCGTTGATCGGGCCTGGGCAGGATCGGGGGTTGGTGATCGTATCGCGCGCACCGGCGCTCGCTGGCCGCGGGGGTGATGGGGATGGCGGCTAGCGCCTGATCGAGCCGGACTAGAACCGCCGGATCGGCCGACTTGCCGCCGCCGAACAAGGTTGCGCCAGCGGTCATCATCCATCGCGGGGTCATGATCGCGCCAAAGGTCGGCGGCGTGGTGGTGCGCAACATGTCCGGGATGGAGTTCAGCACGCCCTCCTGATCCAGCACCGCGACAGCTTGCGGATCGAGCATCAAGTCGATCAGCAGCGTGTCGCTGGAATAGGGCGTGTGCGCCGCCGGGCAGTCGGCGACCGCCTTGGCCGCGAAGGCGGGGCTTGCGTGGCTGATGATGACGGCTAGCCAAGCCGCCGCGAACGCCTTGAGGGCCGCCTTGGGGGCTTTCGACTTGGGCGCCATGCCGATCGTTGCGTCGCCGACCGTGGGAATTTGGGTTCTCGACATTTCCCGCCTGCATGTTGGTTGTATGTGGTCTGGATGCGGAGACACACCGGGCTCGCAGCATGCTCATCTGATCGCGACGCCGTAGTCCCCATGCCGTCAGCCCAGCCGAGCAAGGCGATACGTCGCCATCGATAAATCGTACTTTGATGTACGTTTCGAGTCGATCCTGCCGCGTAGGCATCGTGAGGGCGGGATCCCGCCCAACTAGAGACGTCACCCCGGCGCGGGGCCAAACTGTATCCTCATGAGGCTGGCCGGGGCGTAACCGCCGTAAGGGTTTTTCGGTCTCCAATCGAATCTGGATCCGCCTCGCGCCGCCTTCCGTGGCGCGGACGCTGGAACCCGGCGCATGACGCCCACCAAGCTACTCATCGGCCAGATTCTCGCGGTCTTCGCGATTATGATCCTGGGCGTCTGGACGGCCACCCAATGGGCCGCCGGAATGCTGGGCTATCAGGCGCAGCTGGGCGCGCCCTGGATCGTGGTGCTGGGCCAGCCGCTCTATCGGCCCTGGCAGCTGTTCGACTGGTGGTATCACTACGAGGCCTATGCGCCGGCCGTCTTCAATAAGGCCGGCCTGCTGGCCGGAGGCAGCGGCTTTCTGGGCTGCGCCTGCGCCATCGCAGGCTCCCTGTGGCGGGCCCGCCAGACCGGCAAGGTCACCACCTACGGCTCCTCCCGTTGGGCCACTCGCGCCGAAGCCGCAGCGGCGGGTCTCTTCAAGGACGACGGCGTTTTCCTGGGGCGGCTGGACGGCGACTACCTGCGCCATGCCGGTCCCGAGCATGTCATGGCGTTCGCCCCGACCCGGTCGGGCAAGGGCGTGGGCCTGGTGGTCCCAAGCCTCTTAGCCTGGACCGGCAGCGCTGTGGTCCACGACATCAAGGGCGAGAACTGGACCCTGACGGCCGGTTGGCGGACCAGGTTCTCCCATTGCCTGCTGTTCAACCCGACCGACGCGCGCTCGGCGCGCTACAATCCGCTGCTGGAAGTGCGCAAGGGTCCTGACGAGGTCCGCGACGTTCAGAATATCGCCGACGTCCTGGTCGATCCGGAAGGGGCTCTGGAGCGCCGGTCGCACTGGGAAAAAACCAGCCATAGCCTGCTCGTCGGCGCCATCCTCCACGTCCTCTACGCCGAGGAGGAAAAGACCCTCGCGCGGGTCGCCACCTTCCTCTCCGATCCCCAGCGCTCGTTTCGCCACACGCTGCGGCGAATGATGGCCACCAATCATCTGGGGACGGCGGACGATCCCAAGGTCCACCCCGTAGTGGCCAGCGCCGCCCGCGAGGTGCTCAACAAATCAGAGAACGAACGCAGCGGCGTGCTCTCCACGGCCATGTCGTTCCTGGGACTCTATCGCGACCCGACCGTGGCCCTGACCACCAGCGCCTGCGACTGGCGGATCGTCGATCTCGTCGACGCCCCATCGCCCGTCACCCTCTACCTGGTCATCCCGCCGTCGGACATCTCGCGCACCAAGCCCTTGGTGCGCCTGGTGCTCAACCAGATCGGCCGCCGCCTGACCGAGCGGCTGGAGGGCGATCCCAAGAAGAGCCGCAAGCATCAGCTCTTGATGATGCTCGACGAGTTCCCGGCCCTGGGGCGGCTGGACTTCTTCGAGACGGCCCTGGCCTTCATGGCCGGCTACGGGATCCGCGCCTACCTGATCGCCCAGTCCCTCAACCAGATCTCCAAGGCCTACGGCGAAAACAACGCCATTCTGGACAACTGCCACGTCCGCATCGCGTTCTCCTCCAACGACGAGCGCACGGCCAAGCGGATCTCCGACGCCCTAGGCACGGCCACCGAGCAGAGGGCGCAGCGCAACTACGCCGGCCATCGCCTCTCGCCCTGGCTCAGCCACGTCATGGTCTCCCGCCAGGAGACGGCCCGGCCGCTGCTGACGCCCGGCGAGGTGATGCAACTGCCGCCCGACGACGCCCTGATCCTGGTCTCGGGCCTAGCGCCGATCCGCGCCAAGAAGCTGCGCTACTACCAGGACCGCAACTTCACCGGCCGGATCGCTCCGCCGCCGGCGCTCTCGGACGGCCCCTATGGTGACCGACCGCCGGCTCGCGGCGACGATTGGGGCGGCCAAGTGCGCGGGCCGCATGCGGGCCTGGCCGCCGAGGACGAGGAGGCGTTGGACGGCGCCGAGGGCGGACTGCAGCAGGAGCGTCATCCGGGGCTGTTCGACGAGGTCATCGCGCGGCCGCTTGTCGACGAGGCAGAGCTCGGGCTGGGTTTGGCCGAGGACGACGGCGACGTGGTCGCCGACCGTCAGGCTCTGGCGCGCGCCCAGGCCGGCCAGCCCATCGCCCGCGCCCATGCCATGAACGAGGGGAGCGGTCGCGGCGACGACGACCTGCTTCCCAGCTTTTGAGGGCGGGCCGATGAAACCCCGCCATCACCTCTATCTCGACGACGGCCTGACGCAGGAACTGGACCGGCTGGGCCGCAAGCCCGGCGCCTCCAAGTCGGCGATCGTCGCGGCCGCGCTTCGGGCCTATCTCGACCAGCGCGCCGCTAGCGCGCTCGACGCTCAGTTCAAGCTCCGGCTGGACCGGATGAGCCGTCAGCTGAACCGGGTCGAACGCGACCAGAAGATCCTGCTCGAAAGCCTGGCGCTGTTTGTCCGCTACCAACTGACTGTCACCGCGCCGCTGCCCGAGGCCGACAAGGCCGCCCAGGCGGTCGGGCGCGATCGCTTCCAGCGGTTCGTCGATCAGGTCGGCCGCCAGCTGGCCAGTGGCCGCCAGACCCTGGGCGCCGAGGATCTCGTCGGCGGGGAGGGGGCGTCATGAGCCTTGTCCAGCCGGCGACTGTCGAGCGTCGGGCCACCATGCTACGCACCGCCATGGGGCCGGCCATTCAGGCGGCCCTGGCCGATCCGGCCGTCGTCGAGGTGATGGTCAATCCCGACGGCGTCTTGCGCCTGGATCGCCTGGGCGAGGGGCGGGTAGACACCGGCGTGGTGCTGGCGCCCACCGAAGTCGAGCGGATCATCCGCTTGGTCGCCAGCCATGTTCGCGCCGAGGTCCATGCCGGCGCGCCGATCGTCAGCGGCGATCTTCCCCCACGTGGGGCGGCGCTGACCGGCGAGCGGTTCGAGGGTGTGCTGCCGCCAGTCGCGCCGGGCCCGTGTTTTTCAATCCGTAAGCCGGCCAGCCGTATCCACACCCTGGACGACTATGTCGCCGATGGCGTCCTGGCGCCGGTCCAGGCCGATCTCCTGCGCCACGCCGTCATCGACCGACTCAATATCCTGATCGTCGGCGCCACCTCGGCCGGCAAGACCACCCTGGCCAACGCCTTGCTCGCCGAGGTCGCCCGCCAGGACGAGCGGGTCGTAATCTTGCAGGACGTGCCCGAGCTGCAATGCGCCGCGAGCGACTGCGTGGCCCTTCGCACCCGGCCGGGCGTGGTCAGCATGACCGATCTGGTCCGTTCGACGCTGCGGCTTCGCCCCGATCGCATCGTGGTTGGCGAGGTGCGCGGCGGCGAGGCGCTCGATCTCCTGAAGGCCTGGAACACCGGCCACCCGGGCGGCCTCTCCACCATCCACGCCAATTCCGCGCGCTCGGCTCTCTATCGGCTCGAACAGCTCGTCCAAGAGAGCGTTGTGGCCGTGCCACGCCGGCTGATCGCCGAAGCGGTTGATCTTCTCGTTTTCATACGTGGCCGGGGAACCGGCCGCCGCGTCGAGACCCTCGCCCGGGTCACGGGTCTGGACGCCGCTGGCGACTACCTCATCGCCGACCTCGACCCGCCTCAGCTCAAAGCCCTAAGACACGGAGAACTCTGATGCTTCACCGCGCCATTTCATGTGCGCCACGCGATCCGCGCCCGCTGCTTCTCACCACCGCCGTGGCCCTGCTGATCAGCGCTCGGGCCCAGGCCGCCGGCTCGGGCATGCCCTGGGAAGAACCGCTGCAGCAGGTCCTGGAGTCGGTCCAGGGACCGGTAGCCAAGATCGTGGCGGTGTTGGTGATCATCAGCACGGGCCTAGCCCTGGCCTTCGGCGAAACCAGCGGCGGCTTTCGCAAGCTGATCCAGATCGTCTTCGGGCTCTCGATCGCCTTCGCGGCCTCCAGCTTCTTCTTGTCGTTCTTCAGCTTCGGCGGTGGAGCCCTGGTCGTATGACCGGGCCGGCCACCTCTTCGGGCGCGGGGGTCTCGGGCTTCGAGATCCCCCTGCATCGGGCGCTGACAGCCCCGATCCTGCTGGGCGGCGCGCCACGGTCGATCGCCATTCTCAACGGCACCCTCGCCGGGGCCCTGGGCCTTGGCCTCCAGCAATGGATCCCAGGCCTGGTGGTCTGGGTGATCGGCCATAGCTTGGCTGTGTTCGCCGCCAAGCGGGACCCGGACTTCGCGCCGGTCCTGACGCGCCACCTGCGCCAGAAGGGGTGGCTGCGATGCTGAACCTTCGCGAATATCGCGACACCGCCGACCGTCTGGCCGATCACTTGCCTTGGGCGGCCTTGGTCGCCCCCGGCGTCGTGCTCAACAAGGACGGCGGCTTCCAACGGACCTTCCGCTTTCGCGGTCCGGATTTGGAGAGCGCCACCGAAGCCGAACTCGTCGGGGTCTGCGCCCGGGCCAACAACGCCCTAAAGCGCCTGGGCAGCGGCTGGGCTCTGTTCTTCGACGCCGACCGCGCCCCGGCTCTAGGCTATCCCGACAGCGCCTTTCCGGACGCGGCCTCCTGGCTGGTCGACGAGGAGCGGCGCGGGAACTTCGACGGGCGGCGCGGCGAGCTTTTCGAGACCCGCTGCCACCTGACCTTCTTCTACATGCCGCCGGCCGATCAGGTCAGCCGCGCCGAACGGGTCCTGATCGAACGCGAGCCCGGACGTCAGGGCCGCGATTGGCGCCAGGAGCTGCGGGCCTTCGTGGCCCAGACCGACCGGATCCTTGACCTGCTGTCGGGCTTCATGCCGCTGATCGCGCCGCTGGGCGACGAAGAGACCCTGACCTTCTTGCACGGAGCGATCTCGACGCGGCGCCATCGCGTCGCGGTTCCAGAAACGCCGATGTACCTGGACGGCCTGCTCGTCGACACACCGTTCAGCGGCGGCATTGAACCGCGCCTGGGCGACCAGCATCTGCGCACGGTCACCGTGCTGGGCTTTCCCAACACCACCCGCCCAGGCTTGCTCGACGCTCTCAACCACCAAGGCTTTGCCTATCGCTGGACCACGCGGTTCATCGCTCTGGACAAACCCGACGCGGCCAAGGCGCTGGGGCGCATCCGCCGCCAGTGGTTCAACAAGCGAAAATCCGTCGTCCAGATCCTGCGCGAGGTGATCAGCAACGAGCCTGTGCCGCTGACCGACAGCGACGCCGACAACCAGCTGGCCGACGCCGATCTCGCCTTGCAGGAGCTGGGCGGGGACTTGGTGGCCTTCGGCTACCTGACCACGACGATCACGCTCATGGATGCCGACCGCGAGGCGGCCGAAGACAAGGTGCGTCAGGTCGAGCGGATCCTGGGCGGGCTTGGCTGCAACGCCATCCGCGAGCAGGTCAACGCCGTGGAGGCCTGGCTGGGCTCCCTGCCGGGCCAAGTCTACGCCAATGTCCGCCAGCCGCTCGTCCACACCCTGAACCTGGCGCACCTGATGCCGCTGTCGTCGGTGTGGGCCGGACAGGCGGGCAATCCGCACTTGGACGGTCCGGCGACCTTCCACGCCGTGACCAGCGGCTCGACACCGTTCCGCTACTCCACCCACGTCGAGGACGTCGGTCATCAGCTGCACGTCGGCCCCACGGGCGCGGGCAAGTCGGTGCTGCTGGCGCTGCTGGCGCTGCAGTTTCGACGCTATTTCGGCGCCCAGGTCTATGTGTTCGACAAGCGCTTTTCCTCGCGCGCCGCCGTCCTGGCCATGGGCGGGCGCCATCATGGCCTGGCGGCCGACGCAGGCCTGGCCTTCCAGCCGCTGGCACGGATCGACGAGGATGGCGAGCGGGCCTGGGCGATCGAGTGGCTGTGCGACCTGGTCGCGGCCGAGAATGTGTTGGTCACCCCGCCGGTCAAGGAGGCGCTGTGGTCGGCCCTAACGAGTCTGGCCAGCGCGCCGCCCGCCGAGCGAACCCTGACCGGCCTGTCGATGCTGTTGCAGTCCAACGCCCTGAAGGCGGCGCTCGCGCCCTATACGCTCGATGGTCCGTTCGGCCGGCTGCTGGACGCAGCCGAGGACGGTCTGGATCTCAGCGACGTCCAGTGCTTCGAGACCGACACCCTGATCAAGACGCCGAGCGTCGTCGCCCCGGTCCTGACCTATCTCTTCCATCGGCTCGAAGCGCGGTTCGATGGCCGTCCGACCCTGATGGTGCTCGACGAGGCGTGGAAGTTCCTCGACACGCCGCTGTTCGCCGCGCGCATTCGCGAATGGCTCAAGGAACTGCGCAAGCGCAACGTGGCGGTGATCTTCGCCACCCAGTCGCTGGCGGACATCACCGACAGCCCGATCATGCCGGCGATCATCGACGGATGCCCGCAGCGGATCTTCCTGGCCAACGACCGGGCGATCGAGCCCTTGTCGCGCAAGGTCTACGAGGGGCTGGGCCTCAACGAGCGCCAGATCGAACTGATCGCCCGCGCCACGCCCAAGCGCCACTACTACCTGCAATCGCGCCTGGGTAACCGCCTGTTCGAGCTGGGGCTCGGCCCCGTGGCCCTGGCCCTGTGCGGCGCGTCCGATCCCGCCGTCCAAACCCTGATCGACCAGGTCCTCGCCGAGCACGGCGAGGCCGGCTTCGCCGCCGCCTTCCTGGCCGCCCGCGGCCTGCCATGGGCCAGCGCCCTGATCGAAGACTTCGTCCCTCAAGCCCAAGAGCAGGAGATCGCGCCATGACCCGGCGTCCCTTCACCACGGCCGTCTGCATCGTCGGCCTCATTACAACGCCGCTCGCCGGCCTGACGCCGCCTGCCAATGCCCAGGTCACGGTCTACGACCCGGCCAACTATATCCAGAACGTCCTGACGGCGGCGCGGACACTCCAGCAGATCAACAACCAGATCCAGGGCCTGCAGAACCAGGCGACCATGCTGCAGAACCAGGCCCGGCAGCTGAAGTCGCTGGACTATAGCGCCCTGACCCCCATCACCACGGCTCTCAAGCGCATCGACGGCCTGATGGACCAGGCCAAGGGCATGGCCTTTACCCTGACCTCGACCCAAGGCGTTCTGGCTAGCGCTTTTCCGCAAGTGCTGGCCGCTGACGCCACCACTGGTCAGCGTCTGGCGACGGCCCAGACCCAGGCCAAGCTGGCGCTCGACGGCTATCGCCAGGCGCTGCAGGTCCAGGCCCAGGTGGTGGAAAACGTCCAGGCGGACGGCGACCTGATCAGCACGCTGATTGGTCAGAGTCAGGGCGCGAGCGGGCAGCTTCAGGCCCAGCAGGCGGCCGGCCAGCTCCAGGCCCTGGCGATCAAGCAGGACCAGCAGCTCCAGACCCTGATCGCGGCCCAGTACCGGGCCGAGGCGCTCGAACGCGCCCGCCAGGCCCAGGCGCTAGAGGCCGGCCGCCTGGCCACGCGCCAGTTCATCGGTTCGGCCTCGGCCTACACCGCCCACTAGCGGCCCCTCCACCCCTCCAGTGAAAGGCCGCCGCCGTGGACGTCGCGCCCGACCTCAACATCATCGACCGCATGATGGCGGCGTTCATCGCCTACATCGACAGCGGCTTTGGCCTCTTGGGCCCGCACGTCAATGCGATGTCCTCGGTGCTCATCGCCCTGGACGTCACTTTGGCGGCGCTGTGGTGGGCGTTGGAGGGCGATGACAACGTCCTTGGTCGGCTGATCAAGAAGGTCCTCTACGTCGGCGCCTTCGCCTTCATCCTGGGCAACTTCAAGTCGCTCAGCCAGGCGATCTTCAGCTCGTTCGCGCAACTGGGCCTGACCGCCGGTGGCGGAGGGGTCTCGACCGAGGACCTGCTGCGTCCCGGCAAGCTGGCCAGCGTCGGCTTCACTGCCGCCCACCCGCTGCTCGACAAGGCCAGCGACCTGATGGGCTTTCCGGAGTTCTTCGCCAACGCCCTGACCATCTTCATCCTGCTGCTGTCCTGGGTGCTGGTGGTGCTGGCCTTCTTCGTCATGGCCATCCAACTGCTGGTCACGATCCTGGAGTTTAAGCTGACCTGCCTGGCGGGCTTTTCGCTGGTGCCGTTCGCCTTCTGGAACAAGTCCAGCTTTCTGGCCGAGCGAGTGCTGGGCAACGTCATCTCCAGCGGCGTCAAGGTCATGGTGCTGGGGGTGATCGTCGGTATCGGCGCGGGCTTTTTCGACACCTTCCTCTCCTCGCTCGGATCCGACCCTGACCTGTCGGCCGCCATGACCCTGGTGCTGGGCGCCCTGACGCTGGCCGGCCTGTCGATCTTCGGTCCAGCCATCGCCTCGGGATTGGTCTCGGGCGCGCCGCAACTGGGCGCTGGGGCCGCGGTCGGCACCGCCGCCGGCGCGGCCATGCTCGGCGGCGGCGCGGCGATGCTCGGCGCCAAGGCGCTGGGCATGGCGGGGGCAGGGGGTCTAGCCGCTGTCCGCGCAGGCGCTTCGATGGGCGCGGGCGCCAGCGCCGCCTACCAACTGCGTCAGGCGACGTCGGGTATGACGGGCGCGTCGGATGCGACAGGCTTCAAGCGCGTGGTCGCTGGCGCCAAGAGCGTGGCCTCCGGCCTGAGCGGTGTTGGCCGCGCCATGGGCGGCGCTGCGATCAACGGCGTTCGTGATGTCGCCGGTCGCGCCGGAGAGGCGCTCCAGGCCAGCGCGCAGGAAGGGCGTGCGAGCGCCTGGCGCGCAACGGGCGGCACTAGTCCTGCGTCCGGCGGCGCTACGCCGGCAGGTTCGTCCGGGCCCAATGACAAGCCGCCGGCCTGGGCCAGGAACCTTCAGGCGAACCGGTCGGCGGGCATGGGCCACCACGCCGCCATCCAGACCCTCAAGGAGGGTGACCGTCCCGGCGCCCCCGCCAACCCCGATCTTAGCCAGGAGGATTGAGTCATGCGCTTTTCGCGCAGCCCCCAACGCTATGGGCTGACCCCGCCGCCGCAGACCCCCTATCAGGCCGCCGGCCAGCTGTGGGACGAGCGCATCGGGTCAGCGCGTGTCCAGGCCTATAACTGGCGCTTGGCCTTCTTCGGCATGCTCGCCCTCAGCTGCGGTCTGGCTGGCGGCAACGTCCTGCAGGCCCTGCAAAGCAAGATCACCCCCTATGTCGTAGAGGTGGACAGACTGGGCGAGGCCCGCGCGGTCGGACCCGCCGAACAGGACTACGAGCCAGGGGACGCCGCGGTTGCCCGGGACCTGCGCCAGTTCATCATCAATGTCCGCTCGCTTTCGTCGGATGGCGTGGTGGTCCGCGAGCGCTGGAACCAGGCCTACGACTACGCCACCAAGACCGGGCAGGTGTTTCTCGACACCTTTGCCCGCAGTGCGCAGCCACTGCAGGACTTTGGTCAAAAGACCGTCCTGGTCCAGCCCACTAGCGTGGTGCGGGCCAGCAAATCCTCGTTCCAGGTCCGCTGGACCGAGCAGACCTTCGAGCGGGGCGCCCTGGCCAAGACCGAGCGCTGGACCGCGATCCTGACCCTCAAGCGCCAGAAGCCCAAGACCCGGGCCCAGCTCGAGCGCAATCCGCTGGGCCTCTATGTCGACGGCGTCGACTGGGCTCAGGAGGCCGACGGCGCGCTGGCCGCTCCGCCGTCGCCGCCCAAGCCCGTTCCGGTGGGCGTCACGCCGCCGACCAGCCTTCCTTCTGTCCCAGGAGAGTCTCAGCCATGACCACCAGGATCCTGCTGCCCGTGGCGTGCGCCTGCGCCCTGAGTGCGTGCGCGCATCCCAAGCCTTCGCCGCCGGCCATCGCCTATGACCCGGCCGCCTTCGTTCCGGCCAAGATCGCGGCCGAACCGCCAAAGCCCGTGGAGATCGTTGAGATCCCCAAGCCCTTGCTGTTGCCGGGACAGCTCTTGCCGCCGCCTTCCGTGCGGGCCGAACCGGCTTCACCGCGCAGCCGCATAGAGGCCGCCAACCGCGCCGCCACCCAGGAGCCGACCACGGCCGGCTACATCAACGCCGTCCAGGTCTATCCGTGGACGGAGGGGGCGCTCTACCGGCTCTACACCGCGCCTGAGCGGGTCAGTGACGTAGCGCTGCAGCCGGGCGAGCAGCTGGTCGCCGTCTCGGCCGGCGACACCGTGCGATGGGTCATTGGCGACACGACCAGCGGGGCGGGGGAGGGACGTCAGGTCCATCTGCTGGTTAAGCCGTTCGCCGCGGGCCTTGCCACCAACATGGTGATCACCACCGACCGGCGAACCTACCACCTGGCGCTCAGCAGCACCGACGCCACGGCCATGGCGGCGGTGTCCTGGACCTACCCGCAGGATCGGCTCTTGGCCCTCAAGCGCCAGAACGCCGAGGCGCAAGCCGCTGTGCCGACCGCCGAAAGCGTCGCGGTCGAGGCGCTGCGGTTCCGCTACACCATCACCGGAGACACCCCGCCGTGGCGTCCGGTCCGGGTCTTCGACGATGGCCAGAAGGTCTATATCGAGTTTCCCGCGCGCCTCGATCAGGGGGAAGCCCCGCCGCTGTTCGTGGTCGGACCGCTGGGTGAGAGCCAGCTCGTCAACTATCGGGTTCGCGGCAACCGCTACGTCGTCGATCGGCTGTTCGCGGCCGCCGAGCTTCGCCTGGGCCAGGCGCCCCAGCAGGTCGTGCGGATCAGCCGCACCGACGCGCCGGCCCTGGAGCCTCGGTCATGACCGCGGACGGACAAGAGCCTGGGGCGACCGCCGTCGAGGCCGAGAAGGCCGCGCCCGAAACGCTGACCCTACGGGCCAAGCCCCGGCCGGTGGTGAAGTTCCGACGCGGGATCATCATCGGCGTGGCCGGTGTGGGCGCCTTGGCGCTGGCGGGGTTCGGGTGGATGGCGCTCAGCCCCAAGACCCTCGTCCTGGGCAAGCCTGCCGAGGATCCGTCGGTGGAGGATCGCGCCTCATCACGCGAGGCGGTCGCGGCCTTGCCGAAGGACTACACCGCCCCCAAACTGGGTCCGCCATTGCCCGGTGATCTGGGCCGCGCCGTGATCGATCAGGCGCGTCGGGACCAGGGTGTGGCGCGGGAGCCGGCTGATACGCCGACGACTGCCGCTGAGCAGGCCGTGGAAGCCGAGCGCCAGCGCCTGGCAGCCGAGGTCCAGCAGGCGCGGCAAGCCGGCGTCATGGTCCAGACCGGCGTGCGTGCGACATCTGGCGCGCAGAGTGTTCCGGTGGTCTCCGAAGGCGCCTTACCTGGCGGCCACACCCCGGTCGCGGCTGGGGCGGATGGCAAGCTTGCCTTCATCGCAAAGGCTGGTTCCGCCGACGTCTACAATGCCCATCAATTGGAAGGCCCCCGTTCGCCCTACCAAGTCATCGCCGGCAGCGTCATCGCCGCCAGCCTGATCACCGGCCTCAATTCCGATCTTCCCGGCCAGGTCATCGCCCAGGTCACCGAGCCGGTCTACGACACCGCCACCGGCGCCTACCTGCTGATCCCCCAGGGCGCGCGGCTGATCGGCGTCTATGACAGCGTGGTGGCCTTCGGCCAAAGCCGGGCGCTCCTGGTCTGGCAGCGGCTGATCCTGCCGGACGGCGCGTCGCTCCAGCTCGACAACCTGCCGGCCACCGATGCGGCCGGCTATGCGGGCCTGGCCGACAAGGTCGATTTCCATACCTGGTCGATGCTCAAGGGCGTGGGTCTGTCGACCCTGCTGGGCGTGGGAACCGAGATCAGCCTGGGCGACGACGAAAGCGACTTGGTCCGCGCCATCAGGCAATCGGCCCAGCAGAACGCCTCGCAGGCCGGTCAGCAGATCGTGTCCAAGCAGCTCGACGTCCAGCCGACCCTTCGCGTCAGGCCCGGCTGGCCGTTGCGCGTCATCGTCCACAAGGATCTCGTCCTGCGCCCCTGGCGCGACGGAAAGGAGCCCAAATCATGAAGCTGGCGAAACTTCCCGACAGAAATCCGGTTCGGCTGACGATCAGCGTCATGCCCGACCTGAATGGCGCGCTGGTCGCCTATGCCGAGGCCTACAAGACCGCCTACGGCGAAGCCGCCAGCGTCATCGATCTCATTCCCGAGATGCTCAAGGCGTACCTGGCCAGCGATCGGGATTTCACCAACGGACGCAAGTCCAGTGACAAAGGCGGAGCGTGACGATGGCGACGATCGGTGAATTCAAAGCTGGCCGGACAGGCGGCTGGGAGGGGGAGATCAAGACATTGTCCCTGAGCGCCAAGGTTCGGTTCGAGCCGAACGATAATCGCACCCACCCCAATGCTCCGCACTATCGGGTCATGGTGGGGGCATTTCATGCGGGCGATGCTTGGGAGCACCAGTCCCGCGCCGAGCCGCCCAGAACCTATTGCCGCGTCAGCCTCGACGATCCGTGCTTTGACGCGCCCATGTCGGCGATGCTGTTCCCCGACGCCGAGGGCTTGAACGCGCAATTGGTCTGGACCCGACCTCCAAAGCCCAAAGGCGGTCAAACGCCGTCAGACCCGTCGGCCACCGCCAGCAGCCAGGACGGAGGCACTGGCTCGGCCCCCGCAGATCAATAGCGCGGAATATTTCTCACCTCGCCTGCGACGCCCCGTCGGAGGCTATATTCATCCCAATGGATGGTGGATCATGCCGGACCTTGATGCTGCCTTTGCTCGCTATGTCGGAACTCGGGAAGCTTCGCGCCTGATCGGGCTTTCGGCTCGAACCCTGGAAAAGTACCGCTGCTATGGCGGTGGACCGATTTATCTCAAAATCGGCGGCCGGGTCGTCTATCGGCAGGCCGATCTCGAAGTCTGGGCGCAGCAGACCGCCAGAATCTCGACCCACGACGCCGCGGACGCCACTCAGCTTGCCGAACGCGCGCCTGACCGTTCGGCCATCGGCTCGATGGGGGCTGGGCGGACCTAGCGTCGGGAGGGCGCCAATCGCTCAGCGAGGAAAAGACTGGCCAGGCGTAGCCCGGTGTCGTCGATGCTGTGCCCCAGCCCCGGCGAAACATGGGCTGTGACCGCAAAATCCAAGACCTCTAGCCGCGCCTTGGCCTGCCCAAGGGCGCTGACGGGCAAGACCTCGTCGACGTCGCCGTGCACGAGCAGGATCGGTGGCTTGGTCACCACCTCCGCGGCCAAGGCGTCCGGATCGGCCAACATGCCCGAGAAGCCGACGATGCCGGCCATGGGCGTGGCCCGGCGCGGCCCGACATGAAGCGCCATCATCGAGCCCTGGCTGAAGCCCACTAGCATCAGGTTTTCCTCGGCCAGGCCGTGGGTTTGGAGTTGCTCGTCAATATAGGCGTTGAGCACCGGCGCGGACACGCGCACGCCAGCCGCGCGAGCTTCAGGCGTGAGGCTGGTCAAGGGCCACCACTGGCGGCCGAAAGGCACGCCGGGGCAGAACTGGGGCGCGTCCGGCGCCAAAAACAAGGTGTCGGGAAGGGCGCCCTGCCAATAAGGCGCCAGGTCGATCAGATCTTCGCCGTTGGACCCGTAGCCGTGCAGCAGGATCACCAGCGACTTAGGCGCGCGGCCCGAAGACGGGAGCACGCGGGGGCCGTCGAGCGTGAGCGGGCCGGTCATGGCGAATCTTCCGGGCAGGTTGGCCGTGGGCGCGATGATAGGCGATCGCGGCCCGATCGCGTTGACGAAGTTGTCGGAACGGAAGGGGAACTTCTGGCTTGCATTTGCCGCGATGATGGCTTTGAACTTGGCCGGGGCGGAAGGGGCGCGAGTTCAGTGTTGAGCATCGAAAAGCAGTTCTTGGCGAAGGCGCTTGAGCTGGGCTTGGCCGAGACCATCGCCCGGACAATCCAGGACCTGGACAGGGTGATCGCCGAATATCCCGCGCAGGGTGGCGAGCGTTACCTGAAGCGCCTGCATGAGCAGCGGCGCAGTCTTGTGGCCCCAAACCTCCGAACGATCGCGGCCTTGATGGTCTCGATGTGCGCGCAGGACCGCTTGCGTGCCCGGCTCATCGCGCCGACATTCGCTTTGTTGGCTGAGCAGCGGCCCGACATGGCGCGCTTCTACGCGCAGCTTGAGCCTGTCGATGAACCAATTGCCGCAGAGCAGGTCGATCTAGGCGTTTGGCCCGATGTCGCGGCCTGTTGCGCGGCCTTGAGCGCGGAGGCGGCGTGACGAGCACCTTCACCTTCGTCTGCCTAAGCGAAAAGCAGGTCGCCACGGCCGTGGATATCCAAACGCTAGAAGAGCAAGCCTACCGTCGCCATGCTCTTTTGCTGATGCACGAGCACGCCAGCGCCGTGGCCGTGGAGGTGTGGCGTGAGGACGTGGTGGTCGACACGATCGAGCGCGACGGTGATTGGCCACGGCCGGCCTCAGAGGCCGCGACACCCTCGTAACTTTCATCGCGGGCTCGCGTCGGGGCGCTGGACATTTGAGGCGGGCGATCCATGCTTTACTAAGGGGCGTGGAGGTGAATGATGCCGCCGTCGAAAGAGCCAAGCCCAGGAGAGGGCGACCCACTCCGATCGATGGGGCTTTTGCCGCCCATCCACGGCCTGGAGTGGCGCAACGAGCGCTCGGCCAGCGACTACTTGCAGAGCCTCCTGGTCCAGATCGGGAACCGGGGCCTGGCCGAAACCGGCGTTCATGATTTTCATCTTCTTGCCCACCACGAACTGGCGCTGGGTGAGTTGATGCGGTGGCGCGACCAGCATCCTGGCCCGGCATGGGACCAACTGCACGACTGGAAGAACCTTGATGTAGAGCGTTTGCTTGAGCGCCGCAGGGCCGCGCCGGGACGGGGGCGCGCGCTGCCGCGCATTGATCTGACCGCCGAGATCACGAGCAAGGACAATTTGTCGGTTCGTTGGTATCCCAGCGGCTTTCTGGAGCGTCGGCTGCGCCCGCGAGAACGCGATGAAGACCCTTTGAACAAGCTGGACGGCTGCGATCTGCCTGATCCGCCGGATTTCGCCTGGTTCCAGGGCGACGAGGAGGGCCTGAAAGGAACGCGGCCCTCGAACGAACTGATGTTCATTCGCGGCGTGGGCCGTCTTCACATCCTGGCCAGCCATGAGGCCTTGGGCTCGCGCTACGGAGCCAACGCGGTCAACGAGCTGCTGATCTGCGCGGTGCGCGCCAGCTTCAACGGACTGGTCGAGGCGCTGCGCAGGACGCACGAGGTCACATTGCGGCACGATTTTCGGTTCGAGGCCGAAACGATCGACACCCTTGATGAGCCGCTGCCTTTGGCCAAGACGCGCGAGCGTCTTTGCAAATGGCGACTGGACGCGATCAAGATCCCGGAGCGGTGGGCGGATAGGCGGCGAGGGGAGGTCATCCCCTTTCCCGGATAAGAGACGATCCTAGTCGAAGAGGTCGTGGATCGATTCTGGGCGCAGATGCGTGTAGCGCTTGAGCATCTTCCAGTCCCTGTGTCCGCTGACCAAGGCTGCTTGCTCGATCCTCAGTCCCAGCTCAAACAGGCGACTGGTGCCTTCGTGACGCAGATCGTGAAAGTGCAGATCCTTGATGCCAAGTTTTGCGCAGGCCCGCGTGAAGGCGGCGCTTAACGTCTTGCTGTTGTAGGGAAAGATTCGCAGGTTCGTGTTGCTGCGAAGCGGACGTTGTTCTTCGATCAGTGCGACCGCGTCGTAACCTGCCGCCGACAGGAGCGGGATCTTCTGATCGTTACCATCCTTCTGCCGCGGATCCTTGCGGTCGCGGATCACCAGCATCTTGGTGCGAGGATTAAAGTCGTCCCAGACGACGCGGCAGATCTCTTCCTGGCGCATGGCCGTGGCGATCGCGAACTTGATGATGCGCGACATCGGCGCGGCCGGGGACCTGCGCGCGTCGAAGTAACGGAAGAGCCGCTCAAGTTCCTTGTCGGTCGGTCGGCGGTCGCGCTCGTTGCTCTTGCCGATCAGGCCAAGGTGGGTGAGCGCGACGCGGGCGACATCGACCTGGTCGGGCTGGGTCTCGATGTCGTGCAACGCCGCCACGCTGATCAGCACGGTTTTGATCGTGCCGACGTACATGCCGACGGTCATCGGACCAGCGCCGGCTTTGGCGCGACGTTTGCCGAAGGCGATGAGCGCCAACCTGTCGATCGCGGCGAACTTCATTTTCCCGATCGGATCGGCCTTCAGCATTTTGAGCATGGCCAGCTTGGTGCGCCCGATCCTTTTGCCTACCGAATTGAGATCCTCGATATGGAGGTCGATAAGATCGGCCAGGCTCTGCTTGCCGGCGATGCGGGTGGTCTTGGGTTTGGCGCCGCGATCGATGTCGGCTTCGGCGGCTGTGGCCCAGCGTCGCGCATGCTCGTGCTGGTGAAAAGTCTCGCTTATATAGCGGCCCTTTCGCCGGACCATGGCGCGCCATTCACCCGACGGAAGCTTCACGAAGGTGGCCATTTTTCGTGTACTCCCTGTGTACAATGAGGCGTCGAAACGGAGCGAAAAGTAGCGTCTTGCGGTGTACACGGGAGTATGCATGTGTACACGTAACGCCTTGATACTGCACGAAAAGTTATGAAAAATCAAGCACATAGACTGAGTGTTGCGCCTATGATGGACTGGAGCGACCGCCACTGCCGGTCGCTGCATCGGGTGCTGTCGCGCCGGGCGCTGCTCTATACCGAGATGGTGACCAGCGGCGCGGTGCTG
>FTCT01000827.1_pt1 | contig 22371 bp, 24 predicted proteins | sample 1658881 | NCBI WGS metagenome assembly FTCT01 (sample SAMEA3914864, study PRJEB12502) | metagenome | biome: forest; material: soil | place: USA | collected 2012-03-12 | depth 0.3 m | reverse complement strand
GTGCTGGTAGAGCAGGTCGATGCGATCGGTGCGCAGGCGCTTGAGGCTGCCCTCGACGGCGACCTTGATGTGTTCGGGCCGGCTGTTGAGGCCGGGGCCGCGCTTGCCCGTCTCAGGGTCGATGTTCCAGCCGAACTTGCTGGTGATAACGACCTGGTCGCGGAACGTTGCGATCGCCTCGCCCAGAATCTTCTCGTTCTCGAACGGGCCATAGGCCTCGGCGGTATCGAAGAAGGTGACGCCGCGGTCGTGGGCCGCCCGCAGGATGTTCACCATCTCCGGCCGATACGGGATCGTGGTCGGATAGGCCCGGTGCATGTTCTGCACGCCCATGCCGATGCTGGACACCTCCAGCCGGCCGAGCCTGCGCCGCGCGCCGCTGGCGGCGGGAGCCTTGGCGCGGGCCTCGGCGGCGACGCTGGCGGCCGCGGCCGCCGGCAGCGCCAGTCCCAGCGCCAGGAGATCGCGGCGTCCGACGCCGGAAGGCGCGGCCTTGGTTCTGTCGTCCATGGAGATCTCCTGTTGCGGTGAGGGACGGATCAGCGGCCGGTCTGGGCGAGGACGGCTTCGGGAAGCCGCGCGCCTTGGATCGGGATCTTCGCGGCGGCCGCTTCAATCGCCGCCAGATCCTCGGGCGTCAGATCCACGCCGGCCGCGCCCAGGTTCTCGGTCAAGCGGTGCAGTTTGGTGGTGCCCGGGATCGGTACGATCCAGGGCTTCTGGGCCAGCAGCCAGGCCAGGGCGATCTGGGCGGGTGTCGCCTGCTTTTGCTCGGCGATCGCCTTGAGCAGATCGACCAACGCCATGTTGGCGACCCGGGCGTCGGCGGCGAAGCGCGGCGAGATCGAACGGAAGTCGGTCGGGTCCAGCTTCGTGGTCTCATCGATCTTGCCGGTCAGGAAGCCGGCGCCCAGCGGGCTGAACGGCACGAAGCCGATGCCCAACTCCTCGCAGGCCGCCAGGATGCCGTTGTGCTCCACGTCACGCGTCCACAGCGAATACTCGTTCTGCAACGCCGCGACCGGCTGCACGGCATGGGCGCGTCGCAGCGACTCCACGCTGGGCTCCGAAAGCCCGAAGTGCTTGACCTTCCCGGCCGCGATCAGGTCCTTCACCGCGCCGGCCACATCCTCCATCGGCACGGCCGGATCGACCCGGTGCTGGTAGAGCAGGTCGATATGGTCGGTGCGCAGGCGCTTGAGCTGGGCTTCGGCCACGGCCTTGATGTGTTCGGGGCGGCTGTTGAGGTCGCCGGTCCGCGCGCCGGTCTCCAGGTCGATGTCGAAGCCGAACTTGGTGGCGACCACCACCTGGTCGCGGAACGGCGCGACGGCTTCGCCCAGCAGCGTCTCGTTAGCGAACGGGCCATAGGCCTCGGCCGTGTCGAACAGGGTGACGCCGCCGTCAAAGGCCGCGCGGATGACCGCCACCGCTTCCTCGTGCGGGGTCGGCGGGCCGTAGGCCGAGCTGAGGCCCATGCAGCCGTAGCCGAGGGCGGACACTTCCAGGCCAGCCTGGCCGAGTTTGCGCTTTTGCATCTTGGTTCTCCTGGGAATGGGGTCAGGCGCGGGCAAGCTGGCCCAGCCAGCCGCGGACCTGGGTCATGGTGAGCCGCTCCTGGTCGGCCTCCATCGAGAAGGCCGGTTCAAGGCGTGCGTTCGGGGCGTGGCGCTTGAGGACGGCCAGGCTGTCGCCCAGGCCGTAGCCGCCGTGGGTGATGACGGGGCGGACGGTCTTGCCCGATAGGTCGTGGGCGGCCAGGAAGCTGCGGACCACCGGCGGGGCGGTCTCGCCCCAGATCGGAAAGCAGAGGAAGACGGTGTCATAGGCGGCGATGTTCGCAACGGTCGCCTTCAGCGGCGGCCGGACGCCGGCGTCACGTTCCTTCCGGGCCTGCTCGACGGTCTGTTCATAGTCCTCCGGATAGGGCGCGGCCGGCAGGATCTCGAACAGGTCGGCCTTGAGCTCCCGATGCAGCTGTCCGGCGATGACCCGCGTGTTCCCCGAGCGCGTGAAGTAGGCGACGAGGGTGCGCGAGCCGGCCGCGGGCGGCGTCTGGTCCTGCGCCGCGCAGGCGCTGGCGCCAGCGGCCAGCACCATCGCGGCGGGCGCGCCCAAGGCGGTGCGGCGCGACATGGCCTTGACCCCGCTCATCCCTAGCGGCCCACCCGCGCCTGCAGGTGCGCCGGATAGCGGTCGCCTTCGATCGTGACCTGCGAGACGGCGGCTTCGATCGTGGCAAGGTCTTCCTCGTCGAGCTCAAGATCGGCGGCGGCGAGGTTTTCACTCAGGCGGTGCAGCTTGGTGGTGCCGGGAATCGGGGCGATCCAGGGCTTCTGGGCCAGCAGCCAGGCCAGGGCGACCTGCGCAGGGCTCGCGCCCTTCAGCGCCGCCAGGTCCTTCAGGACCGCGACGAGCGCCTGGTTGGCGTCCAGCGCCTCCGCGCCGAAGCGCGGCACGATGCTGCGGAAGTCGTCCTTGCCGAAGGTGGCGTCGGCGGCGATGGCGCCGGTCAGGAAGCCCTTGCCCAGCGGGCTGAAGGGGACGAAGCCGATGCCCAGTTCCTCCAGCGTCGGGATCACCGCCTGCTCGGGCTCGCGCCACCACAGGGAGTATTCGCTCTGCAGGGCCGCGACCGGCTGCACGGCGTTGGCCCGGCGGATGGTCTCGACACCGGCTTCGGACAGACCGAAGTGCTTGACCTTGCCTTCGGCGATCAGGTCGCGGACCGTGCCGGCCACGTCCTCGATCGGCACGTCGGGATCGACACGGTGCTGATAGTAGAGGTCGATGGCCTCGACCCGCAGGCGCTTGAGCGAGCCTTCCGTGACCTGACGGATAGTCTCGGGCCGGCTGGACAGCTTCTGCTCGCCGAACGACTGGCCGGGCTCGAAGCCGAACTTGGTTGCGATCACCACCTCGTCGCGGAACGGCTCCAGCGCCTCGCCGACCATGGCCTCGTTGGCCTCGCCATAGATCTGGGCAGTGTCGAAGAAGGTGACGCCCTGCTCGACGGCCGCGCGGATCAGCGCGATGCCCGCGTCCTTCTCGACGGCTTGGCCGTAGCCATGGCTGAGGCCCATGCAGCCCAGGCCGAGGGCCGAGACCTCAAGGCCGCCGCGTCCAAGAATGCGCTTTTCCATGTGGTGCTCCGTGTCATCCCGCGAATGCGGAGCCCCCGGCGCCTTCGCATGACCGGCAAGATAGGCCTGGCCCGTTCCGGCGATTAGGCCCCATAATCGCGATGTCGCTTTTAGTGGGACTAACAAATGGCTCAGGGTTTCGACGAACTGGCCGCCTTCGCCGCCGTGGCCAGGGAGCGCAGTTTCACGCGCGCCGGCGCCAAGCTGGGCGTCTCGGCTTCGGCCCTCAGCCAGACGATCAAGGGCCTCGAGGGGCGATTGGGCGTTCGCCTGCTGACGCGCACGACCCGCAGCGTCGCCCCGACAGAGGCGGGCGAGCGTCTCCTCAAGACGGTGGCGCCGCGCTTCGAGGAGATCGAGCAGGCTCTCGTCGCGCTGGCCGAAATGCGCGAGCGGCCGGCTGGCACGATCCGCATCACCGCGGGCGAGCACGCCGCGCGCTCGGTCCTGCAGCCCGGTCTCGCCAAGCTGCTGCCCGACTATCCCGACATCCGCGTCGAGATCGTCGTCGACTACGGCCTCGTCGATATCGTGTCCGAGGGGTTCGACGCCGGCGTGCGCCTGGGCGAGCAGGTCGCCAAGGACATGATCGCTCTGCGCATCGGCCCGGACATGCGCATGGCCGTGGTGGGATCGCCGGCTTATTTCGGAGGGCGTCCAAGGCCGCTGACGCCGCAGGACCTGACGGACCACAACTGCATCAACATGCGCCTTCCCACCTATGGCGGCCTCTTCCCCTGGGAATTCGAGAAGGATGGCCGCGAGGTGAAGGTGCGGGTCGATGGCCAGCTGATCTTCAACACCATCAGGCAGCGACTGGACTCCGCCGTGCAAGGCCTTGGCCTGGCCTATATGCCCGAGGATGTCGTCTTGCCCTGCATCGCCTCAGGCGAGCTGATCCGAGTGCTGGAAGACTGGTGTCCGCCGTTTCCAGGCTACCACCTCTACTATCCCAGCCGGCGCCACGCTTCGCCGGCGTTCTCGATGCTGACCGACGCGCTGCGGTTCAAGGATCGCTGATCAGGCGAAGGTGGGATTTGTTAGAGCGGCTAAAGGGACCAAGTCCTTTGCGCCCGCTAATCGTGGGTGTGGGGCCGCGATAGTCTTCCTTCGATGTCGAAGGGAAATCCAACATGGGCCTGACCGCCAGCTTGTCGTCTCGCGCCAGCGCCATGGCGTTCTGTCTACTCCTCGCGGGTCTGGCCCCTGCCGGTTCGGCGTCGGCGCAAACTCTCAAGTCGATCCAGACCCCGGCCACGCCCCTGGTCCTGAAGGCCAGGGGCAGTTTCTTCGTCGGTGGACGCTCGGTCGAGCAGAAGGCGGGCGAGATCCTGCTGGGGCCTGACGATAGCGTCACCGTCGACCAGATGTACGTCGAGTACATGGTCCCGACCGGCAAGGCCAAGGTCCCCGTGGTGCTGATTCACGGCGCGGGCCTGAGCGGAAAGAGCTACGACACCACGCCGGACGGACGCATGGGGTGGTTTGAGTATTTCGTCCGCAAGGCCCACCCCACCTATGTCGTCGACCAGGTCGGCCGGGCGCGCTCGGGGTTCAATCAGGCGGCCATTAACAACAGACTGTCTGGGGCCAGCAGCGCGCCGACCGGAACGGTGGCGCCGACCGCGCCGGGCGCTCCGGCGGCGATCGGGCAGGGGGCTTTCCGCTTCGGGGATCGCGTTGGCGTTTGGACCAATTTCCGCTTCGGGCCCCGTTATGGCGAGACCTTTCCCGGTTCGCAGTTTCCGGTGGAGGCGATCGGCGAACTCTCCAAGCAGGCCATTCCGGACCTGACCTCGCAGGTGCCCCAGCCTAACCCGACCCTCAAGGCGCTCTCCGACCTGGCGAATGATCTGGATGGCGCGGTGCTGATCAGCCACTCGCAGTCTGGCCCCTTTCCGATGGACGCGGCGCTGATCGACCCGAAGGGCGTCGCCGGCATCGTCGCCGTCGAGCCTGGGGCGTGCCGGGCCAGCTATACCGATGCGCAGATCGCCAGGCTGGCGAAGATCCCGACGCTGGTGGTGTTCGGCGACAACCTCTCGGCCCAGACGGGCCTGGGCGCGATGACCTGGCAAAACCGGCTCGACGGGTGCCGCGCCTACGCCGCCCGCGTCAAGGCGGCTGGCGGGCGCGTGGACGTCGTGGCGACCGCTGAGTTGGGCATCCGGGGCAATAGCCACATGCTGATGCAGGACAGGAACAATCTTCAGATCGCCGACCTGATCCTCAAATGGATCGACGCGAACGCAGCGCGATCCTGATCGGATCCTGCCGTCTCTACGACACCCAGCCGATTTGGCCGTTCACTGGCTCTTGAGAAGGACGCCCATGCAAACCATCCGGCGACATGCCTCGCAGCCGCCCGCCAAGGGGCCGGAGCAATTTTTCACCGGCGACGTGACGGTCGAAATGCTCTTTCAGTTGCCCGAGCCTTCGCGACTGTCCGGGGGCTTGGTCACCTTCCAACCGGGCGCGCGCTCGGCCTGGCATACCCATCCGCTCGGTCAGGCCCTGATCGTGGCCTCTGGCACAGGCTGGACCCAGTGCGAGGGCGGCCCGAAGAAGGAAATTCGCCCCGGCGATGTCATCGCGTGCCCCTGCGGCAAAAGGCATTGGCACGGGGCGACGTCCACCAGCGCCATGAGCCACTACGCCATTCAGGAAGCGCTGGACGGCAAGGCTGTCGACTGGATGGAGAAGGTCAGCGACGCCGACTACCTCGCCGAGATCGAGCAGGACTGATTTCTCCTGGCCCGAAGATGCACGGCTCTAGCGCGGTCTCGCGTTTGGGATGTGGAGCGCGCGCCGTTGGAAACGCGGCGTTGGTGAGGGGCGAGTTTCTGAGAGCTAGCCAATGTCAGCTATTGGCGCGAACAGCCCGTTGGACGGTGCATCCAAGGCGCTGAGCAGCGATCACCTAACCGAGCCGCGAGGTCCTAAGGCTCACGATCGCGTCGATCAACGATGAAACCTATCCGGCGGCCAGGGATTGCCTTGCCGTAGCCAGGCTTGAGGTTTGGAGGGACGCATGACGACGGTTGACGCGGGTAGTGGCGGGGCGAGCCTCCATCCTCTTCATTCCATTCTGCTGGCGTTTCCGCTGGCCTTGTTCAGCTCCGCACTGATCAGCGACATCGCTTATTTGCGCACCGCCGTGATCCAGTGGTCGAATTTCTCGGCCTGGCTGATCACCGGCGCCTTGGTGTTTGGCGGCTTCGCCCTGGCCTGGGCAATCATCAACGCGGTTTTCCCCCGCCGGACAACCAGGGGACGGGCTCTGCTCTTTCTCGCTGTTGTCGCGATCATGTGGATCGCCGGCCTGATCAACGCCTTCCAGCACAGCCATGACGGCTGGCCGTCGGTCGGCGCGCTCGGCCTGACCCTGTCGATTATCTCGTCGCTGTTCGCCTTGATCGCCGCCTCGATCGGCTACTCGGCTCCATCCGTTCGGGAGATCGTGCGATGAGCGTGCGTTGGATTATCGTCGCCGCGGCGGCGCTCACCCTGCAGGCCTGCGGCCGTAGCGAACCAGGTCTGGATCAGACGGGCTCTGGCAAGCCGCCACTGCCCGGCCAGCAGGAAACCTTGCTGCCGCCGATGAAGATCGCCACGCCGAAGGGCTGGAACGGCCAGGCGCCGACCGTTCCCAAGGGGTTCACCATCACCCCGTTGGCCACGGACCTGAAGATCCCCCGCCAGATGCTGGTCCTGCCCAATGGTGACATCCTGGTGGCCGAAGGTTCGGGCGGCAGCGAGGCCAAGCTGCGTCCGAAGGACTTCATCGCCGGCTATATCAAGGCCAAGGGTAAGACCAAGGTGAAGGGTGGCAACCGCATCACCCTGCTGCGCGACGCCGACGGCGACGGCAGGGCCGAGCTCAAGACGGTGCTGATCGGCGGCCTCAACGCGCCCTACGGCCTGGCCTTTGTCGATGGGACGCTCTACGTCGCCGACCAGGACGCCTTGCTGAAATTCCCTTTCCAGCCGGGCCAGACCAAGATCACGGCCAATCCCCAGACGGTCACCGACCTGCCGTCGCGGATCAATCACCACTGGACCAAGTCCCTGGCCGCCAGCGCCGACGGGACTAAGCTCTATGTCGGCATCGGCTCCAACAGCAACATCGGCGAGCGGGGCCTCGACGTCGAGCAGGACCGCGCTCAAGTCTGGGAGATCGACCGGCTGACCGGCGCCCACCGCGTGCTGGCCAGCGGTGTTCGTCACGGCTCTGGCGATCGAGCCTGAGACCAAGGCCCTCTGGCTCGTGGCCAACGAGCGCGACGAACTGGGCCCGCAACTGGTGCCGGACTATCTGACTTCGGTGCGTGACGGTGGCTTCTACGGCTGGCCCTACAGCTACTGGGGCCAGAACGTTGATCCGCGCGTGCGGCCGCAGGATCCGCGCAAGGTCGCCAAGGCGATTGTCCCCGACTACGCCCTGGGTTCGCACGTGGCGGCCCTGGGCGTCACCTTCGCCAGCCAGGGCGGCTTCGGCGGCGACTTCGCCCAGGGGGCCTTCGTCGGCGAACATGGCAGTTGGAACCGCCAGGACCTCTCCGGCTACAAGGTGGTCTGGATCCCCTTCGCGAGCGGAAAGCCTGCGGGCAAGCCGGTTGACTTCGTCACCGGCTTCCTGGATGGGCAGCATGCGCGAGGCCGCCCGGTCGGCGTGGCGTTCGACCCGAACAAGCGTGTCCTGCTGATCGCGGACGATCTGTCCAACACCGTTTGGCGGGTCGCGCCGGCCAAGTAGGGGCCGCCGGGCGCTCGCCCGGCGCGCGGGGTGAACCTTCGCGCGGACGGGTGTTCAGGCAGGATGAACAACTCCGGATTTCTGCCCTCCGCGCTCATCGGCGCCGTGGCGAGCGCGCGCTCGATGACACCGATGGCTACGATCGCAACCTCGCGCCTAGCTGGCCGCAAGACGCCGGGCCAACTGGTTCTGCTCGATCATCCCGTCTTCAAGTTTGGTGCCCTCGCCATGGGCGTGGGCGAGTTGTTCGGCGACAAGATGAAGTCCGCGCCCGATCGCACGGTGTTCCTGGGCTTGCTCGCCCGAGTGTTGAGCGTGGGCATCGCGGGCGGCGCCTTGGCGCCACGCGGTAAGGAGAAGGCCGGGGCTGCGATCGCGATCGCAACCGCAGTTCCGCTGGCCTACCTGACACTGGCTGGCCGAAAGCGCGCCATGGCGGCCGTCGGTCAGACCCGCAGCGGGCTGGTTGAGGATGCCCTAGTCGTCGTCGCGGACGCGGCGATCGTGGTCCTGACCGTCAGCAGGCGAGGGTGGCATTCAGGGTCGGTCGAGGGGAAGTTGTCACTGTCAGTTGGAAAGGGGGATAGACGCTCGGCGCGTCCAACCTATCCCGGGCGTGGTAGGGTACGGACCCCACAGGCAAGAGCCAACATACCGGCCGGCCCCCGACTCGCACAAAAAGCTGATACTGCCGTTCTGCGAGAGTGTTTGGAGCCGGGCGTGTACGACGCACAGACGATCGAGCGGCATCTGGGGCCGGAGGCGGCCGCCTATGCCGGCAATAAGAACCGGGGCGGGCGCAATAATTCGCGTGGCGGCGCCTACGAGACCTACTACGCCGCCGCGCGCCTAGCCCAACTCCTGGCCCAGGCTCTGGAAGAGGGCGACGATGGCCGGTCGACCTGGATCCAGGAACAGCAGCTCTGCTTCATCGACGACCTGATCGTCGATCAGGCGGGCGTGCGCAGTCACAGCCAGCTCAAGAGCGGGACGACCACAAACTGGACGGGCGGCAAGCGTCCCATCGTCGAGGACTTCCGCCTCCAGCGGGCGCTCGACCGAGCCCTGGGCGGACAAGCGCGGTACGAGCTGGTCGTGCCGGACGAGGCGCTGCGCGACGCGCTCGTGGACGCGCGGCCCGCGGACCTGGACGCCGAGGTCGTGGTCTTCGCCGACACCTTGGACGTGGACGCCCTGTTGGCGCGGCATCCAGAAATCCAGGCGGCGTTGGACGTTGTGTCGATCCGCGATCCGCGACCCAGTTATCGCCGCAAGGTTTTCCAGACCCTGCTGGCGGCCTGGTACACCAGCGGCGATCGCGTCCGCTTATCGGATTTCGCCGACAAGGCGGCCCAAGGGCCCGGGCCGCTCGTGACAGTGCTGGGCCCCGACTATGTCCTGCCCGCCGCCGTCCAAGCTCATCTCGAGACGATCGATGGGCTAGACTTCGGCATGCGCAAGAAGCACCTTTACTATCGATTCGGTTTCTTGACGGGACTTTCGGCATTTCGGGGCGGCACCCCGGAATTTACTCGTTTCGAGGACTTTATCGTGGCCAATAGGCCTGACGACGCGTTCGAGGTCATCGCAGCCCTGCAGGAGAGCGCATGAGCTTAGCCCTTCCAGCAATGCCGGCCGGAATGAAAGCGTCGGCGAACGCGGCCCTGGCCGTCCTGCAAAACCTCAAGGCCGACGCGACCGCCTATCGGGGGGCGATGATCCAACTGGGTCATCTGCTGGCCGAACTGCTCGCCCGCCAGACCATCGCCGCCGGCGACCGCATCTGCCTGGCCATGACGGTCGAGGACGCCGATTTTCTCGGCGCTGGCGCGTTGGAGGTTTTTGAAAAGGCGGGGGCGGACGTTTCGATCGCCTGTTTCTGGAACGTGCGCCAGGACGCCTTCGGGCTCGATTGGGCCGACATGGCGCCGGTGGTGCAGGAGTACGTCGAGCCGCTCGAACGCATCAAGCACCTGGTGATCCTCAAATCGATCATTTCCGGGTCGTGCGTGGTGCGCTCCAATCTGGAACACCTGTTCGACACGATCGTGCCCGAGCAAGTGCACATCGCCGCGCCGGTGATGTTGACCGGCGCCGACGAGCGTCTGGAACGGGAATTTCCTCGCCATCTGGTCGACCGCTTCCAGTATTGGACGTTCGAGATCGATAGCGCCAAGAGCCCCGACGGCAATGTCGAGCCTGGCATCGGCGGCGAAGTCTATGGACGCCTTGGGCTCGGCGACAAGGTCACCAAAAACGCGGTGATCCCGGAGTTGGTGCGTCGCCGCGCGCGGAAGGCGGCCTGACGGTCCCTGGGTTCGTGGTCCACGGCCGACCGATCTGACGCGAGACGATCTAGGCGGCCGCGTGAACTGGCGGACGGACTCCTAGACGCGGCAGCCCCTTCTCCACGCCGCTGAGCCTCGTCGCGAGGCGCGACTGCAAAGGTCGCGCGATGGTTGCGACTTGAGAGGGGTTTCGCCATGGTGAAGCTGACTCGGAGCCCACCATGAAAATCACGTTCGACATCGATCTTTCGCCTGACGAGATCGCGCTGCTGGCGTCGGCCCTGGATTGCAAGCCCGCCGAGGTGGAGGCCAAGCTTCCCGGACATGCGGGCGCGGCCCTGCGCGAATATGTCGAGGCCTATCTTGGCCGACGCGCCTCAGGGCGCGGGCAGGACATCCTTGAGCATCGTCTGGCGCTGCTGATCGAGCACGCCTTCGACAAAACCATTCCCAGTGAGGTCCAGGTCTCCAGGCTATTCCAGACCACCTTGACCGGCAGTCGGTCCCTGATCCGCTCGACCCTGTCCAAGTACCGCTACCAACTGAAGACCGCGGCCGACGCCTCGGCCAAGAGCGCCTTGGAACGCGCCCGGTGGAGCAACGCCAGCAACCTCTTTGAGATCGTCGGCGTGACGGCGAATCTGGCCGATCACCTCAATGTGCGGTTGGCCTCGATCAACGGCGGCCTGAAGAAGGTCGCCCTGATCAAGGACACCACCGCCAACTACGGCGTCGCCGCCGACGCCTATCGCGAACTGTGCAAGGCCTTCGGCGCCCAGGAGGCCAAGCAGAAATGACCGACATCTCCAACGCCATCGCCGCGTCCAGCATGCTGCTGGCGGTCGTCGCCGTCCTGTTCGGCGTCTGGAACGGCGCCATCGACGCGGCCTTGTCGCTCGACGTCAGCGGCGATCCGGCCACCCAATTGCCCCAGCGTCGACAGCTGCGCTCGGCGATCCTGACCAAGGCCGCGCCGCTCGTCGTCGGCGCCTGGCTGACGGCGTGGGTGTTCCTGGCCCGCAGCCTGGCCATTGGCGACGCCTTTCGGCGATGCCCGCCGGGCCAATCCTGTCGGCCCGACGATGTCGCCGCCGCCTTCCTATTGACAGAGGCCTTCATGCTGTTGATCGCGGCTGTGACGGCGATCCAGCTGGCGCGCTTGGTGATCCATTGGATCGAGGCCAGGCGCACCAAACCAAGATCGTGAGCGACTTCATGGGCGCGATGTCCCGTTCTCGCGAGTGGCGCACGTGGCCGCGCCTGCGGTTCTATGGTTTCCTCGAGGCGAGGGACCAGGCGCTTTCGGCGTTCATGACCGGTCCCAGCGGGGCATTGGTCCCAGCCGATAGTCCCGCCCGTCGGGACGGGGACGCGATCCGACTGCGCTTTTCCGTGGTTCGATGGCGGGATTTCGCCCGTATGCGGGCGCGCATCGTACCCATCCCATTGACCGGCGCGGGCCGAGACCAACGCCAAGTCCGCCGCGCGGCGCTCAATGAAGAATTCGGTCGCATGGACCTCAGCGGCGTCGATCTCTTCATCTCGCCAAACTCGCCTCGCAGCGCGGTCGTGTTGGAAGGCGCGGAACTTGGCGGGTGGTACGCCCTGGGCCTGAAGAGGGCTCCCGCCGAGAACGATCCGCCGGCGCTGCTGGGGAATATCGATCTTGGCGGCGGCGACCAGACGCTGTGGCTTTCTATTCTGGCGCGGCCGACCGCGGGGGATCTGGCCCGTCTAACCGACATCTTTTCGCTGGCCCATGTGGCCGACCTTGGCCGAGACGAAGATCCCGATGGCGAGCCGACGCCCATAATCCCCATGCCGCCGTCACCCCTGGAGGAGCTCCGTGTTCGGATCGTTTGCCGCAAGCTCGTCGACGACGAGCAGGTCGAGCGCGAAGTCCACGCCTACGATCACGACATCGTCGCCCAGGCCGAAACGGCGCGACCCCTGTTGGCGGGCCACTAGATGGCTCCCGTGCTCGAACGCGAGGTCATCGACGCAGACGACCTGCAAGGCTTTTCAGACCCCCTGGCCGGGATCGTGGGCCTGTCGTCGGTGCTCGTCCACGACGTCGGCCAGGGTGACGCCATCAGTATCCTGGACGATGCTGGAAGGGCGGTGCTGCGGATCGATTATGGAGGCCTGCAGAGCAGCCCCTTCAAGGGCAGGACCGGCAAGCGCCGCGCCGCCTCCATCAACGCGGCGCTGCCCATACTCGAGGCGGCCCCGCTCATGCTCACCCATTGGGACGAGGATCACTGGTGTTCGGCGCGTCGCCACACCGACGTTCTGACCAAGGCGCGATGGATTGTCCCGCGCCAGAGGACCTCGCCGCGCGCGGTTCGATTGTCGGCCAAGGTCGCCATGATCAACTGCGTGCCCGAAGCCGAGGTCGGCACGGTGTTCCAGTATCGCGCCCAGAACGGCGACACGGTGTGGTGGGAGAAGATCGACCGCTTCGACCCGACGGGGGCGAGCGAAGACTGCAACATGACAGGCCTGGCGTTTTCGGTGACCCGCGGCGATCGCGTCATCTTCCTGCCCGGCGACGCCCCTTTCGATCGTATCCGTCATTATCGGCTTCATCAGGAGGACGGGCGAAAAATGATCGGGCTGGTGGCCTTCCACCACGGATCGGGAAATCACTGGCGCGCCGCCACCGACCGCTTCTTACAAACCTGGGCCCTCCCCAGGGACGCGGGGCAGAAGATCGTGTTCTCGTTCGGGGATCCCAACGCCTACGACCATCCAGTGCTGGCCAACTACGGGCGCCACTTTAGCGCTTCGGCCTTTCTCGAAACGCCGCAGGTGCGCGAGCAGGCGAGGGGGCCAATCCACATCCGGCTCTAGATCGCCGATCGGGATGGCGGGATATCGTGGGCGGCGGCCATCCCACACGGTGAAGCCCATGCAGCGCCGCAGCCTATCGATCAAGCTCAATCCAGGTGGGCGCATGATCGCTGGCGCCGTCCTCGCCGCGCACCCAGCGATCAACGCCCGCGTCCGTCAGCTGCTCGGCGAGATCGGGCGACAGCAGCAAATGGTCGATCCGCAAGCCCTTGTCCTTGAGCCATCGCTCCCGGAGATACGACCAGTAGGTCCACGGCGGCGCGTCCGGATGCACGGTCTTCAGCGCGTCCGTCCAGCCTTGGGCGAGCAGGCGTTGGAACGCCGCGCGGCTCTCTGGGCGCAACAGCGCGTCGCCGCCGTAGGAGTGCTTGGGATAGATGTCGGCTTCGGTCGGCACGACATTGTAGTCGCCAGCCAGCACGACCGGCGCGCCGGTGTCCATGAGGGTTTGGGCATGGGCGATGAGCGCTTCGAACCAGGCCAGTTTGTAGTCGAACTTGGGACCGGGGAGCGGATTGCCGTTGGGCAGGTAGAGACAACCGACCAGGACGCCGTTCACGGCGGCTTCGATATAGCGCGATTGGGACGGGTCGGGATCGCCGGGCAGGGCGGTGCGCGTGACCACCGGGGCCATGCCGCGCGCTAGGATCGCCACGCCGTTCCAGCTGCGCTGCCCCTTCCAGACAGCGTGATAGCCCATCGCTTCCAACGCCTGCGCCGGAAACCGGGCTTGCTCGGCCTTCAGCTCCTGGAGGCAGACGACATCGGGCTCGGCCTCGGCCAGCCAGTCGATCAGGACGTCGAACCGGCCCAGGACGTTATTGATGTTGAAAGTGGCGATGCGCAACGCAGGTCTCCCGGCGACTTTAACCGCCGAGCTTGGCCGCCCGTTCCGGCCTGGCGCGCGGTGGAACGGTTTGGGTGAGTCGCGGATTCGTCTTTCGAAAGGGAGACTTATCGCCATGTCCAAACGCGAACTGATCGAGCCCACGCCGGGCGACAAGCGTTACGCCCGGCGCGACGACAAAGGCCAGTTTTCGCAAGAGGTGGACGTGGGCAAGTCGTCGGCCGCCGACCAGCGTCGCCACTCGAGTCGCGACGCCGGACCAGGCCAGGGCGACAAAGGCGGCCGAGCCTCGCGTTAGCGCGGAAACTGCGCCGAGGCGGCGCGCGCTTAATTGAAGTCCGTCGCGTGTTTAAGGCGGACGGGGAAGCCGGTCCGTCGCGTTCGCCCTCTAGCGCCCGCGGGCCGGCCAACCTCTCGAAATCGATCCGTCAGGCCCCCAGATCGTCGATATGGCAATCGTCGATATGGCAAAGATATCGGCGGCGTTGTCCGCGCCGCTCCGGGTTGGCGATCTGGTAGGCCAGACCGAAAGCGGCGAAATTCTGGACCTGGGGGGCGTATCCGAACGGCGAGAGCGCTTCCTAGCCCACGCTGCGGCCGCAATCGGCCGCGATTGTTGCAGAGCAGGCGTCTTTCATCGCGCCCTTATTCCCGCAACGCGAGCAGCCTGCAGTATCTCATCTGACAGACCGGGATCAGCCTTTCGCACAGCGCGCGACAGGATCATGGCGCCGACGAGGATCGACAAGGTCGCAATCGCTGCATCGCGGCTGGGGCGCGCCTCCGGCGCAGACGCCTGCTGGATCAGCCCTATGTACCGGTCCAGCCCGTCTGCAAACTCCTGCTGCGCACCTTCGGGCTGGCGCCCAACGTCAACTGGTAGACTGGCCGTCGGGCAACCGCCGTCCAGCTCGTCGCGGTGCTCGGTGGACAGGTAATAGGCCAGTCGTTCCGTCATGGAGACAATATCCCCGGACGCTACGGCCTCCTCATCGGAAAGCCCGCTCAGAGCTTGGTCAAAAGCATATCGGATCGATTCAATCGCAAGATCCGTCTTTGACGCGAAGTGATTATAGAAACCGCCGTGGGTGAAGCCGGCGGCCTTTGTCAGGTCGGCGACCGAGACATTGTCGATACCGCGCTTTTTGAACAGCTCGGTCGCGGTTTCCAGGATTTTCCTCCTGTTTTGTGCAGCCACCTCTTTGGTCACTCGCATCCTGCGTCCTTTCCCGAGCCTTGACAACGATGATGATCGTCATCATAAATAATACTGTCAATCATCATCAATAGGGCGCGGGCGCGGCGATCTTCAAGAGGGCGCTTCCCCTTCGGCCAGCGAACTAGCGGCGCCGTTAGATTTGTCATTCAGCGTCCGGCGGGAGTATCTCAATGAAAGCTGTTGTTCAGAACATTCTTGGCCAACCGGCGGATGTGCTGCATCTGATCGACACGGATGAGCCTCTTCGACCCGCTCCGCTAGACGTGCTGATCGACGTGACGCTTTCTCCCGTTCACCATGGCGACCTCCATCTGATCCGTTCGCAGTCGTGTATTCCCGAGGATGTCGGATTCGTTCGGCGAGGATCGGAGGCGGTCGGGATCGTTCGCGCGCTTGGATCTGAAATCGAAGCGCAGGGCAATCTCAGGATCGGTGACCGGGTGATAGGATTTCCGGCTATCGGATCCTGGGCGGAAAGGGTCACGATCCCAGGCTTTGCAGCGATTCCGATCCCGCCGGAGCTCGGTGACGAGGTCGCAGCACAGCTCCTAATCAACTATGTCACGGCCCGCATGATCCTGCGCGGGTTGCGCAAATCTGTTCCCGATGCGGTTCTTCGCGGCGGCGTGGTGCTTGTCACAGGCGCCAGCACGGTCGTCGCCCGTCTTCTGCTGCACTTCCTCCAAACGGAGGGCCTCGCGGCGATCGGTCTCGCCCGCAGCGTGTCGAGCGCGAGCCGCGTCGCCGCTGAATTCGTCGGCACGCCGGTGGTCGCATCGGAAGCGGACGACTGGCGGGCGCTGATCACTACGCATGCATCTGAGAGGAAGATCGTCAGCGTTCTCGACTGTGTATCCGGCTCCTTGGTGGGCGACCTCGTGCCGCTGTTGGCCGACGATGCTGCCATTATCACCTACGGTGGGCTTGGCGGGAACAGGCTCGGCATCAGCCCACTTGAACTTGTCGATCATCAATTCCTGATCCGCGGCGTCACCTTCTCGCGCTGGTTCTCTGAACTCTCGCCGCAGGAGCGGGACGACGACATTCGTTCGGCAATGCAGCTTGCTCGTGACCTGCCATCTTTCTTCAAAGTCGGCAGCATTCACGGCCTCGTCCATTTTCGCGAGGCGATCGCGGCCGTCGAGGCGCCCAATCGCGACGGGTTCGTCTTCATCAAGCCATAGAGGCGAGCGTCCGGGCCAGCCGGTCAGAGGAAAGCGCGACCGACCGGCCTGGCCTGTCGCTCAGCGCGATCCCAAGTCCTGCAGCTGGCGCTGCAATGACCTTGGATTGATGGGCCGAGGCTGGGTCAACGCCGGCGCGACGTCGTTCTGGCGGTGAGCGCATCCAAGGCGTCGCCGTTGTCACGACCCCAGGCATAGAGCAGCTCCACCGGCTCGACGAAACGCTGACCCAACGGGGTGAGGCCATAGTCAACGCCCGGCGGGACCGTGTCGTGCACCTGCCGCTCGACCAAGCCGCTAGCCTCCATGTCACGAAGCGTCTGGGTCAGCATCTTCTTGGAAACGCCTGGCAAGCTGCGCAGCAGCACGCCCGAGCGACAGCGTCCGCCGTGCCGGGCATGCAGGGTGTGCAGCACCATGCTGGTCCATTTGGTGGCGAACAGCTCCAGCACCCGGCGCGGCGCGCAGTCCTCGCGCCAGGCCTCGTCCGGGGTTCCGCTGTCCATGGCTGGGCACCTTTTGGTGCCGTCTGGTGGACGGCCGCCGTCATCGCTAACTGCGCCTTCCAATGAAGGAGCAAGGTCATGACCCATAGCGCATTGGTGGTCGGCGCGACAGGCATCGTGGGGCAGGCTACGGCGCGCGTGCTGACCCAGGCGGGCTGGCCCGTGCTGGGCCTATCGCGCAGGCCGCTGGACCAGCCTGGCGTCACCGCGGTGGCGGCTGACCTCCATGACGCCGCGGCCTTGGCTGAAGTCCTGGCGAACGCGCGCCCCAGCCACGTCTACATCACCACCTGGGCGCGCCAGGACACTGAGGCCGAGAACATCCGGGTAAACAGCGCCATGGTCCGCAATCTGCTGGACGCGCTGCGGCCCGGCGGGTCGGTGCGTCATGTCGCCCTCGTCACCGGGCTGAAGCACTACCTGGGTCCCTTCGAATCCTACGGCAAGGGCGTGCTGCCCCAGACGCCGTTTCGCGAGGATCAGACGCGCCTGGCGATCGACAACTTCTACTACGCCCAGGAGGACGAGGTTTTCGCGGCGGCCGCCCGCGATGGCTTTACCTGGAGCGTCCATCGCCCGCACACCGTGATCGGCCATGCCATCGGCAACGCCATGAACATGGGCCAGACCCTAGCGGTCTACGCCAGCCTGTGTCGGGAGACGGGCCGACCCTTCCGCTTTCCCGGCTCGTCGGCCCAGTGGAACGGCCTGACCGACATGACCGACGCGGACCTCTTGGCGCGGCATCTGCTGTGGGCGTCGACGACGCCCGCCGCGGCCGACCAAGCCTACAACGTCGTCAATGGCGACGTCTTCCGCTGGAAGTGGATGTGGGGCCGCATCGCCGCGTGGTTCGGCCTGGAGCCGGCGCCCTTCGACGGCCAGGTTGTCCCGCTTGAGCAGCAGATGGCCGGCGACGCCGCGCTGTGGGCGCGCCTAGCCGACCAGACTGGCCTGGTCGAGCGCGACATTGCCCGGCTGGCCTCGCCCTGGCACACCGACGCGGACCTGGGCCGCCCCGTCGAGGTGATCGCGGACATGACGCGCAGCCGACGGCTGGGCTTCAAGGCTTACCAGCCCACGGAGGACGCCTTCACCGCCCTGTTCGAGCGCTTGCGTGAGGCGCGCTTCATTCCCGGCAATGTCCTGTGAGGTTTGGCGCCATGCACGATGCCCGCGTCGCCGTAAGCGTCGATGACCTGTAGGACGGCGGCGTTGGCGACGCCCAGCGGCCTTGCCCGAGCCAGAAGCGCTAGCGCGTAGGGCCGTCCCTCCAGGATCGCACCCGCGTCGGCATAGCCCGCAACAGGTGAAGGCGATCAGACGCCATGGGGCGCTCCTTGGCTCCGCGGTTTTGGTGATGAACGCGTAAGACCCATCAACGGCGGACCTTCCCAGGCTTGGTCAGTCGACGGGCGAGCGCGACGTCCAGCTGGCGCATGACGTCGCCATAGGTGCGCAGCAGGCCCTCGCCGAGCACGCCCTTGAGCCCGCCGACGCACTGGACGGTGTGTGTGACCCGGGCACCCTGAGGGACAGGGTCGATGCGGAAGCTCTCCAGCAGGCGAACGCCAAAGCCGCCCATGCGCCAGGCGATCAGGCGCGCGGGCTGCCGGGTGACGATCTCACCGGCCATCGAGACCGGGAACGGAAGCCTGCCGACCCGGATGCTGAAATCCAGCAGACCGTCCTCGGCGCGTTTCCCCGCCGGTGTTGGCGTCAGAAACGGGGCCCAGGCGCCATAGGCGGGAAAGTCGCTGAGCAGCTTGAACACCGCCTGGGGCTTTGCGGCCAGGACTTGGCGAGTCGTCAGGCTGAGCGTCTCTTTCGGTTCGGCAGGGGTCATGGGTGGACCTCTTCCCGGCTGGCGCAGGCGTCGCGTTCGGTCTGGAGCGTCAGATGATGCAGATCGAACTCATCCTGCAGCCGCCCGGCCACGGCCAGGCGCACGACCTCGAAATCGGCGCCCGGTGCGAGCACCAGGTGCGCCGTGCAGCTGGGCTGGTCGGCGCCGCTGACCCAGACATGCAGGTCGTGGACCGACGCGACGCCGGGTGTAGCCGCCATGGTCGCGCGGATCCTGGTCAGATCAACGCCGCTCGGCGCGCCCTCAAGCAGGATCTGGGTGGCGTTCTTGAGCAGCAGCCAGGTGCGCGGCAGCACCCACAGCCCGATCGCGATGGCCACGATCGGATCGACGAACCGCCAACCGGTGAACTTGATGACGATGGCGCCCACGATGACGCCGAGCGAGCCGAGCATGTCAGCCCAGACTTCGAGATAGGCGCCCTTCACGTTCAGACTCTTGTCCTTGCCGGCCTTGAGCAGGCGCATGGCGATCAGGTTGATCACCAGGCCAAGAACGGCGACCACCAGCATGCCGGTCGACTGGACCGGTTCGGGATCGAGGATGCGTTTGACGCCCTCTACCAGGACATAGAGCGCCACGCCGAACAGCAGGACGGCGTTGAAGGCGGCCGCGATGATCTCGAAGCGGCGATAGCCGAAGGTCCGGCGATCATCGGCGCTGCGCGCGCCGATCTTGATCGCCACCAAGGCCACGGCCAGGGCCGCGGCGTCGGTGAACATGTGCGCGGCGTCCGACAACAGCGCCAAACTGTTGAACCGGATGCCGGCGACGACTTCGGCGATCAGAAAGGTCGAGGTCAGTCCCAGGGCGATGGCCAGCCTCTTGCCGTTGGTCTGGCCGGCGGTGTGGTCGTGTCCGTGTTCCGCGCCCATGGGCGGATCTCCGTCTAGAAGAGGGAAAGGACCGGCGCGTCGCCGATCGCGACGCGCCGGCAAAACATCAGAACCGGCGGCGATGGCTGCCGTAGCGAACCACCTCGACCTTCTCCAAGGTCACCAGCCCCACCTCGTCGTCCGGGGTCAGGGTGTCGATGAAGGCCTTGAGCTTGGCCTCCTCGTCGACGATCTCCACGACGACCGGAAGGTTGGGCGCTAGGTCGAACGGCTGGCCGCCATGCAGGGTGCTGGAGGCCCCGAAACCCCGCAGTCCCCTCAGTACGGTGGCGCCAGCCAGGCCCATCGATCGCGCTCGCTCGACGAGGATGTCGAAGAAGCGGCGATCACCGGTCATGGCGTTTTCGTCGGTGTAGATCCGCAGCAACAGGGCTTGGCCCGGGGTCATCTTAGGCTCCTTGCTCTGGGGACGGCGCGGAAGGCTCGACCGAGGCCTTGGGCGTCTTGCGCAGGACGAACCGGCAGATCGCCGGCAGGACGAACAGGGTCAGGGCGGTGGCGGTGATCAGGCCGCCGATGACCACGGTGGCCAGCGGTCGCTGGACCTCCGCGCCGGTCTCGGTGGCCAGAGCCATGGGCACGAAGCCCAGCGAGGCGACGAGACCCGTCATCATCACTGGACGCAGCCGCTCCATGGCCCCGTCGATGATCGCCTTTTCCAGTTCGAAGCCCTGGGCGAGCCGCTGGCGGATGGCGGTCATCATCACCAGGCCGTTGAGCACGGCCACGCCCGAGAGCGCGATGAACCCGACGGCGGCCGAGACCGAGAACGGGATGCCGCGCAGCGCCAGGCCAAAGACCCCACCGGCCAGGGCCAGGGGGATGGCCGAGAACACCGCCAGGGCCGGCGCAAAGCCCCCCAGCGCCATGTAGAGCAGGGCGAAGATCAGCAGGAAGCAGAGCGGAACGACCAGGGTCAGACGCGATTGCGCCGCCTTGAGGTTCTCGAACTGCCCGCTCCACTCGACCCAGGACCCGGCCGGCAGCTTGACCTGCGCGTCAACCTTGGCTTGGGCCTGCGAGACGAACGAGCCCAGGTCGTTGCCCCGCACGTTGGCCTGCACCACGACCCGACGCTTGCCGTTCTCTCGGCTGACCTGGTTGAGGCCTTCCGAATAAGAGAAGCGGGCCACGTCCCGAAGCGGCACCGACAGGCGCGCGCCGCCCCCAGCCCTTTCAGGCAGCATCACCGGCAGCGCTCCCACCGCGTCCAGGTCGTTGCGGGTGGCGTCGGGCAGGCGCACGACGATGTCGAAGCGCCGGTCGCCCTGGAACACCAGACCGGACTCGCGTCCGCCCATGGCCACCGCCAGGGTGTCGGCGACCTCTTCCACGGTGAGGCCCAGTCGCCCGATCGCGTCGCGGTCCAGCGACACGTCCAGGGTCGGGAAGCCCGAGGTCTGCTCGACCTTGACGTCGGCCGCGCCCTTGACGCTCTGCAGCGCCTTGGCGATCTGGCCGGCGCTGGCGGTCATGGCGTCCAGGTCATCGCCATAGACCTTGATCGCCACGTCGCCGCGCACGCCCGCGATCAGCTCGTTGAACCGCATCTGGATGGGTTGGCTGAACTCGTAGACGTTGCCCGTCAAACCCTCGAGCTTCTTCTCCATGCGCGTGACGAGCTCGGCTTTGCTCTCCTTCTTATTGGGCCATTCGTCCTGGGGCTTCAGAATGATGAAGCTGTCGGAGGCGTTGGGCGGCATCGGATCGCTGGCCACCTCGGCCGTGCCGGTCTTGGAATAGACGAACTCGACTTCGGGGAAGGCGGCGATCGTCCGTTCGATCTGCCGCTGCATGCGCAGCGACTGCTCCAGTGAGGTGGACGGGATGCGCAGAGCCTGGACGGCCAGGTCCTTCTCATCGAGCTGGGGCGTGAACTCCCGGCCCAGGAACGAGAAGGTGACCATGGCCAGGACGAACAGGCCCCCGCCCCCGCCGATCACCGGCCAGGGCTTGGCGACCGCCTTGCGCAAAAGCGGCTCGTAGCGAACCTTGGTCCAACGGACCATGGCCACTTCCTTCTCCGCGACCTTGCCGCGAATGAGCAGAGCGATCATCGCCGGGATAAAAGTCAGCGACAGCACGAAGGCCGCGGCCAGGGCCAGCATCACGGTGATGGCCATCGGCGAGAAGGTCTTGCCCTCCACCCCGGTGAAGGTCAGCAGCGGCGCATAGACCAGCAGGATGATCGCCTGGCCATAGACGGTCGGGGCGATCATCTCGCGGGCGGCTTCACGGGTCTCGGCAAGACGCTCGCCGAGGGTCAGGAGCCGGCCCTCATGGTGCTGACGTTCGGCCAGGCGCCGCAGGCTGTTTTCGACAATGATCACCGCGCCGTCGACGATCAGGCCAAAGTCCAGGGCCCCCAGGCTCATCAGGTTGCCCGAGACGCCCAGCCTGTTCATGCCGATCGCCGTCATCAGCATCGACAGCGGGATGACCAGGGCGGTGATCAAGGCGGCCCGGAAGTTTCCCAGCAGCAGGAAGAGGACGACGATGACCAGCAAGGCGCCTTCGACGAGGTTCTTCTCGACGGTCTTGATGGTGGCGTTGACCAGCTTGGAGCGATCATAGGTGATCTGAACCTTGACGCCGGGCGGCAGGCTCTTGGCGATCTCCCTGAGCTTCTCGGCCGAGGCCCCGGCCACCGTGCGGCTGTTCTCGCCGGTCAGCATCAGCACCGTGCCGACCACCACTTCCTCGCCGTTTTCCGAGGCCGCGCCGGTCCGCAGGCCGCCGCCGACCTTGACGGTGGCGACGTCCGCGACCCGGATCGAGACTCCCTGCCGCGTGGCGACCGTGGCGCCGGCGG
>FTCT01004209.1_pt1 | contig 22407 bp, 18 predicted proteins | sample 1658881 | NCBI WGS metagenome assembly FTCT01 (sample SAMEA3914864, study PRJEB12502) | metagenome | biome: forest; material: soil | place: USA | collected 2012-03-12 | depth 0.3 m | reverse complement strand
TCAGCTCGGCCTCGCGCACGCCCTTGGCGCCGTCGGGCGCGGGGTGGTCCTGCTTGATGGCCAGGGCGGCGAAGCGGTTGACCTCGGCGCGGGCGGCGCCGGGCTTCAGGATCTTCGGCTCCAGCGAGAAGACGCTGCGGTAGTTGCGGTTGCACATCAGCAGCCGGCCCTGGCGGTCCCACAGGACGAAGGCTTCCGACACGCTCTCGATGGCGTCGCGCAGGCGGTTCTCGGCGGCCTGGGCGCGGGCCTGGGCGATGCGCTCCTCGGTGACGTCCAGGGCCACGCCGATGATGCGGACATAGCCGTCGACGCCCGGCTTGCCGAAGCCCTGGCCGCGCGCGTCGATCCACAGCGAGCGGCCGCCTTGCTCGGCGGCCGGAACACGGAACGAGACGTCGAAGGCGCCGTACATGGCCGCGTTGGCCAGGGCCTGGCGGACACGTTCGCGGTGGTCGATCGAGATCCGCTCGATAAGGTCCTGGCCCGAGACGACGCCGCCGCCGCCCCAGCCGAACATCGCGCCGGTGACGTCGGACAGATAGACCTGGTCGGCGTTGAGGTCCCACTCCCAGATGCCGCAACGGGCGGCCTCGACGGCCAGGCGGAAGCGCTGCTCGCTGTCGATGAATTCGCGGTGGGCGACCTCGGCCTTGCGGCTCTGGGTCATCAGCAGCAGGGCCAGGGCGATGCCGACGGCCAACGGGGCCAAGAGGTTGAAGGCGCCTTCCATGACCTGACGGTCCAGGTTGGCGACGCTGTGCGTGGGGGCGGCGGCCAGGGCCAGCAGCGCGCCCTGGGCGATCGGGCGGATGGCGACGTCCAGGCCCGCGCCGTCCGCGGCTTGGCCACGCAGGGCGGCCGAACCGCCGGAGACATCGTCGGCCGAGATGGCGAAGGCCTCGCGGATGTTGCCGGCGCCTTGCGCGCCGCGGCCACGGGCGGCGACCAGCTTGCCGTCGGGCAGGGCCAGGGCCCCGCCGTCGCCCTTGTCGGGCTCGGATACCAGGCGCGAGGCGTCGCCGCTGGCGATGACGAAGGCGCGGGCGTGGTCCAGCGTCGCGACGGTGGCGACATAGAGGCGGCCGGTGTCGCCGACCGAGCCGGTCCAGGTGGTGCGGCCCGAGGCGGCGGCGGCCTGGGCCGCGCCCTTCCAGTCGGCGCCGTCGTCGCGTCCGGCCACCGAGAGAATGCCGCTGGGACCAACGACCGCCACGGCCGCCGCTTCGCCGCCGGCGGCGCGCAGGGCGGTCTCGGCCGCGTCCATGGTCGAACCCGGATCACGCTTGATCATGTCGGCGGCGGCCGAGAGGCCCGCGCGCTGGGCGGCCAGATTGGCTTCCACCCGGCCGGCGATCAGCTCGGCCTTGGCCGCCAGCGGCGCGCCGCCCGGCTGGGCGCCGGCCTCGGCCTGCAGCCGCTTGATGCCGAAGGCGGTGTAGACGGCCAGCAGCAGCAGGGCCGCCAGGATGGCGATGCGCACAAAGGTCTGGGAGGGCGCGCGCAGGGGCTTGCCCCGCACGGCAGCGGGCGCGGCTGGTCCGGCTTCCGCCGGCCCTCCGTGTCTCGCGATGCCCCTGTTCAAACCCGACGGCTCCGTAGATCCCAGGCGAGTCACTTCGCCAAGATGGTAAATCTACCGTACCGCCATCCATCGCGTCACCGACGAACAAACGGATTCCGCGCGGATGAGCCTATCTGTCGCAATCGCCTGGCGGGCGACTCGTGGAAGGCTCGCCTCAGCCGAGCGCCTTGGTCGCCAGCTCCAGCACATTCTTCGACAGGTTCGGTTGGGCGGCGATGCGCTCCAGCTGCTCGCGCATCCGCTGGCCCAGGTCGGGCTTGTAGCGTCGCCAGCCGCCCAAGGGCTCGATCATGCGCGCCGCCGTCATCGGATTGAAGGCGTCGATGACCAGGATCTGGTCGGCCAGGAAGCGGTAACCGGCTCCGCTGGGGTCGTGGAAGCGTGACGGATTGAAGTTGGCGAAGGTCGAGATCAACGCCCGCAGGCGGTTGGGATTGGTCGGCTCGAAGTCGGCGTGCGTCGTCAGGGCGATCACCCGTTCCAGGGCGTCCTCGTTCGGATCGCGGCCCTGGACGGCGAACCACTTGTCCAGCACCAGCGGCTCGGACTTCCAGGCATAGTGGAAGTTGGCCAGCGCCTTGTCGCGCGCTACTCCGCCGATGGCGACCAGCGGATAGAGCGCGCCGATCATGTCGGTCATGTTCAGCGACGCTTCGAAATGGCCGACGATGCGTGTCAGGTTCTCGTCGTGCGGATCGGCGGCCAGGGCGTCGGCGCAAGCGTTGCGCAGGGCCCGGCGGCCGGCGGCCTCGGCGCTGTCGGAGAACTCGCCCTCGCTCTGCATCTCGCCGTGCAGGCGGCGCAGCAGCTCGCCCAGGTGGACGGCGATGCGGGCGCGAAGCGCGTTGCGCGCCGCGTGCAGGGCGCCCGGATCGGCGGGCTCGGACATCAGGGCCAGATCCGGTTCGGACGGCAGGGCCAGCAGCAGCGCCTTGAACGCCGGCTCGGCCGCGTCGTCGACCAGGGCGCGGCCCAGGGCGTCGGCATAGCGCTCCTCGCCCACCTCGTCCGGCGTTCCGGCGGCGCCGGCCAGGATCAGGTCGCGGGCCAGGGTCTGGCCGGCTTCCCAGCGGTTGAAGAGGTCGGGATCCGAGCCGAACAGCACATAGCGGTCCGAAGCGCGGGCGTCGGTCGAGAGGTTCACCGGCGCCGAGAATCCGCGCAGGGCCGACAGGACGGGCGCGCTTTCGACGCCTTCCCAGCGCACCGTCTGCCGGGCCTGGTCCAGCAGCACCACCTCGGTGTCGCGCAGCACCGCGCCCTCGGCCGATAGCAGGCCGATCGCGACGGGGATAGGCAGGGGCTTCTTGGTGGGTTGGCCCGGCGTCGGGGCGGTCGATTGGGTGAGCGTCAGGGTGACGGCCTTGGCGTCGGCGTCATACTCGGTCTCGATGCCGACCGAGGGCGTGCCGGCCTGTTCGTACCAGGCGAAGAAGCCCGAGAGATCGAGGCCCGAAGCTTCGGCGAAACAGGCGATGAAGGCTTCGACCGTCGTGGCCTCGCCGTCGTGACGCTCGAAATAAAGATCGCTGCCCTTCCGGAACGCCTCTGCGCCCAGGATGGTCTTCAGCATACGGATGATCTCCGCGCCCTTCTCGTAGATGGTCGCGGTGTAGAAGTTGTCGATCTTCAGATAGCTGGACGGGCGCACGGGGTGGGCCAGGGGGCCGGCGTCCTCGGCGAACTGTCTTGCACGCAAGGCGCGGACATCCTTGATTCGCTGCACGACCGCGCCGCGCTGGTCGGCGCTGAAGCTCTGGTCGCGGAAGACGGTGAAGCCTTCCTTCAGGCATAGCTGGAACCAGTCGCGGCAGGTGATGCGGTTGCCGGTCCAGTTGTGGAAGTACTCGTGAGCGACCACGGCCTCGATCCGCTCGTAGTCCATGTCGGTGGCGGTCTGCGGGTCGGCCAGCAGCAGGGAGCTGTTGAAGATGTTCAGCCCCTTGTTCTCCATGGCTCCGAAATTGAAGTCGCGCACGGCCACGATCATGAAGAGGTCGAGGTCATATTCGCGGCCGAACGCCTCTTCGTCCCATTTCATCGCCCGCTTGAGGCTGTCCATGGCGTAGGCCGCGCGCGCGGCCTGACCGGGGTCGACGAAAATGCGCAGCGCCACCTCGCGGCCGCTCATGGTGATGAACTTGTCAGCCAGCACGTCCAGGCCGCCGGCCACCAGGGCGAACAGGTAGCAGGGCTTGGGGAAAGGGTCGGTCCATTCGGCGAAGAAGCGGCCGTCTTCCAGGGCGCCGTCGCCGACCAGGTTGCCGTTGCTGAGCAGGTGGGTGAACTGGCGATCGGCCTCGATCCGCACGCTGTAGCGGGAGAGCACGTCCGGCCGGTCGGGGAAGTAGGTGATGGTGCGGAAGCCTTCGGCCTCGCACTGGGTGCAGAAGCGGCCGCCCGACATGTAGAGGCCCATCAAGGCCTTGTTCGACGAGGGATCGATCCCGACCTCGGTCGTCAGGACGAACGCGTCCGGCACGTCGGGAATGGTCAGGTGCTCGGGATCGATCGCGTACTGGTTGGCGCTGAGCGCCTGGCCGTCGATCGCCGCCGACAGCAGCTTCAGCCGCTCGCCGTTCAACACCAAAGGCTCGGCCTTGTCGCCGATGCGGCGGATGGTCAGCTCGGCCGTCACCTTGGTCTGCGACGGGTGCAGGTCGAAGACGAGGCGGGTCGTCTCGATGTCGAACGGGAAGGGGCGGTAGTCCGCCAGGCGAACGGGCTGGGGCGTGTCGGTGCGCATGTGTCCTACTTAGTCCCCCGCGCGAGCCTCCGCGAGGGACGCTTGCGACAAAGCCCGAATTAATGGCCAGTTCCCGGATCAAAGCGCGGGGAGGCGAACTTGGCCGGAGAGATCATCGGACTGGACATCGGCGATCGGCGGTTCCTGCATCCGGGACCGCTGCGCTGGCTGCGGTCGCTGGGGTGGATGCTGCTGCTCTTCGTGATCTTCTCCGCGGCCTATGCGGGCATCCAGTTCCTGCCGAAAGCAACGCCGCTGGACGCGCTGGAGACGCTGGCCGCCTGCATCGCCGCCTTCGCGCTCTACGCCGGGGCGGTGCGCCTGTGCGAGGGGCGGTGGCCGCCCGAGCTGAAGCTGTCGGAAGCGCCGCGGGACCTGCTGATCGGCGCAGCTGTGGGGGCGGCGATCATGGCCGTGGTCGTCGGCCTTCTCTGCCTGATTGGCGTCTACAAGGTGAGCGGGCCGCATGCCGGTTCGCCCTGGAAGATGCTGACGATCGCCTTCGAGTCCGGCTTTATGGAGGAGCTGATCATCCGGGCGATCATCGCGCGGCTGCTGATGCGGGCCTTCGGGGCCTGGCCGTCGCTGGTGGCGCAGGCGGCGCTGTTCGGGGCCGCTCACCTGGGCAATCCGAACGCCACCCCCGTGGCGGCCATCGCCATCGCCGTCGAAGCCGGCTTCCTGCTGGCGGCCTTCTACATGCTGACCAATCGCCTTTGGATGTCGGTCGCCCTGCACGCCTCTTGGAACTTCACGCAAGGGTGGCTCTGGGGGGCGTCGGTGTCGGGCACCCCGCGTACGCCCAGCCTCTTCATCTCGGACCCCAAGCCAGGCGCGCCGGCGTTCCTCAGCGGCGGCGCCTTTGGGCCCGAAGCTTCGCTGCCCTGTATGGTCGTCGGCACGCTGGTGGCGGCGCTGGTGCTGTGGATGGCGTGGAAGAAGGGCAACTTCAAAGCCCGACCCGACGTCGTCGCCTAGGGGCAGGATTTAAATTGGAAATCCTCAAACCCGTGTCATCCCGGCCGGACCCCGGCGGTAGCCGGGAGGAGAGCCGGGACCCAGGGGGCGCCGCAGTGGGCTTAGCCCCTGGATCCCGGATAGCCTCTGCGAGGCTTCCGGGATGACACGGGTTTAGGGCTCTGAAATCTATATAAAATCTCGACGCTTCAATCGAGGCGAACCCTAGGCTTCGGGCAAGCTTCCCGGCGTGGCGGCGGGCGCTTCCTGCAGGTAGCGCTCGATCGCGACGATCTTCTGGGCCAGGGCGGTCAGGGCCGGCGGGGCGTCCTCGGGGCTGTCGGCCACCAGGGTCAGCACCTCGCGGGCGATGGCGTGCAGGCGCGGGGCGCTGGCGATCAGCCGGGCCTGGTATTCCATCTTGTAGGGATCGCGGTCGTACTCCGCGCCCGGCGTGCGCCAGCCGCCCCAGTCCTGGGCGTCGGTCACCACCACCGGATAGGTGCCCGGATAAGGATGGTGGGCGCAATCGCCTTCCTGCTGCCACTTGTTGCGCGCTCGCAGGATCCGCCAGTTGGACATCGTCCCGCCTTCCTGCGGGTCGGTCTTGTCCTCGGCCTTCAACTCCGACGCCTGGAATTCGCGGTTCAGGCCGACGTCGTAGGTGACGCGCACGGGCTCGTCGAAGCCCTTGGCCCAGATGGGCACGATCTTCTCGACCGTGGCCCAACAGCCGACGCTCTCGACCCACACCCGCTGGTTCTTCTGGAAGACGGTTTTGGCCATGGTCTGAAGCAACGTCCGAGCACACGTGAAAGGCGACCATAAGAAGCTGAAATTCTTGACGCCGGGTCAATCTTTCCCTTCGCGTGAACGTCGTTCAGTGTGCCCTGGAGAGCCGCGCCGAAAGAGCCGGTCCAGGGAGGATCCAGTGGATTTCGACTATTCGGACGACCAGAAATTCCTGAAGGACGAGGCGCGCAAGTTCCTCGCCGCCCATTGCGACGTCGGCGTCGTGCGCGGCGTGCTCGACGACGCCGGCCGCTCGTTCGACCAGGATCTCTGGAAAGGCGTGGCCGAGCAGGGCTGGCTGGGGGCGTCGATCCCCGAACAGTACAATGGCCTGGGCCTGGGGCGCATCGAACTGTGCGCCATCGCCGAGGAGCTGGGCCGCGTCGTCGCGCCGATCCCGTTCGCCTCCACCGTCTACTTCCTGGCCGAGGGGATCCTGGCCCACGGCTCCGAGGCCCAGAAGGCCGCCGTGCTGCCGCGCATTGCCGCCGGCGAGCTGATCGGCGCCCTGGCAACCTCGGAAGGTCCGGGCGTGGTCGGTCCGGCCACGCTGACCTGCCGGGTCGAGGGCGGCAAGCTGTCCGGAACCAAGATCCCGGTCACCGACGGCGACGTGGCCGACATGGCCCTGGTGTTGGCCAGCGAAGGCGGCCGACCGGGCCTCTTCCTGGTCGACCTGAAGGGCGCGGGCGTGACGCGCGAGACGCTGAAGAGCCTGGATCCCACGCGGGGCGTCGCCAAGCTGGTCTTCGACGGCGCGGCCGCCGAACGGGTGGGCGACAGCGGCGCGGGCTTCGACATCGTCCAGTCGATCATGGACCGCGCGGCCGTGCTGCTGGCCTTCGAACAGCTGGGCGGCGCCGATCGCTGCCTGGAGATGGCCAAGGACTACGCGCTGGGCCGCTACGCCTTCGGCCGCGTCATCGCCGGCTATCAGGCGATCAAGCACAAGCTGGCCGACATGTACGTCAAGAACGAGGTCGCCCGCTCCAACGCCTACTACGGCGCCTGGGCGCTGAATGACGACGCGCCGGAGCTGCCGATCGCGGCCTCGGCGGCGCGGATCGCCGCGTCGGAAGCCTTCTGGTTCGCCAGCAAGGAGAACATCCAAGTGCACGGCGGCATGGGCTTCACCTGGGATGTCGACTGCCACCTCTTCTATCGCCGCTCGCGGCAACTCAGCCTCGTGGCCGGCGCGCCCCGGGTCTGGAAGGAACGGCTGGTCAGCCAGCTCGAACAGAAGAACGCCGCCTAGAGTTTCCCTCTCCCTTGCGGGAGAGGGTGGCCCGAAGGGCCGGGTGAGGGGTCTCGCAGACCTTTCCGGACCCGCCTTTCAACCCCTCATCCGTCGCCTCTGGCGACACCTTCTCCCGCAAGGGGAGAAGGAAGGAGACCAAAGATGGACTTCAACGATTCCGCTGAAGAAGCCGCCTATCGCGAAAAGGCCCGCGCCTGGCTGGCCGAGAACGCCGCCGCGCATCGCGCCAAGTGGGGTGATGTGAAGCCGAACACGCCTGAGCACATGTCGGCCGGCAAGGACTGGCAGGCCACCAAGGCCGCCGCCGGCTATGCCTGCATCACCTGGCCCGCCGCCATCGGCGGAGGCGGGGGCACGCCGATCCAGTCGGTGATCTTCGGCCAGGAAGAGGGCAAGGCTGGCGTCAGCTACGGCTACTTCACGATCGGCCTGGGCATGTGCGTGCCCACGGTCATGGCCTTCGCCAACGACGACACCAAGAAGCGCTTCGTCTCCCCCGCCGTGAAGGGCGAGGAGATCTGGTGCCAGCTGTTCTCCGAACCGGCCGGCGGCTCGGACGTCGCGGCTCTGCGCACCCGCGCCGTGAAGGACGGCGACGACTGGGTGATCAACGGCCAGAAGGTCTGGACCACCGGCGCCCACTATTGCGACTACGGCATCCTGCTGACGCGGACGGATCCCGATGTGCCCAAGCACAAGGGTCTGACCATGTTCTGGATCGACATGCGTGACGCCGCCGTCGAGTGCCGGCCGATCCACCAGATGTCGGGCGGTCGCGAGTTCAACGAGGTCTATTTCACCGACCTGCGGGTCAAGGACAGCCAGCGCCTGGGCGCGGTCGGCGACGGCTGGAAGGTGGCCCTGGTCACCCTGATGAACGAGCGCCTGGCGGTCGGCGGCTCGGCCGGTCCCAACTATCGTGAGGTCATGAAGCTGGCGCGCCAACTGGCCGGTCCCACCGGTCCGGCGATCAAGGACCAGGCGTTCCGCGAGAAGCTGGCCGACTGGTACGTGCAGTCCGAGGGGCTGAAGTTCACCCGCTTCCGCACCATGACCGCGCTGTCTCGCGGCCAGACGCCGGGGCCTGAAAGCTCGATCGGCAAGATCATCTCGGCCAACCAGCTGCAGGAGATGGCCAACAGCGCGGTCGAGATGGAGGACCAGTACGGGATCCTCAACGATCCCGACCAGGCTCCGGCCGAGGCGGCGTTCCAGCAGAGCCTGATGTGGGCGCCGGGCCTGCGTATCGCCGGCGGCACCGACGAAATCCTCAAGAACATCATCGCCGAACGCGTGCTGGGCCTGCCCGGCGACGTGCGAGTCGACAAGGATGTGGCGTTCAAGGACATGCCGACAGGGCGCTGATCTCGTCGAATCTTCATAGAGCTTTGCTATGAGTGGCCCGGCGGCGGACTAGATCAGCTGTCGGGTTCTCGACGAATCTCGCAGCACAAGCGGGACTTTATCCGACCGATCCGTCCACGCGGATTGGCGAAATTCGCCCGAGAGGCGAGCGATCATCACCGTTGCAAAGTCTTCACCGCCAGATGGGTGGCGCTGACCTTGACAGTGTCCAATCCGGGGCACATGAGAGATCGTTGTTTTATGGTTAACGGCTGGCGGTTGAAGGGGGATTCATGCGCGAGTCCGGCGACGCATTTGCGCGCCTTCGGATGGTCCGCGACGCGGTGGGACGGGCTTACGCCCATCGCGCCGTGCTGCTGCGCCGCGCCCCGGTAGGGGCCGTCGTCGCGGCGGTGGTGATTCCCTTGGTCGGTTGTGACACCGGCCCCAGCTTCTGGTTCCACAAGCGCGCCAGCGCTTGTCCGCGTCCTCAAGCGGCCCAGGGTGTTTCGGGCCAGTTCAATCAGCAGCAGCAAGAGATCCGGGCCCTGCGCCAGGGAGGCTTCCGCGGCGATTTCTTCGCCGAGCTGGAGCTGGCTCGCCGCTACGAGGGCCAGCGCGCGGCCGACAAGAATCTCGAGGATCCGGTCGAGGCGGCCGTCTGGTACGCCATGGCCCTGTCCAATTCGAACGGCTACACGCCGATCTCGGCCTATGAGCGCCGGGGCGGCGAATCGAAGGCCATCTCGCGCTTCGACGATTGCCGGGCGTTCGAGCGCCGCAGCGCCTATTTCGCCCTCGACCGCCTGCTGTCGCGCATGTCGACCGAAGAGCAGGAAAAGGTCCGCAACCGCGTGATCTATGTGCTGTCGACCGAAGGCGCTGACGGCTTCCGCACCCTGGCGCGGATCCACGACGGCTATTTCGGCCCGTTCGGCGAGCCGTCCGACAACCTTCAGGCCATCGAGGCCTACGGCAAGCCCAGCCAGCCGGGCGCGCCGGCGGCGCTGGACCTGTTCAAGCGCAACGACGTCGACGCCTATCTCTATAATTACCTGGCGGTGCAGACCGGCGACGTGTCGGCCTATGTCATGCTCAAGGACTTCGAGCGGTCGTCGCCGCAGCGGGCCTCGTACGGCTCGTTCGTCGAGAGCAAGGCCAAGCGCTGGATCCCGCCTTACGAGTTCTATCCGCCGGATTCGCCGGATTCGGGCGTGCCGCACTCCGACGAATCCGACCTGTCGGGCGAGGCCCGCGACGCGGCCCTGTCGCGCCTGAACGAGCTGCCGTTCGTCCATATCGGCGAGGCCCTGGCCTATCTGCGGGTCATTCCCAAGGCGGTGCTCGACGAGCGCATGCTGACGGTGAACGACGCCCAGACCTTCCAGGGCATGATCGGCCGTCCGAACACGGGCCGCCTGTCGCCGATCGAGAAGGTGCGGGCGATCCAGTATGCGGCGGTCAACGGTTCGTCCAAGGCCCAGCTGGTGCTGGCGGTGATGTACTCCGAAGGCGTCGGCGTGCCGCGTGACTATGCCCGCGCCTACCATTGGTACGAGGAAGCCGAACGGCAGGGCTCGGCCGAGGCCAAGTACGCCATGTCGACCTTCTTCTCGCTGGGCCTGCAGGGCGTGGCCGACCAGGATCGCGCCAAGGCGGTGGTCTACCAGATCGACGGCGCGCTGGCAGGCTTCAAGCCCTCGGTCGGACGCCTGCAGCAACTGCTGGCCCAGGTCTCGCGCCCCAACCGTCCGCCGGGCGAGCGCTTGCCGCCGCGCGGCTATCCCAGCGACTACGACCGCGGGCAGCCGCGCCAGGACGATCGCGACTACCGGCAGGACACCGGGCCCGGCCCCGGATCCGCGCCCGGTCCCGGACCCGGCGCCGATCGCGGCGGCCGACCGTACAACGAAGGGAACTACTGATGCGCAGCCTCAGCCGCCTGCTGGCGCTTTGGGCCGCCCTGATCTTCGGCTTCGCGATCGCCGCGCCCGAGTTCGCCGCCGCCTCGCCCGACGCCAAGATCGACCAGCAGATCCGCCCCTGTTTCGGCCTGCTGCTGCAGCCGAACCTCTCACATGGCTGCACCGTTCGCTACGCCAAGCCCCGCTGCGCGCGCGGCTACTACCGCGTTCGCGGTCGCTGCGTGGTGGCCCGCTATGGCTACAACTACGGTGACGGCTACGGCTATAGCAGCGGCTATGGCTACGGGAGCGGCAGCTACGGTTACGGGTACGTCTCGCGGGAGATCAACTGCGACTACGCCTATCCGGGCCAGGTCTCGGCCACCATCGCGCGCCTCTATGACGGCGACACCCTGACCCTGACCTCGACCAATGGCGGGGCCTGCGTCGAGTCGCTGAACATCACCAAGTCCATCAACATCGTGGTGCGCAACTATTCGCCCAGCCTGGCGCGGCCGATCCTGATCGCGCCGCCGGACCAGCCGTGCATCCGCATCGCCTCGGGCGTGCAGTACGTGGTTCTGCAGGGCCTGGGCATCGAGGCCAGCCGCGCCGGCTCGGCCTCGTGCATCACGGGCCGCGCCACCGAGGTCGCGCTTCAGAACGTCACCATCCGCTATGATGGCGACGCCTCGGCCTTCGACGTCGGCGACAGCCGGATCGAGCTTTCGGGCGTGGCCTTCATCGGCCGCACGCGCTCGGCGGTGGTCAAGGCCACTGGCACGATCATGGCCTCGGACGTCGAGATCGCCGCCACCGCCATCGGCGGCGCCTTCGAGACCTCGGGCGACAGTCGCCTGAAGGACGTTCGCATCGTCCGCCTGGGCGACTGGACCGGCTCCTCGCGCACCCGCAACTCGGCCGGCTTCGTGCTCAGCGGCATGGACCGCCAGCAGCTGGTCAGCCTGGACGGCCTCTATGTCGACGGCTTCTCACGCGGCATCTACATCGGCGGCGGCGACGAGACGGTGCTGCTGCGTCCCGTGGTGCGCGACAGCGACTGGGCCGTGACGGTCGAGAACGCCAACCTGCGCATCAACGAGGGTGAACTGGAGGCGGCGGATGTCGGTCTCTATGTGGCCTCGGGCATCGCCTATGCCGGCAACAACAAGATCGTCGGCGTCATGCGCTCGGGCATCTATGCCGACGCCGGCGGCCAGGTGCGAGCAGTCGACAACCGCATCTACGCCCGTCCCGAAGGCTGCAAGGCGCTGGTCAGCGGCTTCTTCGACGGCGAGCTGACCTGCCGTCCCTGGTTCGAGGCGCCGGAGCTGTACCGCACGCCGCGCGACCGGGCGCGTCTGGACTACGACACCTACTGGCCCGCCGGTCCGGTCGGTCCCGCGCCGCTGGCCGTCTCGGCCGTCGCCCCGCCGGCCGATCTCGCCGGCGCCCCGCCGCCGCCTCCGGGAGCCCACCGATGAGCAAGCTTGCTCGCGGCCTGACCGCCGCCGTCCTCGTCGCCTCGACCCTGGTCGCCGGCCAGGCCTATGCCCAGCGCGGGCCGGGCGGTCCGCCGCTGCCGCGCCACGGCGGCGGTCGTGACGTCTGCGGCGCGCCCCTGACCGGCCAGGCGCCCGACATCATGACCTATGACAGCACCACGGGCACCCAGGTGTTCGTCGGCAGCACGCGCGGCGGCGGCACCGATGTGGCCGCCTACAACGCCCAGACCGGCTCGGCCGCGGGCCTGTCGGGCGACCTCAGCCGTCCGGGCCTGGTCGCGTCCTGCTCGGTCGATGGCCTGGGGCGCGAGTCTTACGGCGTCACTTCGGATCGTCCGGGCCAGCTGACCGTGACCGGCCATGACGATCACGGCGCGCGCTACCAGTTCACCCGCGCCGACGGCCGCACCGAGGTGTGGGATCCGCGCCGCGAGAACCGCTGCTTCCGCAGCGGCCTGGGCCTGTTCGGCTCTTCAGGGCCGGGCGGCCGATGCTGAGATCCGTCTTCGTCCTGGCCCTGGCCGCCGCGACCTTGGCGGCTTGCGCACCGTATCCGCCCTATGGCCCGCAGGGACCGTCGGCGCCCAGCCGGGGCCGCGTCACGCCGCCCCCGCCGCCGATCGACGTGGTCCGGCCGCGGGTCCCGTAGGGCCCACGGCCGAGCCGACCTATCGCGCTTCGACGTCGCGCGCGGCCTTGGTCAGCTGCACGAACTCCGCCCGCAGGCCGTCGGGATCATCACCGCGCGCGCCTTGCGCCAGGGCGGTGATGGCCGGCCAGCCGAAGCCGTCGTCCAGATAGGGATCGCGCCGCAGCTTCTGGCCGTAAGCGGCCACGGCTACGGCAAAGCGCGTGGACTCCGGCGCGGCCGCGAGGCTGGCGTGGACGTCGCCGGCGCCGATCGGCCGCTCGATCAGTTTCGAGGTCGTTCCGCCCGGCGCCTTGTAACGCACCTTCAGGAAAGCTAGCTCGCCGGTCGCCGACGCAGGCGGGGCAGGGGCCTTGTCGCCGTAACGCAGCGGATCCGAAGACGGCTTCGCACCGGCCGGCGTGATCTCGTAGAGCGCCGTCACCGAAGCGCCCGAGCCGACTTCGCCCGCATCGACCTTGTCGTTGTTGAAGTCCTCGCGGTTCAGCAGGCGCGTCTCATAGCCGATCAGCCGGTACTCGCTGACCTTGGCCGGGTTGAACTCGACCTGGATCTTCACGTCGTCGGCGATGGGGAACAGGCTGCTGTCGAAGTCGTCGCGCAGCAGCTTGCGGGCCTCGTTCAGGGTGTCGACATAGGCCGCCGTCCCGTTGCCGTTCTGGGCCAGGGCCTGCATCATCGTGTCGTTGTAGTTGCCGCGCCCGAAGCCGTAGACCGACAGGTAGACGCCGCTCTTGCGCTGGTCGGTGACGAAATCCTTCAAGCGCGATGGCTCGGCGATGCCGACATTGAAGTCCCCGTCGGTCATCAGGATCACCCGGTTGACCGAGCCCTTGGCGTAGTTCTGCTTGGCCAGATCGTAGGCCAGTTTCAGCCCCGCGCCGCCGGCGGTCGAGCCGCCCGCGTGCAGGGATTCCAGGGCGCAGCGCATCTTCAGCTTCGAGCGACCGTCGGTCGGCGCCAGCACGGCTCCGGCCGAGCCGGCATAGGCGACGATCGCCACCTTGTCCTGCTGCCGCAGCTGGTCGATCAGCACGTTCAGCGCCTTGACCGCCAGGGGCAGGCGGTCGGGGCTCATCATCGAGCCGGAAGTGTCGAGCAGGAAGACCAGGTTCAGCGGCGGGGCGTCGGCGTGCGGCGTGGCATAGCCTTGCAGGCCAATGTGCAGGATCTGGCGATCCTTCGACCAGGGCGAGGGGGCAACCGCGACGGTAGCCTTGAACGGCGTTTCGGCGCTGGCCGGCCGCGCGTAGCCGTAGTCGAAGTAGTTGACTAGCTCCTCGACCCGCACCGCATCGCGCGGCGGGGCGGCGCCGTCATTGAGGAAGCGGCGGACATTGGCGTAGGCGGCCGTGTCCACGTCGATCGAGAAGGTCGAGACCGGCTCGTCGGCGACGCGCTTGACCGGATTGCTGACCGCGCCCGGATAGCGCTCGGTGTCGGTGGTGGGGACGGGCGGCGAGCCGCTGATGATCGGCGGCGCGGTCATCCGCATGGCGACCGACGGGAGCGGCAGGGGCGGCGGTGGCGGGGGCGGCGCGGGGATCGCGCCCGACGCCCGGCTTTCCTGGAACTTGCTGACGGCTGGCCGAGGGCCGTGGCGACGGACGCCCGTCACGGCGACGGTCTCGCCAGGGGCCTCGGCGTGGAAGCCCAGGGCCTCGCAGGCCTGCGGGGTCGGGGTTCCGTCTGTGACGGCGAGCGCGAAGACCGGGGCGGGCGCGCCACTGGCCACGGCCAGGGACAGGACGCCGACGCCGGACACGCGGAGCATGCGATGGATCATGAACGCCTCCTCCTCTTGGGTCTTTGTCATTTACAAATGTAATATGACCAAAGCGAGGCGGGGTCCAGGGCTCTTCAGGCTGGACCCGGAGCGGATCGACAATCCGTCGAACCGACAATCCCTGCCTTCCTGGGCCTTGTGCCCAGGACCCCGGGTTCAGATGCGACAGAGGTCGGACCGAGTTCACGGTCTTTCGGTCGCGCGAAGCCAAATTGTCCGAGCTGGCCTCTGGCATGGGTCCTGGGCACAAGGCCCAGGAAGGCAGTGGATTGAAGCGCCTCTGATGAACGCCGATCCGATCTACGGCGCGATCGTCGGGCGGAAGCTCGGCGGCTTGCGATGATGCGTCGCCTGTTCGTAGGCGTAGCCCAGGTTCAGCAGCAACTTCTCGCTCCAGGCCGGGCCGATGAAGGACAGGCCGACCGGCAGGCCGGTGACGTCGCCCATTGGCACGGTCAGGTGCGGATAGCCGGCCACGGCGGGCAGGGTGGTCGACGAGCCGCCGTAGTTGTCGCCGTTCAGCGGATCGATGGTCCAGGCCGGACCGGTGGTCGGGGCGACGATGGCGACCGCGCCGGTCTCCTTGAGGATGCGGTCGATGCCTTCGGGGCCGGCCATCCGCTTGGAGTCGGCCAGGGCCTTCAGGTAGTCGGGATCGGTCAGGCCCTTGGTCTTCTCGGCCTTTTCGAAGGTCTCCTGCCCGAACCAGACCGTCTCCTTGGGCTCGGATTTGTTGAAGGCGATCAGGTCGGACAGGGTGCGGCTCTTGACCTTGGTCGGGTCGGTCGAGGCCAGATAGGCGGCCATGTCGGCCTTCAGTTCGGTGTTCAGCACCAGCCCCTCGGCCTTGCCGATCGGGCCTTCGTCGAAGGTCTTGACCTCGACCAGGGTCGCGCCCTGGGCCCGCAGCTCCTTCAAGGCGTTCTCGAACACCGCGTCGGTCTTGGGCGAATAGCCGGTGTAGAAGCGCGCCACGGCCAGGGTGACGCCCTTCAGCGCGTCCTTCGACAGGCCCTGGGCGTAGTCGGTCTTGTGGGCGTCGGCGTCCTTGGTGGCCGGGTCGGCGGGGTCGGAGCCGGCGATCACGGTCAGCACCTTGGCGGCGTCCTCGACCGTGGTGGTCATCGGGCCGGCGGTGTCCTGGCTGTGGCTGATCGGCACGATGTGGGTGCGCGAGACCAGGCCCACGGTGGGCTTCAGGCCGACCAGGCCATTGATCGCCGCCGGGCAGGTGATCGAGCCGTCGGTCTCGGTGCCGATCGCCACCGGCGCCAGGCCCGCCGCCACCGCCGCGCCCGAGCCGCTGGACGAGCCGCAGGCGCTGCGATCCAGGACGTAGGGATTGCGCACCGTGCCGCCCACGGCGCTCCAGCCGCTGATCGAGTGGCTCGAGCGGATGTTGGCCCATTCCGACAGGTTGGTCTTGCCCAGGATGACCAGGCCCGCATCGGTCAGGCGCTTGACCAGCGGCGCGTCGCGGTTGGTCACGTTGTCCTTCAGCGCCAGGGAGCCGGCGGTAGTGGCCGTGTCGTCGGCGCTCTCGATATTGTCCTTCAGCAGGATCGGCACGCCGTGCAGGGGCGAGCGAACCTTGCCGGCCCTGCGTTCGGAGTCCAGGGCGCGGGCGTCGGCCAGGGCGTGCGGATTGGTGGCGATCACCGCGTGGATGACCGGGTTCTTCTCCTTGATCGCCAGCAGCGAGGCCTGGGTCGCCATCTCCGCGCCCGGCGGATTGGTCTGGGCGTTGGCGGCGCCCGCGAGCAGGGCGATGGCGGCCGCGCCGGCCTGGCAGGCGAACTTGGTCATGAGGCGTTTCCCCGAACGCGGCCGCGACTCTTCGGGCGACCGGACGGGCGCGAGCATGGGGTCAAAAATCCGTGCGCGCCAAGGGTTGGTTGGGCGATCTGTGCTTCAGACTTCAAACCGCCCAACTATCCGACTTTCCCGGCGAAGGCCGGGATCCAGATTCAGCCTGAGAGGCTGGGGATGATCCGAGATACGCTCTGTCCGTGCGTCAGGCCCCGAGGGTTCGATCTGGGCCCCGGCTTTCGCCGGGGAGGTCGGAAGATAAGGAAGCTCAGGCGAAGACCGCTACGTTCTGCCGGGCCAGCACCAGCGGGCGGCCATGGCGGTCCCACAGCATCATCTCTTGCGTCGAATAGCCTTCGCCGACCGTCTCGGCCGTGGTGCGCAGCAGGCGCCAGCCGTCGTCGGCTTCGCCATTTTCGCCCTGGTTTGGCAGACCCACCACGTCCAGCGCCCAGGTCATGGTCGAGATCGGGGCGAACTGGGTGAAGAGGGCCATGGCCGGGGGCGGGGGCATGTCGGCCAGGGCGATCAGGGCCGACAACGAGTTGGCGGCCGGGTCGCGGTGGCGGATCCACAGCAGGTATTCCGGCTTGCCGCCGGCCAGGGGGCGCGTGCCGCCGGCCTTGCGCACCTCGAACTGGGCCGAGAAGTGCGGCGCGCCCTGGCGGTTTTCCGGGAAGAAGAGCTCGCAGTCTTCAGGCTGGGCGACGGCTGGGAAGGGGACTTCGCTGTAGCTCAGCGCCGACGCACGCGGTGCGCCGAAGGTCAGCACGCCGTGAGTGGCCACGCCCTGTTCACCGGCCAGGTCGACGGCCACGAACAGGGTCGACTTGCCCTGCCGCAACGGCTTGACCGAAATGGCCAGCTCGCCCGCCGCCGGCCCGACGAAGGAAAACTGGGCCGAGCGCAGGGGCGGGGCCTCGGGAAAGGTCTTCAGCGCGGCCTCGACGCACAGCGCCGCCGAGAGTCCGCCATAGGTGGTGCGGCCTTGCTTCCAGTCGTCGGTGACGAAGGCGGAATAGCCAGTCTCGGTGGCGGCGACGGCGGCGATCAAATCGGTATAGGCGGTCATGTCACTGAGGTTCGTTTTCTTTCGCTACGGAAGTCAAGCGGCCTCTCACCAGCCGATGAATTGGCCGCCGTCAGCTTGGGCATATCTGCAACACCGTCGACAAACTCGACGAACAACGTCATCTGAAAACGTGGTTACTGCGTTGAAAACAGGAACGCCGGATATCGCCTTTGCCTCTAGACATCGACGATCTGAACCGACTGCTTTTCCAGACCGAACAGGCGCGCCGGCTGTTCGTCGGTGATCGGCTGAGCCGGCACGGCGTGCTGTTTGGTCAGTGGCTGGTGCTGGACGCCCTCTATAAGGAGGGTCTGTCGTCGATGACGGCCCTGGCGGCGGTCATCGGCGCCGACCGCACGACCCTGACCCGTACGATCGATGGCCTGGTGACCGCCGGCCATGTCGATCGCCGAACACCAGCCGAGGACCGGCGCATGGTGGTGGTCGACCTGACGCCCAGCGGCAAGGACCTGGCCGAGACGATCATCGCCGACCTGGGGCCGACCCACGCCAGCGTCTTTGCGGGCTTTTCTCGTCAGGACATGGACCAGCTAGCCGTCCTTCTTGCGCGGTCTCTGGCCCAGATAAAGCTGGCCGCCGCTGAAGGTCCACGCCCCCAGGCCTTGCCCCGCCTTGAGCGGGGCGTGCGGCGCGGAAGTGAGGCGAACGCCAAGTCGCGCCTGCGTCCCTAGATCCACCTCGGCCACGACGTGGCCCAGGTCATCCAGCACAACCATCGTCCAGGGGCCGGGTTTCTCGAAGGCTTCGGGATAGTCGCGGACCAGCGCCGCGCCCAGGCGGCGGGCTTCGACCTTGGCGTCATCGAGGTTGCGCAGCAGCACGCCTTCCGGATCGGGGAAGTGCTCGGGCGCGATGACCTCGAAGCGGAACCTGCGCATGGGCGACCCTTGCGACGCGTCGGACTCGACAACGCGCCTCCAACAAAAAGGCGCCACAATTAAGCAAGGAAAAGTTGAAATCGCGCCTGGCGTTTCACTTGGCGCGGGAAAATGAACGGCTCAGTGCAGGGTGCCGAACGCATTGACCCAGGACGGCATGGTCGAGCTCTCGCGCTCTTGTTCCTGCGCCAGATGTTCCAGCGCGATGGCGGCGCGCAGCCATTGCTCGATCTCCGAACGCGAGGCGCGGCCGTCCTCGATCGCCTGTTTGACGACCTCCAGCAGCTGCTCGACCGCTTCATCATGGGCCTTGGCCATGGCGCTTTCCTTCACATTAGCGCGCTTAACCCTAGAGAGTGGTTCGCCGTTCAGACCTGCGACAAAAGGTCGGCGGTGGGATGAACGCCCGGTGAAGCCCGCCTGCCGAGGCCGTTCAGGCAGGGAAGCGCAGTGTGTCCTTGCGCTGTTGGAGCGCACCGAAGGAGACCCAGATCATGCGCTTCACCAAGACCCTCATCGCCGGCTTGGCCATGGCCATCACCGCCGGCGCCGCCAGCGGCGCTTTCGCCGAGACGCGTTGGGATCAGCACCATCCGCGCCGTACCGAGGTCAACGAACGCCTGGCCCACCAGCATCACCGCATCATCGAAGCGCGCCGTCACGGCCACATCACCCGTCACCAAGCCCACGAGCTGCGGGTCGAGGATCGCGGCATCCGCGCCCAGGAACGCTTCGACGCCAGCCGTCACCATGGCCACATCACGCCCATCGAGCAGCGCCGGCTGAACCACGAGGAAAACCGCGTCAGCCACCAGATCCGTCACGGCTGATTTCGGCGCCGAGGCGAGAGTTCCCCCCGCTCGCGCCTTCAGTCTTCTCTCAGGACTTCCGCGCAGACCTCGCGCACCCCCTGGCGCAGCCAGCGGTGGGCGGGGTCTGCGTCCTGGCGAGGGTGCCAGAGCAGCGAGATGGTGACCGCCGTGGTCGGCAGGGGCAGCTCGAACGTACTCATGCCATCCCGCAGCGCGCGCGTGTAGTTGTGCGGCACGCTGGCGATCAGGTCCGAGCCCCGGGCCATCGCCAGGGCGGTCGCGAAGCCGCCGACGATGGCGACGATCTCGCGCCGCCGACCCAGGGTTTCCAATCCGTCGTCGATGGCGTGTCCGAGCGCCATCACATGCTCGCCGGCCAGGTAGTCGTCGAGCGTGACCTTGCGTCCGGCCAGGGGGTGGTCGTGGCGGACCACGCCGACGACGCGATCCTGGAACAGGGCCTGCGAGCGTAGCTCCGGCGCGGTCACGGCGCTGAGCACGCCCGTTTCCAGGTCGACACTGCCGTCGCGCAGGCCGGCGCTGTCGTGATTGGTCTTCTGGATGAAGTGCAGCCGCACACCCGGCGCCACGCGCCGTGTCCAGGCCAGCAACGGCACGCCGAATCCTTCGATGAAGCCCTCGCGCGTGCGGATCATGAAGGTGCGTTCCAGCCTCGCCAGATCCAGCGGTCGCTGGGGACGCAGCGCCGCCTCGGCCTCCTCGACGATGCGGCCGACGCTGTCGCGCAGTTCCAGGGCGCGCGGCGTCGGGACCAAGCCTCGACCGTTGCGGACCATCAAAGGATCGCCCGTGGTCTCGCGCAGCCGCGCCAGGGTGCGGCTCATGGCCGATTGGCTCAGGCCCAGCCGCTTGCCGGCGCGCGCGACGCTGCCCTCGGTCAGCAAGGCGTCCAGGGCGATCAGCAGGTTGAGGTCGGGATGCGGCATGGTGATCTGATGAGGCGTCTGGTGCATGTATAGCATGCAAATGATGCGTCTTTCGCCAAGTCTCCGCCATCGCTAGTTACGCTGCGGAATGGATCGGAGAGACAGGATGGACGCCAAGACCTACGGCCAGTCGCTGGAAGGGCAGGCCGAGCACAAGGCGCGGTCGGTCGCGACGATGGTCGCGGTCTTCGCCGCCGTGTCCCTGGTGGTGCTGGACGCGGCCATCGCCAACCTGGCCTTACCGGCCATCGCCAGGTCAATGCACGTCACCGCCGCCCAATCGGTCGGGGTGATGACGGCCTACCAGCTGGCCCTGGTCGCGGCGCTGCTGCCGTGCGGCGCGCTGGGCGAAGCGGTCGGCTATCGCCGGGTGTTCGCCGCCGGCGTCGCGCTGTTCACCGCCGCCTCGCTGCTGTGCGCCTTCGCGCCGAGCCTGCCGTGGCTGCTGGCCGGGCGGTTCCTGCAAGGGCTGGGCGGTTCGGCGGTGATGTCGCTGGGCATGGCCCTGATGCGTCAGGTCACGCCGCCCGAACGGCTGGGGACGGTGATCGGCTGGAACGCCATGGTCGTGGCCTTCTCGGCGGCGGCGGGCCCGGCGATCGGCGCGGCCGTGCTGTCGGTGGCTTCCTGGCCCTGGCTGTTCGCGGTGAACTTGCCGATCGGCCTGGCGGTCCTGGCTGCGTGGCGCGTGCTGCCGACAACGCCGGGGAGCAAGCGATCGGTGGATGGACTCAGCGCGGCGCTGAACGCGATCGGCTTCGGCGCGCTGGTGATCGGGGCCGAGTTCCTATCGAAGCAATGGCCGCTAGCGATCGGACTGTGGCTGGCGGCGGGCGTGGCCTTCACGCTTCTGGTGCGCCGCGAGGCGGGGCAGGCCGCGCCTCTGATCCCGCTGGACCTGCTGCGGGTCAAACCGTTCCGGGTGTCGGTGCTGGCCTCGATCTGCTGTTTCGCCGGACAATCGGCGGCCCTGGTGTCGCTGCCGTTCTACCTGCAGCACGGGCTGAAGCAGAGCGCGCTGGTCACCGGCCTGTGCATGACCCCGTGGCCGGTGGCGGTGATGGTCGTTGCGCCGCTCTCGGGCCGGCTGGCCGATAAGGTCTCGGGCGCGGTGCTGTGCATGGTCGGCGGGGCGCTGTTCGCCGTGGGCCTGATCCTGGCCGTTCTCCTGCCACTGCACGGGAACCCGTGGCCGCTGGCGGCGATCACGGCCCTGTGCGGCGTCGGCTTTGGCCTGTTCCAGACGCCCAACAACCGCAGCCTCTATCTGTCGACCCCACGTGAGCGCAGCGGGGCGGCGGGCGGCATGCAGGCCACCGCGCGCCTGACGGGCCAGACGGCCGGGGCGGTGCTGATGACGGCGCTGTTCGGGATCGTGTCGCTGGACCACGCGCCGAGGATCGGTCTCGGCCTGGGCGCGGCCCTGGCGCTGGCGGCCGGGCTGATCAGCCTGGCGCGCAAGGCGACGCCGTCCGCATAAGCGGACGGCGTGCTCTTAGGGCTTACTGGCCCTGCAGTTTGCGGGCGAAGAACTCCAGGTGCTTCTTCAGCACGCTGAGGCCCTTGGTCTTGCTGCCCGGCGCGCTGTGACGCTCGCCCGGATAGAGCGCCATCTCGAACGGGATGGCCTTCTTCTGCAGCGCCGACATCACGCGGGTGCTGTTTTCGAAGATCACGTTGTCGTCGGCCATGCCGTGCAGCAGCAGCAGGCTGCCGGGCTTGAGGCTGTCCAGCCGGTTGTTGATGTCGGCATAGGCGTAGCCAGCCTTGTTCTCGTCCGGCTTGCCCATGTAGCGCTCGGTATAGGCCGTATCGTAGAGGCCCCACTGGGTCGGCGGAGCGCCCGCCGCGCCGGCCTTGAACGGCGTGTTCGGGGCCGTCATCAGCATCAGGGTCATGAAGCCGCCGTACGACCAGCCCATCACGCCCAGCTTGTCGGCGTCGACGTAAGGCAGGCTGGCCAGGTACTTGGCGCCCAGCAGCTGGTCGTCGACCTCCACCGTGCCCATGTGGCGATCCAGGGCGCGCTTGAAGGCGGCCGAGCGATTGCCGCTGCCGCGGTTATCGATGCGGAAGATGACGTAGCCGGCTTCCAGATAGGTGCGCTCGGACGGGCTCTGCCAGGCCTTCTTCACCTGCTGGGCATGCGGGCCGCCATAGACCGCGACGATGGCCGGGTACTTCTTGGCCGGATCGAAGTTCTGCGGCTTGAGGATCTCGTAATACAGCGTCGTGGCGCCATCGGCGGCCTTCAGCGTCCCGTATTCCGGCGTCGGCAGGGTCGAGGCGTAGGGCCAGTAGGGGTGACCCTCGGCCAGCTTGTTCTCCTCGATCCAGCGCAC
>FTCT01003104.1_pt1 | contig 22456 bp, 21 predicted proteins | sample 1658881 | NCBI WGS metagenome assembly FTCT01 (sample SAMEA3914864, study PRJEB12502) | metagenome | biome: forest; material: soil | place: USA | collected 2012-03-12 | depth 0.3 m | reverse complement strand
TCGGCCGACAGGGTGACGAAGCCGTCCGAACCGAGCGGCAGGCCGACCCAGCCCGAGACGTCGGTGGTGGCGCCGTCGTGTTCGGTGCGCGACGAATTGGCCGGCTTCACGTCGGTGTCGTACTGGCCGTACGAGACGCTGACGCCGCCGCCGTGGTTGGCTTCGCGCAGGTGCAGGTTGACGACGCCGGCGATGGCGTCCGAACCGTATTGCGCCGAGGCGCCGTCACGCAGGACTTCGATGCGGTCGAGCGCGACTTCGGGGATGGCGTTGAGGTCGGTGGCGGCGGATCCCCTCCCGGCCGAACCGTTGATATTGACCAGGGCCGAGGTGTGGCGGCGCTTGCCGTCCACCAGGACCAGGGTCTGGTCGGGCGACAGGCCGCGCAAGCTGGCCGGGCGGACGCTGTCGGTGGCGTCGGTGCCCGAGGGACGCGGGAAGTTCAGGCTGGGGGCGACGCGCGACAGGCCTTGCGCCAGTTCGGTCGAGCCCTGGCTTTGCAGGCTCTGGGTCGTCACGACGTCGACGGGGACGACGCTGTTGAGGCGCGAGCGGTGCTGGGCGCGGCTGCCGGTAACGACGACTTCGGCCGTCTGGGCCGCTTCAGGCGCCGCAGCGTTTTGGGCGAAGGCGCTGTGGGCGCCGAACGACAAGGCCAGGCTGAGGCTGAGCGCCGTGGTGGTGAGGATGGTGGAGGTACGCATAGGGGGGAGGTCCTTTTGCTCTACGGGATATGTGCGTCTTATTTCCGACATGTTCGGTTTTAATTGCGCCATATTTGGACCCGGAACGCCTTGGTTTAAAGGGCCGTTAGACCACAAAAAAATTAAAATAAGGCCTTAGAAAAACTAACCGTCACATTTGAGACGGAATTGTGCGGGAATTTTCCTATATTCATTGGCTTTTTTGGCGCTCCCTGACTGCGCGAGCCAGGTTCTCCTGTTGCGGGCATATTCGTACTAATGTTGCGGTAAATGGAAAACGGTGTTCGCGAAATGCGAACGGTGGCGTATTGCGGCCCAGATTTCGGCCACGAAAAAGCCCCGCGAGCGGAACTCGCGGGGCTTGATTTTGTAAACTCTAGTGCCGGTTACGGCATTAGGCTTCGTAGGGCGCGTCGGCCATGGCAGCGCCGGCGCCGCCTTCGAGCATGTCGGCCGCGGCGGCTTCGTCAGCCAGGCGGTCTTCCTCGAATTGCGCCGCGATGACGTTTTCGCCGGCGGCCTGGCGATCGGCTTCGTCCTGGCTGCGGGCCACGTTCACCGAGATGGTGATCGCGACCTCGGCGTGCAGGCGAACCTTCAGGCTGTGGACGCCCAGCGTCTTGATCGGCGTATCCAGAACGATCTGGTTGCGCTCGACCTTGCCGCCGGCTTCACCGACTGCGTCGGCGACGTCGCGGGCGTTGACCGAACCGTAGAGCTGGCCGGTGTCGCCGGCCTGACGGATGATCACGTAGGTCGAACCGTCCAGGGCCTCGGCCGTCTTTTCGGCGGCGGCCTTGGCGGCGTTGTTGCGGGCGACGATCTGTTCCTTCTGGGCCTCGAAGACCTTCAGGTTGGCAGCCGTGGCGCGCAGCGCCTTGTGACGCGGCAGGAGGTAGTTGCGGGCAAAACCGTCCTTGACACCGACGACGTCGCCGATGGTGCCGAGGTTTTCCACGCGTTCAAGCAGAACTACTTTCATCTGTGTGCTCCTTACTTCACGACGTAAGGCAGGAGCGCGAGGAAGCGGGCGCGCTTGATGGCCTTGGCCAGTTCGCGTTGCTTCTTCTGGCTGACAGCCGTGATGCGCGACGGCACGATCTTGCCGCGCTCGGAAATGTAGCGCTGCAGGAGCTTGACGTCCTTGTAGTCGATCTTCGGCGCGTTGGCGCCCGAGAACGGGCACACCTTGCGGCGACGGAAGAACGGGCGGCGGGCGGGGCCGGTGCCGACGGGCGAGCCGACGGCGGCGGGAGCGGTATCTTCAGCCATCTTCGGTTGTCCTTACTCGGCAAAGGTTTCGTTGGACGAACGCTCGGGACGTTCCGGGCGGTCGCGGCGGGCCAGGATGGGCGACAGTTCGAGGTCGAGCTCTTCGACGCGGACGGTCATGTAGCGGATGACGTCTTCGTTGATCGACAGCTGGCGTTCCATTTCCTTGACGGCCGCAGCCGGCGCGTCGATGGCGAGGAGCGAATAGTGGCCCTTGCGGTTCTTCTTGACGCGGTAGGTCAGGTTGCGCAGGCCCCAGTATTCGATCTTGGCGATGTGGCCGCCGTTTTCTTCGATCAGGTGCTTGAGCTGGTCGTTGAGCGCTTCGGCCTGTTGTGGCGAAACGTCTTGTCGCGCGATCACGACGTGTTCATAGTAAGGCATATGTGTCCTCTTCCGATGAGAAGGGTGGCATGTCCCGGAGCGGAAGTCTCTTGGGGCGCACGATGGTTCAGTGGATCCGCGAATGCGGCTGACCACCCTTCAGGGGAGCGCCCTCATAGACGAGACGCTCCCGAAACGCAAGGGTTATAAGCCTGTTCCTGCAGCAGACGCCGCGGTGGTGCCCAGGCAGACTATTCGGCCGGGCAGTTCGGCGGCCGCACTACGGGCGTCAAGACGGGAGGCGGTGCGCCGATGGGGACGATCTTCGACTCCTGGACCAGGACGCGCGCCTGTTGGAGTTGCGCGGCGTTCATCTTCGCCGAAAGCCTTTTAAGCGCCTTGACCTCGGTCGCATAGCCTACTCTAAGCCCTGCCGCCTTGTCGTAGGCCGCCAGCAAGGCATACCATTTGTAGGCCTGGACGTAGTCGCGGGGGACGCCTACGCCCTTTTCGTACATGGGGGCCAATTCGTCCATCGCTTCCAGGGAGCCCATGTTCGCGGCGATAAGGTACCAGGCGGCGGCGTTGACGTCGTCCTTGTCGTCGGCGTACGCCGCGCCGAGGAAGAAGGCATCCAGGCTTGCTGTCCGCAGATCGCCGTCCTTGCGCCGCTGTTCGACGGCTTTTTTCAGCCAGGTGTAGCTCAGCTCGCGATTGACGGGAACGCCTTCGCCTTGGGCGTAGATGGAGGCAAGGGCTTCTTCGGCGCGCGCATCGCCCAGGTCAGCTGCTTTTTGATACCATGCGAGGGCGCGGCCGCCGTCCTTGAACGAGCCGGTCCCATTGGAATACAGATCGCCGAGATCGTCAAAGGCTTCGACAAAGCCCTGATCGGCTGCCTTCTTCAACCACTCGACCGCCTTGGCTTGGCTTTTACAAACGCCCTGGCCTTGTGCGTAGAGCTGGCCCAGATGCGCCTGAGCCTCAGCCACACCCTGCTCAGCCAGAGGCGTCCACAGGCGGACCGCGTCATAATAGGAATGGTCGTGCTCGGCGGCGCGGGCGGCCTCGATTTGCGCCTGGAGACTGGCGGGTGTGCCCTGCGCGAAGGCGTTTGCACCCAACGCCATCCAAGCGGCGACTGCCGTGGAAACTACCACCAACCCGAAACGCATGTCGCCCCCATATGCCTGCTAACGGTCGAACCTAGCTATCAGGGTCAGGGGCGCCATGTCCATAGTCGAGGTACAAAGGGGCGAGCAGGGCACGCCTATTCCGAGGCGCCGACGGCCTTGAGCAGGGCCGGGACGTGGGTCGAGGCGTCGCCGTCGGCATGGACGAAGGCCACTCTGCCGTCCTGACCGACCACGTAGGAAATACGGTTGGCCATGTTCAGGCCGTCCATCTTGGCGTCGTAGGACTTGCTGACGTCGCCGTTGAGGTCGGATACGACTTCGAACTTGCCCTGGCAGGTCTGTTCGGAAAAGCGCTTCAGCGTGCCGACGTCGTCGGTCGAAACGCCGACCACGGTGACATGCTTCGTCTTGAACTTGTCGACGGCTTCGGAAAACTGGTGAGCCTCCAGCGAACAGCCGCCGGTAAAGGCCTTGGGATAGAAATAGACGATGACCGGGCCGCTTTTCAGCGCGGCCTTGAGCGAAAAGTCCACGCCCTTGCCGTTCAGCGCGGCGGCGCGCTTGAAATCGGGGGCCGGGTCGCCGACCTTGAGTGCGGCGAGGGCGGGCGACGACATAACGAGAAGGGCTGGGGCCAGAGACGCGGCGGCGAGGACAAGAGCGAGGCGTTTCATGGATCGTCTCCTTATTGTAACCGATACCATGACTAAACCCGTTGAGGCGGCGCGGCAAGGGGGATACGAACGCCCGGCTTGCTCTTCACGGCGGATTGTCCTAACCAGTGCGCCGTTTTGCAAGTTCTATAAGGTGATGCATGACTTTGGCCTTCGTTTTTCCCGGTCAGGGATCCCAGAGCGTCGGCATGGGGGCCGATCTTTACGACAACTTCCCCCGCGCCCGCGAGGTTTTCGACGCGGTCGACGAGGCCCTGGGCCAGAAGCTGTTCGCGCTGATGCGCGAGGGCCCGGAGGATCAGCTGACCCTGACCGAAAACGCCCAACCCGCCATCATGGCGGTTTCGCTGGCCGTGGCGCGCGTGCTGGAAGGCGATTTCGGCGTGTCCTGCCAGGCGGCAAAGTATGTGGCGGGCCATAGTCTGGGCGAATATTCGGCGCACGCCGCCGCCGGCACCTTCTCGCTGGCCGATACGGCGCGGTTGCTGAAGCTGCGCGGCCAGGCCATGCAGCGCGCCGTGCCCGTGGGGATCGGCGCCATGGCCGCCCTGATCGGCAAGGCCGACCTTCAACTCGCGGAAGCCGCCTGCCACGCGGGGTCCGCGGCGGGCGTCGTCGTCGTCGCCAATGACAATAATGCCGGCCAGATCGTCATTTCGGGGGCGAAGGCCGCCGTCGACCTGGCCGTCGAAAAGGCCAAGGAGCTGGGCGCCAAGGCGGCCATGCTCAATGTCTCGGCGCCGTTCCACTGCCCCTTGATGCAGCCGGCTGCCGAGGAGATGCGCGAGGCCCTGTCGAATGTAACGATCAACGCGCCCGTCTCGACCCTGGTCGCCAACGTCACGGCGCGTCCGGTCGGCGACGCGTCGGAGATCGCGGGCCTTCTGGTCCAGCAGGTCACCGGCCGCGTGCGCTGGCGCGAATCCGTCGAATGGCTGGGCGGCGAGGGCGCGGCGACGCGTATCGCCGAGCTCGGCGCGGGCAAGGTGCTGACCGGCATGATCAAGCGTATCGTTCCCGAGGTCTCGGCCGTGGCGCTGAATACCGCGGCCGATTTCGAGGCCTTCGCCCAGTCTTTGAAGTAAGGCCTTTATCACTTGCCCAAGGCCGGCCTTTGGCCTAAAGGCGCGCAAACCCAAAACGCGAGAGGACAAGCATGTTCGAACTGACCGGCAAGACCGCCCTGGTAACGGGCGCCACCGGAGGCCTGGGCGCCGAGATCGCCCGCGCACTCCACCGCCAGGGCGCCAAGGTCGTGCTGTCGGGCACGCGCGAAGCCGTCCTCAACGACCTGGCCGCCGAACTCGGCGACAACGCCGTGGTTGCCGTGGCCAACCTGTCGGACTCGGCGCAGGTCGACGGCCTTGTCGCCAAGGCCGAGGAGGCCGCGGGCGCGGGCATCGATATCCTGATCGCCAATGCGGGCATCACGCGCGACGGCCTGATCCTGCGCATGAAGGACGAGGACTGGGAGACGGTCATCAAGGTCAATCTCGAGGCCTATTTCCGCTTGGCGCGCGCCGCCACGAAGGGCATGATGAAGCGCCGCTTCGGCCGCATCATCGGTATCACCTCGGTCGTCGGCGTCACGGGTAATCCCGGCCAGACAAACTATGCCGCGTCGAAGGCCGGCATGATCGGCTTCTCCAAGGCCCTGGCCCAGGAAGTCGCCTCGCGCAACATCACCGTCAACTGCATTGCGCCCGGTTTTATTGCGTCGCCGATGACCGACGAGTTGAATGATGCGCAGCGCGCCACCATCTTGGGCCGTATCCCGGCAGGCGCGCTCGGCGCCGGCCAGGATATCGCCGCGGCGGCCGTGTACCTGGCCAGCGCCGAGGCGGGCTATGTCACCGGCCAGACGCTCCACGTCAACGGCGGCATGGCGATGATCTAGAGCGCATCCCGGAAAGTGTGACGCACTTTTCGGATTAGGATGCGCGACAAAAAAATCAGAGCATCGGCTCCGGCGTCATCTTGGCCGGGCGACGCTCTGGAGTGATGATCTCAGCCCATAAGGGCGGCATCTGTTGCAACCCCTTAAGCGTTTGGGGTAAGAAGGCGCGAAATGGCTTGAATCGCGCCGGATGTGTGAATACAAGTCGAAACCGGATTCTGATTGCCCCGGCGGGTCTCGGCATTGGCCACCCCGGACGAGGGATCTGAAAAGTTAAACCTCTGAAGGGACTATAAATGTCTGATGTTCTTGAACGTGTTCGCAAGATTGTGATCGACCACCTGGATGCTGATCCGGACAAGGTCACGGAAAAGGCGAGCTTCATCGACGACCTGGAAGCCGACAGCCTCGACATCGTCGAGCTGGTCATGGCTTTCGAAGAGGAATTCGATATCGAAATCCCCGATGACTCGGCTGAGCACATCCTGACTGTCGGCGACGCCGTCAACTACATCCAGGAAAAGCTCGCGGCTTAAGGCCTGAAGATGGCTTTTCACGGAGCGCGGTTCTCAGGCCCTTGCATTTTACGGGGTTTGGCCGCGCTCTGTTCGTTTTAAGCGTTAAGATATAGGGACGCAGCCGGTCTCCGGGAATTAAAGAGCGGCCGCAAAGGGTGGAAAACTACATGGTTCGTCGCGTCGTTATTACCGGTCTGGGCCTGATCTCGCCTCTGGGCGCAGGCGTCGACATCACCTGGAAGCGCCTGTTGAACGGTGAATCCGGAGCTGGCAAGATCACCGCTTTCGACACCACTGACTATGCCTGCCAGGTCGCCTGCGAAGTGCCGACCGTGGAAGGCCGTGGCGGCGGCGGGCCCGACATCGAGGGCTCGTTCGACCCGTCCAAGGTGCTGTCCAACAAGGAACGGCGCAAGATCGACGACTTCATCCTGTACGCCATCGCCGCCTCGGACGAGGCGCTGAACGATGCGAACTGGCACCCCGAGACGCAGGACGACCAGGTTCGCACCGGCGTCATGATAGGTTCGGGCATCGGCGGCCTCGGCATCATCGCCGAAACCGCTCTGGAACTGCGCGACAAGGGGCCGAAGCGCATCTCCCCCTTCTTCATTCCGTCCTCGCTGATCAACCTTGCGTCCGGCCAGGTGTCGATCCGCCATGGCCTCAAGGGGCCGAATCATTCGGTCGTCACGGCCTGCGCCACGGGCGCCCACGCCATCGGCGACGCCGCGCGCCTGATCGCGCACGGCGACGCCGACGTCATGGTGGCCGGCGGCGCGGAATCGGCGATCGTGCCGATCGGCATCGCGGGCTTCATCGCCTGCCGCGCCCTGTGCACCGCCTTCAACGACGAGCCCACCAAGGCGTCGCGCCCCTACGACAAGGACCGCGACGGCTTCGTCATGGGCGAGGGCGCCGGCATTGTCGTCCTGGAAGAATACGAACACGCCAAGGCCAGAGGCGCCAAGATCTACGCCGAGGTCCTGGGCTACGCCCTGTCGGGCGACGCCTACCACATCACCGCGCCGTCGGAAGACGGCGATGGCGGCTATCGCGCCATGGTCGGCGCGGCGAAGGACGCCGGTGTCGATCCGTCCGAAATCGACTACGTCAACTCGCACGGCACCTCGACCATGGCCGACGGCATCGAACTCAAGGCCATCGAGCGCTTCTGGGGCGACCGCGCCAAGACCGGCACCGTGTCGTCGACCAAGTCGGCGATCGGCCACCTCCTGGGCGGCGCCGGGGCCGTCGAGGCGATCTTCTGTACGCTGGCGATCCGCGACCAGATCGTGCCGCCCACGCTCAACCTCGACAATCCCGATGTCGAAACCCCTATCGACCTGGTTCCGCACAAGGCCAAGACAATGATGATCCGCAAGGTCATGTCCAACTCGTTCGGCTTCGGCGGCACCAATGCCGCGCTCATCCTCGGCCAGGTCGAGGGCTGAGCCGTGAAGCGGGGTGGGGGCGAACCGACGAAACGCAGTCTTCTGGGGCCGCTGATGGGGCTGTTCGGCGGCATCGTGCTGCTGAGCCTGGCGCTGGCCATGTTCAGCTATTCGTTGCTGTTCGCGCCAGGTCCGCGCGCCGACACCGAAGTGACCTTCCCGCGCGGCATGAGCGTCGCCGGCATGGGCCAGGCGCTGGAAAAGCAGGGCGTCATCCGCTCTTCGCTGGTCTTCCGCATCGCCGCCAAGCTGGGTGGCCATTCCAAGGGCCTGCACGCCGGAACCTATCTGTTCCCCAAGGGCGCCTCGCTGATGACCGTCCTCAAACAGATCGAGGACGCCCGGGTCGAACAGACCTACGTCACCATCCCCGAAGGCCGCACCTCGGCCCAGGCCGTGCGCGTGCTCATGGCGACGCAAGGGCTGACGGGCGACGTCGACGTTCCGCCCGAAGGCTCCATCCTGCCGGAAAGCTATCTCTATCAGCGCGGTGAAACCCGCCAGGCGGTGCTTGACCGGATGCTGCAGGCCGGGCGCAAGACGCTCGACGAGCTGTGGCTGACGCGCGCCAAGGGGCTGCCGTTCAGCACACGGGAACAGGCCTTGATCCTGGCCTCGGTCGTCGAACGTGAAACCGGAAAACCGAATGAACGTCCGCGCGTGGCCGCCGTATTCGTCAACCGCCTGCGCAAGGGCATGCGGCTGGAATCCGATCCGACCGTCATCTACGGCATCTCGCACGGCGAGCCTTTGGGACGCGGTCTGCTCAAGACCGAAATCGAGACGCCGACGCCGTGGAACACTTACACCAACAGCGGCCTTCCCGTGACGCCGATCGGCAATCCCGGCCGCGCCTCGATCGCCGCCGTGCTCAACCCGGCCAAGACCGAAGATCTCTATTTCGTCGCCGACGGCACGGGTGGCCACGTCTTCGCCGCTACCTACGAACAGCATCTGGCCAATGTGGCGCACTGGCGCGAGATCGAGGGCCAGGTGAACCATTACTCGACCCCCGCTTATGACACCAATTCGGCGCAGGCCGCGGCGTCGCCGACGGGCGCTATCGCCGCGCTCAAGCCGTCCGCGCCGGCGGTGAAGCTGCGCGCTTCGACCCACTGACGTAACCCCGCCGTGGCCGCGCCTCGGCAGAGAGGAATTTTTGCCGATGGCCATTTCCAGCATGACCGGTTTTGCCCGCTGCGACGGGTCGTTCGGCGGCGTCACCTGGGCCCTGGAAATCAAGAGCGTCAACGGTCGTAATCTCGATATCAAGTATCGTACGCCGCCGGGGTTCGAAGCCGCCGAGCGGCATGGGCGCGAATTGTCGAAGGCGCGGTTCGCGCGCGGCCAGATGAACCTCAGCCTGTCGGTTTCATCGGCGGCATCGCTGGCCGGCGTCAGCCTCAATCAGGACGTGCTCGACGTCTACCTCGCCGCCAGCCAGGCGCTGGTCGAGGAGGGCCGCGCCACGACGCCGTCGGCCGACGGCCTGCTGGCCCTGCGTGGCGTCATCGAGACCGCAGGCGACGAGCGCACCGAACTTGACGAGGCGGGCGAGGCCGCGTTGGCGGCCGATCTTGCCGCCCTGTTCGACCGCCTGAAGGCGGCGCGCGACAGTGAAGGCCGGGCGTTGGAAAGCGTGCTCAAGGGGCATTTGATCTCCATGGCGGCGGCCGTCGAGCGCGCCAAGGCCTTGGCCGACCAGCAGGTCGAGGTGGTGCGCGAACGCTTCACGCGCCGGCTCGACGAATTGATGCCGGCCGAGCTCAAGGACGGCGTGGAGGAGCGTATCGTCCAGGAGGCGGCGCTTCTGGCCGCCAAGGCCGATGTCCGCGAGGAACTCGACCGCCTGAGCTCGCACCTCGAACAGGCCCATACCCTGATCGACGCGGAAGCTGCGCCCGGGCGCAAGCTCGACTTCCTGGCGCAGGAATTCATGCGCGAAGCCAATACCCTGTGTTCGAAATCGGCCTTCATCGAATTGACGCAGACCGGTCTGGAGCTTAAGGCCGTGATCGACCAGTTTCGCGAACAGATTCAGAATGTGGAGTAGGCTATGACCGGTAACCCTGAAGGACACGGCTTTCAGAAGATCCGGCGCGGGCTGATGCTCATCGTCGCCGCGCCCTCTGGCGCCGGCAAGACGTCGCTGTGCCGCCGTCTGGTGGCGGACCACGCCGATCTCGACCTGTCGATTTCGGTGACGACGCGCAACCCGCGTCCGGGCGAAAAGGATGGCCGCGAATACCACTTCATCGGCGATGCCGAGATGGACAGGCTTATCCAGGAGCACGCCTTCCTCGAATACGCCGCGGTCCACGACGCGCGCTACGGGTCGCCGCGGGAGCCGGTCGAACGCGCGCTCAGCCACGGCAAGAACGTGCTGTTCGACATCGACTGGCAGGGCGCCCAGCGTATCTCGGCCAAGGCGCCGTCGGACGTCGTGCGCGTCTTCATCGTGCCGCCGTCGATGGCCGAACTGAACCGCCGCCTGGTGGCGCGGGCCCAGGACGACGACGACGTCATTCAGCGCCGCATCTCGCGCGCCAAGAGCGAAATTTCGCACTGGGCCGAATACGACTACGTCATCCTCAATGACGATTTCGACCGGTCCTATGCCGAGCTGGTCCACATCTATCACGCCGAAATCTCGCGCCGGTCGCGCGGCCTGTGGATCTCGCCTTTTGTCGACGAACTGATGGCCGAGAAGGTCTGAAAAGGCTCCTGCCGGTTCCTGGCGTGCCTGGCCGATACGACGAAGGGCAGGGAGTGCCATCATGCCTTTTATCGCGCCGGATCGGCTTGAAAGCCTGGCGACGCCGTCGAACCTTCGCCTGGGGCGGCAGATCGTGGCCGAAGGCGGAGTCGAATGCCTGTCGACCGGTCCGCGACACGTGAAGGCGCGTGTCGGCAAGGTGCCGTCGGCCACGCAGGCGCGGACGGTGGAGCTTGTCGTCGAGGGTGAGCTGACATGGTCGTGCACATGCACGCGTCGGCGGGATCTGTTTTGCAAGCATTGCGTGGCGACCGCGATCGCCGCCTCAAGCCTTAACCCAGGCTGATTTCCGCCATACTGAGAAAGGCTTGGGGCGCGACCGTTTCGGCGCGCGCCGTCGGGTCGATACCGGCCTTGTCCAGAAGCGCCTCGCCGCCGACGCTTTTCAACGACGATCGCAGCATCTTGCGGCGCTGGCCAAACGCTGCGGCGGTAATTTTTTCCAGGGCGCGCACGACGCGGTCTTCGGGCTGGACGGCCTTGGGGACCAGCTTGACGACGGCGCTGTCGACCTTGGGCGGCGGGGTGAAGGCACGCGCCGGCAGATCCATGATCTTTTCACAGTCGCACAGGCACTGCGCCAGTACGCTCAAGCGGCCATAATCGTCATCGCCTGTGGGCGCCACGATACGCAGGGCCACCTCGAGCTGGAACATCAGCGTCATGGAGGCCGGGCGCCACGGCCCGGTCAGCCATTTCACCAGCAGCGGCGTACCGACATTGTAGGGCAGGTTTGACACGACGTGCGCTTTGCAAGCAGCAAGCGCCGGGTTTGATGACTGGCTTTCGGCAAGTAATCGTGTTTCGTCGACCTTGAGCGCGTCGCCTTCGATGACGTCGAAGCGGTCGCCGTAAGCCTCCTTTAGCTCTGTCAACAGCTCGATGAACCGGGAATCCTTTTCGACCGCAAGTATCTTTTGGGCGCCGGTTTCGAGCAGGGCCCGCGTCAGGCCGCCAGGGCCTGGGCCGACCTCGATGACGATATCGCCGTCGAACGGGCCGCCCAGGCGCACGATCTTGCGCGTGATGTTAAGGTCGAGGAGGAAGTGCTGGCCGAACGCCTTCTTGGCCATCAAGCCGTGGTGTTCGAGGCTTTCGCGTAAGCTCGGCAGGGCGTCGGGCGTCATGCGGCCTCGCTTAGCGATCGGTTGGCCGCAATGCGCGAAGCCTGATGGAGCGCGTTGATAAAGCTGTCGGCGCGCGCCGTGGCCTTGCCGGCGATGGCGAAGCCCGTGCCGTGGTCGGGCGAGGTGCGTACAATAGGCAGGCCCAGGGTGATGTTGACCCCGCCCCAGAAGTCGAGCGTCTTCAGCGGAATCAGGCCCTGGTCGTGGTACATGCAGACGGCGGCGTCATAGGTCTTGCGCGCGTCGTCGTGGAACAGGGTATCGGCCGGCCACGGGCCCGTCACGGACAGACTTTCGTTTTGCAAGTTTTCGATGGCGGGGCGGATGATGTCGACCTCCTCCCGCCCGATCGTGCCGTTCTCGCCGGCGTGCGGGTTCAGCCCGCAGACGGCCACGCGCGGCATATCGATGCCGAAATCGCGGATCAGCGCGCCATGCGTAATGCGGATGAGGTGCGATAGCCCGGCCCCCGACAGGCCGGCGGCGACGTCCTTGAGCGGCGTATGGATCGTCGCCAGTACGACGCGCAGATCCCCGGCCGCCAGCATCATGACGGGGGTCGGCGCCTCCGCGCCTTCGGGACGGCACAGCTCGGCCAGGAACTCCGTGTGGCCGGGGAAGCGGAAGCCGGAGCTATAGAGCACCGACTTGGCGATCGGCGCGGTAACCAACGCGCGTGCCTTGCCCGACAGGCTTAAGCCCACGCCGTGCTCGATCCAGCCGACGATATGTGGCGCATGGGCCGCGTCTGGCCGGCCGGGCACCGCGGGTTGCGACAAGGGCAGGTTGATGACGGGCAGGGCGTGGGCGAAGACGGCCGAGGTCTCGCTTGCGTCCGCGACGACCTCCACCGGCACGCCCTGGAGGGCGAGCGTCGCGGCGTCGCCGATGACGCAAAAGGCCAGCGACGCGTCTTCGCGAACGGCGCGCCAGGCTGCGGCGACGATCTCGGGGCCGATGCCGCACGGATCGCCCAGGCTGACGCACAGGGGAGGTAGAGATATCATTGCGCCGGTGTACGAGTCCGGGCGTGGCAATGCAAGTCCGAGAAGGCCCTACTGCTTGTTCTCGATGGTCGCCGCGCCACGCAGTTCGCGCAGGTAGCGCTTGCCCAGCATCGACAGGCGCTCATTGACCAGGTTGCCTTCGACCTGTTCGCGGCCGACGGCGTTGTCGCCAGCCAGCTGGCGGTCGCAGACATAGAGGATGTTCATGTTCTGCGCATTGCGGATCGGCGCAGTCGACTGGTTTTCCTTGAGCGGACGCAGGGCCTGGGCGTAGTCGACTTTCAGCAGGCTCAGTTGCGCGGCGCCGAGGTTCGCGGTCTGGACGCCCTGGACGTGGGCGGTATCGACGGCGTCACAGGTTTTCACGCGGCTGCGGAAAGCGGTCAGCTGGCTTTCGGCGGCCTGGACCTGGGCGGGCGACGCATTGGCCGGCAGCGGCACGGCGGCCTGGCGAACATTGAAGATCATGTCGGCATTGCCGTCCGACTTCTGACGCAGCTGGAAGATGTAGACGCCGTCCTTGGTCGTCAGCGGCTGGCTGATCTGGCCGGGTGCCAGCGACTTGAGCGTGGCTTCGATCTGCGGGTCGATATTGCCCGACACCAGCCAGCCTTCGTCACCACCCTGGGCGGCCGAAGGGGCATTGGAAAACTGGCGCGCCACGGCCTGGAACGGCGCCGCCTTGGCTTCGATCTGGTCGTGGAGCTGCTGCGCGCCTTTTTGCGCATTCTCCATGCCGCCGGCCGCGGCCGGGTCGAGGAAGATTTCGGAAACCTGATACTGCGGCTTCTGGCCGTCGGCGATGACGCGGTCCATCAGGGCGTCGACCTGGGCCTTGCCGACCGCGGCGCTGGAATGGTAGCGCCCGCCCACCAGCTGGCTCCAGCCGGTCTGGGCGGCGATCTGGTCGCGCAGGGTCTGGGGTTCGATACCGACCTTCTTGAGCTCGGCCAGCAACTGCGGCCCCGTCATGTTGCTTTGACGGGCCATGCGGCCGATTTCTTCGTCGATTTCCTTGTCGTCGATCTTGACCTTCCAGTGGTCCATTTCCTGCTTTTGCAGGTGCTCGTCGATCAGGCTGTTGAGGGCCTGCTGCTGGAAGGCGGCGTAATTGTCGTTGGTCACCTGTACGCCCGACGTCACGATCAGCAGCAGCATGCGCTGCTTGAGGTCGTACGAGGTGATCATGTCGTCGTTGACGCCGACCAGCATGCCTTCGCCCAGCGCCGGCAACTGCGGCGCTTCGGTGTTCTGCCCCAATGCCGGTTGCGAGGCCTGGGCCGCGGCGCCGGTATCGGGCGTCGGCGTCATCGACAGGTCCGGCAGACTTGTCTGTTGCGCCAAAGCCGGGGTGACGAGCGCGCCTGCCGCAAGCGCGATCACGCTGGTCCGCGTGACGGCCCGCGCAACAGAACGCGGCAGGCGGGTGAGCGCTTTGGGAAGGTTCAGCAGGATCGGCATGGTCGGTTGAAAACCTTGAGGAATTGCGTCAGCGGACGTCGGTGAAGTCGGAGTTTGACTTGGTCAATGTGGGGAAATTAAGGCGGAACAGTATCGTCGACTGCGGCTTGCCGTTGTGGGCGTACAGGTTGCTTTCATTGCGTTGGTAGACCAGTTCGTACCAGATGCAGTCGTTGCGGTAAATGACGCTGACCGTCGATCGCCGCCACGTGTTGGCAACAATGTCACGGTCCAGACGCGCCGCCGCGCCCCAGTTCTTGGTGAAGAAGTGCCGGGCATACAGCTGGAAGTCGCGGTAATTGTCGCCGAAGCGCTGCAGCTTGCCGTTGGCGCTGAGCGTCGGAGTCGCCAGAATGTCGTTGAAGATATAGCGCACCGTCGCTTCGGTGTTGGGGCGGAAGACGCTGACGCCCCATTCGCCCTGGGCCAGGCGGAAGGTGTCGCTGTCCATGCGCAGGCGCGTATAGCCGTAGAGGCCCTTGCCGGTGTCGAAGCTGGCGTCGGCCACCCAGTCGGAATTCTGCCGGCCGAGACCCGACGGATCGTAGGTGTAGGTCTTGCCGTTGAGCACGACGTTACGTAGGAACTGAGCCTCGGGCTTGTCGCGCAGCGTCCGGCCGATCAGGCCGTCGATCTGCAGACCTGAATCGTACTTGAGCTGCGAATGCAGGCCGAGATTGAGGCGGCGGCCCGATTCGTAGATGTCGAAGCCCGGCGACTTGTTGGCGCGGAACAGCGTCGTTGTGTCGAATTCCAGCGACTGGCTGTCCTCGGTCGGCAGGTACGGGCTGGTCTGGGCGTCGGGTGAGAGGGCCAGTTGCGCGATCGGCTCGATGATCGCCGTAGCGCCCTTGAGGCGGCGCACCAGCGGATAGCTGAAATTGATCCCGGCCGTACCGAGATCGCGCGAGACGTTATAGGCCTGACCCGTCGTGTCGAGGCTGGTCTCGTGATACTCGTCGTGCCGAACGTCGAAGAACGGTCCCCAGACCAGGCCGCCCGAGGTCGTCATATGGCCGTACCACGAGGCGCCGGCGCTGAGGCGCGCCGTGTCGTAGGGCGTCAGGTTGGTCTGCGCCAGCTGCGGGGCGCCGGATGCCGCCGTATAGACCTTGTGCTTCAGGATGATGCCGTTGAGCGACAGGGTGGCCTGGCCGCCCAGGAAACGGTGTTCCGGCGACCAGCGCGCCTCTAACATCGGCGCCAGCACCGGGTAGACGTCGGAATCCAGCGCGACCGGCACGTCGGTGCGGAAGGTCGAGGCGCTGGTGAAGACCAGCGGGGCGCCCGTCGTGGGGTCGAGGAAGCCGCCGATCGCCAGGCTCTGGAAATTGGCCATCGACAGCGAGACGTAACTGTTCGACGTCTGCCGCGTGACGTGCGCCTGGTTGATCAGCTCGCGCGAATCCGCGGTCCATTCACCGACCTGGTCGAACGCGTTGTCGATGCCGTAGCGCTCGAAGAAGTTGGCATAGTCGTAGGGCTTGCCGGTCGAGCTGTTGACGAAGCCCGAGCGATCCTTGACGTGCTGGGCGGTGAAGCTCCAGCGCCAGTCTTCGTTGATCTTGAACGCCCCGTCGGCCAGCAGGTAGTCGCGCGAATCCGACGCGCCGATACGCTTGCCGTCGCTGCCGAACATGGCTTCGTTGGTCACGCCGAAGCGGACCTTGAGCGAGCCCGAATAGAAGTGACGGTCGAATTCCAGATTGAGCAGCGGATTGACGCCGGCGTTGATCTGCGGGCTGACGATCAGCGCGCTGTACGGCGAAATCGACCACAGATAGGGCTGCTCGTAGGAGAAGCCGCCGCGCTTGCGCGCGAACAGGATCTTGGGCGTAAGAAAGCCCGACGCGCGGTCGAGCTCGGGATCGGGCGTCCACATATAGGGCGTATAGAGGACCGGAACGCCCTGCAACTTGATGATGGCGTTGTTGTAGAACACCATCTTCTTGTCTTTGCGCTGCGTGATCTGCGACGCCTCGATCGACCACGAGGGTTCGGTCGTGGTGCCGTGTTTGCGGCAGAGCTCGCAGGGCGTGTAGATGATGTTGGTCAGGCGCGTGGTGTAGTCGTTGACGCGGTCGACGCGGCGGGCGAAGACCTTGGCATTATCCTTGTCGATGGCGGCGAAGTTCTCGCTCGAGCCCGACTCCTGGGTGCCGTTATAGCTGATGCGGTCCGAATACTGGACCGAGCCGTCGTCGTTGATCGTCTGCGTATGGCCTTCGGCGACGGTGATGTCGGTCTGGGCGTCATAGGTGATCTTGTCCGCCCGGATGATCTTGTCCTTGTACCGCATTTGGACGTTGCCGGTGGCGACGATGTGGTTCTCGTCCGTCTGGATGATGCGGTCGGCTTCGATATAGGCGGCGCCGTCGACCAGGCCGTCCGGGCCTGGAATCTGCGCCTGCTGGCGCCCGTTGGCATTGGTCGCGACCGCGGCTGCCGGCCTGGCCTTCGTCGCGGCGGAGACCGGCGCTGTTGCGGGATTGTCGGCCTGAACCTGCGCCATGGCCAGCGCAAAGGCGAATTCGGTCCGGCTTTGCGCCAGCGCGGATTCGTTCGTCCCGACGCTCAGAGCGACGGAAACGAGACCAACCCCCACCTTTAAAGACTTGCGCTTCATTACGGCCCTTACGATGAATGCCACGGAGCTATAACACAAAAAACAAATGGGAAGCCAACCTGACCTAGCCGTCCTCGGTGTAGACCAGAAGCGTCATGGCCGTCAGCATGGCCAGGACCGGCGGCGACCATCCGGCCAGCGAGACGGGAATCAGATCGGCCTTGCCCATGCTTGAGAACAGCTGGTTGACGAAGAAAACGGCAAAACCGAGGCTGACGCCCGAAACCACCAGTCGGGTCAGCCCGCCGAGGCGCATCAGGCGCAGCGAAAAGACGGCGCCCAGCATCGACATGGCGGCGAACATCAAGGGCGTCGACAGGAGCTGGTGCAGTTTGAGGCTGTAGCTGGTCGTGGGCGACCCGGCGACGGCGTTGCGATGGATCAGTTCCGGCAGTTGCCAGAAGGGGACCGACTGGCTCGAAACGTATTTGCGGAAGGCGCGCTGCGGGTCGAGCGTCGAGGAGATGCTGAGATTGTCGTAATAGAGCGCCGGATGGCCCGGATTGGCCTCCCAGGCGTTATGCAGTTGCCAGTTGCCCGTGCGCAGGACGGCATCCTCGGCGTCGACGCGGCTCAGAAAAACCGGCGTCCCCTTGGGATCGATAGCGTAGATCCAGAAGGTGGCGTTCTTCAGCCGTGCGCTGTTGACGTCGACGCGGTCGGCGCGGATGACGGTCTGCTTCTGACTGTCACCCTGGCGCATGTAGAAGCCGGAGCTTTGCGCCGTCGGCGCGCCGGCGTCGGCATTGGCGACGGCGTCGTAGCGGTCTTGAAGCAGCGAGGCGACGGGGCTGAGCACGGTGATGGTCAGGACACCGAAGGCGAAAGCCAGGAGCGCCGCCGGCGTCACAAAGCGCCAGGCCGACACGCCGGCGGCGCGCATGGCGATCAGCTCGCTGCGGCGGTTGAGGTTGACGAAGGCGAAGATCGCGCCGAACAGGAAGGCGAAGGGCAGAAGCGCCAGGATCGAGGCCGGGGATTTTTCGAGGATCAGGACGATGATGTCGACGCCCGTCAGGTCGGCGCGCGTGCCGACCGCCTTGGAAATACCGATATAGTCGACCAGGAAGATCAATCCGGCCACGACCATGAGCGCGGCCGTGAAGGTCGCGATGCATGACTGGAGGATATAGGTTTCCAGCCGGTGCTTGCGCCACGGATTGAGATAGGACAGCGCGTCGCGCCAGGTCATCGCCCCCCCGTTCATGCTGCAGACCGCAATGGGTTGAGCGCCGCCATCATCTTCGGCAGGCGCAGGCTGTCGTGTCTGACCAGCAGGCGCAGGCAGATGAAAACAGGAATGGCCGGAACCAGGTACTGCAGAACGTTCAGCACCATGACGTCGTTGCACGCCGTTTCCACGATGACGCCGAAAATCCGGATAAAGGCGGCGATGCCGGCGGCGGCGGCGATACGGCCGCTGTAGCCGCGGCGGCTGTAGCGGCCGCCCAGCACGGCCACGATACCCAGCAGGACGAAGGTCAGGTTGTAGAGCGGTCCCGAGATACGGGCATGGACCTCGGCCCAGCGCTTCTTGGCGTTGTCGCGATCCCACGTCCAGCCCATGGCGGGCAGGGCGGGGTTGGGCGCCGCAAGCTCATGCATATACTTGTCGCCTTCCTTGTATTGCAGGAAGTCGTCATTGCTGAAGTAGGGCGTGATGTCGAAGCTGTATTCGTCGAAGGTGCCGTGGTCGAGCACGCGCTTGTCCGACAGGGCCTGGGTCGAGCCGTTGCGCATGATCAGGATCGACTCGCCGTCGATCGTCTTGATGCGGCCTTCCTTGGCGGCATAGGTGCGGTCGTGGCCCTTGACCGAGGGGGTGCGGATAAAGATCTGGCGCAGCAGGCCGTTCTGGTCGATACGCTGGACGTAGATGGTCAGTCCGGACGGCGAGGTCGAGAAGTCGCCTTCCTTGACCAGGGTGGAGACCAGGTCGTTCTTGATGCGGAAAAGTTCCTGGCGCATAGCGCGGGCCGTCCACGGCTGCAGGAACAGGTTCGACGCCAGGCTGATGACGGTGAACCAGACGGCGATGCGGATAATGGGCGAGGCCAGCCGCGTCAGAGGCTCGCCGGCGGCGCGCGCCGCGGTGATTTCGTTTTCGCCCTGCAGCCGGGTCAGCGCGACCAGCGTGCCGACGAAGAGCGCGATGGGCAGGATCAGGCCGGCCAGTTGCGGCAGGGACAGCAGGGTCACCTTGGCGAACGTCCAGCCGCTCTGGCCGCGTTCGACGACCAGGTCGAACTGGCTCAGCGACTGGCTGAGCAGGGCGATCGCCGTCAGCGCCAGAACGGCGCCGCACACCGGTACCAGCAACTGGCGGAAAATATAACGGTCGAGCGTGCGCATGCGGTCGGCTTTGAGCCTGGTTTCCTGAATCTTCGCCGGTTTGGAGGTACGCATTTAGGACGCCGGCCGTCCGATATAGACTGCTCCTTTTGACCGCATATGCGGTTAATTACAAGTAACTAAGCGGGGCGAAAGCGGAATAATCCGCAACGAAGACACTGCGCGTTTTTACCGAAAAAAAGCTTCATCCAACCGTCAAAATGACGCATAGACGCCCAAACGATATGATTTGAGACTAATCGGAGGGTCCACCATGCAGATCGAGCTTGCCGCTGCCGCGCCGGAAGGCGCCATCCGCGCCTATATTCTGGGCGAGGGCGATGCCGCCGCCCCGGGCTTTTCCAAACTCGATGCCGCAACCCTTGCCTTTGTGCGCGGCGCCTTGAGCGTCACGGGTTACAAGGCGGCCAAGGGCAAGACGCAGGTCGTCAACGCGCCGGCAGGCTTCGACGGCGCGGCCCTGGCCTTTGTCGGCGTGGGCGACCTGTCGGCGTTGGACGAAGCGGGCGCGGAGCACGCCGCCGCCACGCTGTATCACGCCACCAAGGCCGCCGGTATCGCGTCCTTGAGCCTCGACGTCACCGGTTACGCGCCGGAATTCGCGGCGCGCGCGCTCCTGGCCTTCCACCTGGCCGCCTATCGTTTCGACAAGTATTTCGGTCCGGCCAAGCAGGAAAAGGCGCCGACCCTGAAGGCGATCACCGTGGTGTGCGACGATGTCGCTGCCGCCGAAGCCGCGTATCTGCCGCTGGCGGCGATCCGCGACGGCGTGCTGTTCGCCCGCGACCTGGTGTCTGAGCCCGCCAACGTCCTCTATCCGCAGTCCTACGCCGATCGCGTCAAGGAGCTGGAGGGCTATGGCCTTAAGATCGAGGTCCTGGGTGTTCCGGAAATGACCGAGCTGGGCATGCATTCGCTGCTCGGTGTCGGCCAGGGTTCGACGCGCGAATCCAAGCTGGTGATCATGCAATGGAACGGCGCGGGCAATGACAGCCAGCCCGTGGCCTTCGTCGGCAAGGGCGTGACCTTCGACACCGGCGGCATCTCGATCAAGCCGGCCGAGGGCATGGAGGACATGAAGTGGGACATGGGTGGTTCGGCCGCCGTCGTCGGCACGATGATCGCCCTGGCCGGCCGCAAGGCTCGCGTCAACGCTGTCGGCATCATCGGGCTGGTCGAAAACATGCCGGACGGCAACGCCCAGCGCCCGGGCGACGTCGTCAAGGCGATGTCGGGCACGACGATCGAGGTCATCAATACCGACGCCGAAGGCCGGCTGGTGCTGGCGGACGCGCTCTGGTACTGCCAGGACCGCTTCAAGCCGCAGTTCATGATCGACCTGGCGACCCTGACCGGCGCCATGATCATCGCGCTGGGCATGGACTACGCCGGGGTGTTCAGCAACAATGACGAGCTGGCCGGCCGGATTACCGACGCGTCGAAGACAGTGTCGGAGAATATCTGGCGCATGCCCTTGCCGCCGCAGTACGAAAAGCAGATCGATTCCAAGATCGCCGACATCCGCAATATCGGCGGCCGCCCGGCGGGCTCGATCACCGCGGCCCTGTTCCTGCAGCGCTTCGTCAACAATGTGCCGTGGGCGCACCTCGACATCGCGCCGACTGCGTGGACCAACGAGCAACGCATTCCCACCGTGCCGGAAGGCGCCACGGGTTTCGGCGTGCGCACGCTGGACGCACTGGTGGCCAAGTTCTACGAAGTTTGAAATCACGGCGGGTGATGGCTATATCGCCCGCAGCACAAGGATAATTCTATGCGTTTGGATATCGAAAGCGCCGCTTCCGAAATCGAGCAGTCCATCGGACTGCTCAGGAGGCGTCTTTGACTGGGATGTCGCTCTAAGACGTCTCGATGAATTGAATGCCCGCGTCGAGGATCCGACTCTGTGGGACAATCCCGAGCAGGCCCAGGCCATCAACCGCGAGCGCTCCAAGCTGTCGTCGTCGATCGACGCGGTGAAGTCGCTCGAGAAGGACCTTAAGGACGCCATCGAATTCGCCGAGCTGGGCGATCTCGAAGGCGACGAGAGCCTGATCGACGAAGCCCGCGAGATGATCAAGGGCCTGAAGGCGCGCGCCGGCCGGGCTGAACTCGAAGCCCTGTTGTCGGGTGAAGCCGACGGCAACGACGCCTATATGGAAATCAATTCGGGCGCCGGCGGCACCGAATCGAACGACTGGGCCGGCATTCTTCTGCGCATGTATACGCGCTGGGCCAGCGCCCACAATATGAGCGTCGAGGTCGAGGAAGAAACCGGCGGCGAACAGGCCGGCATCAAGTCGGTGACGCTCAAGATTTCGGGCGAGAACGCCTATGGCTGGCTGAAGACCGAGGCGGGCGTGCACCGCCTGGTCCGCATTTCGCCGTTCGATTCCAACGCCAAGCGGCATACGTCGTTCGCGTCGGTGTGGGTCTATCCGGTGGTCGACGACACGATCGTCATCGACATCAATCCGGCCGACGTGCGTACCGATACCTATCGCGCCTCGGGCGCGGGTGGTCAGCACATCAACAAGACCGACTCGGCAGTGCGGCTGACGCACATTCCGACCGGGATCGCGGTGGCCTGTCAGGCCGGCCGTTCGCAGCACGCCAACCGCGACGAGGCGTGGAAGATGCTGAGGGCGCGGCTGTACGAGATGGAACTGCAGAAGCGCGAAGCGGCGCGTGCGGCGCTTGAGGATCAGAAGACCGATATCGGGTGGGGCCACCAGATCCGGTCCTATGTCCTGCAGCCCTACCAGATGGTCAAGGACCTGCGCACCAATGTCGAAACGTCGGATACGCAAGGTGTGCTCGACGGCGACCTCGACGACTTCATGGCGGCGTCGCTGGCGCAGCGGGTGGGGGCGACGCGGGATGCGCAGGAGGCGTAAACAGTGTCGGGGTGTGGGGTCCGCGACCCCACGTCTTTAACTTCTTTTCCGCCGCCCCCGAAGGGGGACGGACGGAAAAGAAATCAAGGATTTCGTGGGGTCGCGGACCCCACACCCCGATCGTTTTCCGCCACCAGCACGTCCGCCGCCGGCTTCGCGCCCCTGTGCGCCGTGTCTTCCTTGGCGACGTTGATCGGCTGCGGACGGCCCTTCTTGATGACGATCTGGCGG
>FTCT01002378.1_pt1 | contig 22541 bp, 19 predicted proteins | sample 1658881 | NCBI WGS metagenome assembly FTCT01 (sample SAMEA3914864, study PRJEB12502) | metagenome | biome: forest; material: soil | place: USA | collected 2012-03-12 | depth 0.3 m | reverse complement strand
CGCCTGTGGCATCAGCGGGAATACGCGGGTGTAGCTCAATGGTAGAGCAGGAGCTTCCCAAGCTCACGACGAGGGTTCGATTCCCTTCACCCGCTCCAAAATTGCCGACATCGGCGCAAGTCGTGTGTAAACTGGGTTAAGTTGCACCGGATGACTTGCCACCTATGTGCGTTTGGTGTGCCAGATTCCTCTTCTCAATGCGTTGCTCTATAGGCTGCAACTAAAAAAACTGGACGCTGCCCTTGTTTTTCATGCAATAGTTGCATGAATCGTCTGGGGAGGCACCTGTGGCTGATACGACTGAAACTCCGATAAGCGAACCGGCATCCATATTCGAGAACAGTCTTCCGCTTGACACGAAATTGGAGAGGGCGAGAACAGAGCTTCTTGACCTGTCGGCTCGAAATCGCCTTCTAAATATTCCGCGTTCCGCTAAAAGCGCCAAGACGCTTGAGATCGTAGACGAACGCGGCGAAGAGGTTTTTCGACTACTTGTCACGGAAAGCAGACCGTTCACATTTCTCGCGGGTAAAGGCGCTCCCGTCGATCCGGACGAAGATGCCGACACGCTGGAACTGGTGCAACCTGATGATGACACTGTCGACGATCGAGGTATTGCCAGCCGCCACTCCGATACGCGCCTCCAGACGCGCCTAACCCCGGCGGGGTTGCAGAAAAAACTGCTAGACCTCTACTACGACGCGCGTACCCTCGAAGAGGAACAGGGCGTTAACATCCTGTTCCTCGCTATCGGCACGCTCAAATGGGTCGATCCTAACAACGCTGCTGCCTTTCGCTATGCGCCGCTGGTACTGGTGCCTGTGGAACTCGAACGTGGCAACGCCGCCGAAAAGTTTAAGCTGCGTTGCCGAGAAGAGGATTTCGCCGCCAATCTCTCACTTGAGGCCTATTTGGCACGTGTGCATGCTCTAAAGCTGCCCATGTTCGAGGCAACGGACGATTTCGATCTGAAAAACTATGCTGCGGCGGTCGCTGAGGCCGTCTCCGCCAAACCGGGCTGGGAGGTTAATTCCGACGACATTGTCCTAGGATTTTTCTCCTTCGCCAAATTCCTGATGTATCGCGACCTCGATCCACAAACCTGGCCTGACGATGCGAGGTTGGCGAACCATCCTTTGGTAAAATCTCTCGTTTCGGATGGTTTCCCGGAAGGCGAGCCGCTTCTGCCCGAAGACGAACATATCGATGCGCATATCGCGCCCGCCGATATGATCCATATTGTAGACAGCGACAGTTCTCAGACTCTTGCGGTTGAAGAGGTAAGACGTGGTCGCAATCTTGTCATTCAGGGGCCTCCTGGAACGGGGAAGTCCCAAACTATCGCCAATGTAATTGCGTCTGCAATCGCTGATGGCAAGACCGTGCTTTTCGTCGCGGAAAAGATGGCGGCGCTGGAGGTGGTCAAACGCCGCCTCGACTCCACGGGCACCGGTGTGGCTTGTCTCGAACTTCACAGCAACAAGGCGAACAAGCGCGCCGTTCTTGACGAATTGCGGCGGACCTGGGAGTTGGGTAAACCGACAACCGAAACTCCCGAGGCGTTGAATGCTCGGCTGGCTGAAGCGCGTGATTATCTGAATGCTCACGCCGAGCGGCTGCACACCCCGATCGGCGCAGCCGGATTGACACCCTACGACGTCATCGGCCATCTGGTGCGCCTGCGTCAGAAAGACGTTGCGCCGGCCTATCTTCGGCTTGAAGGCGTCGAAAAATGGGCACAGATAGACTTTGACCAGCGCTCAAAATTGGTGACCGAGCTGAAGGAACGCATCAGTGATCTCGGAATACCGTCTCAGCATTTGTGGTTTGGGATCGAATTAACACGCATTCTGCCGACAGAGGTGGCGCGGCTCACTGAGCGGCTGACGGGGCTGTGCACGCGATTGGCTGTTTTGCGCAGCGTATATGCCGAAGTGGCTGCCATGTTGGAAACGTCTGTTCCGAACGTGTTGGAACAACTCGACGCCATGGTACACTTGGCGTATCGTCTTGCCACTACACCTGTACTAGAGGCGGAGTGTTTGTCCGCGGACATCTGGGATAAGCCTGAGGCTATACGAGAGGTTCTTATTGCGGGGCATGCCTATGCCGACCTGCGGCAGCAATTGGCCGCGTATTTCAAAGAGGAAGCCTGGACAGCGGATATCGCTTCAATCCAGACAGCCCTGGCGCCACTTGATGCCGATACCTCCCGTGAGGCCTTTAAAGACGCGAAAGCGGTTGCGTCCGATCTGCCGCAGCTTTTAGAAGCAGCGAAACGTTTGTCCGAAGCCGTAGGGCGACATATCGCTCCTATGAATTTTCGAGACGTGGAGCAACTGGTGCAAGTGGCGGAGCGCGTAGCTCAGGCACCAGAAGCCGACCCCGTGGCCTTTGCTCAGGACCTTTGGGACAATGGAGTTGAGCGGGCCGCCGACCTGGCTGCTGCTGTCAAGACGGTGGAGGAGGCGCGCGCCGTCGTCGGGTCGAATCTGAACGAAAGTGCGTGGGGGACCGACTTGTCGTCGGTTAGGACGACGCTGGTCACTCGCGGCGAGTCTTTCCTGCGTATATTCAGCGGCGAATGGCGGGCGGCAGACCGTTTGATGCGGTCTTTTCAGTCGCAGTCCAAGGTCTCGCTCGATAAACGTTTACAGTGGCTTGACGCACTGGCAAAGGGACAGGCAGCGCTCAAACTTATACGCGACGAGGCTGATTTCGGCCGGGCGGCCTTTGCCGGAGACTGGCGCGGTGAACGTTCAACATCCGCTCCTTTGCAGGCTTTGGTGGACTGGATGCGAAGCCTCAGAGGGCTGGGTGCGGAACCACGTCTTGTCGTAGGGCGTCGCCCGGACCGTCAGCGCATCGCCAATCTTGCGCAATCATTGGCTGTGGAGGTATCGCGCGCGAAGCACGGTGTTTCGCGATTGTGGGATGAAACCAGGGCCTCGCGGACAACTTTCTTTGGCAACGCCACAGGCCCAGACGATGTCCATTTGCCGGAGACGAGAGAAATCTGCCTGTGCATTGCTGCGGCCTATGAAGGGGCCGATGCCTTGAGCCTGCTGACGGAAGATTCTTTGAAAAACCGACGTCAGGCATTGCAGAAATTGGCGCAGGGGCAAGCAGCTGCGGCCTCTATCGACGCAGGTGAAGCGCTCGCCCGGATTGCGTTTGGCGCTGTTTGGAAGGGCCACCTATCGAATTGGTCGTCGCTCGAAAACGTGACAGACTGGTTAAGTTCCAACGCCGATATACGGCATCTGGCCTCCAGGATTGACGATCGCGCGGGCCTTAAAACGAAAAGCGATGCCGCCGTTGCTGAGCGCGACGCATGGTTGGCCGATACGCTTAGTTTCCTGAGCGACATTAAAGCGACCAATGAAGCCCTCATCGGTGCTGCCTGGCTGTCGGCACATCCGCTGGACGCATTGGAAGTTCGGCTTTCCGAATGGAGGGACGGCGGAGAAGCGTTGACGTCATGGGTGGGGTATCTGGCCCGGGTCGAGGAAGCCAAAGCGCTGGGCTTGGCGGATATAGTGGACCGGCTTGGCAATGGACAGCTGAAACCGGATATCGCTCATGACGATTTCGAGCAGGCGTTTTTCGAAGCGGTGCTGGAGCAGCAGGTACAGGCTGAGCCGGAACTGGCGATGTTCGATGGCGAGATACAAGGTCGCAAGGTACGCGATTTTGTCGATCTAGATTGTCAACGCATTCGACTCGCAGCCAGCGAAGTCGCTCTGGCGCACCACAAAAACGTACCGCCGTTGGGCGGCGGAGCCGCGGGGCCGCTCAAAGTATTGAAAGGTGAAATGGCCCGAAAGCGAGGCCACATGCCGATACGGCAATTAATGGAAAAGGCGGCACCGCCAATCCAGGCGCTTAAGCCCGTCTTCATGATGAGCCCGCTGTCGGTTGCGCAATTTTTGCCGCCCGGAAAACTGACCTTCGACCTGCTGGTTATGGATGAAGCCAGCCAGATTCAACCTGTTGACGCATTGGGAGCTATTGCACGCTGTAAGCAGGTCGTGGTAGTTGGAGATCCGCAGCAATTGCCGCCGACGGCCTTCTTCTCGAAAATGACGGGACAGTCGGATAGCGATGATGACGAAGGTGCCGCCAAGGTTGCCGACATCGAAAGCATTCTGGGCCTGTTTACCGCGCGAGGCCTGCCAGTACGCATGTTGCGCTGGCATTACCGCAGCCGCCACGAATCTCTGATCGCGATCTCCAATCGACAGTTTTATGAGAACAAACTGGTTATCATTCCCAGCCCCTTCACGGCTCAATCCGGGCTTGGATTGCGCTTTCATCACATCAAGGATGGGCTGTTCGAGACAGGCACGACGCGTACGAATCCTGTTGAAGCCAAGGCCGTCGCACGCGCCATCATTCATCATGCACGTTATTCGCCTGAGCAGTCTCTTGGAGTGGTGGCCTTTTCCGCGCAGCAGCGCAAGGCAATATTCGAGCAGTTGGAGCTCCTGAGGCGTCAATTGAGCCCAGCCGAGGAAGCCTTCTTCCAGGGCCACTCAACGGAGCCATTCTTTGTCAAGAACCTGGAAAATGTCCAGGGTGACGAGCGCGACGTCATACTGATCTCAATCGGGTATGGTCCGACCGCGCCCGGTGCGCGGCCGCCTATGCGGTTCGGTCCTGTCGGACAGGACGGCGGCGAACGTCGTCTCAATGTCTTGATCAGTCGCGCAAAACGGCGTTGTGAGGTCTTCTCCTCGATGACCGATGAGGACATTGATCCCGATTTTGCCTCGACGCGCAAAGGCGTATTCGCGTTGAAACTATTCATGCACTTCGCGCGCACAGGCAGGATTACGCTTGCCGAATCCATGGGACGTGATCGCCACGCCGTTTTTGAAGAACAGGTCGCGCAGGCCCTTCAGTCCCGTGGGTATCAAGCACACCAGAGCGTTGGTGTGTCTGGCTTGTTCGTTGATATAGCCGTGGCCACGCCCGATCAGCCCGATCGTTATCTTCTTGCGGTGGAATGCGATGGCCCTTCTTATCGCGGAGCAAAATCCGCCCGTGACCGTGATCGTTTGCGCCGCAGCGTACTTGAAAGCCAAGGTTGGATTGTCCATCGCATTTGGAGCGGTGACTGGTTCAAGCGTCCACAGGAGCAACTTGACCGTTTGGTCGCCGCCGTCGAAGCGGCTAAGTTCGAACTTCAACGCGGCGCCGCGGCAATTCGCTTGCCCGCGTATGAGATCATTTCGGTAGATCGAGAATTCGTTACCGAAATGGGATTGGGTGTCAGCGAGCCCGAGGTGGTAGCAGCGGTGCCATATGTCGAGGCATCGATCGCGAGACCAGGCCATGTGTCCGCCGATCTCCATTTGGCGCCGACCGGCGTGCTGTCCCAACTTGCCGAAGCGGTGGTAAAAAGCGAAGGGCCCGTGCATTTCGACGAAGTCGTCGTGCGTCTTCGTACGGCGTGGGGCCTCGCAAAGGCCGGATCGCGTATACGTGACGCCGTTCGCGGTGCCGTAGACATATCTATCAGGATGGGACGTATAGTAACTAAGGGGGATTTCCTGACGGTACCCGGTGCTGACGTGGTTGTAAGAGATCGGAGTGAGGCCGGCTCGCTCACTCTTCGCCGCCCGGACATGTTGCCGCCTGTCGAGATCGAAAAAGCTATCATCGAAGTCGTATCGAACAATTTCGGTGCGACGGAAGAGCAAGCTCTGCAGCACGTGTCTCGCGCTTTCGGCTTCAAGGCGACCAGCGCGCAGTTGCGTGAGGCCCTGCTCAAGGTGCTGAACACATCGTTGGACACCGGCGTCCTAGTGCGTCGAGATTCACTTATTGATGCAGGGCCCAATGCCCCCAAGCCAAAGCACGAACCCGCCAAGGCTGAACTGCGGACACTTATCGAAGAAGGTGAAGGCGAGCGCCTGGAATTCAAGGAAACTCTGCGTTGGGATTTGCGGCTGAATGATAAAAACAAGAAGTTGGAAGACTCCTGCTTGAGGGCCATTGCGGCTTTCAGCAATCATCGTGGTGGAACTTTGTTAATTGGTGTGCAAGACGATGGAACGGTCAAGGGGATTGCGCCGGATCTTGCCACATTTGCCGGCAACCGAGATCATTTCGAGCTTCATCTGACGAATCTCATCAAAGGACGTTTTTCAGAAAGCTTTCGTGTCGGATGCGTTTCAGTCAGTTATCCGGTTGTAGACGACCATACGATTTGTCGCGTCGATGTGCAGCGCTCTAGAAGCCCTGTTTACCTCGCATTTTCCGACAATAACAACAGTCCTGCGACCGAACGATTGATCGTGCGAGCCGGTGCATCCTCTCCGGAAATTCCGTTAAGCCAGGTAGCAACCTATATCCGTGACCATTTCGATGCTTAGTTGTAGTACGTACATCGTGTGTAACAGAGCCCATGACGGCCGTGCGGCGCCCTCACTCGCAAATGCATCTTCACATTCGGTGCTGCCAACATGGCGGTGTTAGCTTGAAATTTCGTTTTCGCCTGTAGCTTCTAAGCCATACCGGATCATGGCGGTAAGGACATCGGCGTCAATGTCCTTCAGGGCTTTGAATTTCACGCAATAGCCGGTCACGCTGGCCTTGCCGATTGCGTCTCCAAACGTCCTGGCCAGGTAGGTCTTGTCGCTGAGCCCGAGGATGTAGACCGATATTCCGGTTGTGTTTGCGCTCAGGCCGATCTGGAAGAAGTCCTTCGTCTTCCCGTCGGCGTATTTTATCGTGTGGAACCCGTATCCTATGGTCGGATTGGCGACGACCTTGCCTTTGCTGTTCCGGCCGTTGTCGAACCACAGACGGCAGCTTGGGCGTACCCCAAGAATGAGCGCATGCAGTGTTTGCATGTCGCTCCGCTTGGCGTCGGGCTGTTCCGCGATATAGGCGTCGATCTCAGCGTCTATGGTCATAAGGCTAGGCCGGTGGTTGCCACAACTCGATGGCATTGCCTTCGGGGTCATGGATGCGGGCGAAGCGGCCGGTTTCCGGCGTATCCCAGGTCGGGTCGGTCTTCACCTCGACGCCGGCGGCGCGCAGCGATGCGATCAGTTCATCGATCCCCTCGACGCGCAGATTGAGCATCCATTGCTTGTCGGTGGCGAAGTAGTCGGTCCCCGCCGGGAAGGGCGCGAAGACCGTCTTGCCGGCCTGCTGGTTCCACAGGCCGTACGGGCCGTTGCCGATGCCGAGATGCGTCTTGTACCATTCCTTCAGCGCCTTGGGATCGTGCGCGCGGAAGAAAAAGCCGCCAATTCCGGTGACCGCCATGCCTTGTTCCTTCTTCAATGGATCGCAGATGGCCGGCACCCTAACCCGGTTTCAAGTGAACCGAAAGATCAGGTTTTTCCGAAAAGGCGACCAAGCCACCCTCGGGGCCGGTCGGCGGCATAGTGCTCGGGCGAGGGCTGGCCCAGGCGGAAGGGTTCGAACCCCGCCATCGTTTCTGTGCCGCGATAGCCGCAACCAAGCGACCGCGCCAAGGGGGCGATCTCTTTCAGGACGGCGCGGAAGCCGGGGCGTCGATCGGCACGGCATTACACCAGCGGGTGATTAAGAAACGGCTGTCCCCCCGACGGTCCGGCGCCGGAAATTCCCCTCACAGGTGTGCGCCATTTCCGGTGGTGTCGACGCCGTCGCGCCCGGTCTTGGGAACAGGTGGAAGCGGCCTTTTGCTCGGGTCCTACGAAAAGCCGTGTTCTTTCAATCGTTAACCAATCCTTAACGCAATCCACAACTGTTAATGTTTTGTTAATTTATCCACATATGTGGATTGTTTAACTACCATATCTTGATTAGGTGTGCATATCTTGATTTCGCTCCACACCATATATTGCGTCTATGAACTTTTCGTTTACCATTGCTTGAGGGTAAGGATGGCAATCCCCCGGGGCACATCTATATATTGTGGTTCGTTTGCTTGCGAATTGCAATGAATAGAGAAAATTGGGAGTAGACGAGCATGAGCTGGACTGACGAACGCGTAGAAACCCTGAAGAAGCTTTGGCAGGAAGGCCATTCCGCCAGTCAGATCGCCAAGACGCTTGGCGGCGTCACCCGCAATGCCGTGATCGGCAAGGTGCACCGCTTGGGCCTGTCCGGCCGCGCGGCGCCGTCACAGCCGGCGCGTCCCCTGTACAAACCCGCCCGTCCGCCGCGTCCCGTGTCGCAAACCTCGCATGGCGGTGGCCATGCCTCGCCGCCGCCGATGCGCGTATCGTCGCCGGTCGTCGCGCGTCCGGTCGTCAGCCAGCCGATCGTTCCCTATGTCGAAGAGCCGGGCACCGCGACCGTGCTGACGCTGGGCGCCAAGATGTGCAAGTGGCCGATCGGCGATCCGTCGTCGGACAGCTTCTCCTTCTGCGGCCGCCGCGCCGACGATGGTACGCCCTACTGCGTCGAGCACGCCCGCGTCGCCTATCAGCCGTCGCAAAAAGCCAAGAAGCGCGATACCGGTTCGGACCTGTCGCGGTCGCTGCGCCGCTATCTGTAAGACAAAGATCAATGAATTCAGGCGGCGGCGGGGTAACTTGCCGCCGTTTTCCTATGAGTAGTACAAATGTACTACCTGATACGCGGACAAAAACACGGCACGAGTGTTTTACAGGTGTTGGACCTGTACGCTTTGTCTTTGTCGCCTGAGATTTAGTTCAACACGCGGCCCGGATCGGGCACGTCGAGCGAGAAGGTCGGGACGACGACCTTCAGGGGCGCGCCGTCCTCACGCACGAAGACGTAGTGCCCGGCCATTGTGCCGTGCGGCGTCGGCAACGGGCAGCCCGAGGTGTAGGTGAAGCTCTGGCTGGGATTGAGCCGCGGCGTCTGTCCGACCACGCCTTCGCCGTCGACGCGGTGGACGCGTCCCAGCCCGTCGGTGATGACCCAGTGGCGCGTGCGCAATTGCACGACCTCGTCAGATGAATTGCGCAGGGTTATGTGATAGGCCCAGGCGTGATTTTCGGGGCCCCAATTGTGCCGGTCCTGGGTAAGGTATTCGACCTCGACCATGACCGTGATGCCGTGACTGGTGTGGCTGTAGAACATTGGCCTCATTACGGCTTGCCGCGCTCGGAAACCTCTTTTAAATGGTCAGCCCGCTTATGGAAAGACGCTTCATGCCCGAAACCGCGACCGCCGCCGCCCTCAAGGACGGCATCCTGCCGATGCAGAGCCTGGCCGATATGGTCGAGCAGGGAGTGGTGCGCAGTACGTCGGCGCTGGACCACGACCAGATCCAGCCGGCCAGCATCGATTTGCGCCTTGGCGCGCGGGCCTGGCGCGTGCGCGCCTCCTATCTGCCGCGCGGCCGCAAGGTGTCGGAGCGCCTGAAGGACGTGGTGATGCACGAAATGGATCTGTCGAAGGGCGCCGTCTTCGAATCCGGCTGCGTCTATATCGCCGAGCTCCAGGAAAGCCTGCACCTGCCCAAGGGCATTTCGGCGCGCGCCAATCCGAAATCGTCGACGGGCCGCGTCGACGTCTTCGTGCGCCTGCTGTCGGACTACGGCGACTATTTCGACGACGTCGCCGAAGGCTATGACGGTCCCATCTATGTCGAGGTCGCGCCGCAGACCTTCTCGGTGCTGGCGCGCACCGGCACGCGCCTCAACCAGCTGCGCATCAAGCGCGGCTTTTCGCCCAAGCTCTATACGGCCGACTGCGGCGTCGACCTGACCGGAGCCCTGGTCGGCTATCGCGCCCGCCGCCACGCCGGCGTCATCGACCTGGACCATATCGACGGCCACGATCCGAAGAAGTTCTGGGAGCCGCTGTATCAGAACGGCGGCCAGCTGCTGCTCGATCCCGGCGAATTCTATATCCTGGCGTCGAAGGGGGCGGTCGAAATCCCCGTTATGGAGGCGGCCGAGATGCTGCCGATCGATCCGTCGGTCGGCGAATTCCGCGTCCACTATGCCGGCTTCTTCGATCCCGGCTTCGGCACGGAGGAGGCCGCGGCCAAGGGCTCGCGCGGCGTGCTGGAAGTGCGCTGCCACGAAACGCCCTTCCTGCTGGAAGACGGCCAGACCGTGGCGCGCCTGGTCTATGAACCGCTGACCGAACGCCCGGTGCAGCTCTACGGTCAGTCGGGTTCGCACTATCAGGGCCAGGGCCTGAAGCTGTCCAAGCACTTTAAGCCCTGGGACGCGATCTAACCGATCGCGCGTGTGGAGCTGAACCCATCGCATCTGCCTGTCGCTTCGCGACGGGGAGGTTTAAAAAAGCGCCATCTGCGGGTCCCCGCCCCGAAACCGGCTCAGATCGAAGGGCTCGCGTTTCTGGTTGAGATTATATCGCCGCACCGCCAGTTCGAAGCGCTGGCGGATCAACTCGGCGTGCGGGCCCGTTCCCTCCATGCGGCTGCCGAAATTCGGATCGTTGAGCTTCCCGCCCCGACACTGACGGATATAGTTCAGCACCTTGTCGGCCCGGTCGGGGTAGTTCAGCCGCAGCCATTCCTCGAACAGCACCTTCACCTCGTAGGGCAGGCGCACCAGCGTGTAGCCGCAGCGTTCGGCGCCGGCCTCGGCCGAGGCCTTCATGATGCTTTCCAGTTCGTGACAGGTCAGGCCGGGAATGACGGGTGCCACCAGCACGCCCACCGGCACACCGGCGGCTTTCAGCGCCCGCACCGTATCGAGCCGGCGTTGCGGCGTCGCGGCGCGCGGCTCCATGACGCGCGCCAGGCCGCGGTCCAGCGTGGTGATCGACAGGGTCACGCTGGCCAGCCGTTCGGCCGCCATGGCCGAAAGGATGTCGAGGTCGCGCTGAATCAGGGCCGACTTGGTGATGACGCTGACCGGATGACGGAATTCGTATAGCACTTCCAGGATGCCGCGCGTGATGCGCTCGGTCTTTTCGGTCGGCTGGTAGGCGTCGGTGACGATGCCGACGACCAGGGGGCCTGCCTTGTATTTCCGTTCCGACAGTTCGGCACGCAGAAGCTTGGCGGCGTCGGGCTTGCGGAAGATGCGCGTTTCGAAATCGAGCCCCGGCGACAGGTCAAGATAGGCGTGCGTCGGCCGAGCGAAGCAATAGATGCAGCCGTGCTCGCAACCCTTGTACGGATTGATCGAGCGGTCGAAGCCGACGTCGGGGGACTCGTTCTGTGAAATGATGCGGCGGGCGGAATCGATGCCGAGGATGGTCTTCCTGCGCTCAAGGCCCTCGCGCTCCTCTTTTGTCCAGCCGTCGTCGATTTCATAGCGGTCGGCATTGCCGAAACGCGCGCTGGTGCGATTGGACACCGAGCCCCGGCCCTTGCGCTGACGGTCGGGCAGGGCGTTGTCGTCGCGGATCGGACTATGGTGGAGGGGCGGCACGGGCATGGCCGAAGCATATCCGTCGCTCGGAACAAATCAAGAACAAAATGCATGGAGCTGCGACCATTGCCAGCGGGGTGCGTTTCTTTTAGGGTCGGACCAGGGATGAGGCTGGAGGGGAAGATGAAACCGTTCGGAGTTATGGCGGCAACGGCAACGTTCCTGGTTGCGTTGGCTGCCTGCCAGAAGCCGGCGCCGGCCGCGGATCCGTCCGCCGCTGCGGCGAGCGCCTCGCCGGAAACCGTCTTGCCTTCCGTCGCGGACACCGCTTCCAGCGAATGGACGGGCGCACCGGCGCCGCCCCTGCCCAAGGACATCACGCGCATCCCGGCGACTTTCCAGGGGCGCTGGGGCCAGGGTACCGAAGGATGCGGGGACGCGATGGAAATCGACGCCTCGGCCCTGGCTTACGGCGAAGACGACGACACTGTCCGCCAGACGACGATTCTCAGCTCGACGCACATCCGCGTCCAGGTAGACCATTACGGCGAAGCGACCAGCGACCTGCCGGCGGGCGCCAGCACCTATGGGGGAACGTCGACCTACGACCTGACCTTGCAGAACGGCGGCAAGACCCTGAGGCGGGGGCTGAAGGATGGCACGGTCATCACCTATACGCGTTGCGTCGCGGCGGCCGAAGCCGACGACGCATCGCAATAGGAACGGCGCTGCCGACGGGTTTCACATCTGATGCGGAGTTTGCACCAGTGGCGCCAGCGAACCGTCAGACCAGGCGCGCACCGGAACGAAAATGAGGGTCGATTCCAGAGTGCCGGCCTCCGCGGCGATCGCGGGAGAGCCTGCCTTGCCGGCGCCCCAGTTTGCGCTGTGGCCATGCGGGATGAAGAACATGACATGCGGCAACCAGGGACCGCCACCGGCGGCGTCGCCGAGATTGCCCTGTTTTGAGAGCATGAAGGAGAAGGCTTCGGGCGCGGGGGATTTGAACCGATGGCGCTTCCAGGCAAGCTTCGTCCTGTCGACGATCTGCTGGTGTGTTGCTCCGGCCATGGCCCACTGCGTACGGGCCAGGACCTGTATCAGCTCGGTACGGGCCGCGGGCGGGTTGAAGCAGTTTGGCCCCCGGATCGCGGGGTTCCAGAACTGCCGGTCCAAAAGCCCGGCCGCCCAGGACCGTTCGACAAAGCAGACAAAGCCGTTTTTTCCCGGTACGGCCGCCTCATAGCCGTGCCTGCCCAGGATTAATATTTCGGCGTCGGCGGAAATCGAAGGTGGCGCCGCCGTGCGCGCCAGGGCGATTTCTGCGTCGCGGCCGGGAATAAGATATTGCTCCACGGGCGCCATGACAGGGTAGGGCGTTGTCGGTGCGGACTGGGCCGCCGCCGAAACGCCGGCGGCCGCAAGCAAAATGGCGGCTAAACCTGGAATGCCGGTTATTCGCGCATGCATGCCCGTCACGCCTCCCATGCCCTGGCTTGGAAATAAATGGGTAGGCGTGCGGCAGGTCCGGTCGTGGCAGCAAGCAATAGCCGCGGCAGCTGCCATTATCAGGCGTGACGGCGTGGTTCGGGCAAGGCGCGCGGAATTACGCCGCGCTTTTCCGCATCGGCTCCGGCGGCGTCACGCCGTCGTCGAACAGCAGGACGCCCGGCCGCGCCGCATCGAGCGAGAAGCGCGGTTTCAGCGGGCTCTTGTTGCCGCGATACCCGCCCATCAGCTTGACCATGCGGGCGAAAGCGACCGTGAACGGTTCCAGCCACAGAGTGCGCCGGGTGAGCGACGGCTTGAGGCCGAACCAGCGCCTGAGCAGGCCGTTGCCGTAGATCAGGTTGGCGCGCCACAGGGCCTTCGGCGTCTGGAACTCGATCGACAGCGAGACATTGACCATGTCGCCGTTGACGATGCGGTGGGGCGCGTTCTGGACCCAGGTCATCATCTCGCCGGGCTTGAGGTCGTGCGTCAAGGCCATGCGGTCCCAGGCCGGATCGTAGGGCAGCTGCTCGTCGGATTCCCTGAGTGCCACGGCTTCCAGGTCGGCGTCGCGGATGCACGGGGCGGCGGCCGGATAGACGCGCACGGTCTTGGTGCCGCGCAGCTGCCACAGCATGACCAGCGGCATGTCGAGATGGTAGAAGACGTGGGCGTTGGGCGATGAAATCAGAAGGCCCAGGTCGGGCTTCAGGGTCGACACGCCTGTCTTCGCCGCGATTTCCTCGAACATGCGCTCGCAAAGGGCGTTGATCGCCGGATCGTGGTGGTTGACCTTGCGCAGGTTCAGCCACAGCCGGCCGGCCTTGACGCCGTCCAGGAGCGCGCGGCCGTCGAGCGTACCGCGGCGGCCGAAGAACCATTGCCCCGACGTCGCCGGGTCGTAGCCCATGGTAAAGACTTCGACGCCTTCGCGCGGGAAACGGTCGATCAGGCTGACCAGGGCCTCGTCGGCGAACAGGTCGCTTTCGTGGAGGCTATGGTCGAACACCAGGTTGTCGCGCGTGAAGCGCCGGGCGTGTTCCGGCGTCCAGTTGAGCAGGAACTGCATCAATGGCCCCCGGTGCTCTTCAGCAGCGCCTGGCCGTAGAAGCCGATCTTGAACGGCGGGAACCAGATCGCCTTGCCGAAGCCGCGCATGGCCTTGTCGAGGCGCGGCGCGCTCTGGCGGCTGCCGATCATGTAGAGGACGCCGCCGAGCAGCGAGAACAGCAAGCCTTGCACCACGCCCTGCGCCATCCAGGCGGCGCAGGTCAAGGGCTTGCGCGACAGCGCGGCCCAGAAGCTGGGGCCCTGGCCGTAGGCGAAGGCGCGGCGCAGCGTGTATTTCAGTGTCGAGCGCGACGGCGGCACGTCCTCGAAGACGGTGGCTTCGGCCGACCAGGCCATGAGGCGGCCTTCGCGGTAGAGGTCGCCGAACAGCTTGTCGTCCTCGCCGCCCATCTCGTTGTGGTCGGTGCAGAAGGGCTTGTTTTTCGGCATGACCGAGCGGCGGATCAGGCTGTTGCCGCAACCGTAGCAGGCGTCCAGGCGCTGCGACTGGGCCGGGCCCGTGCGCGAAAAGAAGGTCTCGAAATAGACGGGATAATCGGCATCGCGGTCCTGGAGACGCGCCTGGACGGGGCCGAAGACGACGTCGGCGCCGAACTCGGCGCGGGTTTTCAGCAGGGCTTCGAGCCAACCCGCCGGAGCCTCCTCGTCGTCGTCGAGGAAGGCGATGAATTCGGCGTCGGAGACCTCGACCGCGGCGTTGCGCGCATTGGCGACGCCCGTACGCGGCTCGTGGACGTAGGTGATCGCGATGGCCGCGATGGCCGCCAGCTCGGCGACCTGGGCGCGGGCCGAAGCTTCGGGGCTGTTGTCGCAAACGATCAGGCTGATCGGCGTGTGCGCGATGGCGGTCTGGATCAGAACCGAAGCCATGGCGCGGTCCAGGCCCTCCGGCCGGCGGAAGGTGGGGATGATGACGCTGACGCTGTCCGCGACGACCGATGCGGCCGGACCTTTGGGAAACGGCAGGGCTTTATCCATGGTCGGCGACCTTCATGCGTTTGGAGGCGTTGGAAAAGGCGTAGGCGACGCCGCGCGCGCGGCTGAGCGTATCGAGCTCCAGCGTGGCGATCTGGTCGAGGCGGCGGTTCAGGCGTGCAAAGGCGCCGTCGATCTTGGGCCCCAATACGCGGCGGATATCGGCGCCGACGCGCGCCATGCCGGCGCTCAGGCGGGCGTCCGGCGCATCGCTGTAGGCACGCGTGTGGCGGACCGTGAAAGAGGTGTTCGAGAAGATCGCCTTGTAGGCCTGCTGGCCGGTCGACAGGTCGTAATAGCGGATGCCGGCGGCTTCCAGCGGCTCGTGCAGGCCATTGAGGAAGATCTGACCGGGCGAAAAGGTCGAGAATGTGGAATCGTAGCTCGATATCCACGGATGGGCGCGGTCGCCGAGACGCACGCCATAGTGCGCCAGCACCGGCGTGTCGCCGGCCATCAGTGTCACCATGAAGCCGTGCAGGCCGGACGTATCGGCCTCGAACAGCCGGGTGAGCATCTCCTGGACCCAGGGCGCGCCGACGAAGTCGTGCAGGCCGGTCTCGTGCGTCTGGCGGCGCTTCCAGTCGATCATGGCGTCGAAGGTCGACCGTGTGCGGTCTCCGGCGACGATGCGCACCTCGCCGTGCGCCTCCTCGAGGTGGCGGGTGATGCGGCGGATATTCTTCAGCAGCTTCTTATTGGCGTTGTTGGGCGTGTCGGCTGCCAGGTCGATACCATGGGCCTCGTCGGGCTCGCCGCCCGCACATTCACCGAAGACGCCGTAAGGATCGACCAGGCCGATAGCCTGGTAGCGGTGGATGCCCGCGGTGCGCAGGGCGTCGCCGGCGCGGATGTGCGGTTCCGGGAAGGTGATCAGGGCGCTGTAGTCCGAAAACGGCGCACCCGCGGGGCGGGCAAAGCGGCCGGGGCGGACGTGGACGGGCAGGAAGCCCACCGTGCGGCCGTTTTTCTTGAAAATAGCGACGCGAACATCCGATCGCACGGCGGCGATCGTCTGGACGAAATCCGGAGACAGGAGCGGTGAGGCAAAGGCCGGGGTCACCGCCTGCATGGCGCGCCACAGCTCGATATCGCGGGCCGTCAGGGATGAAGCGGAAACGGTATCGCAGGTCAGCATGCTCGCCTTTGGGACAGGTTGCAAATTTCGCTGATGGATATGCAAGGGCCGGGCCATAGGCGCCTTATAAGCGAAACCCGTAAATATCGGGTTTTGTCAAAGGTCACGTACATTTTGACAAGGATGCTTGACATGCAAAACGCGCCCATGTAAAGGAAGCTTGTCATTTAGGCGGGAGTAGAGACATGGGTGCGCGGTTTTGGATATTGGCCGGCGTTTTGGTCATGGCCGGCGGACTGCTGGGCGGTTTCAACATGATGTGGGTGCGGCATCCGCCCTTTCCCGCCTACGGCTACGTCGTCGATCTGATCGCCGTGCCGGCCGTCATTGCCGGACTGCTCTATATTCGTCGCGTCAAGGCGGCGACGATGGATGAATTCATGGTCACCAAGAAGCGGTTCGCGGCTCAAAGCGGGTTCGTCATCGGCTTTTTGCTGTTTGCCGTGTCGGGCTTGCTTCCTTTGGTTTTCCCGCAGACCTATCATCAGTTTATCGCCAGCCTGGATGGCGCCGACGACGGCTTCATCATCGGCCGCGTCTCCGGCATGGCGCCGTTCGTCATCGGCCTGTTGCTGGGGCAGGTCGGCGCCTGGCTGAAATACCGCTGATGAACAACAAGCTCAAAGTCCTGCGCGCCGAACGCAACTGGTCCCAGGCCGAGCTGGCGGACCGGCTGAAGGTGTCGCGCCAGACGGTCAATGCGATCGAAACCGGAAAGTACGATCCGTCGCTGCCGCTGGCCTTTGCCATTGCCGCGACCTTCGCACTTAAGATAGAAGATATATTCCTGCCGGAATGAAAACCGCGGCAGGACGGGCAGGGGGATTTGTCATGATGATCAAGGATTGGCTGGCTGAGCGGGTGCATCGCCTTGCGGGCCTGACATTGGGCGCGGTGGCGCTTTTCGTCGCGACGACGGGGGCATTGCCGCACGAGGCGCGTGCCGAAACGGCGCATCCGGCCTTGTGGGTCGTGCGCGACGCCGATTCCACGGTTTATCTTTTCGGGACCATCCACGTCATGAAGGACGGCGTCGACTGGTTCTCGCCCGGCCTGCACCAGCGCTTCGACAGCGCCGGTGAGCTGTGGCTGGAAGTGCCCGATCTCGACAATCAGGCAGGCGCCATGCAGGCCCTGCAGAAATACGCGCTCAATCCCGCCGGCGACATGACGAAGGGCCTGACCGCGGCCGAGATCAAGAAGATTGACGAACTGGGCGCGCCTTACGGCTTGAGCGCGGCCCGGATGCAGACCTTCAGGAAGTGGGCGGTCGGCCTGATCCTGACGGTGCAGAAAATCCAGGCGCTGGGCTACGACGCGAAGGTCGGTGTCGACCTGACCCTGTTGCAGAATGCGCGCGCGACGAACAAACCGGTTCATGGCTTCGAGACGCTGGACCAGCAGATGCAGCTTCTGGCGCCGGCCAATGACGAGGACGACCTGGCCAATCTGAGGCAGGCCCTGAAGGACGCCGATACGCTGGACACCGATCTGCCGCCGCTGCTCAAGGCGTGGGAGGAGGGCGACGACGCGACGCTTTCGCGCGACATGGTCCTGCGCATGAAGACGGACGACCCCAAGTCCTATCAGCGCGTCATCGTCCAGCGTAACGCGGCCTGGGAGCCGCAGGTCGAAGACATCCTCAAGGGCAAGGGCACGGTTTTCGTCGCCGTCGGCGCCGGTCATCTCGTGGGTCCCGACAGCCTGATCGCCATGCTGCAGGCCCACGGTATCAAGGTGGAACGCATCACGCCGTAACCGGTCTTAATTTACCGCGAATCTGTGCCGGAATAACCCGTTTCCCCGTGGCAAGACTCTTGCAATCGCGTCTTCGCAAAGCGTCTTGCGAAGGGGATTGCAATGACCGGTCAGCTTGTTCGTAATATCCGCCGTCAAATGGTGCAGACACCCCCCTGGGTGCGCGATGCCTGCATCGGCCTCCTGGCCGGTGGCCTGGCGGTCGTCACCTGGACGGCGCTGAAATTCGACGCGCCGGCGATACATCGCCCCGTCGCGGCAGCGGAAAGTCCGGCAGCGCTGCCGGGCGCCACCGGTGCGCCCCTTTTGTGGCGCGTTCAGAGCGGCCAGGCCACCGTCTATCTCTTTGGCAGCATCCACGTGCTGAAGCCCGGCACCGACTGGATGGACAAGCGCCTGTTCCAGGTCTTCGACAGCGCCGACGCGGCCTGGTTCGAGGTGCCGGACCTCGACACCTTGCCGCATTTTCAGCCGAGGGCGGAAAAGACGACGGCGGTTGCGCCGGTTTTGACGGCCGGCCTGAGCGAAGGGGAAAAGCAGCAGCTCGAGACCATCCTCAACCGCTACGGCACGACGACGGCCGAACAGGCGCACACGCGTCCCGTCGTCATGGCGTCGATGATCGGCCAGCTCGATCTTCAGGGCGGTGCGTTTTCGGTCGACAGCGGCGTCGACATGACCTTGTTCCACCGCGCGAAGGCGCTGAACCACAAGACCGGCGGCTTCGAGGACGTCAAGACGCATTACGGCTACCTGCACGCGCTGGGCGACGGCGGCGCCGACGGCACGACGGCGTTGAAGCGCGCTTTGGCGGCGCATTTCGGCACGGGCGACCCGGCCGACAGTATCGACGGCATGGCCAAGGCCTGGGCGGCGGGCGACGAACGGACGCTGACAGCGCAACTGACGGCGCAAAGGGTACGCGATCCGAAATTCTACGATCTTCTATTGGTCAAGCGTAACGCCCTGTGGGTGCCGCAGATCGAGGCCCTGCTCAAGGGCAGGGGCACGACCTTCGTCGTCGCCGGCGTCGACCACTTCGTCGGGCCCGACAGCGTCATCGCGCAGTTGAAGGCGCGCGGCTATGTCGTCACCCGCGTGGACCCGTAGCAGGACCTCAATCCCATTGACATTGCGGCCATTGTTATTCAAAAGGCGCGCCTAAGCCCCGAAAGCTTAGATATTGTGTCCCTTTCGTGACGCTCCCGACTGTAGGGGCCAGCGCGGAAGGGCTTTATCTTTTTGGGAATACTGTCATGAGCGAGGTTTCGGAAGATCATCTCTACGGCGTCTACAATCGCGCACCGATCGAGGTCGAGCGCGGAGAAGGCACACGCCTCTATGATCGATCGGGCCGAAGCTATCTCGATTTCGTGCAGGGCGTCGCCACCAACGGTCTCGGCCACGCCGCGCCGGTGCTGGTCGAAGCGCTGAAGGCGCAGGCCGAAAAGGTCTGGCACGTCTCCAACATCTTCGGCATTCCGGGCCAGAAGGTCCTGGCGGAGAAGCTGTGCGCGGCGTCGTTCGCCGACCAGGTCTTCTTCACCAATTCGGGCACGGAAGCGGTCGAATGCGCCATCAAGACGGCGCGCAAGTATCATAGCCATAACGGCAACGATCAGCGCGCCGACATCATCACCTTCAAGGGCGCCTTCCACGGGCGGACGCTGGCCGCCGTCACCGCCGGCGGTTACGAGCCCTACATCACGGGCTTCGGTCCGCGCCTGCCCGGTTTCGTCAACGTCGGCCTCGACGACGCCGACGCGCTGAAGGCTGCCGCCGAAGCGCCCACCGCCGCCGCGATCATGGTCGAGCCGGTGCAGGGCGAGGGCGGGGCGCGCGCCCTGACCGACGCCGAACTGCAAGCCTTGCGCGATCTGTGCGACAGCAACGGCCTGCTGCTGATCTTCGACGAAATCCAGTGCGGCATGGGCCGTTCCGGCAAGATGTGGGCCTATGAATATTCCGGCGTAACGCCCGATATCATGTGCATCGCCAAGGCGCTGGGCGGGGGCTTTCCCATCGGCGCGTGCCTGGCCACGCGCGAAGCCGCGGCCGGCATGGTTTTCGGCACGCACGGTTCGACCTTCGGCGGCAATCCGCTGGCCGTCGCCGTCGGGCTTGCGGCCTTCGGTGAAATCTCGAAGCCGGAAATGCTCGACAACGTCAACCGCGTCTCCGGCTATCTGCGCCAGCAGCTCGAAGGCCTCAAGGACGCGTGGCCCGACATGATCGAGGAAATCCGCGGCAAGGGTCTGCTGGTCGGCATCAAGGTGAAGCCGAACAACCGTGACGTCATGGGCGCGGCGCGCGACGCCGGCCTGCTGATTGCCGGCGGTTCGGACAACTGCGTCCGCATGTTGCCGCCGCTCAACCTGACCGAAGGCGACGCCCGCGAAGCCGTGGGCCTGCTGGAAAAGGCTTTCGAGCGCTTGCGCGCGGCCGCCAAGGCCAAAGAAACCGCCTGAGCCAACGGCCCAACGCCTCCAAAAAATTCTTAGGAGTCATTCATGACCCGCCATTTTCTCGATATCTGCGACCTGAGCGCAGAGGCGTTGCGCGCTATCGTCGACGACGCCCACGCGCGCAAGAAGCTGCGGCAAGGCTGGCCCAAGGGCCAGCCCGACGCCGACGCGCCGGCCAAGCATCGCGTGCTGGCGATGATCTTCGAAAAGAACTCGACGCGGACGCGCTTCTCGTTCGACGCCGCTATCCGCCAGCTCGGCGGGCAGGCCATCATCTCGACGGCGCTCGACATGCAGCTCGGCCGCGGCGAACCGATCGAAGACACGGCCAAGGTGCTGTCGCGCATGGTCGACGCCATCATGATCCGCGCCAACCGTCACGAGGACGTCGAACGCCTGGCCAAGGCGTCTACGATCCCGGTGATCAACGGGCTGACCAATATGAGCCACCCGTGCCAGATCCTGGCCGACATCCAGACGATCGAAGAGCATCGCGGCGCGATCGAGGGCAAGACCCTGGCCTGGGTCGGCGACGGCAACAATGTCTGCAACAGCTTCATCCACGCCGCGGCGCGTTTCGGCTTCACGCTGAACATTGCCTGCCCGGACGCCTATAAGCCCGCGATGAACGCCATGGTCTTCGCATCGGAGGCCCGCGCCCGCGTCACGGTCACGACCGATCCGCGCGCGGCCGTAAAAGGCGCCGACGTCGTCATGGCCGATACGTGGGTGTCGATGGGCGATCTCGACCACGACGAGCGCCTGGAAGCGTTCCAGCCTTATCAGGTCAACGAGGCGCTGATGAGAGAGGCCCGCGTCGACGCTCTGTTCCTGCACTGCCTGCCGGCGCACCGCGGCGAAGAGGTGACCGACGGGGTCATCGACGGACCGCAATCGGTGATCTGGGACGAGGCGGAAAACCGCATCCACGCGCAAAAGGCCGTGCTGGCCTGGTGTTTGGCCGAATAACGGAAAAGACGCCGGCCGCCGCCGGCGTCTCTAATATTGGATGGGCGGCGGCGGGCCCGTCCGGATGCCGAACAGGCCGAGGACGTGGATGGCCATCATCAGGGCCGCCAGCACCATCAGCAGCATGAGAAAGCGCCACGGCACCATGCGCGGCCCGCGCTTCAGGTCCATCGGGCGCTGGCCCATATAGCCGCAAAAGATGGCAAGCGCACTGGCCACGCCGAAGAGAATCACTGTAGGGATCAGCTCAAGTTCCATCCGCGTCCATATGCGGAGGGCGGCGGAAATCCGCAAGCGCCCTCGCCAAAAAAGCGCCGGAGGACCAGGGCATTACCCTCCGCCGCAGCCTTAGATCGGCGGCGCATCCCGCATTCTCCTGAAAAGCGAAACACTGTTCCGGGATTTCCACAGAGAAATTACGTGTATCAAGATGTAGCGGTTAACAAATGGTTTACACCCAACATTCTGCGGTCTACGCTTTCTGATCGGAAGTATGGGGAATCGCATGAGCGCGAGTGCACCTTGGAGTGTGAAAGGGATCGACGCCAAGGCGCGCGAAGTCGCCAAGGATCTGGCGCGTCGCTCCGGCATGACGCTCGGTGAGTGGCTGAATCATATGATTCTCGAAGGTGAGGACGTGGGCGCGGCGATTTCGCGCGAACGTGACCGCGCCGAGGGCCGTGTGGACTCGCGTTCCGAGTCGCGGGGTGAATCCCGGCCCGAATCTCGAATCGACCCGAATGCCAACCGTCGTCGCCCGGCCTACCGCGAAACCCATAACGATCTCGACGACGAGCCGCGCCGTACGGCCGCGCCCTATTCATCCGGCGCCCGCCCGCTGGCGGCGCGCGAGGGCCGTGGCATCACCTCGTCGGACCTGCGCCGCCGCTCGATCTTCGAAGACCGTCCGCGCCAGGACGACGAGCGCGGCTACGACGTGGCCTCCGATGAGCTGGGCCGTGTCGCCCGCGTGCTTGAGGCCCTGAGCAGCCGTATCGAAGGTTCCGAGACACGGTCGGCCTCGGCCGTGCGCGGCGTATCGTCGGCGGTCGATTCGATCCTCGACCGTCTTGAGCGGTCCGAAGCCGCTCAGGTCGAGCGTATTTCCGAGCACACCGAATCCTTGCGCGCCCGCCAGGAGGAAAGCCGTGAGGAACTGGCCCAGCGCCTGGCCCAGGCCGAGCGCCTGATCGACGCCCAGGCCGAACGGCTGGACGGCCTGTCGAGCAATCTGCGCGAGGAGCGCGAGCACGTCGCCCGCCTCGAAGGCGAGCTGAAGAGCCCGGCCGCGCTCGAGACGATCCGTGCCGTCGAAGGCGCGCTCGGCAAGCTGGCCAACCAACTTTACGAAGGCGAACAGCGCAGCCGCGACACGGTCAAGGACATCCGCGAGGACATGGTCGG
>FTCT01000324.1_pt1 | contig 22693 bp, 11 predicted proteins | sample 1658881 | NCBI WGS metagenome assembly FTCT01 (sample SAMEA3914864, study PRJEB12502) | metagenome | biome: forest; material: soil | place: USA | collected 2012-03-12 | depth 0.3 m | reverse complement strand
GTGCGCAGCGTGTCCCGCAGCGGCGAGAACAGGTACTGCAGCACGGTGCGCTCGCCGGTCGGCACGACCACCTGGGCCGGCATGCCGGCGGTGACCTTGTTGCGGAACTCCGGCGGCAGTTGCTTCACGTCGACCCGGACGATCCCGAGGAAGTAGGCGGTCTTGTTCTCGGGATCGGCAATCCGGTCACGCGAGATCGACTCGATCTTGCCGCTCAGGATCGGGATCTTCCGCGAGTGGAAGGCCGGCAGGCGCACTTCGGTCGTCATGCCCTCGTGGATGTTGTCCACGTCGGTGGGCTGGAAGTGAGCCTGGATCACGAACGCCTCGTCGTCCGGCGCGATATCGACCATCGGCTCGGCGGGACGCACGACCGCGCCTTCCGTGAAGAAGCGCAGGTTCTGAGCCGTACCGCTCACCGGCGACACGACGTTGATCCGCTTCTGGGCGTCGGAGGCCACGACCTCCTTCTCGGTCACTTCGGCCAGCTTCACGCGGGTCTCGGTGACGTTCTGGCTGACTTCCTCGAAGAACTGCTGCTTGATCTGGCGGACCTTCAGCTGGGTCTCGGAGATGCCCTGCACGGCCTTGGCGCGGTCGGCGGTCAGACGACCGATCGAGCCCGACAGGTTGGCTTGCTCGCGCTCCAGCGCCAGCAGGCGCGGCCGCGGCACCAGGCCCTTGTCGTAGATCTTGCGCAGGTCGCCCAGCTCGTCGTTGATGTAGCCCAGCTGGTCCTTCAGACCCTGCGTCTGACGATCGATGCCGTCGATCTCGCTCTGGTACTGCTCACGCTGCGAGTTCACCAGATCGACCTGGCCCTGCAGCGTCTGGCGCCGTTCAGCGAACTGAGCCTGTTCGTCCGCCAGAGCACGGATGACATCCGGGTCATTCTTCCGGCTAGTCAATTCGGCCGGGAAGCTGATCGAGGGACGCTGGTCGCGCTCGGCGATCAGGCGGGCCTCCATGGCCAGCAGCGCTACGTACTGGTTGCGGGTGATGCCGGCGGCGGCGTTGGCCTGGGTCGGGTCCAGTTCGAACAGGATCTGGCCGGCCTTCACCTTCTGGCCTTCGCGCACCAGGATCCGGCGGAGCATGCCGCCTTCCAGGTGCTGGATCGTCTTGCGATTGCCCTCGGCGGAGATCACGCCGTTGGCCACCACGGCGCTGTCCAGGGGCGCGAACGCGGCCCAGCCGAGCAGGCCCACAAACGTGAAGGCGATGATGGCGTAGCCGATACGGGCCACGCCTTTGAAGTTGTCCGTCGGACGTTGGATCTTGGGGGGCTTCATCTTGTCTTCAGCCTGATGGGCGCGTCCGTCGGACGGCCACGGAAAATGTCTACGGGCGGACGTAAATCAGTGGGCGTTCTGCGGCGCCGGAACCGGCGTCGGCGGCGGGCTGGGCGGCGCGGCCCCGGTCAGCTTGGCCAGCATGGTGTCGCGGTCGCCGAAGTCGGCGATGACGCCTTGATTGACCACCATGATGTAGTCCGCCTGGGTCAGCAGGTTCACCTTGTGGGTCGCGAAGATCACGGTGCGCTTGGCCGCCTTCAGGCGGTTCATCGCCTCCATCAGGGCCAGTTCACCGGTCTGGTCCAGGCTGGCGTTCGGCTCGTCCAGCACCAGCAGGGCCGGCATGCGGAACACCGAGCGCGCCAGGGCCAGGCGCTGACGTTGCCCGCCGGACAGCGACGCGCCGCCGTCGCCGATCGGCGTGTCATAGCCATGCGGCAGGGCCTGGATCATCTCGTGTACGCCAGCCAGGGTCGCGGCCTCGATCACTTCCTTGGCTTCGAACTCGGTGAAGCGGGCGATGTTCTGGGCTACGGTGCCGGAGAACAGCTCGATATCCTGCGGCAGGTAACCGATGTGACGGCCCAGCTTCTCCGGGTCCCACTGCTTGATGTCGTAGCCATCGAGGCGGATCACGCCGGCCGTGCAGGGCCACACGCCCACGATGCCGCGCAGCAGGGACGACTTGCCGGCGGCGCTGGGGCCGACGATGCCGACCGACATGCCGGCTTCGATACGGAAGCTGGCCTGGCGCATGCTGGGCGCTTGACCGCCGGGCGGGGTGATCGAAGCGGCTTCGGCCGACAGCAGGCCGCGCGGATCCGGCAGCTGCATGTGGTCTTCGGTCGAGATCTGCTGCCGCAGCATGGTCTGCAGCCGCTCCCACGAGGCGCGCGCGCCCAGGAAGTTCTTCCACTGGCCGACCGCGCCTTCGATCGGCGCCAGGGCGCGACCCACCAGGATCGAACCGGCGATCATCGAGCCGGGCGACATCTGGCCGTGGATGACCAGATAGGCGCCGCCGCCCAGGATCAGGGTCTGCACCACCTGGCGGAAGACCTTGATGCCGGACATCACCGCGCCGCCGGCGTCGCTGGCGGCGGCCTGCCAGGCCACCTGCTCGTCGCGACGACCGCGCCAGCGGGTCTGCAGGCCGCCCCACATGCCCATGGCGCGCATGACCTCGGCGTTGCGGAGCGTGGAATTGGCGTCGGCCTGAGCGGCGATCGAGGCCGTGGTCGCCGCCTGGATCGGGGCCTTGGTCGCGCGGTCGTTCATCACGGCCAGGCCGAAGATGATGAAGCAGCTGATGATGGCCAGGATGCCGAAATAGGGATGCAGGATCCACGAGACGATCACGAACACCGGGGTCCAGGGCGCCTCGCAGAACGAGATCAGGCCGCCCATCATGAACTCGCGCACGGCGTCCATGTCGCGGAACGCCTGGGAGCCGCCGCCGCGACGCGCCAGGGTCGAGTCCAGCACCACGCGGAAGATCGGATCGCGCGCCTCGGCGTCGAAGCGCAGGCCGCCGCGCACCAGCACCTGGGTGCGGAGCGCTTCCAGCAGGCCGTAGACGATGAACAGGAAGACGCACAGCAGGGTCAGGACGACCAGCGTCGAAACATTGCGGCTGGACAACACGCGGTCATAGACCTGCAGCATGTACAGCGGGCTGACCAGGGCCAGGATGTTGATGAAGAAGCTGAAGACCAGAGCCGACATCACCGCCGGCCTGGCGGCCTCGACGGCGTGGTCGAGGATGGTCGGCTTTTCGCCGGAGCGCGTGACGAACATATCGAGCCTTCAGGACGCCGCGCCGTGATGGCGGGTCGTGTACAGTAACAACGAAGGTTGCGTCTCGACCACGAAATTGTGGCCAAAACAAGCTGACGGGGCCTCGCCTAGACCACACTAGAACGAGAGCCGCAAGGCGCCTGGCCTCGCCGTCCCCTCCCCCGAAAACAAAAACGCCGCCCCGGAAAACCGAGGCGGCGCAGATGTCCGTTTCCGAACCGCCAGCCGGGCGAACCCGACTGGCGATGGAAGCAGGTCTTAGACGACGTGGATGGTGTGAGCGCCATCCGTGGTGCCGACGGCGGTGATGCCGGTGACGCCCGTCAGTTGGATGATGTCCTTCGTGGTGTCCGTAGCGTCCTCGAAGATCACGTAGGTGTTGCCGCCCATTTGGATCGCGCCGATGTCGGCGGCGCCCGAGGTGTGCAGCAGTTCGTAGATCGCCTTGATCTCACCGATGGTGTCGACCAGGCCGACGTCAGCGCCCGACAGGGTGATAACGCCGTTCTTCACGGTGGCGGTCAGATCGACCGAGCCGCCAACGGCGCCGATGACCGAGACGCCAGCGCTGTTGTTGACCAGGGTCGTGGTCGTGACCAGATCCAGGATGTCGCCACCGGTGCCGGTGGTGTAGTCCGTGATCTTTTCGGTGCCGGTGATACCCGCGTCGCCCGAAGCGAAGTGGAAGGTATCCGAGCCAGCGCCGCCCGTCAGGGTGTCAACGCCCGTGCCGCCGGTGATGCTGTCGTCGCCAGCGCCGCCAACGATCACGTCCTTGCCGGCGCCGCCGACCAGGGTGTCGTTGCCCGCGCCACCAACGATCGAGGTCGTCGACGTGCCGGTGTAGTACGAGGTGTAGGTCACGCCCGCGCCGCTGTTCACGTCACCGGTGGTCGCGCTGGCGTCGAAGCTGACGACAGCGACGTCACCCGTGGTGATCAGGTTCAGCGCGGTGTTGCCCGTCACGACGATCTTGGTCGCATCGGCGTCAACGAGGGTCAGCGTGTGACCGCTGGCCGTGGTGACGTCAGTGTCGTTGACCATGACGTTGACGGTTTCAACGCCCGTGGTCGTGACCGAACCGGCGTTGATCGAGCCGTCAGCCGAGACCTTGATGTTGAACACGTCGTTGGCCGACAGCGAAGCGTTCGTGACGTTAGCCGTCACGGCCGTGCCGTTGTCGTCCAGGGTCAGCGTGCCGCCCGAGGTGTAGCCGTTCAGCACCAGGCCGTTCGCACCGCGGGTGACGACGCTGTTCACGCCGTTGATGCCCGCCAGGTTGACCGTCGAAGCGCCGGCGCCGGTGGTGATGTCGAGGACTTCAAAGCCGCTGAACGAGTTGTTGAACGCGGCCGTGCTGCTGGCGGTGGCCGCCAGCGCGCCCGTCATCGAGATCGTGTCGTTGCCGTCGCCAGCCACGACCGAACCGCCGGTGCCGGCAGCGCCGGTGTAGGTCACGAAGTCGTCACCAGCGCCCATCGTGATGGCCTTGGTGAAGCCCGCCGTCAGGGTGATGGTGTCAGCGCCAGCGCCGCCCGTGAAGGTGGTGCCAGCGGCCAGGGCGGTGCCCAGGAACACGCCAGCGGTGTTCGTCACGTTGACCGTGCTCAGCACGCCGAAGGCGTCGGCGGTCAGGGTCAACTTGGCGTCGCCAGCGATGTTCAGCGCGGTCACGCCACCAGCCGAGATGTTGCTGAAGGTCGAGGCCTTGGTCGACGACGTGACGTTCAGCGTCGTGATGTCGTTGTCGATCGTCAGGTTGTTGTTACCGACGTTCGCAGCTTGGCTCACGTTGTTGACGTTCAGGGCCAGGGTGTTGACGAGCGCAGTCGTCAGCGAACCCGTGGTGACGCCCAGGCTGCCCGTGGTGCCGCTCAGGCTCAGGCTGGTCAGAGCGCCCGAGTTGATCGTGCTGCCCGCGCCGTAGCTGGTCAGCGAGACGCTGGCGATCGTGCCGGCCTTGGTGAAGCTGGCCGAGTTCACGTCAGCGATCGTAACGGCGCCGCCGATGATGCCCTTAGCCGAACCGGTCTGGAGGACAGCGTTCGATTCAACAACCGTGACGGCCGTGGTGGTGGCGCCGCCGGTGATGTTGATAGCGGCTTGCGTGGTCGACGTGTTGACGGTCGCCTGAGTGGCGGTCGTCGTCACGTTGATGGCCGAACCGCCCTTCACCGTGATGGCGCCTTGGGTGGTGTTGCCGGTGCCGGCTTCCGTAGCCTTCACCGTCACGACGCCAGCAGCGCCCGAGACGCCGATGGTGCCCGTGGCGTTCGACGTAGCGTTCACGTTGACGGCGGCGCCGCCCGTGACCGAGATCGCGCTGGCGCCTTGGGTGGCGTCACCGACGGTCACAGCCGTGGTCGCGGCCGAAGTCACGGTCTGAGCGCCCGTGCCAGCGACGTTCAGCGTGGTCAGACCCGTCCAGGTGGTCGTGTCGATCACGTTGTTCGTGGTGCCGGTCGTCAGGTTGACGACTTCGATGTTCGACACGGTCGCGCCGACCGGCATCACGAAAGCGCCGGTTTGCACGATGTTCAGGGTGTCGACGCCAGCGCCGCCATCGATCGAGTCACCGACGGTGAACACCGAGTTGCCACCGATTTCAGCGGCGGTGTAGGTGTCGTTGCCCGAGGTGCCCAGGAAGGCCGAACCGGTGTCAGCACCCGTGGTCAGCACGAAGGTCTTACCAACGGCGCCCGACGACGGATAAGCGGTGAACAGGTTCACGCCGGCCGAGTTGTCGGTCGACAGGGTGCCGTCCGACAGGTCGTTGATCATCGCGGTCGTGGCGGTCGCGAAACCACCCAGGCCCGACACCGTGGCGGCGTTCAGGATTTCACCGATGATCGCGGCCTTGACGGCCAGATCGATGTCGGCGGCGGCGGTCAGGCCGGTGTTGGCCTTCACGAAGTTGGTCAGGTACGTGATGTTGTCAGCGCGCGTCAGGTAAGCGACGGCGGCGGCCGGATCGACGCCGGCGGCGGTGGCCGTGGCGTTGCCGATGATCTTGTCATAGGCGGTGGCGGCGGCTTGCTGGACGGTCACGCCGCCGTACGAGGCTGCGAAAGCAGCAGCGCCAGCGCCCGAACCCGTGGCCAGGTTGATCGAGAAGTTGATGAAGCGGTTTTCCTGAGCGAACTTCGAGTAGTACGCGTCGTTCAGGTCGTTCGTGTTGGTGGTCGAGTTGACCAGGTAGGCCAGACCAGCGGCCGACGGGGCGGCGCCCGTGAAGAACTGGTAGGTTTCGATCGCAACGGCGGTCGTGTTGTTCACCAGCTTCAGCGTGTTGGCCAGAGCCGCAGCGTCCGTCAGGCCGCCGGTGGTGGTGTTTTGCGCGTACGCGTCGAGCGTCAGCGTGGTGGCGGCGTCGGGCGCCTTGCCGAGGTTAGCGTTGGTGTACGCGGACACCAACTGGGCCGTGGTATAGGCCATGAGGATCGTCTCCCAAAATAAATCCCACACCCCCTGCGACCGATTGGCGCGCATGGGAGCAGCGATGGCTATAGAGCAAACGTCATACGTCGACAATAGCCGAAATTCAGCTGTACAGCATTTTTCTAACCGGTACAGCGAATTCCTATATAGCGTTCCTTGAACCCCCCTCGCGGAAGGGGTATAAGGACGATGCCTTTCCGCCGCATGCAGGAGCGCGAGATCGCGTTCTCGGCGTACGAAAAGGCCGTGAGGCTTTATAATGTATGGCAACCCGCAACGCCGCAGCGCCTCGGAGGTCCAGGACCTCCGCCGTGAAGGCGGCCGCTGGCTGAAGGAAATGCGCGAGGCCGCCGGCCTGTCGCAGCGTCAACTCGCGGCCAAGGTCGGGGCCGACTATTATACCTTCATCTCGCAGCTTGAGACGGGTCGTGGGCGCATCCCGCCGGACCGTTATCGCGATTGGGCGCAGGCCCTGGAGGTCTCTGAGAAGACTTTCGTCCGCGAACTGCTCCGCTTCTACGACCCCATCACCTACGAGATCCTGTTCAGCGAAGGATAGTTGGGCTAACATAGGGTCGCTGGCGGGGGAGCTGGCATTCGTCTTAAGCGTGGGGAAGCTTCCACCGTATGGCCGCTCAGGTCCTTTCGTTCTTCCAGCGTTCGCCGCGTTTGGCGCCCGCCCCGGCGGACTGGAGCCAGCAGGAGCTGGCCGAGTTCTACCGCGTCGAGAGCGCCCTGATCCGCGCGGGCATCCGCGTCGGCACCGATCGCGGCCTCAGCGATGAGAACGAGCCCTGGTTCGTGTTCTACCGCGCCGACGACGGCGAGGTCGTGATCCATTTCGCCCGCATCGACGGCGAATACATCATTGCGGGCCCCGCCTACGAAGAGATCGCCCGCGGTTTCGACTTCACCGCTCTGGTCCGCAACCTGGTGGCGCGCCACCCGCTGATCCGCCGGCCGGACAACGGCAGCAACATCTCGATTCACCCGGCCGCCTTGCTGGTGGCCGTGGTCGGCACCGCCTTCTTCAAGACGGGCGAAGCGCGCGCCGCCGAGACCGGCGCCACCAGCGCCCCGTCGCATAGCCGCCCTGCCCTGCTGTCGTCCAGCTCCAGCGCCGGCCTCTCCACCGTCGTCGCAGCGCCTCAGGCCGCGCAGCCGGCGGCTTATGATTCCGTGCAGATCCCGGCCAACCAGGCGGTGCTGATCCTGGCGGCGGCCATGATGGCCTCCGACTATCGCGCCGAGCCCGTCACCGTGGATCCAGTCACCCACTCGGCGATCGCCGCCGCCGCCCAGGCCCTGGACTTCAGCGGCGTTTCTTCCGCCGCGATCGGGCAGGATAGCGGCGCGTTCATGTCGACCCTCCACGCTTCGACGATCGACAACGGCCCCGCTCAGACGGTTTCGGCCGTGCTGTCGCTGGTGGCGCTGCTCTCGACCTCGTCGCACGGGGACGAGGCCCTGTCTCCGGCGGCCGTGGACGTCGCCGCCAGCGCGTCTTCCAACGGCGTCAGCCATGATCAGGCGCTCTCGACCTTGCCCGCCCAGACCGAAGCGGCCAATTGGGCGATCGATGTGCGCCTGGGTTCGGGCCAACTGCCGTCCGTCGAGGCCGTGCAACTGGTGCGTGGCGTGTTCGGCGAAGCCAACTTCCAGAAGATCTCGGTGATCGAGGTCGCCAAGCTGCCGGACGTGCTGGTGGGACTGATCGGTGGCGGTGACCACTATACGGTCACCGAGCCGACGCCCGCGCCCAGCGATCCGCTCGTCACGACGCCGACCACGGACCATAATCCGCCCGTCGGCGGCGCTCCGACCGATCAGACTCCGGCCACCGGCGGTCATGACACGACCGGCGATACGGGATCCTCGACCCTGCCGACCTCGCCGTCCGCGCCGGTCGATCCTCAGCCTTCGGCGCCGAGCACGACCTACGCTACGGTCGATATCGTCAAGCAATTCATCGACTACTTCCTGGCCCATACCAGCCAGATCGACGTGATGAAGAAGGACGCGGATATCGTCATGTTCGACGCCCGCGTGATGACCGATGTCAGCCACATCGTTCACCTGGAGAGCATGACCTTCGATTTCGCCGACGGCAGCTCCATCAGCCTCGTGGGCGATCATTCGGCCTTCCTGCACACCGGGACTCTGGTCTAGATCAGCCTCGGCCGGACCGTCCGGCCGCCCTGAATCACCGATCGGAAGAGCGGCGCAGCGCGTCGTTCGGGAAGGATTGTCTTGAGGCCCGCACGCCTGGACCTGGCGATTGGCTCCGCCATGCGCGTTTCCGCCGAAGCGCCGCCGCCCGAAGCCCCGCCCTCCCCCGAACCCGCGCCCGTGCCGCGCCGTCGCTTCGGCTTCGCCCGCAGGCTGCTGGGTCCGGTCCTTGCGCCGGTCGCCGGCTATGCCCGTCGCTATTTGCAGGCCAGCGTCGAACACGAGCTGCGCCAGACCCAGGCCCAGATCGGCGCGCTGTCCGGCGAGCTGGCCTCGGTGCAGGCCCGCCTCGACCAGACCCAGTCGCTGCTGCACCTCGTCTTGAAGCAGCACGACAGCGCCACCGTGGCCATGCAGGCCCTGTCGGCCCACCTCACGCGGATCGAAGCGCCCCTGTCGCGGATCGAGACCCGGGGCGAGCATCTCACCGACGACCTGGCCCGTCTGCCCGGCCTGTTCGGCCCGCGCTTCGACGAGCTGGAGATCAAGCAGCGGCCGCTGATCGCCTATGACGACGAGTCGATGGCCATCCGCATGCGCGAGGGCTACATCTTGGCGCCCCGCGCCTTGCCGACCTTCGTCACCATGCTGGCCAACGCCACCAGCCGCGGCCTGGAGCCCGGCACCGGCGATGTACTGCGCCGCCTGGTCCAGCCCGGCATGACCGTCGCCGACGTCGGCGCTAACATCGGCCTGCTGACCCTCGTGCTGGCCTGGTCGGCCGGGCCGACCGGCAAGGTCATCGCCTTCGAGCCCGAGGCCGTGCCGCGCTCGAACCTCGAGAAGATGAAGCACCTCAACGGCCTGGCCTGGGTCGAGGTGCGAGACCAGGCCGTCGGCGAGAAGGCCGGACGGCTGACCTTCCACGTCAGCGACATCATCGGCCACAGCTCGCTCTACGCCCTGCCCGAGGCCGAGGAAGCCCGCACGATCGAGGTCGAGGTGGTGCGCCTGGACGACGTCGCGCCGGCCAAGCGCATGGACGTGGTCAAGATCGACGTCGAGGGCGCCGAGCTGGACGTGCTGGCCGGCATGAAGGGCCTGATCGCCAAGAACCCGGACCTGGCCATCGTCGCCGAATTCGGCCCCGAACACCTCAAGCGCGTCGGCCAGACCCCCGCCCAGTGGTTCAAGGCCTTCGGCGACGCCGGCTTCAAGGCCTACATCATCGACGAGAACACCGGCGCGGCCGAGCCGACCAACGCCAAGACCGCCGCCAAGGTGGTCTCGGCCAATATCGCCTTCGTACGGGCCGGCGGCGACGCCGAGCGCCGCCTGCTGCAGCGTTAGGGTTCACACGATGAAGATCTGCTGGGTCACGCCCTTCGTGCTGCGCTCGTCGATCGGCCGCGTCAGCGCCGAGGTCGCCCGCGCCCTCGCCGCGCGCGGTCATCAGGTCGAGATCCTGCGCTGCGAGGACCAGGACGACGCGGCCGAGCCGCTGCACCCGACCGCCCTGCCCGTCCATCACTGGCGAACCTACGACTTGGGCCGGCTGCGGACCGAGTTCGACGTGGTGGTGGTCAATATCGGCGACAACTATCCCTTCCACGCCGGCGTGTTCGCGATCCTGGACGCCGCGCCGTGCCTGGGGATCTTCCACGACTTCTATATCTACAACCTGTTCTCGGGCTGGCTGCACTACAACGGCCTGGACTACCGCCGGCACGACGCCGAGATCGTCGCGACCTACGGCCCGGAGGCCGAACCGCACGCGGTCGCCGTCCGCTCGGGCCAGATGCTGGACATGGGCGAGATCGCCCGGCATCTGCCGATGACCGAGTGGCTGGCCTCGCGCTGCGAGGCCGCCCTGGCCCACGCCCGCTTCTACGCGCCGCGCCTGGAAGCGGCCTGCCCGGGTCCGGTCGAGATGACCCCGCTTTGCTGCCCCGACCGCGCGACACCGCCAGGACCGCCTAAGGCCAAGGACCAGCTGACCATCACCACGGTCGGCGTGATGAACCCCAACAAGCGCATCGCCGACGTGATCCGCGCCATCGGCGGCTCGGACGTCCTGAAGGCCTGCGCCTACCGCCTGGTCGGCCCGATCTCGGACGAGGAGCGCGCCAAGCTGGAGGCCGTCGCCGCCGAGGTCGGCTTTGCGAACCTGATCATCGAGGGCGCGGTCGACGACGAGACCCTCGATCGTCGCCTGGACGAGGCCGACATCCTCTGCGCCCTGCGCAAGCCGGTGCTGGAAGGCGCTTCGGGCTCGGCGTGCGAAGGCATGCTCAGCGGCCGCCCGACCGTGGTGGCGCGGGCGGGCTTCTATGGCGAGCTGCCTGACGACCTGGTGTTCAAGGTCGACGGCGAGATCGTGGTCGAGGAACTGCGCGAGGTTCTGGAGCGCCTAGTCGCTAATCGCGACCAGCGGCTCACGACCGGCAAGGCCGCCCGCGCCTGGGCGCTCGAAAACCTCAATGCCGAACGCTACGCGGAAGCCGTCGAGCGTCTGGCGCAAGTTCAGATCACCAGCCGCCCGCTGCTGGCAGTCGGTCGGCGCATCGGCGGCGAGCTGAAGGCCATGGGCCTGCCCGAAGGCGACCCCGCCGCCGCGCGGATCGGCGCGACGCTGCAGACGCTGTTCGCGCCACTGGATAGCTGACGTCGAGGACGTCGCCCCCGCCCTTCGACAAGCTCAGGGTGAGGGCTACTTTTGACGGCGGTTCACGAGAAACCTCACCCTGAGCTTGTCGAAGGGCGAGGTTTCGGCGCTTCAGGCGCTCCTGCTGACCGGCGGCGCGCAGTAGCTGTCCAGGAAGGCCTGGTGCTGCGGTAGCCGGACCAACGCCCGCGCGATATTGCCCTTCAGGTCGTCCAGCGCCTGCTTCAGCTGCGCTGGCGGCATCAGCCGGCCCATGCCGTGGTGGGTTTGCGGCTCCAGCCGCTGACCCAGCATGACCTGCAGCCAGGAATCCACCTGGAACAGCTCGCCCGGCGCCTGGAAGACGTGACCGCTCTCGCGGAACAGGGCGATGCGCTGGGCCAGGCTGTCGGGGATCGCCATTTCGCGACAGTAGTCCCAGAACGGACTGTCGGTCCGCTCGGTCACCTTGTAGTGCAGGATGATGAAGTCGCGGATCTTCTCCAGCTCGTCGTCCGCCAGGCGGTTGTAGCGGTCGATCAGCGCCTGGCCGATCCCGTCGAACGGGAAGAGCTGCATCAGCCGGCTGATGCCGATCATGATCATGTGGATCGAGGTCGATTCCAACGGCTCGACAAAACCGCTGGCCAGGCCCAGGGCCACCACGTTCTTGTCCCAGGTCTTGCGGCGCTTGCCGGCCTTGTAGCGGATCAGGCGCGGCGGGATCAGGGTCTCGCCCTCGATCTCTGACGTCAGCAGCGCGTGGGCCTCCTCGTCCGACATGTAGTCGCTGCAATAGACGAGGCCGTTGCCCACGCGGTGTTGCAGCGGGATCTTCCAGCGCCAGCCGGCCTTATGGGCGATGGCCCGTGTGTAGGGCACGGCCGGTTCGGTCGAGCGGGTCTGGACGGCCAGCGCGCTGTTGGTCGGCAGCCAGTCGCTCCAATCCTCGTAGCCCGCCTTCAGGGTCTGCTCGATCAGCAGGCCCCGGAACCCGGTGCAGTCGACGAAGAGGTCGCCCTCGACCGCTGCGCCCGACTCCATGACCAGGGCCTCGACGAAGCCGCTCTCGGCGTTCTGGCGGACGCTGGCGATCTTGCCCTCGACGCGGCGGACGCCGGCGGCCTCGGCCATGCGGCGCAGGAACTGGCCGTAAAGGCCCGCGTCCAGGTGATAGGCGTAGTTCAGCTGCACGCCTTCGCCGACGTAGAACTTGTTCTGCTCGGCCGCGCGCAGCTCCAGGCAGTAGTCACCCAGCTCGCCGGCGAAGCCCTGGGCGCGCGCTTCCAGCCAGAAGTGATGGAAGCCGCCCATCCAGGTGGATTTGCCGACCTGGCCGAACGAGTGGATGTAGCGGTCGCCGATCTCGCCCCAGTGCTCGAACGAGATGCCCAGCTTGAAGGTCGCCTGGGTGGCGCGCATGAACTCGGCCTCGTCGATACCGAGCAAGGCGTTGAAGGTGCGGGCCGTGGGGATGGTGGACTCCCCCACCCCGACCGTGCCGATGTCCTCGGACTCTACCAGGGTGATGTCCAGCAGCGGGCCCAGCTGACGCGACAAGGCCGCGGCCGCCATCCAGCCGGCGGTGCCCCCGCCCGCGATCACCACCTTGCGAATGGCCTGTTGGCGCATGGCGTTTCCCTTCAGCGGTTGAGGCGATCGAGCAGGACCGCGCGCAGGCGGCGGGCCTTCAGGTCGTCGAGGGGCGCCAAAGGTCCGCGCGCGGCCTCCGGCAGATGGGCGCCGGCGCGGTCGGCCGGACCGAACAGGTAGTAGTCGAAGAGGGCCTTCCAGCCCTGCTTCTCGAACGCGGGCCGGTCGCGCAGGCTCAGCAGGCCGTGCAGCAGCGTGTTGGCCGGCGTATCGGCGAAGGCCGGGGCGGTGTTCCACCAATAGTTCACCAGCACGTTGAACGGCGCCAGCGCCTCGACCTGGTGCCACCACAGGGCCGGATAGACCAGCACATCGCCAGGCTCCAGCTCGGCGACCTGGGCGGCGGCCTGGGCCTCGCGGAAGCCAGGATGAGCGTCGAGATCGGGGTTCTCGAAATCGACCATGCTGACCACCTGGCCGCCGGGCGTCGGCTCCAGCGGGCCGGGATAGAGGTTGGCGATCTGGTCGGGCGGAAACAGCGTGAAGCGCCGCCGGCCCACGGCGCAGACGGCGATGTTGTTCGACATGTCGTAGTGAGCGGCGGCCACGGTGCGGTTGCCGATCCAGATCCCGGCCATCGGCGGCTGGGATCCGAACACCTCGGGGCCGAGGCCCAGATCGTTCTCGGCTTTCAGGCGAGGGAAATAGGCGTCGAGATCGGCCGAGCCGACATAGGTCGACGGCGCATGCTCCTGGCCCTCGACCGCTTCGAGACGATCCAGGAACGCGCCCAGCGGCGCGCGCTCGGCCTTGAAGTTCAGGCCGGTGCGGGTCTCGTCATAGAAGAAGCGACCGCGGATCGCCGGGTCGCCGAGATAGCCCACCACCCGGCCGCCTTCGTCGTAGGCGCGGAGGTAGTCTCGCGCCGCCTGGGCGCCGTTCAGTCCGGCCTGGATCAGTGGCCAGTCGCGCGCCAGGCCCTTGAAGACCATCGGCGTCTGGCCGGCCAGGATGGCGTCGAACGGGATGTCGGCCGGCGTCGCGACGGTGGTCTCCAGCGTCCGACGGGCCACCAGCGCGCTCATGCCAGCCGCGCGCGCCGGCGGTTCTTGCGGGCGATCAGGTCCTCGATATTGCCCATCGAGGCGATCACCGACCAGGCTGCGCGCAGCAGGCCCGACTGGTGCAGGCGCTCCAGGTTCGGTCCCGTCACGGCGGCCACGCGATCGGGCGCCAGGGTGAAGACGTCGGGCAGTTCGTAGCGGGTCTGGTCGTCCAGCTTGATCTCGATATCGATCGGCTCGATCAGGCCCAGTTCCTCGAAGACGGCGAACATCGGGCCGGCCACCTCCAACCCCTCGTGGATGACGCTCAGGGTGCGATTGACGCTCTGCAGATAGGGCGCCGCGCCCCCGGCCGGCAGGAACAGGCGCTCGCCCGCATCGCGGCTGACGCGCGGATGGTCGAGATCGACATGGATCATCGGCCGGGGCTCCTCGCCGCGCACGCCGTGCTGCAAGGCGATCGAGAACGGCCCGCGCCGCTGGATGGCCGGCACGTAGCGGGCGTTCCAGCCAGTCTCGTCCAGGAACAGGTTCTCGTCGCGATCCAGGCCCAGCAGGGCCAGCGCCTGGTAGGCGTCGTTAGCATCCTTGCGGATCAGGATCGGATATTCGCGCTGCGCGGCCTCGAACTCGGTCGGCAGCAGCAGGGCCTGGTTGATGGCGTCGCCATAAGCGACGCCGTGGGAAGCGATCACACGCAGATCGGCGTGGTCGACATTGTTCAGCAGCACCCGGTTGGTCATCTCGGCCCCGATCACGCGGTACAGGTCTTCTTCAGTTCACGGGAAGAAAGGGGCCGCCGCAAGTGCGACGGCCCCTCCCCTAGCCTCTAGAGACTTCCAGTCTAGAAGCGGTAGCGGACGCCGAGCAGGAAGCGGCGATCCAGTTCCTGGGCGAACCACAGCTCGTTCGTATCGCGAGCATAGGTGCGCAGGTGTTCCTTGGTCAGGTTGATGCCCTCCAGGGAGATCGCGAACTTCGACGTCACGTCGTAGCTGACGTTGAAGTCCACCTGGCCGAACGGCGCGACATTGACCGGGTTGCGCGAGCCGCCGCGGTTGGTGGCCTGCAGGAACTTGTCACGCCAGTTGTAGGCCAGGCGCGCCGAGATCCCGTGCTTGTCGTAGATCAGGGTGGCGTTGGCCGTGTCCGACAGACCCAGCAGCGCGAACTGGTCTTGCGACGGGTCCGCGCCGTTGTCGAAGCCCACGTCGCCGCGAACCATCGTATAGGCCCCCGCGATACCGATGCCGGTGTCGCTGAAGAAGTGCTGGGCCGCGATTTCGAAGCCGTGGATCTTGCCGGTCTTGTTGTTGATCGGCTGCGACACCTGGAAGCTGAACAGCGGATCGGCGCTGTTGGCCGTGATGTCGATCGACGACAGGATCGAGTCGACGAACGTCTGGTTCAGGTCGCCGCCCGCGATGCGGTTGGCCTGGAACTGCGACGTCGCCGCCGCCACCGAACCGGTCTGCTGGATCAGGGCCGTCATCGTGAACAGGTTCACGTCGGTCTGATTGGCGCCGATCGCGGTCAGAGCATTCTTGGCGTCGCCCGAACGGGTGCCCGCCGCGCCGGAGCTGGGGTCACGCAGACCGAACAGGTTCTGCGTCTTGGTGCCCGTGCCGACGAAGTTGTTCACGCGCTTCTCGAAGAAGCCGACCGAGATGTAGCTGCTGGGCTTGTAGTACCACTCCAGCGACACATCGAAGTTGTCGGAGATCAGCGGCAGCAGGTCCGGGTTGCCGCTCGAACCCAGCGGGATGGCCCCGTTGGCGATCGGACGGTTCGGCGGCTGGACGCTTTGGGCGGCGAACAGGTTGCTGTAGTCCGGCCGCGCGATGGTGCGGCTGAACGAGACGCGGCCGGTCAGGTTGTCCCGCAGGTCGATGCGGAAATCCATCGAAGGCAGCAGGTTGTTGTACTTACCCTTGCCCGAGATGGGCTGGTAAGTGCTGGACGTGACGACGGTGAAGTCGTTGTCGGCCGTCCAGAGGATCGCGCTAGGCGTACGGACCAGCGAGGTCGAGGTCGTCTTGGTCTGCTCGTAGCGGACGCCGGTGACCAGCTCGGCCGGGCGACCGCCCAGCTCGGCTTTCCAGGTCAACTGGCCATAGACCGAGGCGATGTTCTCCTTGACGCGGTTATTGTCCTGACCCGTGACTTGGACCGGGTTCTTGGAGAGATAGGCCTTGGACAGGGCCGCATAGAGGTCGTCGGCGTTGGCGCGGAACGACACCAGGCCGGCGCCCGTCTGCTTGGGATCGAAGCTGTCGAACTTGCAGGCCAGGCAGAACTGCGAGACCAGGCCCGGCGCGTACTGCTGGATGTCGCCGACGTTCGAGATGCCCCAGGTGCCCAGGTCCTGCTGCGTCGAGATGCTGGTCTGCAGCATGTTGGACGTGCGGTAGTCGGCCCCGAAGTCGAAGCGGCTGCCCTTGTCGTCCAGGTCCCAGCGGCCGTCGAGGCGGATTTCCTTGACCTGCTGCTGCTGGGCCTCGGTCCAGGTGCGGCCCACCTGGCTGCCCAGGTCGGCCAGGTCCAGCTTGCCGTCACCGTTGCCGCGCGGGGCGGCGTCGTTGATGACCAGCGACTGGACCGGGATCGTGCCGCTGTAGTCCACCGAGTGCTGGGCGATGATCGGCGCGCCGAACGAGACGGCGGTCGAGCTGGTGCCGTTCGGCGCGTTCGGACCGCTTTCGGCCTTCGAGATGTGGCCGTCCAGGGTCAGCTTGAAGCGATCGGTGACGTTCCAGTCGGCGTTCAGGCCGACGGACTTCAGCGTGTCCTTGGTGGCGCGGTATTGCTGCTCGAAGTCCATGTCCTTCGTGCCGCTCAGCGTCTCGGACAGGAAGGTGGCGGTGGCGACGGTGGGGTTGTTGTCGAACACCACCTTGTCGAACGGGCGGTTGAACCAGTTGGCGCTGTCGTTGCGACGCTCCATCTGCTTGTTCTGGGCGTACAGGCCGTCGACCGTGACCGTGAAGTTCTCGACCGGACGGTATTGCAGCGCGCCCTGGACGTTCACCCGCTCACGTTCGCCTTGGGCGAAGTGGTAGCGGCTGTCGTTGGGGATCGCGACCAGGGTGGTCGGGTTGGTCGGGGCGTTGACGATCGTCGTGCCGCCGCCGTTCCGGACGAAGCCGTTGGCCGGGTTGATGAAGTCGGCGTAGGTGCGGATGTTCCAGTCGTTCGACGTGGCCGAACGCGTGGTGTAGTCGCGCTTCTGATAGCTGCCGAACAGCGTGACGCCGAACCGCTCGCTGTCGTCGACCCAGTTGATCAGGCCCGAGGCTTCCGGCGTGATCTTGCTGCCGAAGTCGTCGACCTTCTTGTCCATGCTGGTGTCATAGACGCCCTTGATACCGATGCTGCCCGAGAGGCCCGGCTTGGGATTGTCGAGCGGGCGGCGGGTCTTGACGTTGATCGTGGCGCCGATGCCGCCGGTCGGAACGGCCGCGCGGCCGGTCTTGTAGACCTCCAGCGTGGACACGCCTTCCGAGGCGAGGTTGGAGAAGTCGAACGAACGGCTGGTGCCGGCCGCGCCGTCCGAGGACTGGTCGCCGCCGACCGCATTGACCTTCGCCGTGGGCATGGTGCGACCGTTCAAGGTCACCAGGTTGAAGCTGGGCCCAAAGCCCCGGACCGTGACCTGCGAGCCTTCGCCGTTGGTCCGGTCGATGGACACGCCGGTGATGCGCTGCAGCGATTCCGCCAGGTTGGTGTCCGGGAACTTGCCCATGTCTTCGGCGGAGATCGCATCGACCACGCCGCTGTTGTTGCGCTTGATCGCGATCGATCGCTCGAGCGAAGCGCGGATACCGGTGACGACGACCTCGTCGACGGTGGTTTGATTGTCTGGAGCCTGCTGTGCGAACGCCGGTGAGGCGAGCACGGCCGCCGTGATGGCGACGCAAGAGGCAGACGCGTGCAAGCGACGAAGCCGCTTCATAGCCGTTCCCCCTAATGAGCCCCTGAGGGGCGATGTTATTGTTACGGACCGGAAGCATTCCGGCCGCTCTTCCCGTTCTCGAGACTGGCGAACAACCAGGACACGAGAGACTAGTTAGCGGTAACATCGGTCATTGACCGCTGCAATGGCAAAATGACAGCGCTGACAGTCTTTTTTCAAGCCCTTTTTGGCTGATTTTTATGATAAATGAACATCGGTATCCGAGCCTTTTGCAGCGCAGAAACGGCGCTGCACGCCCCTCAACGCGCTCAAGTTGCGTTATATTTTGCAATGGACACCGGTTTCCACGGGGCCAGACATGCAAAAGCGGCCGGCGAAACGCCGGCCGCTACGTCTCTGACGTGCAGGGAAATGTTGTGAAGTGTGCAGCGCGTCAGCCGAGGACGAGATCGACGCTGGCGGGCTTCAACCCTTCGCCCGAGACGCTCACCCTGGCCCGCCCCGACTCGCCGCGACGCGTGCGGACGATGGCCTGGGCCAGCCCGTTGAAGGCCCTGCGCTGACGGGCGACGTCGGGCTCGTGACTGGTCGGATCGCCGTTGCCGACGCCGATGACGTCCATCGCGCCCGAGACCTCGAAGCGCACTAGGTCAGCGGCGCGCGGAACCATGCGGCCCTTGGCGTCCAGCACCTCGACCTTGAGGATCGCCACGTCCTGGCCGTCGGCGGCGAGGCGTGCACGATCGGCCGTCAGGCGCAGAGCGGCGGCCGGGCCGGCCGTCTCACGACGCTCACGCAGGATGACCTTGCCGCCCTTGTAGCCATGCGCCTCGAGAACGCCCGGCGCGTAGGGCACGGACCACTCGACGTGCCGGTTAGGCTTGACGTCGCGCACGCCCTGGCTCTTGCCGTTCAGGAAAAGCTCGACGCGGTCGCAGTTGCTGTGCGCCCACACCGCGATCGGTTGGCCCTCGCGACCTTCCCAGTTCCAGTGCGGCAGGAGATGCAACAGCGGCTCGGGCCGCCACCAGGCGCGGTAGTAGAAGTAGTTGTCCTTCGGGAAGCCGCAGGTGTCCAAGGCCCCGAAGTGCGAGCTGATGCTGGGCCAGCGGTTGAACGGCGTCGGCTCGCCGCGATAGTCGAACCCAGTCCAGATGAAGCCGCCCGCCATCCAAGGCCGCTCGGCCGCGTGGCTCCACCACTTCTCGGCGGTCGTCGCCCACCAAGGCGCGTCGGTGTCGTAGGCCGGGACGTAGGACTTGGCCTCGTCGCGGGCGTATTCGCCGCGCGTCGAGACGGTGCTGGCCGTCTCGGTGCCGATGATCGGAACGTTCGGGAAGCGGGCGTGGAAGTCGTCCATCTTCTCGTGGCGATAGTTGAAGCCCTGGACGTCCAGGACCGCGCTGATGCCCTCGCCGAAACCCTGGTCCATGGCCGCAGTGACCAGGCGCGTGGGGTCCAGGCGGTTGACCAGCCGCTTCATTGTCCGCGCCACCTGGGCGCCCCGCGCCGTACCCTGCTGCGGCTCCTCGTTGCCGATCGACCAGAGGATGACGCTGGGATGGTTGCGGTCGCGGCGGACTAGGCGCTCCAACTCATCCAGCGAGGTCGGATCGCTGGACATGCGGCGGGTCTCGTCGATGACCAGGATGCCCAGCCGGTCGCAGGCGTCCAGCAGCTCCGGCGTCGGCGGGTTGTGCGCGGTGCGATAGGCGTTGCAGCCCATCGACTTCAGTTGCTCCAGCCGCCAGACCTGCAGCGCGTCCGGGATCGCCGCGCCGACGCCGGCGTGGTCCTGGTGATTGCAGGTCCCTTTCAGCTTCACCGACTTGTCGTTGAGGAAGAAGCCCTTGGCCGGATCGAAGCGGACCGACCGCACGCCGAAGCGGGTGACGAACCGGTCGACCACCGCGCCGCCGACCTTTGTCTCGGTGACCAGCGTGTAGAGGTAGGGGTTCTCCAGCGACCACAGGACCGGACTGGCCAGGGTCACGGTCTGCGACAGGCTCTGGCGTTCCCACGCGGGGATGCGGTCGGCGGCGGGCGCGACGGCCAGCACGGGCTTGCCGGCCGCGTCCAGCACGGTGTGCGAGACGGAGAAATCCCGGCCCTCGCCGGACTCGTTGATCAGGTCGGTGTCGATCTGCACCGTGCCGTCCGGCCGGGCGCGGACGAAGACGCCCCACTGCGGCACGTGCACCGGCGCGGTCTTGACCAGCCAGACGTGGCGATAGAGCCCTGCCCCTTCATAGAACCACCCCTCGCCCAGGCTGACGTCGACGCGCACCGTCAGGACGTTGTCGCCGCCCAGGTTGGCGATGTCGGTGATGTCGACGCGGAACGGGGAATACCCGCTGTCCTCGCGCTCGAGGATGTAGCCGTTGACCATCACCAGCGCGTCGCGGAAGGCGCCGTCGAACTCGATCGACAGGCGCTTGCCCGCGTCCGACGCCGGCAGGGCGAAGGTCTTGCGGTACCAGCCGACGCTGGTCTCCGGGAACTCGCGGCCCAAGGGCTTGTAGCCATGGGCGGCGCGCGGGTCCTCGTCGTCGGGCTTGCCGGACGGGACATAGGCTGGGTTCGGTACGAACGGCAGTTCGACGGCCCAGTCGTGCGGCAGGGTCACGAGCTTCCAGGCAGAGGCGTCGAAGTCGGCCTCGGCCGGGGCGGCGATCTTGTGGCTGGCCTTGGCGTAGGTGCGCTGGTTGACGCCGAAGCCATAGTCCTTGGCCGGATCCGAGGCGTGACCGAGGGCGAAGCGCCAGTCGAAGTCCAGCGAGGTCCGTTCGCGCGGGCCAAGGTCGACGGCGGCGATCGCCGAAACCTGGGCGGCCGCCACGCCGGCGCGCGCCAGCATCGCGGCGCCGGCCGTCGCGGCCAGGGCTTGGCGTCGGTTGATCTGCACCATCGGAAGCTCATCTCACGAAATCAAAAAGAAGGGGAGGAGGCCAAAGCCCCCTCCCCCAGCGCAAGGAACGTCGGGGAGGAGTGACGCCCTAGAACTTCACCGTCACGTCGACGAGATAGCGACGGCCGTAAGAGTCATAGCGACCGATCCGGTTGGGATCGTTGTCGCGGTACATGCGCAGCGCCTCGTTGGTCAGGTTGTTGACCTGCAGGCGCAGCCCGACCATCGGCGTGACCTGCCAGGACGAGCTGAAGTCGAGGGTCTTCTCCGTCTCCAGCGTCTGCAGGTCCGCACCGTTCCAGCCGTAGATGACGGTCATCGGCGAGTGGTACTTCCAGCCCAGGCGCGCCTCGACCGGACCGTTGGCGTACCACAGGTCGACCGTGGCGGTGTTCTTGGCCAGGCCGGTCATGGTCAGCGGGTTGTTGACCGGCGAGAACTCGTAGAGGTTCGACTGCACATAGGCGTAGTTCGAATAGATCCCGAACTTGCTGAGCGGTCCCGGCAGGAAGAAGAACGGCGTCTGGAAGGTCAGCTCCGCGCCTTGGATGTGGCCGCTGCCGCCGTTGGCCGGGCTGGCGACCGTGTAGGTCTGGCCGCCGAACACCACCGGGCTCTGCTTCCAGCCGATATAGCTGTCGACGGCCTTGTAGTAGTACGACAGCGCCACCAGCGCCTCGGGACGGAAGTACCATTCGGCCGAAGCGTCGAACTGCGTGGCCTTGAAGGGCTTCAGGTTCGGATTGCCGCCGCTGCCGGTCCAGGGCGACCAGTTCGACAGCGTGCGGCTGGCGCGCAGCTCGTCCAGCGGCGGACGGGCGATCACCTTGGCCAGGCCCAGGCGGAAGATCTTGCCGTCGCCGAAGTCGAACTTGGCGTTCGCCGAGGGCAGGACGTCGGTGTAGTCGGCGTCGACCGTCACGGCCGTGTAGGCGTCGTTGGTGCCCTGCTGCAGGCCGTCGCTGCTGGTCTCGGTGTGGACGACGCGCGCGCCGACATTGCCGGTGACCCAGGCGCCGGCCGGGCCATCGGCGGCGAAGTTCAGCTTCCCATAGCCCTCATAGACCTTCTCGTGGACGCTCCAGCGCTCGCCCTGCTTCTCCGTCGCCTTGGAGAGGTCGAAGGCATTGGCGCCGTAGGCGACCATGGCGACCTTGTCGATGTCGCCGGTCAGCAGTTCGGGCACGTTGGCGCCGCCCGTCAGCTTGTACGAGGTCAGCAGGCTGGTCGGGATCGTCGCGCCGGTGGCCGAGGGTGCGAAGCTGAAGCTGGTGTGATCCTTCACGCGGTCCGAAGCGCGGGCGCCGAACTGCAGGCTCTTCAGCACCCCGCCGTCGGCGAAGTCGCGGGTGAAGTCCAGAGCCGCGGCCTTCAGCTCGTCGTTCAGGTGTTCGGGACCATCGTTCGAGCCGGCCAGGTCGGCCGTCTGCGACAGGCTGATGCTGGACTGGCTGGTGGTGATGGTCGGGGTCTTGCCGGCGCGGGTGTCGAAGCTGGTCCAGGCGGGCCAGGCCTCGAAGCGCACGGCCTTCCAGTTGTTGGTGCGCTTGGCCTTCGAGTACGAGACGTCGCCGGCCACGGTCCACTGATCGCTGGTCCACTTGCCGTTCAGGCCGCCGGCGAACAGGTCCTTGTCCTCGCTGTACTTGGCCAGGACCGTCTGCACCGAGCTGTAGGGCAGCGTCGCGGCCACCACGGTGTTGTTCAGCAGCGTGAAGGACGCGCCAGCGGCGTGGTAGTCGCCGTCGTTCCAGCCGATGTTGTTCGTGCCGGTGTTCCAGTTGCCCCAGTTGTTGGCGCCCCAGACGGTCTGGTCCTGAACCTCGGTGATCTTGATCTTCGAATAGAGCGCGTCGGCCTTCAGCTCGAAGT
>FTCT01004519.1_pt1 | contig 23032 bp, 24 predicted proteins | sample 1658881 | NCBI WGS metagenome assembly FTCT01 (sample SAMEA3914864, study PRJEB12502) | metagenome | biome: forest; material: soil | place: USA | collected 2012-03-12 | depth 0.3 m | reverse complement strand
GCGTGGTATGCGCTCGATAACCAGGCCAGTCTCAATCCGATCCTGTTCATCACCAGCCTGAGCTGGGGCTCGGACGGCTGGCCGGCGGCTTTGTGGTAGAGCAATGATCAGAACCTCCCCTGGACTCAGGGGAGGTTTGGATTCGCAGCAAGTCTACTTCCTGTACCTATCCACCGCCGAGATCATCTGCACCGGCGGATCCGCCTCCGCCCTCAGATAGATCTGCGTCCTCAGCCAGTGCAGTTCGGCCTCCAGGTCGTCGGCCGCCACCTCGGCCCACCACGCCTTGGTCGTGCCGTTTGTCCCGTCCGCCCAGCGATAGCCTTTCGCCTTCAATTTATCCTTCTGGTCGAACGGTGCATATTCCGCCCAGATGCGCGCCATGGTGCGCTGGCTCGACCGGATCAGCCCCGGCAGCGCCGCCTCTGCGCCGTGCAGCAACACTTCCAGCAGCGCCAGGCAGTCGTCGACCGCGCGGTGGCCGTCGTGGAAATAGCCGCACTGTCCCAAAAGATAGCCCAGCTTCGAGCCCTCGAAGCCCCTGGCTTTCCAGTCGATCTCGGCGTGCGAACACGCCCACGCCTTGGCGCGGAACACGTCCGACAGCTTTTCGCAAAAGGTGCGGTCGAAGCCGGCATTGTGCGCGATCACGAGGTCGGCGGGCCTGAGCCACTCTTCCATCAGGCGGATATCGATCGCCTGGCCGGCCACCATCTCGTCGGTGATGCCGGTCAGCTCGGTAATCTCGGGCGGGATCGGTTTCGACGGCTGCTGCATGCCGCCGAAGATGCCGATGACATCGCCGAACGCGCCGTCGTCATTATAGGTGAATGCGACCATGCCGATTTCGATGACGTCTGCGACGCGGTGATCAAGGCCCGTCGTTTCCGTATCGACCAGCACGCCGATGCGCGGGAAACCCGGGCGCGGATTGGCGACGACATCGCGCACCGGCAGGCGGCGCAGGATCCTGTAGTCGCCGGTCGCCGTCAGCCTCGCCGCCATGTCTTCGTTGCTGGCGCCGGACCTGGCCTTGGGATGGGCTTTCGGGCGCGCCCTGACGACCGGCTCTTCCGGGCGGGGCGAATCGAACATATCGAGTTGCGAGATCATGCCTCATAATACGCCCTGCCCGCCCCGTCGCAAACCCCGCCGTTAACCTGTCCCGGCGACGTAGGCCTTCATCGCTGCCGGCAGCCACTGCGCAAACCCGTCCGCCAGGGCGTCGAACCGCGCCACGAATTCGGGATGACCGAGGTACATGTCCGCCAGGATGGCGTAGGCGCCCGGCGGGCAGTCCTTGTTCCACATATAGGCCACCCATTCGCGGTGCCGGTCGAGCACGGGCCTGAGCATCGCGCTGTCCACGGCCACGCCGTGCTGGTACGCGTCGACCAGGTCGCCTTCGATGATCTTCAGCCGGTCCATTGCGGCCTGGCGGCCGGCGTCGTCGAGCGCGTCGAAGCGTTTGAGGCTGTGCGCCAGCCAGTCCTCGGCCTGCGGGCCGTAGCGCTCGACCAGCCAGGCTGCGTATTCGCCCTGCTTTTCGGGAGAGTTCCAGGTGTAGAGTTTCGTATCGTCCATTGCATTGCCTCCGTCGATGCGCGCCAGCGTGTCGTCGATGACGCGGATCAGCGCTTCGTCCTGCTTCAGACGCTCGACCAGCCGCTCGCGATGCCGCTTCAGGGCCTCAGCCACGTCGAAGTCGGGCGCATCGACGAGGCTCTTGATCTCGTCGAGCGGCAGCCCGAATTCGCGGTACATCAGGATGTGCTGAAGGCGGTAAAGCTGCTGGGCCTCGTAGTATCTGTAGCCGTTATGCCCTAGGAAGGCGGGCTTGAGCAGGCCGATATCGTCGTAATGGTGCAGCGTCCGGACCGAAACCCGGGCGATGTCCGCAAGCTGTCGGACGGTATAGCGTGCCATGTTCTGCCTCCACGCGGGCCGGGATAGCCGCGCAGTGCCGTCATTGCGCTATCACGCCGCGTGAGGGTCAAGCGGGAATTTTCGCGCGATTGACCGTTTCACCGGACGCCGTTATCCATGGTGACACGCCATCCCGGGGGCCTTTATGAAACTGTCCGCAAAATCGCTCGCCTTCGCCGCCGTCGCGGTGCTTGGCCTGCCCGCCGCCATGCCGTCGCTCGCCGGTCCCGCGACGCAGGTTCTGGGCCAATGCCTGGCCCGGTCGACCACGCCCGACGACGATATCCTGCTTGTACGCTGGGTGTTCGCCATGATGTCCAAGCACCCCAAGGTCGCCGACCTGGCCGCGATCCCGGCGGAAAAGGACGAGCGCATCAATCGCGATATGGCAGCGCTGTTCGAAAGACTGCTTCTCAAGGAATGCGTCGACGAAACCCGCGCCGCAGTGGCCGCCGATGGTTCTTCGGCCATCGAGGATGCCTTCGGCGCCCTGGGTGAAAAGGCGTTCGGCGTCATCGAACAGGACCCGGCCGTCGACGCCGCGGCCGGGAAGTTTACGGACTATCTCGACCTCGACAAGCTCGGCAAGGTCATGGTCGCCCCGGCAACGAAGTAATCTGCTGCACCCGGGCGCCGACGGCACCTGATCTAACGCGGCAAGCCGTTTCTTCAGGTCGATCGGCTACCTCCCGGGTCCCCCCTCCCCATAAACGGAGCGGGCCAAGCCATTCTTATCTCTGATAAAATACGGCCAAGACCCTACTTCCGATCCGCGGCCGACGCGTCGCGCGCCGCCTTGAATTCCGAAGCGTCGCGCCACTGCGGCCATTCGCGCGAATTGGCCAGTTCATTCCCGATATTGTAGAAGAGCGTCGCGTCCTGGACCAGGCCCGACAGGTCCCACTTCGCCGACCATTCGTCCGCCGGCTGGTGATAGCGGTTGCGGATATAGTCGTCGGTCGCCGCGCGCCCCGCCTTGACGCCGCCCTTGACCATGTCCTGCCCTGAGCCGGCGTTGAGCATCGGTACGCCGCGCTTTACCAGCGTAAAGTGGTCGGAGCGGAAGAAGCTGCCGGCCTCGGGCATCTGGTCGGGCACCAGAGCGCGGTGCTGTTTTGCCGCGTATTTGGCCAGAAGCTCTTCCAGCGAAGATTGCCCGGCGCCGATGACCTCGATGTCGCGCGTGGCGCCATGCACGTTCAGCGCGTCCATATTGATGCCGGCGACCGTCTTCGACAGCGGATACAAGGGGTTCGACGAATAGTATTCCGAGCCCAGAAGCCCGCTTTCCTCGGCGGTGAAGGCGATGAACACCACCGACCGGTCGTTCGCCTGCTTTTTTGCTTGCCCTACCGCTCCGCTGCTTGAGGGCTTCCCGAAAGCCCGCGCCAGCTCCATCAAGGTGGCCACGCCCGTGCCGTTGTCCACGGCGCCGTTGCAGATCTTGTCCTTGGCGTCGGGCGCGCAGATCCCTAAGTGGTCCCAGTGCGCCGTATAGACGATGGTCTCATCCGCGTGCGTCGTGCCGGGCAGCCGGCCGACGATATTGTCCGTCACGATCTCGGACGAGGCGACCTTATAGTCGCCGCTCAAAGTGACGTTCATCGCCACCGGCTGGAAGTCTTTCGACCGTGCCTTTTTGCGCAGGTCGGCAAGGTCGAGACCGGCCGCCTTGAACAGCCTGTCAGCGGTCTCGTGACTGATCCAGCTTTCGAGTTTGGGACTGACGGCGGACGGATCGGGGCGCACGATGTCGAACTGGTCGCCCGTCCACGAATTCCTGACCGTGTCCCAGCCGTAGGACGCGGCGTCTGCGTCGTGGATGATCAGCACGCCGGCCGCCCCTTTTCGCGCCGCCTCCTCGTACTTGTACGTCCAGCGGCCGTAATAGGTCATGGCCTTGCCGTTAAAGGTCATCAGCCTGGGTTCCACGAAGTCGGGGTCGTTGACCAGTTCGACCAGGATCTTGCCGTGCACGTCGACGCCCTTGAAATCGTCCCAGTTGCGTTCGGGGGCGCTCACGCCGTAACCCACGAAAACCAGCGGCGCGTGGTCGAAGGCGACGTCGCCGATCGCGCCGCGCGTCGAGGTCACGATATCCTCGCCCTGGCGCAGCGGCATGGCGCCGCCGGGCGTGTCGAGGCTCAGTTTCGCGTCCGACACCGAGAATTTCCTCAAGTGCACGGCCTGGGTCCAGCCGCCGTCCTCGCCGCCGGGCTGCAACCCCGCCGCCTTGAAGCCCTTCGACACGTAGTCGATGACCTTGGGCTCGGCGGCCGTGGCAATGCCGCGGCCTTCGTAATCGTCGCCCGAAATGACCTTCACGTCCTGGGAGATGCGCGCCGCGCTGATCAGCGGCGCAGGCCTGGCGGGCGCCTTCGCCCAAACGGGCGAAGCCGCCATCACGACGGCGGCGGAAGCAATAAGGGCGCGTTTCAGCATGGCGGTCTCCGGATGTTTCCAGCGAGACTAGAACCCGTGACCCGCGTGTCAAGCGCGAAGCGCATCTTGAATAATCCATACAAATCACCAAGTTTTCACTGCCAAAACCATTTACCAAGACGAAATTTTATCATGTCAAAAACATGTCAGCATATGCGCGAAATCGCGGCCTAAACATGTTGAAACAAAGTCTATAAATTTTAGTTCTCAAAACCTTGATTGGTTAATTCTTGAACCTATATCATTGTTACAAGAGACATCCTGCCCTCTCATCCTTGATGTCTCTTGGCCTATGGCTCCTAGCTCATCGGTAACTTGACCCCGGCGTCTCCTAGCCCAGACGCCGGGGTCCTTTTTTATCCTGATGACATTCTGAGGTTTGCGCCCCCCTTTGCCTATTCCGCCGCTTGTCGCCGTTCGTTAGGCTGCCCGTGGCTGTTCGCGTACAGGAGATCGATCATGCAGACCCTGCTTCGCTTCGCTGTTCCCCTCGCCGCCCTTGCGGCCTTGTCGGCCTGCGCCTCGGGCGCGGCCCGGCCCCAGGCGTCGAACGTCACCACTTCGGTTCATTTCTGGCCACACCGCGCGCCCGTGGCGGCGACGCTGGCCGCCGACAAGTCGGTCAGCCGCTTTGCCGGCGTGGCCGAAGCCTCGGGCGCGACGCGCGCGCTCAACGGCGACGGCCCGGTCACGGTCTTCGCACCGACCAATGCGGCGCTCGACAAGCTGACCGCCAAGAGCGACGTCATGGCCGACCGGGATCGTTTGGCCCAGGTCGTCAATTGCCACGTCCTGCCGGCGGACCTGTCGCCCGCGACCCTGTCGGGCGTCATCAAGCAGAACGGGGGCTCCCTGCCGATCGTAACGCCGGGCGGTTGCGTGCTGACGGCGACGCAGGTGCGGAACGTGGTGACGCTGACCGACCAGAACGGCGTGTCCTCGACCTTGACTCACGGCCGCATTCACCGCGGCAACGCCATGATCTACAAGGTCGATACGGTGTTCATGCCGAAAGGCCAGCAGACCGCCATGAACTGACGGTCAGCGCCGGCCGCCATAGGGGTCGATGACCCTGGCTCCGCTCGCACCGCGCATGGCGTTGGGATCGGGATTGACGACCAGGCTGCCCGGATTGATCTGCACACGCGGGCCGTTGCCCTGGCGGGTATTGTTCTGCGAGAACGGCCGCCCGCCGGGACCGAAGCTGCCGGCGATCTGTTTCGGCGGAGACGTCGGCTGACTGCCGCCCCTCGTCGGACTGTCGTCCAGCCCGCCGGGCTTGCCGCCAAAACGCGCCCAGGGATTGGAGATGCCGGCGGACGAGCCGTTGGTGCCATTGCCGCCGGGGCCGTCGCCATTGATGATCCTGCCCTTGCCGCCGCCCTTCTCCGGCTTTTCCCCCTTTTCGGGCTTTTCCGTCTTGTCGGGCTTGTCGGTATTCGAAGCCGGCTTGTCCTTGGTCTTGTCGGTATTGGCGCTGTTATTGCTGTTGTTGGTATTGTTGGCTGGCGTGCCGTTGCCGTTCTGGTGGCTGGCGCTCGTTTCCGAATGCTCGCCGGTGCGCGCATTGTTGAAGGTGACGCTGCCGTCGGGGTGGACGAACTTGGTGTCGCCGCTATTCGTGTCGTGGCTGACCATGGTGCCGTCGGAATAGCCGATCCAGCCATTGCCGATTTCGTGGCCGGCGCCGCCGTTGGGATCGTGCGCAGGCACGCCGAAGCCGTCGCTCCACATCAGGTTGCCGTCGCTATCGACACCGGTGGCGCCGCTGGTGTGTCCGCCGCCCGTCCCGCCCGGCAACAGGGTCACCGTGCCGTCGGGATGGAAGATCTTGGTGTCGGTCGATACGGGGTCGTGGCTGACGCGGGTGCCGTCGGCGTAGGAGATCGAGTTGTCGCGATTGAGGTGACCGGCCTCGCCGTTCGGGTCGCTGCTCGGCACGCGATAGCCGTCGCTGTAGGTATAGGCGCCGCCGCCGAGCGCCGGCGAATCCTTGGTGGTGACGGTGACCTGTCCGTCGGCGCCGACGATCTTGGTCTCGCCGGAATTGACGTCGTGGCTGACGCGCGTGCCGTCGCCATAGGTGACCGAGCCGTCGCCATTGACATGCCCGGCATTGCCGCTGGGATCGCTGCCGCGCACGCGGTAGCCGTCCGACCAGGTGATGTTGCCGTCCCCTGTCGCCTTGGGCGTATTGGGATCGGTGACGGTGCGGGTGCCGTCCGGGTGATCGACGATGGTGACGCCGGTCTTGGTGTCGTGACTGACGTGCGTGCCGTCGCTGAACGACACCGAATGATCGGGATTGACCTTGCCGTCATGCCCCGACGGATCGGTTGCGCGCACCTGCGTGCCGTCGCTGTAAACGAAAAAGCCGCCCTGGCGCTGAGGCCCGGCGGCGTTGGTGTTCATACGGATGACATTGCCGGCCTGGGGCGAAATATGGACTTGGGCCATTGAAACGCCGGGCGTGAAACACACCGCCGAAAACGCAACAGAAAGCAACAGCTTAGCCTTGTTGGAATACATGGTCGGCCTCCCGTCATGCAGGTGGATTCATGCCACCCGATAACGGGGTTATTACACAATTTGGCGCGTATGCATATGCGACCGCGGACGGCACCGGCGTGCGGCGCGCCATATATTAAATTTTCTCCATCTCGCATCCGATGTTAGCGCTACCGGCCTCTTGCCAGATAACAGGCCGGTTTTCGGTCCGTCGATACAGGAAATGCGATATGTCAAAAGCCGGAACGACCCTCGCTGCGGTGGCCGCAACGCTTCTGTTGAGCCTCGCGGCCTCTGGTCACGCGGAAACCAATCCCCGTGACCTGTTCCGTTCCGTGGACCATATACCAACCGTAGATGCCATCCAGAGCGACGGCTTCGTCGAGATCGGTGGCATAAGGCAGTGGGTGTCTATCCGCGGTCGTCATGCCGGCGCCCCGATCCTGTTGTTTATTCATGGCGGTCCGGGCTTCACCAGCCTGCCGTCCAGTTACTATTACATGCGGGACTGGCAGGAGTATTTTACGGTTGTGCAATGGGATCAGCGTGGCGCCGGCAAAACCTATGCCGCCAACGATCCTGAAAAAGTCCGGCCAACCATGACGATCGATCGCATGGTGGCCGATGCGGGGGAGTTGGCGGCCTATCTGCGCAAGACCTATGGCCGCCGCAAGATCGTTCTTGTCGGCCATTCCTGGGGCTCGATCGTCGGGGTAAAACTGGCGCAACAGCACCCGGACTGGTTCTACGCCTATGTCGGCACGGGCCAGTTCGTGGCTTTTCAGCCGAACGAAGCCATGGGATACGACGCGACCCTGGCTGCGGCGCGCAAGGACAGCAATGCTGAGGCCGTCAAGGACCTTGAGCGCATCGCCCCCTTCCCCGACACCGCCCATCCCGAGCGCAACATAGCCAATCTCGGCACCGAGCGCCGCTGGCTGGCCTATTACGGCGGCTACTACTGGCGCAACAATGTCGGCCACGAAGGCGAGCTCAATCCCTTGAGCCCAGACTACAGCGACGAAGAATTGAAAGTCCGCGACCAGGCCCAAGGGTTCAGCATCCAGGCGTTGTGGACCGAACTGGGCAAGGTCGACCTGCGCGACGACACGACGTTCAGGGAACCCGTCTTCTTTATCCAGGGCCGCCACGATACAGGCACCAACGCCACCCTGCTCGGTCAGTGGTATGCCACCGTTCGCGCTCCCCGGAAAAAGCTGATCTGGTTCGAAGACTCGGCGCACATGACATTCCAGGAAGAACCCGGGCGATTCCTGGTCACGCTGGTCAACGACGTGCTTCCTCTGACCAGGGCCGGGACGCGATAGCCGCCTTATCGCAGCCCTTTGCTTATTACGGCGCATCATGCTATCGCCCGGCGCATGAGCACCGATTTGTCCCTGATCCGCAACTTCTCCATCGTCGCCCACATCGACCACGGCAAGAGCACCCTGTCCGACCGCCTTATCCAGTTCACCGGCGGGCTGACCGCGCGCGAGATGAAGGAACAGGTGCTCGACAATATGGACATCGAGCGCGAACGCGGCATCACCATCAAGGCCCAGACCGTCCGCCTCAACTACAAGGCCCACGACGGCAAGACCTACGTCCTGAACCTGATGGACACGCCGGGCCACGTCGACTTTGCCTACGAAGTGTCGCGCTCGCTGGCCGCCTGCGAAGGCTCGATCCTGGTCGTCGATGCGTCGCAGGGCGTCGAAGCGCAGACGCTGGCCAATGTCTACCAGGCTATCGACAACAACCACGAGATCGTCCCCGTCCTCAACAAGATCGACCTGCCGGCGGCCGAGCCCGAGCGCGTGCGCGCCCAGATCGAGGACGTCATCGGCATCGACGCCTCCGAAGCCGTACTGGCCTCGGCGAAGTCCGGCCTCGGCATCGAGGACGTGCTGGAAGCCATCGTCACCCGCCTGCCCGCGCCCAAGGGCGACCGCACCGCGCCCCTGAAGGCGCTGCTGGTCGACGCGTGGTACGACCCCTATCTCGGCGTCGTCGTCCTGGTGCGCATCTTCGAAGGCGTGCTCAAGGCCGGCCAGCAGGTCAAGCTGATGAACGCCGGCGCGACCTACAAGGTCGACAAGCTGGGCGTCTTCATGCCCAAGGCGACCGACGTCGACGAACTGGGGCCGGGTGAAATCGGCTTCCTGACCGCCCAGATCAAGGAAGTGTCCGACGCCGCCGTCGGCGACACCATCACCGACGAACGCAAGCCGACGGCCGCCGCGCTGACGGGCTTCAAGGAGGTCCAGCCGGTCGTGTTCTGCGGCATCTTCCCCGTCGACGCCGCCGATTTCGAAGACCTGCGCGCCGCCATGGGCCGGCTGCGCCTCAACGACGCCAGCTTCTCGTTCGAAATGGAAACCTCGGCGGCGCTCGGCTTCGGCTTCCGCTGCGGCTTCCTGGGCTTGCTGCACCTGGAAATCATCCAGGAGCGGCTGACGCGCGAGTTCAACCTCGATCTCATCGCGACGGCGCCGTCGGTCGTCTACAAGATCTACATGAACAACGGCGACGTCATCGACCTGCACAATCCGGCCGACATGCCGGATCCCGTCAAGATCGACCATATCGAAGAGCCGTGGATCAAGGCGACGATCTTCTGCCCAGACGATTACCTGGGCGCCATCATCAAGCTGTGCCAGGACCGCCGCGGCGAACAGGTCGATCTCTCTTACGTCGGCAACCGCGCCATGGTCGTCTACCACCTGCCGCTCAACGAAGTCGTCTTCGACTTCTACGACCGCCTGAAGTCGGTGTCGAAGGGCTATGCCAGCTTCGACTACACGATAGAAGGCTACCGCGAAGGCGACCTGGTCAAGATGTCGATCCTGGTCAATGCCGAGCCGGTCGACGCCCTGTCGATGCTGGTCCACCGCGACCGGGCCGAGATGCGCGGCCGCGGCATGTGCGAAAAGATGAAGGACCTGATCCCGCAGCATCTGTTCGTCATCCCGATCCAGGCAGCCATCGGCGGCCGCATCATCGCCCGCGAAACGGTTCGCGCCCTGCGCAAGGACGTCACGGCCAAGTGCTACGGCGGCGACGCCACGCGGAAGAAGAAACTTCTGGAAAAGCAGAAGGAAGGCAAGAAGAAGATGCGGCAGTTCGGCAAGGTCGAAATCCCGCAGGAAGCCTTCATCGCCGCGCTCAAGATGGATAACGATTGACAGAAAGCCGCTTCCGACGAGGCGGCTTCTCTTTTAGGCGACGTTCGAGATGGAACCGAAATACGCCCTCGCCCGGAAAATAAGACGGCAGCTTACGGCGCCGGAATACATTCTGTGGGACCGGCTTAAGGTTCGCGACAAAGATAATCCGATCTTCCGCCGCCAATATGCGCTTGGGCAGTATATTCTCGACTTCTATTGCGTCCGCGCGAAGCTGGCCGTCGAAGTTGACGGTTCGCATCACTACGAGGACGACCGGATTCAATCCGACAACCGCCGAGATGCATGGCTGGGAGAGCGCGGAATAGAGTTTATCGCATTCCGGCTGGAGAGGTATTCGCCGATGCCGATAGCGCCGCGGACGGAGTGATACGCGTCGCGCTCGAGCGGTTGGGACGCAAGTAAATTTCCATAATCGCCACTGCAGGTGGGCGATAAGATATTGAACTTACTATACTCCCCCGCTCGGCGGGGGAGGTGGCAGCGTCCGAGCGTATGCGAGGGCGATGACGGTGGGGGGCGGAGAAGACCCGCACTCCGAAGTTTGTGTCTTCTCCGCCCCCACCACCACATCTCACTCGCTGCGCTCATTCGTGCGGTCCCCCTCCCCGCCAAGCGGGGAGGTATAAGAGACGCATTGAATTTCCTATACTCCCCCGCTTGGCGGGGGAGGTGGCGCCATTGGAGCGAAGCGGAAGTGGTGACGGTGGGGGGCGTAGACGTAACGAGGCCGGCTCGCGCGTCTTCTCCGCCCCCACCACCACATCTCACTCGCTGCGCTCGTTCGTGCGGTCCCCCTCCCCACCAAGCGGGGAGGTATAAAAGAGGCTTAGACCTCGCCGACTTCTTTTACCTGTACTTCGCGACCTCTTCCTTGCTCAGCCACTGGATATTATCGACAAAGCATGGCGTCGGGATATGGCCCTGCAGCCCCGAAATGTCGGCGTCGTTCTTGCCGCAGATGTCGTTCGTGCCGCGGAAGCGGAACATGGTCGGATCAAAGTTCGACAGGCACTGGCTCGACATATGCAAGATCGCCGCGGTCCCCATGCGGTCCTGGACGTACAGCGTCTTTTCGTCGATCACCCGCGTCGTATCGAGCGGCCCCGACAGGCAGCGGCGTGGCGAGGCGCCGTCCGCCATAGGCCCCATAGCCGTACAGGCGGTGACGGCGATCCCAGCGCCGGCGACGATCGTCACGGCCGCCAGGGTTTTCCAAAGTGCGCGCATGCTTCGCTCCTACTCGTCCAGCTTGGCCGCTTCGGCACGGCTGATGACCTTGACGCCATTGATGAGGCAGCGCGCCATGTGGTGGTCGGCGCCGTTCGAATACAGCAGGAAGGCGTCGTGGGCGCGGCAGACCTGCGTCGTGCCGTTGACCTCGAAGCCGAAGCGCGAAAAATCGTCCATGCTGCGGCACGGGCCGCCGACGTCGAGCAGGTACGGATTTTCCCAGCGATCGTAGACCAGCAGCGTATGGTCGTTGACGACGTGGAAGCGGCCGGTTTCGCGAATATCGAGGCATTTCGGCGCCTTGGCGTCGCGTTCCGCGTCCTTGGCGGGGTCTGTCTGCGCCGTCGGCTTGGCGCCCCAGTCGTTACCCTTGTCCTCGGCGGCACGGGCCTGGGCCGACGTCAGCGACGACGCGCCGGCGATCATCAAACCACCCAGAACGGCCGTTGCGGCCACGGCGCCGATTTTTTTCATCAGGCTTTGCATTGAAACCTCCCTTACCACTTTGAACCGGAAGACGACGCCGAAGCTCCGGCTGCGGCAGCCGGCTTGCGGCCGGTGAATTCAGCCGCCTCTTCGGGCGACAGGTGCTTGACGGCGGTGATCTGGCAGCTCTGGCGCCGGTCGCCGTCGCGATACAGGATTTCGGCGTCGAACGGGCCGCAGATATCGGCCATGGGATAACGCGACTTGATACCGACGACGAAGCTGGTGTCCAGCCCGATGCAGGCGCCGGTCAGAGACAGCTTGTAGGCTTCGCGCCCCGAGGTCACGATCATGGTGTGGTCGTCGGGGGTCTGGAAACCGTCGACGAAGCTCGGATCGAAGCAGGCGTGGGGATCGCGGCCCGGCTTGACGTCTGTGGACGGGCGGCCCGACATGGCCGACGCCACGGTCAGGCTTCCCAATCCAATGCCCGCAACAAGAAGCGTAACCAGAAGGACGTGCTTTTTCATGGGTCACCTCGGAGGATGATAAGGGCTACGCCGCCCGACATGAACGGCGAATGAATACCAACGCTCTCACTGCTCTGTTTATACGACTATCCGGGGCCCTGCGGTTGGTCGGGCGACAATATATTTTTTACCATGCGCGGCAACTGTGCCGGCAGCCCGGCGACCTCGGCCATGACGGCGCGGGCCATCAACGGCGCCAGGCACAGGCCGCGCCCGCCCAGTCCCGTCAAGATAAAGACGCCCGGCGCGATTTCGCCGACGCGCGGCAGGTGGTCGCGGCTGGCGACGCGGACGGCGGCGCGTGATCGCGACGACAGCCCCTCCGCCGCCCGGGCGCGGTCCGGCATGGCCTTGGCCAACAGCTCGAGATTGCGGATGCGATCGTGGTCGCGGACATCGGTTGCGGCGTCGTCGCGGTCGTGCGTGGCACCGAAGACGAATCCGTCCTCGACCGGCACGACATAGCCGCCCCAGCTGACCGGCGCGGGTGGCCGGTCTTCGGTCATGACCCGTTCGATCTGCCCGCGCACGGCCTGGAGTCCGGGCATGATCGTCAGGTCGAAGATCCCGGCGCCGCACGCCAGGACGACGGCATCGTATCCCCTCGCCTCGCCCGTATCGGTCGTCAGGGTAAGCGTGCCGTCGGGCTCACGCCGCCAGTCCGTGATGGATTGGCGATGCGCCGCCTGCCCGTCCAGCAGAGCGGTAACGATATCCGGTGGAGAGACGGCCAGCGCCGCCTGGAAATGCAGGCCTCCACGCGCCACGCCGGGGATTTCGGCGGCGCGCGCGACATCGCCGGCGGCGTGCTGCGGTACCTGCGTCAGCCGGTCGAAACGAACGGCGTCGCGCAGGCCTTCGCAAAGATACGTGCCTTCGTGCAGGATCGCGTCGGGCGCCGTGCGGCGATAAATCGCCCCGGCGTAATAGAGGGCGTCGGCGAACAGCGCCGTGACGTCGTCATGACCTGCGTCGAGGCGCGGCGTCACCAGCCCGGCCGCATTGCCCGAGGCCCCCGAGGCGGGGCCGTTGCGGTCGAACAGGACGGCATCGACGCCGAACAGGCGCGCGTGATGGACAAGCGCCGCGCCGGCGATCCCCGCGCCGATGACCGCCACCCGGCGCGTGGGCGGCGATGGTCTCCGCTCTCCGGGAAAGACCGCCTCCAGCCGCTCGCGCTTGCGGCCGTAGCCCGGACGCTTCTCGACGGCAAAGCCCGCCGCCTGGAGGCCCCGGCGCACAAATCCCGCCACGGTGAAGGTCGCCAGCCGCGCGCCGGGGGCGGCGTGTCCGGCCACGCGCGTCAGCACCGTTTCGCCCCACATGTCGGGATTGAGCGCCGGTGAAAAGCCGTCGAGGAGAATCGCGTCGGCCCGCCCCTCCCAGGCATCGAGCGCGTCGCATACCTCCATCAGCGCCAGGGTGACGGAAACACCCCAGTCCGGAAAGTCCATGTAGTGAAAGCCGCGCCGCGCCTGCGGCCATTGCGCCAGGAGCGCGTCGGTGTACACGGACAGCTCCGGCCAGGCCGACAGCGCCCGGCTGGCCGCTTCGCGCGTCATCAGGAAGCCTTCGATGGTGAAGACGTGCAGATGGCCGCCGACCGGGCGATTCGCCGCCCAGCGCTCGATCAACGCGACGATATTGAGGCCCGTGCCGAAGCCCAGTTCCAGGACCGAGAAAACACCACCCGCCCGCCACGCGTCCGGCAGGCCGCAGCCATCGAGGAAGACGGCGCGCGATTCCAGCAGCCCGTCCTGGAGCGAATAATAGATGTCGCCGAAACGCCCGGAACGCGGCGCGCCGTCTTCGGCGAAATAGAGCTCGGGATCGCCGGGCATGTCTCCGGCTAGTGGGATGTCGGCTGCGTCGCCGGCATCGTGGAGGCGGAGGCGGACGAAGGCGCGGACGGCGCCGCCGAAGGCATGTCGGTGGCGGTCGGCGACGCGGCCATGGCGGCGGCCATCGCGGCGGCGGCATCTGCACTGGCGGTCGAATCGCCGTCCGGAATATCCCCCGGGGCGGCGGCCTCCTCGGAACTGGCGCCATCGCCGTCTTCGGCCTTGGGCGAACAGGCGGCCAGGCCAAGTGTAGACAGGCCGAGAGCGGCGACCGCGGCGGTCAGGATGGCGATGCGTTTCACAGGCTTCATACTGCCTCCATAGCCGATTCCGGCGCATGCAAAAAGGGCTGCGCGTTTCCGCGCAGCCCTTCGATATCACCCGTAAGGGTGAATGGCTTAGCCGATCGAGGCGGCCGAGGCCGAAGCCGACTCAGCCGGAGCCATCGCCGAAGCGTCGGCCGAGGTGTCGGCCGGAGCGGCTTCCGACGAAGCAGCGGCGTCGGTGGCGGCGGGCTTTTGGCAAGCGGCAACCGACAGGGCGGCGGCGGCGGCGGCAACGATGAGGGCCGAACGAACGATCTTGGAGGTCATGATCAAGTCCTTTTATATATGTGTGGGTTGAAGGGTTGAGAAGCGTGGCCGATCCGGACGAAGCCCGTACCGGCCGGATGAGCCTTAGCCAGCCGAAGCAGCGGTGGCGGCAGCCGGCGAAGCCGAGGTTTCAGCGGCCGGAGCCATGGCCGAGCCCGAAGCGTCAGCCGGGGCCATTTCGGCCGGAGCGGCTTCCGAAGCGGCGGTTTCTTCCGTCGCAGCGGGCTTGTTGCAAGCGGCGACCGACAAAGCAGCAACCGCAACGGCGGCGACGAGAGCCGAACGAACGATTTTGGAGGTCATTGGATCCAGATCCTTGTTTCTCAGTGTTAGAGGGCAAGGAGCTGTAAACCTTGACCCACGTGAGACTCATACCGGTTTCGGGCGAGTCTCGCAAGGGGATATTTCACAAAACTGTGATCGCGTGTGCACTGCACACAGCTCTTTTTCATACTGATTGGGGAATTCAGGCGGCACAAGGGCCAGCAACACCACCGCAACCGCGAAATCTTACGCCTGGCAGGCGAGTCGGTTCACGATTTACGCCGCTATGTAACACCGATTGCGCGCATCGGGTAGCAAAAAGCAACCCGATTCGTTTGCGGGAACGCGGGCTTTACGCCGCCTCGGGAATATTGTTCAGCGCCTCTTCCATTTGCAGGAAGCTGGGCTGCGATTCGGACGGAATATTGCCGCGGCCGATTTCGACGGAGATCTGGGCGGCGTTGCCGTGCAGGTGCGCGACCAGGACCGCCTGGATGATCTTGTAGAAGGTGCCCTCTTCGTCGACGATCCCGCCCAGGCGCGACGCGAACGGCCCGACCATGCCGTAGGCCAGGAACACGCCAAGGAAGGTGCCGACCAGCGCGCCGCCGATCATGGCGCCCAGGATTTCCGGCGGCTCGGTGATCGAACCCATGGTCTTGATAACGCCCAGAACGGCGGCGACGATGCCCAGGGCCGGCAGGGCGTCGGCCATGTTCTGCAAGGCGTGCGCCGGAGCGTGGGCCTCGTGGTGGTGCTTTTCCAGCTGCTTTTCCATCGCGTCCTCGACCTGGTGCGGATCTTCCAGGTTCATGGTCATCATGCGCAGCGTGTCGCAGATGAAGTCGATGGCGAAGTGGTCCTTCATGATCTTCGGGAAGCGGTTGAAGATCGTCGAATCGTGCGGCTTTTCGATGTGGCTTTCCAGCGCGATGACGCCCTTGGACTTCATCGTCTTGGTCAGGAGGAACAGCAGCGCCAGCAGGTCCTTGTAGTCGCTGGCCTTCCACTTGGGGCCGGAAAAGACCTTGCCCATGCCTCCGCCCATGCCCTTGAGCGTCGTCAGGCTGTTGCCGATCAGGGTCTGGGCGACGGCCGCGCCGCCGATACACATCAGTTCGTGCGGGGCCGCCTCGATGATCGGCGCCATGTTGCCGCCCGACATGAGGTAGCTGCCGAAGACGAGGCCGAACAGCAGGACGATACCGATGATTTGAAACATGGAGGACGGGCACCCAGGGAAAACGTGGGTGCACTATCGCCGTTAATCATTAAGAGGCGGTTTCCGCCGAGGCGGTGTCGCCGCCGAAATCAGCCCTGGGGCGTCGCCGGAAGCGTATCGGGCGTGGCCGGGGCGGACGACGGAGTGCCTTGCGGCGTAAGCGGTGTACCGCTCACCATGGCCACGAACCGGTTGGCCAGGTCGAAGCTTAAATAGCCGTCCGCCGGCAGGGCGTTGGCGCGCTGCCAGTTGCGAATCGCCATGCGCGTCGCCGGTCCGATGACGCCGTCGTTGGCGCCGGGGTCGAAACCCGCGGCCTTCAGCGCCTGCTGCGTCTTGATTCGCTGGTCGAGGCTGAGCGGCGGCTCGACCGGCCAGGCCGTCACCAGCGGCGCCTTGCCGCAGATGCCGTCGGCCAGAAGCCCGACGCCCAGGGCATACGAGGTCGAATTGTTGTATTTGCGGATGACGTAGTGGTTCGGCAGGAACAGGAAGGCCGGTCCCTTCGCGCCCGACGGCAGGAAGAGCGTCGCGTCCTCACCGGTCTCGGCCGGGGTGAAATAGCCGCCGTCGGCGCGTTTGACGCCCAGGGCCTGCCATTCGGCCGGCGTCTTTTTCGCCGTCTCGGCCAGATAATAGTCGAAGCCGGCGGGCAGGATGACCTCGACCGCCCATTCCTCGTCGGCCTTCCAGCCGGCTTTCGCCAAAAGATTCGCCGTCGAGGCCAGGGCATCCGAATCGGAATTCCAGATGTCGACGCGGCCGTCGTGATCGCCGTCGGCGCCCAGCGACAGATAGCTGGACGGGATGAACTGGGTCTGGCCCATGGCGCCGGCCCACGAGCCCTTGAGCGTCGTGCGGGCGATGCCGTGGTCGCGCAGAATGGTCATGGCGGCGATCAGCTCGTCTTCCGCCCAGGCGCGGCGGCGGCCGTTGTAAGCCAGGGTCGACAGCGCCGCGATGACGTCGATATTGCCCTGGACGCGACCGAGATCGCTTTCCATGGTCCAGATACCGCCCATGATGCACTTGGGCACATGATAGGTCTGCTCGATCTCGGATACGTTGGCGTTGGCGCCAAGCCTTGTGGCCGCGGCGGAGAAGCGCGCCGTCGTCACCGCCTGGCGCATATAGGAGCTGGCGGGCTTGGAGAATTCGGGCTGCTGCGAATCGGACGCGGTCACGCCGGGCAGCGGCTCTACGCCGTCGAACACCTGGGCGCTGAAGCCCGGGTCGAAACCGCGCATGACGGCCTTCTGGATGAAGGCCTGCTTCCAGTCGTCGAACGTGGCATAGGCGGTGATGGGGACCGAATTTGCCGCCTGGGGCGCCGGCGTGGCCGCCGGAGCCGAGGGAGGCGTTTCCGGCTGTTGGGGGACCGGCATGCTGGCCTTGGGCGCCGTCGAGCCGACCTCGGGCGCGTGCGGCGCGGTGCTGGCGCAGGCGCTCAAGACGACGAACAGGCTCAGATAGCGAAAGCGCATGACGGGGGTCCCTCCGGCCTTGAGTCTTAAGCCGTTTTCAGTCCTATTCCAACTCTTTAGAGCGGAATTGCGACCGTCATGCCGCGTATGAAGGGAAAAACGCGCCCGCCCCTGTCGAAACGCGTTGACAAATCGGGACTCACGCCATAGAAACCGCGGCTCCATCGAGGGGCAGCGCGGCCGGACGGCTGGCGATGCACCCCGGTTTCGTCATCAACGCCCTCCGGGCCTTACTTCAAAGACCAGGTGAAAACCAATGAAAGTCCGTAGCTCGCTCAAGTCGCTCAAGGGCCGTCACCGCGATTGCAAGATCGTGCGCCGCAAGGGCATCGTCTACGTCATCAACAAGACCGACCCGCGCTTCAAGGCGAAGCAAGGCTAAAAAAGGTCGCGGCCGGCGCAGATCGTTTTTATCGGCCCGGTCTTGATACTGACACATGAAAACGCTTAAAGCGCAGCCGCTTTAAGCGTTTTTTCGTGCGCGGAGAATTGGAGAAGATCATGACCATAAAAGCCGTCCTGTTCGATATCGGCAACGTCATGATCGCCTGGCATCCGGAGAATCTGTTTCGCAAGGTGATCGCCGATCCCGGCAGGCGCGCCTTCTTCCTTGAGACCGTGGTGCCGATGGACTGGCACATTCACCACGATGCCGGCGTCACCTTTGCCGACAACCGCACCGGCGTCATGGCGCGTTTCCCGGAATTCAGCGAAGAGATCCTGGCCTTCGACCGGCGCTACGACGAAATGCTGGGCCAGCCCATCCCCGAAACCATGGCGGTCATCGAGGAACTCGAGGCGAACGGCGTCCCCCAATACGCCCTGACCAACATGCCGGCCGAAAAGGCGCAGATGGTCTTCGACCATATCCCCGCCTTCCATATGAAGGACGTCGTCATCTCGGGCGTCGAAAAGATGGTGAAACCCGATCCCGCCATCTATCGCGTGGCGCTTCAGCGCATGAACCTGACGGCGCCCGAAGTCTTTTTCGTCGACGACAATGCACACAATATCGAGGCCGCCGACAGGCTGGGCTTCGCAACACATCTTTTCGACCGGCCGGAAACCTTGCGCCCCGCCCTCGTAGCGGCTGGCGTGTTGAAATAATCCACAGGCAATCGCGTGCCCTGAGTTGAGACAGGCGAATCACTTGTCTATTGTGTCCGTCAAACGGTTTTTCAGCTTTCAGGATACATTCGCAAATGGCCGACGACGCCCCGTCCTTTTCCTCCGATGACGTGATCACCGGCGCCGCCCAGGGCCGCCTTAAGTCCTTCATCGAACGTATTGAAAGACTTGAAGAAGATAAGGCCGTGGTCAGCAACGACCTCAAGGAGGTCTATGCCGAGGCCAAGGGTGAAGGCTTCGACGTCAAGATCCTGCGCAAGGTCGTCCGCATCCGCAAGCAGGACAAGGCCAAGATGTCGGAAGAAGAGGCGCTGATCGACCTCTACATGTCGGCGCTCGAAGGCTGAGCCGCCCCGCACCCGTGATCCTTTTGGGCCTGCTTCGGCGCGGTTCCTTTCATGGAGCCGACACGCCGAAGCAGGTCTTTTCATATCCGGGACGCCGCCATGGCGTTTAAGTCAAAAACTCCGGCGAAGGGCCTGACGCGGAAGACGGGATTGCAGACGCGCACGCCCATGAAGGCGGCCAAGCCGGCCCCTGCCCCGCCGACGCCCGCCGAACAGCGCGCGGCACAGAAGAAGGCGCTACAGAAGGCGACGCTGCGTCTGCTTGAAAAAGCACGGCGCGAAGCGGCGGAAGGCGGCATCGATCTGTCCGAATGGGAAAGCGAATTCCTCGACAGCGTGTCGGACCGCGTGAAGACCTACGGGCGTGCCTTCGCCGATCCCGACAAGGGCGCCTCCGGCGGCACGCTCAGCGTCCGCCAGGGGGTGAAGCTGAAGGAAATCCGCAAGAAGGCCAGAAGCGCTAAGCCCGCGACCGACGACGATGGGCAGGCGTAACCGCGTCTCGTTAATCAATAATTGATTTGGTTAATTCCGGGACCTAAGCCTCCTCCCCGCCTCCTCCCGGCTTCAATACCCCACCCAAATACAACACCTTGTATTCCATGGATAAAGCCAATTGCTGAATTTGGCAGACGCTTGAATCAATTATTGATTTAGATGCAAGGCGTTTGCCCTGTATGGGGCTTCGCGCCCGGCACGGACAAAGCCGTGCGAAACGCAGTTAGCGTCTTTCGTGCCTCCGTCTGCGCCCGCCGCAACGGCTATCCGCCGGTCGACCGGACCGGTTTTACGACATAAGAAAAGCCCCGGAGCTTTCGCCCCGGGGCTGGTCACAAAGGTCGCAACATGTCTTACGCGGTGGTACCGACGAAGACCGGCGCGGGCACCTGGAGCTTGAGGACGCTGTCGCCCAGCGTGCCGTCCGAGTGCAGGCGCACGATATTCAGGTCGCCGCTCTTCTGGTTGGCGATGACCATGCGGTCGAGACCCGGCACCATGGTGAAGAAGCGCGGCCAGTCGCCGCCGCACGGCGTGAAGGCCGAGGCGCCGAGACGGCCAGTGCCGTCGAGATACCAGGTGACGATGCTGTTGTGGCCGCGGTTCGACACGTACAGCAGGTTGCCTTCCCGGTTGATCGCGATATGGGCGGCCTGGCTGTGGTCGGTGAAGCCTTCCGGCAGGGTCGAGGTCCACTGCGTGCCGATAAAGGTGCCGTCGGCATTCGGACGCAGGGTGACGACGGCATTGGCCAGTTCGCCGACCAGGTAGGCGACCTGACCCGACGGGTGGATCAGCAGGTGGCGCGGCCCGAAGCCGGCTTCGCACTTGAAGGCGACGATCTTGTCGCCGACGGCGCCCGTGGCGGCGTCGAACGGCCAGGCGATCACCTCATCGGTGCCGAGGTCGACGCTGTAGATGAACTTGCTGTCCGGCGACCACTTGACCCAGTGGGCGTGCGGGCCCTCCTGGCGTTCCGGATCCTTGCCGGTGCCGGCATTCTGCTTCACGACCGCCGTGCCGGGCATGCCCGACTTGTCGAGCGGGTAGACGGCGATGTTGCCCGAACCGTAATTGGCCACCGCCAGGTACGATTCCGTCGCGTCGAGCGAGGCGTAGCAGGGGTTCTTGCCCTGGCTGGACACTTCGCCCTTCTTTGAGAACTTGCCGCTGGAATTCGACTGATAGACGCCGACCGTGCCGGCATCCTGCTCATTGAGAATGTAGTGACGCTTCAGTTTCGGGCTGTAGACGCCGAAAGAAGCATTCGGGACCGACGGATCGGCCTTGCCCAGCGTCCATTTGTCGTAGGCCGGCGAATAGCTGAGCGTCGTCGTGCCGGCGCTCATCGAGCCGACATAGTAGACCAGATCCCCCAGCGCGGCGCGGGCAGCCATCGGCATGGCCATGGCGGCAGCTCCTGCGGCGAGGAAGAGACGGCGATCGACGCCCTTTGACGAAGTCCCTGACATGGAGATATCCCCTCTTATGCGTAATTGCGTGTCGAAGTGGGCCGCAGCCTACAAAATCAGGCGCGCCCTGCCTAGAGGCTTATTGCGAATATGAAAACGGATACATATGCTTTTTCGAAATGCGCGTTCTACATCCGTTTTAACGAAATAAGATATTGATTATAAATGGCATATTTTTGTTATAACGGCGGCATTTTAACATAGTTTCCGACTTTACCGTTTCATAACCTCCTGCCGTCAAGATTCCCGCTGAGAGCGAACCGTACATAACGGCGCAGGAGGGCGTGTGGAACAGGCACCGGACAGGACCAAGGCCCTGCAGGCATACGAGCCTTTGCGCCTGCGCGAAGTCATCAGCTACAGCCTCGGCGACGTCGGCGTGAACCTCTACTGGGCGCCGCTGGCCGTCTTCCTGATGAGCTACCTGACCGACGTCGTGGGGCTTTCGGTCGTCGAAGCGGGTACACTGCTGGCCGTCATGCGCACGGTCAGCGCGTTTGCAGAGCCCCTCTTCGCGGCCCTGGCCGACCGCACGCGCACCGAATACGGCCGCTACCGCGCGTGGTTCCTGTGGCTGGCCATTCCGCTGGCGGCCTCGGGGCTGCTGCTGTTTTCGACCGCCAACGCCCCGCACGACGTCCATCTGATCGCGGCCTATGTCGGCCTGATCGTGATGAACCTGGTCTATACCGCGATCAACGTGCCCTATAACGCACTGTCGGGCGTCATCACCTTCGACTCGCGCCAACGCGAGGTGCTGCTGAGCGCGCGCTACGGTATCGCCTTCCTGTCGGCCGTCCTGATCATCTGGCTGACGCCCAAGCTGGTCGCCTTTACCGGGCCGAAGGACGTGGCGCTGGGCTGGCAGTTCGCCATGACCGTCTTCGGCGTCGTCGCCATCGGCATCTTCATCAACCTGTTCCTCAATACACACGAACGCTTTTCCCTGTCGGCCGATCCGCGCAAGAACCCGCTGCGCGACATCTGCGACCTCTTCGACTGCCAGCCCTGGGTCGTCCTGTTCGCATTGGGTTTCGTGGTGATGACGGCCTTCTCGCTGCACACCTCGTCCATTCCCTTCTTCGCGCGCTATGTGCTGGGCCGCCCCGACCTCAGCATGATGTTCTCCATGGTCTTCATCCTGGGCCTGGCGGCGGGATCGGCATGCACATCAACATTGACGCGGCGCGTCGAACGCCGGCTGCTCATCTCCGTCATGCTGGGCGTCTTCGCCGTCGCCAGCCTCGGTTTCTACGCGTTGTCCGGCGGCGACCAGTTGCCCCTCGCCTATATGCTCCAGGCGGCGACCGGCGTAAGCCTGGGCGTGGTCTCGACCATCACCTTCGCCATGACGGCGGATACGGCCGATCACAATGCCTGGCGCACGGGCCACCGCGCCACGGCCATGACCTATTCGATGATCATCTTCGGCAAGAAGATCGCCATGGCGCTGGTGGCGCTGGTCGTCGCCTGGGCTTTTTCCACGCAGGGTCCGGCCACAACCGAGGCCTCGCCGCAGCTTTTGGGCAATATCCGCCTGGTGCTGGGCCTGGCGCCGGCCGTGCTGGCGATCGCCGGCGCCCTGATCGCGCAGTTCTACGGCCTCAACGCCGAAACCCTGGCCCGCGAACAGGTGGGGTCGCTATAGGCTGTGCCCTGGGGCCTCTAGTTTTAAGCGGTCCACAGATTTCACAGATTATTCCGAGTGTCAGATCACCCTCGGTGCCCGCCTTCAATGGGAGAAAGCGCTTTGCGCGAAGCGCCTTCGACCTTGAGTCATGCTGCGCATCTAGAGCGGTATGACATTTAGTGGAAACGCATGTGCCTTCGTCAAGCTGGGTTTTCCCCCTTCCGTCTGGTCCGGCTTGCGCCGGCCCAGCCCCTCTCTCGCGGAAGCTATACTTCCGCTTCGCTCGATCCGCCGTAAACG
>FTCT01000697.1_pt1 | contig 23312 bp, 21 predicted proteins | sample 1658881 | NCBI WGS metagenome assembly FTCT01 (sample SAMEA3914864, study PRJEB12502) | metagenome | biome: forest; material: soil | place: USA | collected 2012-03-12 | depth 0.3 m | reverse complement strand
GCCGGCGAACAGCGGCACGGCCCCGAAGGCGCCCGCCGAGGCGACCTGGTCGGCGCGCATGGCGATCTGCGGGCTCCACTCGGTCCCGAACAGGAACGACAGCGGATTGACACTCTGGAAGAAGCGCCAGCTTTCCCAGACCAGCGACAGCACGATGCCCAGGGTGGTCAGGATGGCGGCGACCGAGCAGCCGATCAGCAGGACGCCGATCCAGCCTTCCACGCGGTTGCGGGCGCGGAATTCGGCGGTGATGCGCGGGAAGGCGGCCAGGAAGCCGGCCAGGGCCAGCACCATGGCGGCGGCGATCAGGCCGATGTTCAGGAACAGTTCGAACTGCTTGGCCTGGGCGACCTTGGCGTCCAGCGCGGTCTTCAGCGCACCTTCGTAGGTGACTTCCGACGGCGACTGCTTGGCGGCGAGGGCGTGGGCGTCGCTATAGAAGACGGCCTGGCGGTCCGGCTCCAGGGCGGCGACGGCGGCCGGGCGCTCGGCCTGCAGCACTATCGCCTCGATACGGTCGCCGAAAGCGGCGCCCACCAGCAGCAGCAGGGCCGCCGGCACGCCGGCCCACAGGGCCGCATACGTTCCGTAGTAGTCCGGCAGGGAATGAAGGACGCGGGCGCGGCCTCCGGCGGTGGCCACGGCGCGGCGACGGCCAGCCATGAAGGCCAGGCCGGAAAACAGCGCCAGGACAAGGAGCGAAAGCCAGGTCAGCATGCGTTCGGCAAGTTTCCGAAGGCCGCGACGATCGCGCGCCTTTCCCCGGACAGATCAGTGACAGCCCGGCGCTGTGCTTATGCGACGGTTTCATGACGGTTTGACGACAGCGATCCAGCCCAGGGTTGATATCGATTGCAAGACGCGCAGAAGCGGCGTCGCCGGACGATCTGCCGCGGTGAAAAATGCCGTCCGTGGGCAGCAAAGCAATTGGCAAGCTTCGCCAATGTTTTCAACGCGAAGCGCTCTCGATAGCGCTATCAAAGGCACGATCTACCCATACTGAGGGGATAAAGCGGTTAAAATCCCCATTTCCTTCAGGAGTCGTTGACCAACTCGGTGGCCATTGTTCGCCCACCAGGGTCTCCCCCGCCCGACAAGCGACAACGCAACCATGTTCAAACGTTCGCACGCCCACGCGGCCGAGACGCTGAAGGCGCTCGACCTGTCCCTCGCGACGATCGAGTTCGACCCCAACGGTCACATCCTGTCGGCCAACGCCAACTTCTGCGCGGCCATGGGCTATCGGCTGGACGAGATCGTCGGCCGCCACCACAGCCTGTTCGTCGAGCCGACCTACGCCGCCAGCGACGACTACAAGGCGTTCTGGGCCAAGCTGGGCCGGGGCGAGTTCGACGCCAAGGAATATCTGCGCCTGGGCAAGGGCGGGACCGAGGTGTGGATCCAGGCCTCCTACAATCCGGTGCGCAATGCGCGCGGGACCGTGGTGCGCATCATCAAGATCGCCACGGTGATCACCGAGGAAAAGCGCCGCGCCGCCGAGGAGCACGGCAAGATGGAGGCCGTCAGCCGCGCCCAGGCCGTGATCGAGTTCACACCCGACGGCCAGATCCTGACCGCCAACCAGAACTTCCTGGACGCCGTCGGCTATGCGCTGACCGAGATCCAGGGCAAGCATCACCGGATGTTCGTCGAGCCGACCTATGCCGCCTCAGCCGACTATGCCGACTTCTGGCGGCGGCTGAACGGCGGCGAGTTCGTGGCCGCCGAATTCAAGCGGCTGGGCAAGGGCGGTCGCGAAGTCTGGATCCAGGCCTCGTACAATCCGATCTTCGACCACCAGCACCGCATCGCCAAGGTGGTCAAGTTCGCCACGGTGGTCACCGGCCGCGTCCACGCCGTCAACGCCATCGCGCGCGGCCTGGAGCGCCTGGCCAGCAACGACCTGACCTATCGCATCGATCAGCCGGTCGATCCGCAGTTCGACAAGGTGCGCAACGACTTCAACTCGGCCATCTCGTCGCTGGACGAGGCGATGGGCGTCGTGGCCCACGCCACCCAAGGGGTGGGCGCCGGGGCGCAGGAGATCTCGGTCGCGTCCGACGACCTCTCGCGCCGCACCGAGCAGCAGGCCGCCAGCCTGGAAGAGACCGCCGCGGCGCTGGACGAGATCACCGCCACCGTCGGCCGCAGCGCCGAGGGCGCGCGCCAGGCCTCGGCCGCCGCCTCGGGCGCCCGCGCCGACGCCGCCCGCTCGGGCGAGATCGTCAGCCATGCCGTGGCGGCCATGAGCGAGATCGAGGCCAGCTCGACCAAGATCACCAGCATCGTCAGCGTGATCGACGAGATCGCCTTCCAGACCAACCTGCTGGCGCTGAACGCTGGCGTCGAGGCGGCGCGGGCTGGCGAAGCCGGCCGCGGCTTCGCGGTCGTGGCCCAGGAAGTGCGGGCCCTGGCCCAGCGTTCGGCCGAGGCGGCCAAGGAAATCCGCGTTTTGATCGCCAGCAGCACGGCCCAGGTCGAGCGCGGCGTGCGCCTGGTGGGCGACACGGGCGAGGCCCTGTCGACGATCGTGGAGAAGGTCGGCCAGATCGACGGCCTGATCTCCGAGATCGCCGAGTCGTCACGCGAACAGGCCACGGGCCTGACCGAGGTCAATTCGGCCGTGAACCGCATGGACCAGGTCACCCAGCGGAACGCCGCCATGGTCGAGGAAGCCAACGCCGCGTCCGCCAGCCTGCAGGCCGAAGCCGCCGAACTGGCGCGTCTGGTCTCGCGATTCGCGACCAGCGCGGTCGACGAGCAGCCCGCCTGGGCGACGCTTCAGCGCCGGGCGGGCTAGAGCGGATCGACGTTCATCAGAAGCGCTCCAATCCACCGCCTTCCTGGGCCTTGTGCCCAGGACCCAGGCTGGAGGCTGACGCGGCCTTCTTGGCTTAGCGCGGCTGGAAGACCCTGAACTCGGCCGGACTTCCGTCGCATCTGAACCCTGGGCCTGGGCACAAGGCCCAGGAAGGCGGGGTTGTTGGTTCGACTAAATGTCGATTTGCCTAGACCCGCTCTAAGCCTCCGCCGTCGCGGCGGAGGCTGACGGGGGCGCGAGTTCCGCCCCGACCTTGGCCATCGGCAGATAGACGCTGAAGGTCGCGCCTTCGCCCAGCACGCTCTCGACGGCCAGGCCGCCCCGGTGGCGGTTCATGATGTGCTTGACGATGGCCAGGCCCAGGCCGGTGCCCGAGCGGTCGCCGCTCTTCTGGCCCTCGACCCGATAGAAGCGCTCGGTCAGGCGCGGCAGGTGCTCGCGGGCCAGGCCCGGCCCCCGGTCGGTGACCCGCAGCACGGCGTAGCGCTCGACCAGATCATGGTCCGGCGTCAGCAGCGACAGGCGCGAGGCGGCCGGATCGCGGGCGGCGGCGGCGGCCTCGGCGGGAAGGCCAGGGAAGATCTCGACCCGCACAGTCCCGTCGCGGGGCGTGTACTTGATCGCGTTGTCGACCAGGTTCTGGATCACCTGGATGATCTGGTCGCGATCGCCGTCGACCACGGCCCCGCCGCGCGGCGGCAGCACCGGATCGAAGCTGACGCCCTTCTCGCGGGCCTGCGGGGCCAGGGCGTCGATCACGTCGACGGCGGCCATCGCCAGGTCCACCCGGCCCAGCGGCGCGATATGCTCGTTCAGCTCGATCCGCGACAGGCTCATCAGGTCGTCGATCAGCCGCGACATCCGCTCGGCCTGGGCCAGCATGATGCCCAGGAACTTGTCGCGCGCGCCCGGATCGTCCTTGGCGTGGCCGCGCAGGGTCTCGATGAAGCCCGACAGCGAGGCCAGAGGCGTGCGCAGCTCGTGGCTGGCGTTGGCCAGGAAGTCGGCGCGGGTGCGCTCGCTGCGGCGCGCGTCGGTCTCGTCGCGCAACGCCAGCAGGGCCAGGCGCGAACGGCCGGGCGCGTCCTTCAGGGGACGGGCATAGGCCAGCCACGACCGGCCCTGGGTGCCGCCGGTCTCGAACTCGACCACGCCCTCGACATTGCCGAACAGGGCCTCGTCCACGGCCTCCAGCACGCGCGGATTGCGCACGGCGGTGACCAGAAGGGCGCCCTGGTGCTGAATCTTGAAGAGATCCCGCGCGGCGGCGTTGGCGAACAGAAAGCGCCGGCCGGTCAGGTCGTCGGCCTCCTCGGCGGCGATCACCATCAGGGGATCGGGCAGACGATCCAGGATGGCCGCGAACGGCGGGGCCTGCTCGACCGCCACGGCGGCCACCGGGGCCACGCCCAGGATCGGCGCCACATGGGGCCTACGGCGTCGCGACAGCAAAAGGCCCGCTGCGCCGGAGATCACGGCGGCGGCCAGGGCGGGCGCGGGCTGGGCCAAGCCGACGACAGCTAGGCCCAGAATCGCTCCCGGGCCGATCATCACGGGCCAAAAAGCGTTCGCGCCACGATTCTCGAGGGCGTCCGGGGGCGTGTGCGCCGACGGCATCAGGGGACTCACTGTTTCAAGCGAGAGGCGATTCGTTGATCCAGATATGGCGCCCCGGCATGCCATGCGATAGACGGTTGGCGCCTTAGTGCGTGTCGCGAGCGGGACTCACCGTATTTTCGCCGCATCGTGACCCGAATTAATGGCGCCGGTTTCTATGGGGTGTCGTTCGTAATGCAGCGCAAGGTCCTGGTCGCGACGGTCGCGGCCGCTCCTCTTTTGATCATGGGTTTCGCCGCGTCGGCTGAAACCCAGGTCACCACCGCACGCACGACCCCGATCGCCACCAGCACGGCCACGGGCACGGCGGCGGACGACGTGAAGATCACTGCCGACGGCTCGATCAAGCCGACCGCGTCCGGCGCGATGGTCACCCTCGACAGCAACAACATCGTCACCAACCTGGGCGCCCTGTCGACCAACAACGTCGACAACGGCGTGGGCGTGCTGGTCATCGGCGGTCATACCGGCACGGTGCTGAACTCGGCCACGATCTCGCTGCTCGAGGACTACACCCCCACCGACAGCGACTCGGACGGCGACCTCGACGGCCCGTTCGCGCAAGGGACCAACCGGATCGGCATCCAGCTGACCAACGCCGGGACCTTCACGGGCGACATCACGAACGACGCCACCGGCACGATCACGATCAAGGGCAACAACTCTGCCGGCATCCTGCTGCAGGGTCCGGTGGTCGGCAACGTCACCAATCTGGGCACGATCAGCGTCACCGGCGACAACGGCTACGGCGTGCGCATCGCCGCCCCGGTCACCGGCAAGGTGACGCTGGGCGGTTCGGTCACCGTCCAAGGGGCCAACTCGGTCGCCGAGGCGGTCGATGCGAACGTCAACGGCGCGATGGTCCTGGCCGGCACGGTCAGCGCCACGGGCTATCGCTACACCTCGCGCCCCACCACCCTGGACGCGCTGAACAAGCTGGACGCCGACGACCTTCTGCAGGGCGGCCCGGCCGTCCGCATCGCCGGCGACGTCACCGGCGGCGTCCTGCTGCAGGGCCCCAACTATTCGACCGTGGTCGGCACGGACGGCAACACCGTCACCACCACGATCGCCTCCAGCACCAGCGGCACGTCCAGCATCGCCGCATACGGCGCGGCTCCGGCCATGGTGATCGGCTCGACCAGCCAGAACGTCACTCTGAGCGCCGTCGGGACCGGTGACCTGGCCTACGGCCTGATCGCCAAGGGCACGATCGCCGGTTCGGGCGTCTATAACGGCATCACCGCCACCGGCCTGCAGATCGGCGCGGACAGCGGCGGCTATGCGACGACCATCGTCGGCGGCGTCCGCAACGACGGCCAGATCGCCGCGTCCAGCTACGAGGCCAACGCCACCGGCCTGGTGATGAAGTCCGGCGCGACCGTCGACCAGATCCTGAACCGCGGCTCGATCACCTCGTCCTCGGCGTCGTACGTTTCCTCGGGCGTCACCGCGACGGCCCGCGCCCTGGTCTTCGAGGCCGGCTCGAACACCACCACGCTCAGCAACACCGGCACGATCTCGGCCACCCGCACCGGCGAAACGGGCGACGCGGTCGCCATCCTCGACCAGGCCGGCACGCTGAAGACCATCACCAACACCGGTACGATCAAGGCTTCGGTCGCCGCCCCGGCCTATCTGGCCGACGGCACCGCCCCGACGACGGCCGCCACGGCCACGGGCAAGACCATCGCTCTGGACCTGCGCGCCAATAATTCGGGCGTGACGGTCACGCAGTCGGGTCCGGCCAGCTACGCAGCGACCACGACCTTCCCCAGCACCGACACCGTCACCAGCTCCGACGCCACCACCACGACCGGCGCGCCCAGCATGGTCGGCGACGTGCTGTTCGGGAACGGCAACGACACGCTGAACATCTGGAGCGGCACGCTGCTGGGCTCGATGTCGTTCGGCGCCGGCCAGGACCGCCTGTCGATCGACGGCGGCGGCGTGGTGCTGGGCAACCTGACCAACGCCGGCGGCCTCGACATCTCGATCGTCAACGGCAGCCTGGGCATCGTCAACACCGACACCCTGAAGGTCACCAGCCTGACCATGGGCGGCAGCAGCCACCTGCTGTTCTCGGCCGATCCCGCCGCCGGGACCAACACCAAGCTGATCGTCTCGGGCGGCGTCAATATCGCCGACGGCGCCGAACTGGGCATCCGCCTGGCCAATCTGGTCAAGGCGCCGACCACCTACACGGTGATCCAGGGCGCGAACCTGAACGTCGGCAACATCGGCACCGGCCTGCTGGCCCAGTCGCCGTACCTGTATGTCGCCACCAGCCGCGCCGACGCCAACAACGTCTATATCGACGTGCGCCGCCGCACGGCCGCCGAGATCGGCTTCAACCGCGAAGAGACCGCGGCCTACGACGCCGTGTTCGCCGCCTTGGGCAACGACAGCCGGATCGCCTCGGCGTTCCTGAACCAGAACACCCACGACGGCTTCCGCGACCTCTACGACCAGATGCTGCCCGACACCGGCGCCGGCATGTTCAGCGCCCTGCAGTCGGTCAACCAGCAGATCTCGTCCGCCACCATGCAGCGTCCCGATCCGGGCGACCGCTATGGCCCCGACAGCATCTGGGTCCAGGAAATCAACACCCTGGTCCGCCAGGACACCGACGACGTCCTGGGCTCCAAGACCTCGGCCTTCGGCTTCGTGGCCGGCTACGAGGCCATGGGCGACGCGGGCGGCGCGCTGGGCGTGACCCTGGCCTATGCCAGCATCGAAGAGCACGACAACGTCGCCAAGGTCGGCGAGCAGACCACGGCGTCGTTCGTCCAGACGGGCGCCTACTGGCGGCGCACGGTCGGCGGCTGGCGCTTCAACGCCGGCGGCGGCGTGGGCTACGGCTTCTTCAAGGGCGACCGCAGCTTCATCGCGCCGGACGTCGACGCCAACGGCTCGGCCGACGTGAACATCCGCAACAGCGCCAACTGGAACGGCTTGACGGCCAACGCCTTCGCCGGCGCCGCCTACGAGCAGAAGTTCGGCCGCTTCTTCATCCGTCCGGAAGGTCGCGTGGACTACGTCTATCTGGACGAAGGCAAGCGTGAGGAAGGCGGCGATGTCGTCTTCGTCAACGGCGTCGCCGTGACCTCGCCCACCGACAGCTTCGACCTCACCGTGGACAAGCGCAGCTCCAGCAACCTCAGCGGCGAGCTGGGCGTCGTCTTCGGCGCCGACTTCGGCAAGGCCGTGTGGTGGCGTCCGGAAATCCGGGTCGGCTATCGCCAGACCCTGGCCGGCGAGCTTGGCGACACGGTCGCGCATTTCCAAAGCGGCACGCCGTTCACCATCACGCCGATGAACGATCGCAACGGCGCCCTCACCGCCGGCTTCGCCCTGCGGGCCGGCACGCCGATGTCGTACCTGGCGCTGGAAGGCGGCGTGGAAGCCACCAAGAAGCAGCATCGCTACAACCTGCGTCTGGCCGGCCGGGCGATGTTCTAAAGCGGCTTTCGAGCCACTCATCAGCTTCGAAGATACTGGAAAGCCGTCGCGGGAAACCGCGGCGGCTTTTTCCGTGCACGGATATTTAACCGTTCAAGCCTCTGATTTAGTGGAAGATTCGCAGCGTTAACCGCGACACTTTACCGCGCCTCCAGAAAAACTCACGGCCGGTTTTCCTAAACTCTATTTCAGGGCTAGGAATAATCGTTTTCCCTAGCTCGGCAGGTCGGCTCCGCTCAGCGGCGCCGAGAGGGGACAACACATGAGCAAGACAAAGACCGCCTTCCGCGCCGCGTTGATCGCCGGCGTCTCCCTGCTGGCCACGGCCGGCGCGGCCTCGGCCCAGACGACGCCGACGCCCGAAGAGGCCGCCGCCCGCATCGCCGCCCTGGAAGCCCAGCTCCAGGCCCTGCAGCAGCAGGTCAACGACCTGAAGGCCGCCACCGCCGCCAGCCTCAAGGACGTTCGCGCCGTCCAGAGCGCCACCACCGTTAGCGTCGCCGGCGGCAAGCCCAGCATCGCTTCGGGCGACGGCGCCTTCAGCGCCAACATCCACGCGGTGATGCAGCTGGACGCCGCCCAATACTATCAGGACAAGGGCCTGCCCGCCGTGATCGGCAACGGCCGCGACCTGAACAACGGCACCAACTTCCGCCGCGCCCGCCTGGGCGTCGACGGCAAGCTGTACAAGAACTTCGAGTACAGCGTCCTTCTGGACTTCGGCGGCGCCGGCACCGATGGCTCGGGCACGCTGCAGGAGCTGTGGCTGCAGTACAATTACGCGCCCTTCAAGGTGAAGGTCGGCGCCTTCGCCCCGAACGTCGGCCTGGAAGACGTGGCCTCGACCAACGGCTCGCTGTTCCCCGAACGCCCGACGGGCTCGGAACTGTCGCGGGGCCTGGCCGCCGCCGACAAGCGCATCGGCGTCCAGGGCCAGGCGGTGGGCGAGCGTTACCTGCTCTCGGCCGCGATCACCGGCGCCAAGGCCGGCGATCCCCAGACCTTCGACGAACAGATCGGCTATGTGGCCCGAGCGGTCTATGTGCCGCTCAAGGGCTATGACTGGCTGCTGCACGTCGGCGTCAACGCCAGCAAGGTGGTGACCCCGGCCCAGACCGCGATCGGCGGCGCCTATCCGGTGACCCTGACCGATCGTCCGGAACTGCGCGTCGACGGCACCCAGCTGATCACCTCAGGCGCGATCGACGCCACCGGCGCGCGCCACTACGGCGGCGAACTGGCCTTCCAGAAGAAGAACTTCCTGGTCCAGGGCGAGTATTTCGACCTGGCCATCGACCGCCGCAACCCGGCGGCCGGCGTGACTAATCCGAAGTTCAAGGCCTGGTACGCCGAAGCCTCATGGGTGCTGACTGGCGAAGCCCGCAAGTACAGCGCCACCAACTTCGCCTTCGACGCGCCGGCGGTCGACAAGCCGTTCGATCCGAAGAAGGGCCAGTGGGGCGCGGTGGAACTGGCGGCCCGCTACTCGGTCGCCGACCTGAACTACCACGAGAACGCGACCCTGGCGGCCGACCGCGTGCGCGGCGGCGAACAGAAGGTGGCGACCGTCGGCGTCAACTGGTTCCCGAACCCGGTGACCAAGTTCTCGCTCGACTACTACACCGTCAAGATCGACCGTCTGGACCCGGCCGGCGGCGCCACGCCGCTCAGCCAGGACTACCATGTGATCAACCTGCGCAGCCAATACGCGTTCTAGTCCAAGACGTCGCCCGGCTCGAAAGCTGAAGCCCTAGAGCCGGGCGGCTCCATCCTCTTTTCCAACCGCCGCGCCGTCCGCGCCGCCCGACAAGACCCTCCAGAAAGGATCGTCCCATGAGCGACACCCTCAAGGCTCCGACCCGCCGCGGTCTGCTGGCCACTGCCGGCGCCGGCGCCGCGGCCCTGGCGACCCCGGCCCTGCTGGCCGGCGAGGCCCACGCCCAGGGCGACAAGCCGATCACGCTGCTCAATGTCAGCTACGATCCGACGCGCGAGCTCTACAAGGACGTCAACGCCGCCTACGCCAAGTACTGGAAGGAAAAGGTCGGCCAGACCCTGGTGATCAACCAGAGCCACGGCGGCTCGGGCAAGCAGGCCCGCTCGGTGATCGACGGCCTGCAGGCCGACGTCGTCACCCTCGCGCTGGCCTACGACATCGACGAGATCGCCGCCAAAGCCAAGCTGCTGCCGGCCAACTGGCAGTCGCGCCTGCCGCAGAACTCCACGCCCTACACCTCGACGATCGTGTTCCTGGTCCGCAAGGGCAATCCCTGGAAGATCAAGGACTGGTCCGACCTGATCAAGCCAGGCATCGACGTGATCACGCCCAACCCGAAGACCTCGGGCGGCGCGCGCTGGAACTACCTGGCCGCCTGGGCCTGGGCGCTGAAGCAGCCGGGCGGCAACCCCGCCAAGGCCGAAGCCTATGTGAAGGCCCTGTTCGAGCACGTGCCCGTGCTGGACACCGGCGCGCGCGGCGCGACCACCAGCTTCACCCAGCGCGGCCTGGGCGACGTGCTGCTGGCCTGGGAGAACGAGGCCTACCTCGCCCAGGAGGAGCTGCCAGGCAAGTTCGACATCGTCTATCCGTCCCTGTCGATCCTGGCCGAGCCGCCCGTGGCGCTGGTCGACAAGAACGTCGACCGCCACAAGACCCGCACGATCGCAGAGGGCTATCTGAACTTCCTGTACAGCCCGCTGGCCCAGGAGATCATCGCCAAGAACCACTACCGTCCGCGCAACGCGGCCGTGGCGGCCAAGTACGCCTCCAGCTTCAAGCAGATCCCGCTGGTGACGATCGACGACACCTTCGGCGGCTGGAAGAAGGCCCAAGCCACCCACTTCAACGACGGCGGCGTGTTCGACCGCATCTATCAGCCGAAGTAGGGCCAATTTCGAAGACCTGTCCGTTCCGGGAAGCGCGGACAGGTCGACGAAGACAACGCGGCGGCCGGCCGTAACCCGGCTATTCCTCCCCCAACCTGTCCGCGTCGCGGACAGGCCGGTCCAAAGCAAGAGCGCGACAGCCGAAACCGCAAACACTTTCGGCTGTCGCGCTCAGGTCCGTCGCGTCGATGGCGAGAGCTCCAGCCGGCTCTCGCCATTTTCGTTTCTTTCTCTGTTGGGAACCCGACACCTTGGCGTACGTTGAGCGTCCACGGGGTGGTGGGAGCTTAGCTTTGGACGACTATTCGGAATCGCGCCGCGCCGGAGACCGCTTGGCCGCCGGCCATGGGGTCGACGATCCGTTCGCCGCGGCGATCCGCGCCACGCGCATGGCGATGATCGTCACCGACGCCACCCAGGCCGACAACCCGATCATCTTCGCCAACGACGCCTTCCTGAAGCTGACCGGCTACGCCCGCGAGGAGGTGATCGGCCGCAACTGCCGCTTCCTGCAGGGCCCCGACACCGATCCCCAGGCGGTCGCCGCCATGCGCCAGGCCATCGCCGCCGGAGAGGACATCGCCACCGACCTGCTGAACTATCGCAAGGACGGCTCGACGTTCTGGAACGCCCTCTACCTCTCGCCCGTGCGCAACGACGCCGGCCTGATCGTCTATTTCTTCGGCTCGCAGCTGGACATCACCGACAAGAAGTCCGCCGAGCTGCAGGTGCGCGGCCGTCGCGACGACCTGGAACAGCTGGTCGAGGACCGCACCCGCGAGCTGACCCAGGCCCTGGAGCAGAAGACCGCGCTGCTGCACGAGGTCGACCATCGGGTGAAGAACAACCTGCAGCTCATCTCCAGCCTGCTGCTGCTGCAGAACCGCCGCGTCGCCGATCCCAACGTGAAGGCCTCGCTGCGGGGCATGCTGGGCCGGGTCAACGCCATCGCCACCGTGCACCGGCGCCTGTTCCAGAGTGAGGACGTCGAACGCTTCGACGTCTCGGCCTTCATCCGCGACATGGTCGCCGACCTGATGGGCTCGACCCCGCGTGACGATATCGAGGTGCAGCTGGATCTGGAGCGGGTCGACATTCCCGCCGCCAAGGCCGCGCCCCTGGCTCTGGTGGTCAACGAGCTGCTGACCAATTCCCTGCGGCACGGCTTCCCGGAAGGGCGCGGCGGGCGGATCTTCGTGGGCGTCAGCCGCCTGGACGGCGAATTCCGGATCGAAATCACCGACGACGGCGTTGGACTCGACAAGACGACCAAGACGTCCGGGTTTGGACTGACCATCGTCCAGCTGTTGTGCCAGCAATTGAAGGCGCGCAGCGAAACGACCGATGCCAAGCCCGGCACGCGCGTCGTGGTTCTGCTGCCCGTGAACGGGGCGCATTGAGTTAAGGTTGGCTTGGTATGAGCGGCAAGGCGCTCGATGTCCTGATCGTCGAAGACGAGATGCTTCTGGCCATTGAGCTTGAGTACCTGGTCGAGGAAGTGGGCTGCCATTCGCTGGGCTGCGCCATGAGTTCCGACGAAGCCGTGGACCTGGCCGAGAAACTGCATCCCGACTTGGCCCTGGTCGACGTGCACCTGGCGGACGGTCCGACCGGCGTCGAGGTGGCGCGCAAGATCCATGACGACTGCGGCGGCGTCGCCCTCTTCATGACCGCCAACGTCAAGCGGCTGCCCGACGACTTCGCCGGCGCGTGCGGCGTGATCGGCAAGCCCTATTCCGAGCACGGGGTGAAAACCGCCCTGGCCTATCTGCGCTATTGCCTGCAACAGGGCCATGTGCCCGGCCCCGTGCCGGTCGGCTTGACCCTGGCCCCGGCCTATGCCGAGCTGTGGGGTCTGATCGACGCGACGCCGAAGAGCGCCTGATGGCGGTGTCCTTGGCCGCCTCCGTCGTGGGGACCACGGCGGCCCTGCTGTCGATCACCAGCTTCGCGCCGCAGATCCTGAAGATCTGGAAAGAGAAGGACGCCTCGTCCGTCTCGCTGCGCACCTACATCGTCACCGTCACCGGCTTCGCCTGCTGGATCACCTACGGGATCCTGATCCGCGCCTGGCCGGTGATCGCTTCCAACATCGCCTGCCTGCTGATGTCGGGCGCGGTGCTGGCGATGAAATGGCGGTTCGATCAGAAGACCTGAGCCCCCTTTTAGGTGACACGGGGGGCGGGGTCCGCTATCGAGGCGCCGCTCTTTTCCTTCCCCGATCCGCTTGAGGGACAGCCGCCTTGAACCACGCCGCCGAGGAAGCCGGCTGGGCCACCGCCAAGACCCTGGCCGAAGCCCTGCCCTACATCCAGATCTACGACCGCGAAACGGTCGTGATCAAATACGGCGGCCACGCCATGGGCCAGGAAGACGTGGCCAAGGTCTTCGCCGCCGACGCGGTGCTGCTGAAGCTGCTGGGCGTCCATCCGGTGGTCGTGCACGGCGGCGGTCCGCAGATCAGCCGCATGCTGGACAAGGCCGGCGTCAAGTCGACCTTCGTGGACGGCCTGCGCGTCACCGACGAAGCCACCATGGAAGTGGCCGAGATGGTTCTCTCGGGCGCGATCAACAAGGAGATCGCCGCCTGGATCACCCAGGCCGGCGCCGAGGCCGACGTGCGTGGCGTGGGCCTGTCGGGCAAGGACGCCCGCCTGATCACCGCCGAGAAGGTCACCCGGACCCGCAAGGATCCGGACAGCATGATCGAGGAGGTCGTCGACCTGGGCTTCGTGGGCGAGCCGACCAAGGTCGACCCGCACCTGATCCAGGTGCTGCTGGGCTCGGAGACCGACTACATCCCCGTCGTCGCGCCGATCGGCGTGTCGTCCGAGGGCGAGACCTTCAACATCAACGCCGACACCGTGGCCGGCGCGCTCGCGGGCGCCCTCAAGGCCAAGCGGATGCTGATGCTGACCGACATCAAGGGCGTGCTCGACGGCAATGGCGAGCTGATCCGCCAGATGACGCTCGACGAGGCCCGTGAGCTGATCGCGACGGGCGTGGCCACCGGCGGCATGATCCCCAAGCTGGAAAACGCCATCCACGCCATCGAGGCCGGCGTCGAGGCCGTGGTCATCCTGGACGGCCGCCGTCCCCACGCCATGCTGGTCGAGCTGTTCAGCGAACACGGCGCGGGCACGCTGATCTCGCGCTGATGTCGGCTGACCTTACCCACGTCGACACCTGGCTGTTCGATCTCGACAACACGCTGTACCCGATCGAGAGCGAATATATGGGCCTGATCGAGGTCCGCATGACGGACTTCGTCGAGCGCATGACCGGCCTTCCGCGCGAAGAAGCTCGGGCGCTGCAGAAGAAGTACTACACCGAGCACGGCACGACCCTGGCCGGGCTGATGGCCTATCACGGCCTGGAGCCCAAGGCGTTCCTGGACGAGGTGCACGACGTCTCGATGGACCGCCTGGTCCCCAGCGCCGCACTGCGGGCCGCGATCCAGCGCCTGCCGGGCCGGCGGCTGATCTTCACCAACGGCTCGCTGGGCCATGCCGAGCGGGTGCTGAAGCACCTGAACCTGCGCGACCTGTTCTCCGAGATCTTCGCGATCGAGACGGCCGACTATGTGCCCAAGCCCTCGCTGGCCACCTTCGACAAGATCACCAAGCTGCACGCCATCGATCCGCCGAAGACCGCCTTCTTCGAGGACAGCGAGAAGAACCTGATCCCGGCCGCGCGGCTGGGCATGACCACCATCCTGGTCGGACCGCACGCGGCGGCCTCGACCTCCGAACACGTCCATTACCGCACCAACGACTTGGCTGAGTTCCTGAACTCGGCCCGCCTGCAAGGAAGCCAAGCATGACCGCCGCCGTGAGCCTCGCTGACCTCCAGACCGAGATCGAAGCCGCCTGGGAAGCCCGCGCCGACGTCTCGGCCGCCACCACCGGCCCGGTCCGCACCGCCGTCGACGAAGCCCTGCTGCTGCTCGACAGCGGCAAGGCCCGCGTCTCGGAAAAGGTCGACGGCGAGTGGGTGACGCACCAGTGGCTGAAGAAGGCCGTGCTGCTGTCGTTCCGCCTGAACCCCAACACCGTCATGCGCGCCGGCTCGCTGGGCGGCGGCGTTGGTCCGTGGTGGGACAAGGTGGCCAACAAGTTCGACGGCTGGGACGCCCCGCAGTTCGAGGCCGGCGGCTTCCGTGCGGTTCCCGGCGCGATCGTCCGTCGCGGCGCCCACATCGGCAAGAACGTCATCCTGATGCCGTCGTTCGTGAACATCGGCGGCTATGTCGACGAAGGCACGATGGTCGACACCTGGGTCACGGTCGGCTCGTGCGCCCAGATCGGCAAGAACGTCCATCTGTCGGGTGGCGTCGGCATCGGCGGCGTGCTGGAGCCCCTGCAGGCCAACCCGACCATCATCGAAGACAACTGCTTCATCGGCGCCCGCTCGGAAGTCGTCGAGGGCGTGGTCGTCGGCGAAGGCTCGGTCCTGTCGATGGGCGTGTTCATCAGCGCCTCGACCAAGATCGTCGACCGCAAGACCGGCCAGATCCACATCGGCAAGGTGCCGCCCTACAGCGTCGTGGTGCCGGGCAACCTGCCCGACCCGAACGGCGGCCCGGGCCTCTACTGCGCCGTGATCGTCAAGACGGTGGACGCCCAGACGCGCTCGAAGACCAGCATCAACGACCTGCTGCGGGACTAGTCGCGCAAGCTTGACCGCCCTAAGGTTGTCCCCGTCGAACGGGGGACGACCGATGGGTTGGCTGAAGAAGTATTTCGTCCTGCAGGGCCGCATGACGGCGCTGCAGTACTGGCGCTATCAGGTGCGCCTGGCCTTCGCGGCCGCCGCCGTGATCTGCACCACCGCGCTCCTGACCCAGGTCGGCGGCTGGCTCGGCGTCATTCCCTTCGCCTTCATCCTGCCGGTGGTCGTCGCCGGCGTTTCGGTGGGCCTGCGGCGACTGCACGATCGCGGCAAGAGCGCCTGGTGGCTGGCCTTGTTCACGCTAGGCCCCATCGCACTGATCGCCCCGGTCCAGCTTGTGAAGCATAATGCTTCGACGGGCTTGCTGCTGGGTCTGGCGCTCCTGTCCCTGCTGGGTATGGTCCTAGCGATCTGGGCCTGGATCGAGATCGGCTTCCTGCGCGGCCAGAAGGGTCCGAACCGCTATGGGCCGGATCCGAGAGCGGCCGCCTAGCGGTTCGCGTCGGCCAGCGGCGGCCCTAGGCGTCTCGCACCGACAGGCTCCAGAGATAGACGCGCTGCCCGACCACCTCGTAGAGGACACGGAAGCTGGGCGCGCGCGGTGTCCTCGGCGACACCGCCACGAACATGTCTCGCCCTTCGAAGGCGGCGCATTTTTCGTTGCCGAAAGGCGATCGGCTCAACATCCATTCGAGGTTCTGCACGCCTTCGTCGATGAAGGGGAATTGTCGCTGCAGGGCGAGGACCGTTTCCTCGAAAAGCTCCGAATGGCTGATCGAGAAGGGCGGCCGATCAGAAGGGTCTCGAACCCGCATGGACCGTCGCCGTCTCAAGGGCCCACGCTCTATCGGCGTCCGTCACTTCGACGGGCACGAGTTGAAGCGACGTGAAGTACGGAATGACCTCGCCTAGCTCCGCGGCTTCCCAGGCGGCGTTGTGGCTGATTTCGCTGATCTGCTTGGCGGTCTTGCCACGCACGAAGTCCGCCACGTCGCGGAGAAGCATCTGCTCGCGATCGGAAAGCCTCACGGATCCGAACGGCGCCGTCGGCACATAGTCCTTCTTGTAGAAGCCGTGATACTCGGCTTCCCGCACGGCTAGGCGACCCTCTCGGGCCAGTTCGTCAACCGCAGAGGTGAGGTGACGCGCCGTAGGGCCAAACTTCTGCTTCAGATAGTCGACGCCGGTCAGGGGCCTTCCTTCTTCAAGGAAGTTCATCATGTCGGCGAAGTAGAGCATCTTGTGTAGCTTTACATTGCCCAACTCTTCCGGCGGGCAATAGGAAGCCAGAAGGAGGATCGCCTCCTTAAATTTCTCGCGATCGAACTGAACTGGGGTTCCGGGCACCATCAATCTCCGCGTCGGAGTTGAATCCTCTCGACTCCGGCCGTCAATAGAACAAAAGAAGAACTTTTGTGCTGCGACGTATCGCGCGTTCCGGCGCTCGCGTCAACCGGAACGCGCAAATTGACGCTACTTCGTCGCCTCGTTCAGCTCTTTCTTGCTCTCGGCCGCGCCCTTCTTGGCGTCGTGCTTGAGGTCGGAGCCGGCTTCCTTGGCCTTTTCGCCGGCCTTCTCGCCCAGGTCCTGGGCCTTGTCGGTGGCCTGGCCGGCGGCTTCCTTCAGGTCGCCCGCCGTGTCCTTGGCGCTTTCCTTGATCGCCGTGCCGGCTTCCTTGACGTCGGGGTCGTTGGCGATGTTGTGGGCGGCGTCCTTGATGTCGGAGGCGGCCGCCTTGGCGCCGTCCTTGACCTTGTCGGCATGTTCCTGCGAGCAAGCGCCGAGCGTCAGCGCGACAGCGCAGCCGGCGACGAAAAGAATGGAACGCATGGGAAGGCTCCTCTTGAGTCGGCTGGATAACGAAGGCCCACGGCACAGGTTCCGAGTCTTCTTTGCGCGAAGCCGCCAAGGCGGCTAAACCCGCGCCATGCGCATCGCCTTCCTCGGCACCCCCGACTTCGCCGTCACGTGCCTCGCCGAACTGGTCGCCTCGGGCCACGAGATCGTCGCCGTCTATTCCCAGCCCCCGGCCCCGCGCGGACGCGGCCAGGAGCTGAAACCCTCGCCGGTCCACGCCTTCGCCGAGGGCCTGGGCCTGCCCGTCCGCACGCCGGTGTCGATGAAGACGCCCGAAGAGATCGAGGCCTTCCAGGCGCTGGAACTGGACGCCGCCGTCGTGGTCGCGTTCGGCCAGATCCTGGTCAAGGCCGTGCTCGACGCGCCGGTCCACGGTTGCTTCAATCTGCACGCCTCGCTGCTGCCCCGTTGGCGTGGCGCCGCGCCGATCCAGCGGGCGATCATGGCCGGCGACCCGGTCACCGGCGTCCAGGTCATGCGGATGAGCGAGGGCCTGGACGAGGGTCCGATCCTGATGTCCGAGCAGGTCGTCATCGCCGACGACGATACGGTCGCCACCCTGCACGACAAGCTGGCCGCCACCGGCGCGCGCCTGCTGCCCGTCGCCCTGGCCGCCATCGAGCGCGGCGGCGCCCGCGAGACGCCGCAGGCCGAGGAGGGCGTGACCTACGCCAAGAAGATCAAGTCGGCCGAGGCGCGCATCGACTGGACCCGCCCGGCCGCCGAAGTCGACTGCCATATCCGCGGCCTCTCCCCCTTCCCCGGCGCGTGGTTCGAAGCGCCGTCGGACAAGGGTCCGGTCCGCGTGAAGGCCCTGTTGTCGCGCGTCGAGGCCGCCTCGGGCGCGCCCGGAACCGCGCTGGACGACAGCCTGTTGATCGCCTGCGGCAAAGGCTCCGTGCGCCTGCTGAAGGCCCAGCGCGAGGGCAAGGGCGTCCAGGACGCGGAGACCTTCACGCGCGGCTTCCCAATCGCCGCCGGGACCGTGCTGGCCTGATGCCCCGCTATCGCCTCCTCGTCGAGTATGACGGCCGGCCCTATAACGGCTTCCAGGCCCAGGCTGTGCTGCCATCGGTGCAGGGCGCGATCGAGGCGGCGGTGAAGGCCTTCAGCGGCCAGGACGTGCGCATCGCCGCCGCCGGCCGCACCGACACCGGCGTCCACGCCACCGGCCAGGTCGTGCATGTCGACCTCGACAAGGACTGGCCGGCCCAGACGGTGTTCAACGCGCTGAACGCCCACCTGACCCGCGAGGCGGTGTCGATCCTCTCGGCCGAGATCGCCGAAGGAGACTGGCACGCGCGGTTCTCGGCCAACGAGCGCCGCTACCTCTACCGGATCCTCAACCGCCGCGCCCCGCCGGCCCTGGACAAGGGCAAGGTCTGGCACATGAAGAAGGACCTGGACCATGAGGCCATGCACGCGGCCGCCCAGCATCTGGTCGGCCTGCACGACTTCACGACCTTCCGCGACATGCACTGCCAGGCCAAAAGCCCGGTGAAGACGCTAGACGTGGCGCGGGTGCGTCGGGTCGGCGAGGAGATCCACCTGGACTTCGAGGCGCGGAGCTTCCTGCATCGCCAGGTGCGGTCGATGACCGGGACGTTGGTCGAGGTCGGCGCGGGGCGCTGGACGGTCGATGACGTGCGTGAGGCGCTGGAGGCCAGGGATCGGCGGGCGTGTGGGCCTGTGGCGCCGGCGGAGGGGCTCTATCTGGTGGGCGTAGGGTACGCGGACGTCACTCCCCCCACCTGACCTCGCTACGTGAGGTCGTCCGCCCCCAGAGGCGGGCGGAAGGAACGCGCTGTTCTTCTTCCCCCTCCGGGGGAGGAGCGCCGACGCGGAGGGGGCAAGTAACCCCTTACAACACCGAGCAGTTGGTGATCTGGCTGAACGCCTCCAGCGCCGCCGTACCCACCACGCTGGTCCCGAACCGGTCCAGCTCGGGCGACCACACCGCCACGGTCGCCTTGCCGGGGATCACCGCCACGATGCCGCCGCCGACGCCGCTCTTGGCCGGCAAGCCCACCCGGTAGGCGAAGTTCCCCACGCTGTCATATATCCCGCAAGTCAGCAGCAGCGCATTGAGCCGCCGCGTCAGCCGCTCTGGGAAGATCGTCTCCTGCGCCACCGGCGAGAAGCCGGCCGCCGCCAGGGGCGTGAAGGCGCGCGCCAGCAGGCGGCAGCTCATGGTCAGGGCGCACTGGCGGCAATAGGCGGCGACCACGGCCTCGGGCTCATGCTCGATCGTGCCCTTGCCGCGCATCAGGCTGGCGATGGCGCGGTTCTGCCAGGCGGCGCCGAGCTCCGAGGCCGCCACCGTCTCGTCGATCTCCAGCCGCTCGCCGACCAGGAAGCCGGCGAAGTCGCGCACCAGGGCGGCCGGATCGCGCGAGGCTTTCATCAGCACGTCGACCACCGCCAGCGCCCCGGCGTTGATGAACGGGTTGCGCGGCACGCCCTCCTCAGCCTCCAGCAGCGCCAGATGGTTGAACGGCGTGCCCGAGGGCTCCTTGCCCACCCGCGTCCAGATCTCGTCGCCGATGCGATTGAGCGCCAGGCCCAGGGCGAAGACCTTGGTGATGCTCTGGACCGAGAAGCCCTCGTCGGCGTCGCCGATCACGTGCTCGTCGCCGGCCACGGTGTGCACGGCCATGCCGAACTTCGAGCCCGGAACCTGGGCCAGCGACGGGATGTAGTCGGCGGGCCGTCCCTTGCCGAAGTGCGGCTTCACCAACACCGCCACCTCGGCCAGCACGTCGGGGATCGAGAGCGCCTTCAAGATCAGACCCGCAGCGCCACGAGCACCGCCCCGGCGGCGATCAGGGCCACGCCTAGCCAGTTGGTCGGCGACAGCTTCTCACCCAGGAAGGTGGCGGCGATGATGGCCACGAACACGACGCTGAGCTTGTCGATCGGCGCGACCTTGGCCGCCTCGCCGATCTTAAGAGCGCGGAAGTAGCACAGCCACGAGGCCCCGGTGGCCAGGCCCGACAGCACCAGGAACAGCCACGAGCGGCGAGCGATCTCGCCGGGCGCGCGCCACTCGCCCGAGAGGGTGACGATCAGGGTCGCGAAGGCCAGTATCACCACCGTGCGCACCAGGGTGGCGAAGTTGGAGGGCACGCCCTCGACGCCGATCTTGGCCAGGATCGCGGTCAGGGCCGCGAAGACCGCCGAGGCCAGGGCCCAGAAGGGCCAGCTCGCCAGGACGGCCCGGGCCATCAGGCGAAGGCCGCGAAGTAGCGGTTGATCAGGGCCTCATAGGCATTGGCCAGGTGGCGGACCTCCTCGACCGGAACCCGCTCGTCGACCTGGTGCATGGTCGAGCCGACCAGGCCGAACTCGACGACGGGGCACAGGGCCCGGATGAAGCGGGCGTCGCTGGTGCCGCCGGTCGTCGACAGCTCCGGCACGCGGCCAGTGGCGTCGCCGACGGCGGCCACGATCACGTCGGTGAAGGCGCCCGGCTCGGTCAGGAAGGCCTCGCCGCTGATCTTGCACAGCGCCTCGACGCGGCCCGAAAACCCTTCGGCGGCCTCGCGGCACTCGGCCTCGATCCAGGCCGCCAGATCCTTGCCCTTGTGGGCGGGGTTGAAGCGGATGTTCACCCGGGCCTTGGCCGAAGCCGGGATGACGTTGGTGGCGGTGTTGCCGACATCGACCGTCGTCACCTCCAGGTTCGACGGCTGAAAGCCGGTATAGCCCTCGTCCAGGATCCGGCTCTGCAGGCGCGAGAGGATGTCGACCAGCACCGGGATCGGGTTGGCGGCGCGGTGCGGATAGGCCACGTGGCCCTGCTTGCCGTCGACGGCGATCCAGGCGTTGATGCTGCCGCGCCGGCCGATCTTGACCATGTCGCCCAGCAGGTTCGCCGAGGTGGGCTCGCCGACGATGCAGTGATCGATGATCTCGCCCTCGGCGGCCAGGGCCTCGACGACCTTGACGGTGCCGTCCTCGGCCACGCCCTCTTCGTCGCCAGTGATCAAAAAGCTGATCGAGCCGGGATGCTCGGGGATCTTGGCCACGGCGGCGACGAAGGCGGCGATGGCCGACTTCATGTCGACCGCGCCGCGCCCGAACAAGATCCCGTCCTTGATCTCGGCCTCGAACGGCCCGGCGGTCCAGGCCGCATCGTCACCCACGGGCACCACGTCGGTGTGACCCGCGAAGCAGAGGTTCGGCCGCGCCGTGCCGCGCCGGGCGTAGAGGTTCTCAATCTCGCCGAACTTCATGCGGCGGCAGTTGAAGCCCAGGGTTTCCAGCTGGCGCTGTAAGGTGTCCATCGCGCCGGCGTCGGCGGGGGTCACCGACGGGCGGCGGATCAGGGCTTGAGCGAGCTCGACGGCGTCGATGCTGACGGAAGCGGGCGCGGGGCTGGTCATGATCCTGGCTTTAGGCTTCCCTCCCGTCGGACGCAAACCTGCAAGACTGCTCATGCCGAAGATCGACCTCTCGACAGCCCCCACCCGCATCGGCACCGCCTATCCCGCGCCGTTCAATGAACCCTGCCTGCAGCGGCATCGCACCAAGCTGGGCGACGCCGTGGGGCTCGACCAGTTCGGCGTGAACCTGCTGCGCCTGGCGCCGGGCGTCTGGTCCAGCCAGCGCCATTGGCACACGGCCGAGGACGAGTTCACCTGGGTGGTCGAGGGCGAGGTGGTGCTGGTCGAGAATGACGGCGAGACCGTGATGCGGGCCGGCGACTGCGCGGGCTTCAAGGCCGGCGTCGCCAATGGCCACCACTTCCAGAACCGCTCGGATCGCGACGCGCTTCTGCTGGAGATCGGCTCGCGCAAGCCGGGCCAGGATGGCTGCGACTATCCCGATATCGACCTGATCCTGCGCGAGGGCGAGGGCGTCTACCGCCATCGCGACGGGATGGCGTACGAGACGGACCAGCGGCGTAGTCGGTAGGGCGGCGTAGAGCGCCCCCTCCGTCTCGCTGCGTATCCGCAGCGATCCACCTCCCCCGCTGCGCAGGGGAGGAGAAGCGTCTTCCTCCTCACCCGTAAAACGGGGGAGGTGGCGCGGCGCGAATACGCGCCGTGACGGAGGGGGCGCTAACCCCTGCCGCCCCCTACTTCACGATCCCGTCCACCGTCTGGCGCGTCACGGCGTGGTACAGCGGCCGGGTCTTCGCATAGAGACGCTTGGCGATCGGCTGACCCCAGTCGCCCTGGGCCATCAGGTCCTTGAACAGCGGCGCCACGAACTTGCGGCGGCCCTGGTCGGTCAGGAAGGCTTCCAGCGACGGCACGGCCGGCTGGTAGCGGTTGGCGACGGCCAGTTCCAGCCAGACGAAGCGGATCTCGCTGTTGCCCTGGACCGACAGGCCCAGCGCCTTGTCCAACGTCTCCAGGCGCTCCTTGGAAAGCGCGCGCGGCAAGCTGGTGACGAAGCGGGTGCGCTCGGGCGTGCTCCAGGCCTTCCACTTGGCCAGCGGCGCGGCGCCGCCCTTGGCGTACTCGGCGCTCAGCGCGTCTACGGCCGGGAAGGCCGCCGATTGGACGTGCACGGCATTGTCGGGCAGGCCGACCTCATAGACCCACTTGTCGATGCCGATCGCGGCTTCCAGCTTGGGATCGCCCTTGATCAGGTTCTGGCGCAGGTCGGCGACGAAGCCGGCCGTGGTCTGGCTCTGGAAGGCGTGGCGGGCGAAATAGTCCTTGAGATAGGCGTCCCAGCGCGGCCGGCCGACGGCCTTTTCGATGGTGCGCAGGAAGGTCGCGCCCTTCTCGTAGGCGATGTCGGTCATCCCATCGTCGGGATCCCGGCCGGTGAGGTCCAGGTGCAGGCGGGTGTCGGCGCCGGTGGGACCGCCGGCGTCCTTGATCGCGGCCTGCAGGTCGCTCCAGCCCAGATCGGCCAGCATGTCGGCGCGCGGCTTGCCGTACAGCTTCTCCATGATCCGGTTTTCGAAATAGTCGGTGAAGCCCTCGTTCAGCCAGAAGTCCGACCAGGTGGCGTTGTTGACCAGGTTGCCCGACCACGAGTG
>FTCT01004733.1_pt1 | contig 23387 bp, 25 predicted proteins | sample 1658881 | NCBI WGS metagenome assembly FTCT01 (sample SAMEA3914864, study PRJEB12502) | metagenome | biome: forest; material: soil | place: USA | collected 2012-03-12 | depth 0.3 m | reverse complement strand
TGCAGAAGTTCCAGGCCGACAACAACCTGCCGCAGGGCCAGATTTCCCTCGAATCGGTCAAGGCGTTGGGCATCAACCCGGAACTGAACGACAAGTAGGGGGGCTCCGTCGCATTTCGCCTTTCGTGCTTACGGGAGGGGCATTGCATATGACCATTGCGGACTTCCCTTCTCCCCACTTGAGGGGAGAAGGTGGCCCAGAGGGCCGGATGAGGGGTTTACCGGCCTTTCAGCGCGCGGGTCTGCTGACGACTTATCCCTCACCTGGGGGCTTTAGCGTTGCGCTATCCCAGCCCGCCAATGACTGTCACGAACGCAGCGCCAAGGTTAGGTGTAAACCGTTACCAGATATAGACGCGGATTCTACCAGTTTACCCCTCATCCGGCCCTACGGGCCACCTTCTCCCCTATTCAAGGGGAGAAGGGAAAGCGAGATAGTCTTTCGCTTCAATAGTCCCGCAACGTCTTCCGTAAAAACACAAACAGCCGTTCGTCATGGCATTGCGCCACGTTGAAGCGGAGGAATCCGCTGGCCGATTGCGACAGGCTGAAGGCATTGCCGGGCGCCAGCACGATGTCTTCCAGCAACGCCTGACGCGCCAGGTCGGCGGCGTCCATGCCATGGGGCAGGCGGCACCAGACGAACATGCCGGCCTCGGGCTCCAGCCACGGCTGAATCCCGACGCCTTTCAGCCGCGCGATCGTCGCCGTCATGGCGCGCGACAGTTTCAGCCGCAGGCCCTCGACGTGCTTGCGGTAGCTGCCGTCGCGAAGAACGCTGAACACCAGCTCCGCACCCAGGCGTCCACCGCCGAAGGCCGTCGCCAGCTTGAGGTCGCGCAGGCCTTCGATCCAGTCCGCGCGCGCCGCGATGAAGCCGCATCGTATGGAGGCCGACAGCGTCTTGGTAAAACTCCCGACGTGGATGACGCGGTCCAGGCCATCGAAGGCTGCCAGGCGCGGGACGGGCAGGGGCTCGAAATCGGCGAATATATCGTCCTCGATGATCGTGACGCCGTGCTGCTCCGCCAGCTTGAGCACGCGGTGCGCCGTGACGGGCGACAATGTCGCGCCCGTCGGGTTATGCAGCGCCGAATTGGTGATGTAGAGGCGCGGCTTTTCCGCCGCCAGCACCTGACCGAAACGCTCGATGTCGGGGCCTGTGGGCGTATAGGGCACGCCGACGATGCGCGCCTGGTGGGCGCGCAACAGGCCGTGGAAATTGAAATAGCAGGGATCGTCGACGACGACCGTGTCACCGGGTTCGAGCAGGAAGCGACAGATGAGGTCGATCGCCTGCGTCCCCGATTCGGTCAGCATGATGCGTTCGGGGGCAGCCTCGATCGAGCGGTCGGCCATGCGTCGCGACAAGAGTTGGCGCAGAGCCGGCAGGCCCAGCGGCAGGCCGTAGTCGGTCAGCATCGAATCGTCGGCGCGCGACAGTGTCCTTAAGGCCTTGCGCAACCCTTCCTGCGGCATCCAGTCGGCCGGAAGCCACCCGCAGCCCGGCTTGAGCGCCAGGGTTTCGGCCTCCAGGGACTGACGCGACACCCACAAAGGATCGACGGCGCGGTCGAGCCGGGGGCCGATATCGGCCAGGGACAGCGGCGCCAGTTGGCCGGCCACGTAGAAGCCCGAGCCGGGGCGCGAGCGGATCACGCCTTCGGCGGCCAGGCGTTCATAGGCCTCGACGATGGTCGAGACCGACATGGCCATGGTCTTGGCGAAGGCCCGCACCGATGGCAGGCGGTCGCCCGGCGTCAGGCTGCGCGTATGGATGCGGCTGCGGATGGTGGCCATGGCTTCGGCGACGCGCGTCGTTCCGGGACTGTTGTCGGCCATCTGTATGGGTCCTTTGAGCATAACAGTTTGCTAAAACTGTATCATATCGTCTCTGGTGAGGCGAGGGCGTGCAGTCGATAAGACCTTTCCAATACAGGAGAGTATTATGACCAAGGCGGCCAGCGGCTGGCTCAACGGATTGATTGCGGTGGTGATTTTCAGCGGCTCGATGCCCGCGACGCGCGCCGCAGTGCTGGACCTGGATCCGGTATTCGTCACCGTCGCGCGCGCCGCCATCGCCGGAATCCTTGCGCTGGGCATGCTTGTCTGGTTCCGCGAAAAGCGCCCGTCGCGCACCGACCTTAAATCGCTGCTCATCACAGCCGGCGGCGTGGTGCTGGGCTTTCCGCTGCTGAGCGCGCTGGCCCTGCGTCACGTCACCTCGGCGCACTCGCTGGTCTTTCTGGGCTTGCTGCCGCTGTCGACCGCCGTCTTCGCGGTCTTGCGGGGCGGGGAGCGCCCGCAGCCAATGTTCTGGGTGTTCTCGGGTCTCGGCAGCCTGTGCGTCGCGGGCTTTGCCTTGTCGCAGGGCGCGTCGGCGTCGCCCGTCGGCGACGGCCTGCTCCTGGCGGCGGTGATCGTCTGCGGGCTTGGTTATGCCGAAGGGGCCAGGCTGTCGCGGACGCTCGGCGGCTGGCAGGTCATTTCGTGGGCGCTGGTCATTGCCCTGCCTGTCATGCTGCCGGCCAGCCTCTTCCTGCTGCCCTCGGCCGGCCAGCCGACCGCGCCGGCGCTGCTGGGCCTGGCCTATGTCTCGATCTTCAGCATGCTGATCGGCTTTATCTTCTGGTATCGCGGCCTGTCGCAGGGCGGTATCGCCGCAGTCGGGCAACTGCAGCTCTTGCAGCCCTTCTTTGGCCTCGCCCTGGCAGCGGTGCTGCTGCACGAAGCCGTCACGCCTTCCATGCTGCTGGTTATGGTGGCAATCATCGCGTGCGTTGCGGGGGCCAAGGCGTTCGCCCATCGCAAGGTCGCGGTGGCCGCGGCACGGCAATCGGCCTGATTTCACGGACATAGCTCTAAACAGCGCCGGCGGAGACTTTTTCCGCCGGCGTCTTGCCATGTGTATGTCAACTGTGTATACCGTGTATATGAAGCTTGGTTTCGTCTTCTCGCAGACCGACAACAGTCCCATGTATCAGCAGATCATGGAGCAGATTAAGCAGCGGATCGCCGTCGGGGACTGGCCGCCCCAGACGCCGCTGCCGTCGATCCGCGAGCTGGCCGTTGAGACCAAGCTCAGCATCATTACCGTCAAGCGCGCCTATCTGGAGCTGGAGCGCGACGGGGTCATCGTGACCCAGCAAGGCAAGGGCAGTCGGGTCAACGACACGATCGACCTGAAAGGCATCCAGAAAAAAGAGCTGATCAATCATCTCGAGCAAGCGGGCCGGCTGGCGAAGTCGCTGGACATTCCGGAAGCCACGATCGTCGAGATGATCAAACACTATATGGAGTAGGGGAGCGGGTTATGGACTTGCCGTTGGCGGTTGACTGCGTGGGGATATCCAAGCGTTACAAGCATTTCGCGCTGCAAGACGTCGACCTGTCCTTGGAACAGGGCGCGGTCATGGGCCTGGTGGGCCCGAACGGCGCCGGCAAGTCGACGATCCTGCGCATCGTCATGGGGCTGATCGGGCCTGACCAGGGCGCGGTCAAGGTGCTGGGCTATGACATGCCCAAAGAGCAGATCGCCGCCAGGCGCCATATCGGCTTCGTTGCCGAAGACATGCGGCTGTACGAGACCGAGACGATCCAGTTCCACATGGATTTCGTCCGCTCGATCTTCGACACCTGGGACGATGATTACGCCCGCGTCCTGCTGCGGCGTCTCGATCTCAACGCAAGGCAAAAGGTCAAGGGCATGTCGCACGGCCAGCGCGTCAAGGCGACGCTTCTGCTGGCCCTGGCGCGGCGGCCGAATCTCCTGGTGTTCGACGAGCCGACGACGGGGCTGGACCCCGCCGTACGCAAGGAGGTGCTGGACGAGATGATGAACGCGCTGGAAGACGAGACGCGCTCGATCCTGTTCTCATCGCACAACACGCTCGATGTCGAACAGATCTCGGACTACATCACCTTCGTCTATGGCGGGCGCGTCCTCGACTCGTGCAACAAGGAAGACTTCCTCGACAGTTGGCGCCGTTTGCGCTTGACCAATATGAACAGCGTGGCCTTGCCTAAGCTGGCGAACATTATGGATGTCCAGCAAAGCGGCCGCCTGTGTGTCGTCACGGTCAACAATTACGACGACGGCGTCGTTGCCGCCTTCACAAGTGCGGGCCTGAGCGTCGATGCCGTCGAGCGCCTCACCCTGGAGGAAATCTTCCTGATCAATGTCAAATGCGCCAAGGCCGGCGCGGTCATGGAGCGTGCGGCATGAGCGCCTCGATCGTCCCTCAACTCGTCCGCAAGGACTTCCGGCTGGTGCGCGGCATCGTCCTGAGCTTCGTTCTGGTCAGCCTGCTTCTGATTATGGCGGTCGGCTTCATGGAAGGGCGCGTGCCGCTGGTCGTGTCGGCCAATCTCGGCTTCATCATGGTGATGGGGCCGGCCGCCATCTGCGGCATCGTCGTCCTGATGAAGACGAACGTGATGGAAAAGGAAAAATCGACCCAAGCCTTCATCATGAGCCTGCCGGTCACGGTGAGGGAATTCACCTGCGCCAAGCTTATCGTCAATCTGTCGGTCTTCACCGTCTTCTGGCTGGCGATCACCGCGGCCGCCTTCTACTTCGCCTTCGGGCGCGGCCTCATGCCGCTTGGCGCCGTGCCGTTCGTCACCATGGTCTTCATGGGTGGCTTCCTGGCCTATACGCTGATCCTCAGCGTCAGCCTGCTGAGCCAGAACCTGGGCCTGACGGTGTTGTGCATCGTCCTGTTCGAGATCGGCACCTCCGCCTACATGTGGATCATCGCCTATCTCGCGCCGATCCGCGAACATATCTGGGGCACGGCGCCGGCGTGGAACACGACAGCGTTGACAATCGTGGCCCTCCAGGCCGCGTTGGCGGTGACGGCCATCACCACGACCCTGCTGATCCAGGGCACCAAGCGGGATTTCATCTAGCTGCGGCCCAAAGAGTGTGCAGCACTTTTTGGATAGGATGCGCGACCAAACAAAAGGCCAATCCAGCTTGGTCCGTGTCCCGGCGGACCAGGGGGGCTGGGGAGGGGGCACGTCATCCGTTCGATATCGCAAGCGCCGGGCAGGACCTGCCTTCGCCCTTGCCCATCCAGGATGATTTGCCCCTGTTTATACGAAGGTTTGCCCTATGAAACGCTATATCTGGCCGATAAGGCTTTTCGCCGCGGTCGTAACGATCGGCAGTATTGCCCTCTTCGCGCCGTGGGACCTGGCCTATGCCTACCTAGTGCCGCTGCCGGACAGCGTGCAGGGCGAGGTCGATCAGGCGGTGCAAAACCGTCTCGATGGCGTCGTCGTCTATGTCGACCGCAAGGGGCGGGCGCCGCAATTCTGCGTCGCTGGGTGGAAGAACAAGGAACAGAAAGTCGCTGCCGATCCGCACGCCCTGTTCCGCATCGGCAGCGTCAGCAAGATGTACATGGTCGCCGCCACCACAAAGCTCGTCGCCGCGCACCGCCTTTCGCTCGACGATACGCTGGAGCACCTGCTGCCGGAACTGACCGGTCGTATCGCCAATGCCGACAAGATTACGCTCAGGATGATGATCCGGCACCGCAGCGGCATCCATAACTATGTCGAGGATTCCAGGTTCCGCTGGGACAAGTATGGTCATCCCGATGAGGCGCTGAGCCTTGTGCTGGACCGGCCGGCCGATTTCGATCCGGACACGCGGTACCACTATTCCAACACCAACTACCTGCTGCTGGGCCGGATTCTCGACAAGACCCTGGGCTATAAATACGACGACTACGTCCAGGCCGAGATCCTGACGCCGCTGGACCTTACTCACACCTTCGGCCAGTTGGACGACGTCAACCCGGCGGACGTGATGAGCGGGTACGACCTCGACTATCCCGGCGACATGAAGCCGCTCAGCCTCACCAGCCCCGGCGGCTCCATGGTAGCGACCGCCGACGATGTCGGGAACTTCCTCCGCGCGCTGAACACCGGCACGTTGCTGACGCCGGAGGAGCAGGCCATCTACACCTCGCTCTATCCGTATGAACATACAGGCCTGCTGCCAGGCTATGAGACGATTGCGCGCTATCACAAGGATATCGATACGGTCGTTATCGTATTCGTGAATACAACCGGCCAAAATTCGTGGGGCAAGATCGAAGCGGTCGAAAGCCGCGTAAACCGTATCCTGCACAAGCAATAAACACGCGTTATAACGCGCCCAGCTGCCGCAGACTGGCCACGCCTTCGCGGCCGACGATGACGTGGTCGTGGATCTTGATCCCAAGCGCGCGGCCGGCTTCGACGATCGCCTTCGTCAGGTCGATATCGTCCCGGGACGGCGACGGATCGCCGGAAGGATGGTTGTGCACCAGGATCAGGTTGCTCGATCCCAGTTCCAGCGCCCGCTTCATGATCTCGCGCGGATAGGCCGGGGCGTGGTTGACTGTGCCGACGCCCAGGACCTCGTCGGCCATCAGCTTGTTCTGGTTGTCGAGGAAGAGGACGCGGAACTGCTCGCGCGTCTCGTGCGCCAGGGTGACGCGCAGATAGTCCATCATGACCGACCACGACGCGATGACGGTGGTGCGCTTCAGCGGTTCGGCCATCGTGCGCCGCGTCGCCTCGAACATGAGCCCGAGGTCGAGCGCGATTTCGGGCGTCATTTTCAGCTTCTTGCCCTTGTTGTCGACGACCTCGACCTGCAGCATGTCGTCGGGCGGCGCCGACAACACGCCCTGCAGGGATCCGAAGCGCGCCAGCAAGGCCTTGGCCAGCGGTTTGACGTCACGCATGGGAATCGAGCGGAACAGGAAAAGTTCGAGAAGTTCGTAGTCGGGCAAGGCCTCAAGGCCGCCCCTGAGCGCGCGCTCGCGCAGGCGCTGGCGGTGACCGCCATGGTCAGGGGCAACGGGTTGCGGCGCGCTGTCCATGCCCCCCCGGCTCGCCTTACTTCACCGGGTGGGGCCGGAACTGGCCGGTGGCCGAGGCGGTGAAGATTTCAACGCCGGTGTCCGTGACGCCGACGCTGTGTTCGCACTGCGCCGACAGCATCTTGTCGCGCGTCACGGCGGTCCAGCCGTCGTTCAGCACCTTCACGTCGGACTTGCCGAGATTGATCATCGGCTCGACCGTGAAGAACATGCCTTTTTGCAGCACGGGACCGGTACCGGCGCGGCCGAAGTGCAGGACGTTCGGATTGTCGTGGAAGATACGGCCGACGCCGTGGCCGCAGAAGTCGCGTACGACCGAGCAGCGCTGCGCCTCGGCGAACACCTGGATGGCGTGGGCGATGTCCCCGAAGGTGTTGCCAGGCTTGATCTGTTCGAGGCCGAGGCGGGTGCATTCGTAGGTGATGTCGATCAAGCGCTTGGCGCGCGGCGCGACGTCGCCGACCTCGTACATGCGCGAAGTATCGCCGTGCCAGCCGTCAACGACGGCGGTGACGTCGATATTGACGATATCGCCTTCACGCAGCGTCTTTTCCGACGGGATGCCGTGGCAGACGACGTGGTTGGGCGAAATGCACACGGTGTTCTGATAGCCGCGGTAGAACAGGCAGGCCGGCAGGCCGCCGTGATCGAAGATGAATTCGCGCGCCAGGTCGTCGAGATCCGAGGTCTTCACGCCGGGCACCACGTGCGGGATCAGCATGTCCAGGCAATCCGCCGCCACGCGGCCGGCCTTGCGCATGCCCGCGAAGTCCTCTTCCGTATGGATGCGGATGGATTCGGAGCGAATGAGATAGTCGGAATCTGCGGTCATGTGCGACAATATAGACGCATGCGCGTTCGCGCGCTAGGGTAGCTGTGTCTTTGGGGGGATCTATGCGGTATTTTCGACTCTATGCCCTGGGTCTGGGGTTCGTGATCCTGTCCGTTGTCTGGGCCTGGAACAAGATCGATCTGACGCTCAATTACGCGCCGGTGGCGGGAACGGTGACGGCGGTCGATCAGATGTGCCGCGTCGAACAGGAGGGGAATATCCTCGAGCGCCCGAAGTCCGCACCGATCGAAATGACGTGCGACCAGGCCGTGGCCGCCGTACAGACCGGACGCAGGTTTCAGGGGGATTCGGTCGCGTTCGGAACCAACATTCTCTATAGTTACGTCTCTCCGGTCGACCATGCCGCTCATTCCGGGAAAATGTGGCGAAACAGCGAGGTCGCGCTGGGCGCGCCGCCGCTCTCCGTCGTGATCTATGCCAGCAGGACGAAGGCCGGCATTTCAAAGTTCGTGATGCCATAACGGGCACTTACCCACGTCAAAACCGCGCACTGCACTGGCAACGGACACTTGGCCGTCTTAAGTGACTCGTGCCCCCTGAGTCGTGTAGAGAGGGGTCAGGAGACATTATGACGGCAGCGCGCATCCTGGTGTTCGGCAATGAGAAGGGCGGGGCGGGGAAATCCACCGTCGCCATGCACACGGCCGTGCACCTTTTGCATCAGGGCAAGCGCGTCGCCTTTCTCGACCTGGATTTGCGTCAACGCTCGCTGGCGCGTTTCTTTTCCAACCGCGCGCAATGGTCGGCGGCCAATAACGCGCGCCTGCCGCATGCCGTCGAGCCGCACCTCCACGACAGGCCCGCCTCGCTGCTGGCGGCGCCTGAGGCCGACGCCAAACGCGCCTTCGACCGCGCGCTCGACGAAGCGCTGGACCGCTCGGACTATATCCTGATCGACACGCCGGGCGGCGACCACGTCCTGTCGCGCCGCGCGCACGCCGCCGCGCACATGATCGTCACGCCGATGAACGACAGTTTCATCGATTTCGACCTCCTGGGTGAGGTCGATCCGGTGACGCTCGAGGTCACGCGCCCGTCCATCTACGCCGAAACCGTATGGAACTCGCGCAAGCAGCGCGCCGTGTGGGACGGACGCTCGATCGACTGGATCGTGCTGCGCAATCGCCTGGCGGCGACAGAGGCGCGCAACCGCAAGCGCGTCGACGAACGCGTCCACAGCTTAAGTAAACGCGTCGGCTTTTCGGTCCTGCCGGGCCTGCGCGACCGCGTCATCTACCGTGAGCTCTTTCCCTTCGGCCTGACGGTCCAGGACCTGTCGCCCGAGGTCAAGCCCGTGGCCCTGTCGATGAGCCACGTGTCGGCGCGGCAGGAACTGCTGGCGCTAATGCACGCGCTGGGCCTCGATGACGGGGAGGGCTTGCGCGCATGTGGTTAGCCATCCCGGTCGGAATCTTCCTGCTGTTCGTCTATGTCGGGCGCCAGATCCGCCTCGGAAAATGGAAGTCGGGGCCCTGGTTCCGCCAGTTCCGCGCCGTGAGGAGCGTGCTTAGCCTGCTCTTTCTGGCGGTGGGTTCGATGATGGCGGTGCGCGGATTCTGGTTGACGGGCGTCGCCTGCATCGGCGTGGCGCTGGTGCTCAGCGGCACGGTCAGGGTATCCGGCAGCGTCAGCCGCCAGGAGGCGCCGCAGACCGCGGCGAGCTACACCGCCGAGGAAATCCGCGCCTACCAGACGCTGGGCGTGGGTATCGGCGCCGACAAGAAAACCGTGCGCGAGGCCTGGAAGCGGCTGATGAAAGAAGCGCATCCCGACCAGGGCGGCGATCCCGCGCGCGCCCAGGCCCTCAATGCGGCGCGGGACGTGCTGTTGAGACGGCGGGGTTAGCTATTAAATTGGGTGTTGCATATTATCGTGAATGTTAATGTCATACGGGGCTGCTTGGTAGTAGTCTACAGCTCTGGTGCGAACGCCTTTGGCTCGTAGATGAAGTTTTAGGGCAATGGGAGTAGGCCTCAATTGTGCGTAAGGACCATCAACCCCGAGTCCACTAAGCGCTCCAAGCAATCCAAGATCTCTTAATCGATCTATCTCTAGATCAAGTATCTCTTGATCATCTATTTGGGTTACGTCATGTAATTCTTGGTGCGGAATAACTGAATTTGCGCACATTAATAAACCTGTGGACGTTTTCACCTTGGTTGCGCGCTCACACAGCATGTTGAGAAGCCTCGCCTGTGCCGGGCTTAGCTGAGCGAGTAGATTCGCAAAGGTTAAGTTGTCGAGGTCTTTGCCGCTAGCAGTGCAAGAAGATGAAAGCAACCCTGCCCACATCTTCTGGATGTCAGGCTCATCAGACCATGAGCCTTCATCCATAATTTTATGGACTAGGCGTGGGTGCGCGTGCACATTATCGTTTATACCATGTTCTATATGAAGGTTTTCTGCTTCAGTTACGATGGCTGTAACGTTCCGTGCTCGCCACGTCCGAACTTTATCTCTGAGTAGAAGACCATATTCTTCTGCAGCTGGTAAACATATTCTGCCTAGAAACGCCCCGGCGCCATCTAACGTTTTCTCAACGGCTATTTTTATGGTCTCGCCATAAGGAGCCAAACCAAAAATGTCCGTGGTCTTGTCTTCGCCCATTGTAGTCCTCAACGCCGTTTATCAATTATAACAAGGGAGATGTAAACATCAACCTGTGACTGTGGCTGGCGTCGATAGGCGTAAGACTAAGTAGAGAGTTAGTTGTATTTGAAAATAAAAGGAGCGGATCGCTCCGCCCCTTCTGACAGCTCAAATCTGAAGCCGCTTACGCTTCCGGCTTGATGATCATGCAGTCGAGGCGCTTGGCTTCCATGCTCTTGCACGCCTTGGTCGCCTGATCCTTGGTCAGGGCGGCGAAACGCGTCCGGTACCAGCCGTTTTCGTTCTTCGAAATTTCCGAGCGGCTTTCAGCCAGGGCGTCGTCGAAGCGCATCTTGACGCTCTTGACCCAGTCGCTGGCCAGGGATTTTTCCTTGAAGGCGCCGACCTGGATCGACCAGCCGGGCTCCTTCTCCTTCTTGCACTTCTTGCCCTTTTTGCATTTGGCGGGCGCGTCGCTGTCGTCGTCGCTGTCGTTCTTCGACGCCAGCTGCTGCTTCCTGGCCTCCGCCTTGGACGTCTTGTCGCCGGTGGTCTTGTCGGCAAGCGCCTTGCGATTGTTTTCGACGGCGGCGGCCAGATTGGCCTCGGACTTGTTGACGGTCTTCACCGACGCCTTGACGGGCTTGGGGTCGTCTGAAATGTCGGCTGTCCTGACCGGCTGATAGCTGGGCGGCTGGATCGCGGCCTTGACGGCGGCATAGGGCACCGGCGCGGGGGGCGTGACCGTGTCGGGAATGTCCTGCGACGGAGACGCCAAGGACGCGGACTGGGCCGGCGGCTGCGCCTGCACGGCCTGCGCTTGCTGAACCTGGGTCAGGGTCTGGACGACCAGAGGGGCCTTGACCTGGGCGCTGGCCTTCTGAACGTCGACGTCCTGGGCGTTGGCCTGCTCGCTGCCTTCGAGGGTCTCACGCAGTTCCTGGTCGCTGAACTGGCGGTCGTTGCTGGCAAATTGCGTATAGCTGGTCGACATCCGCGGCATGTCGAGCGCGCGGGCGAATTCGTTCTGGGCGACCGCGATGACCTCGCCATGGTCGCGGCGCTCGCTGACGTCGAAGCCGATGCTGAGCAGTTCGGTGACATGCTCGCGGCGTTGCTGCTTGTCGGCGGCGCCCAGCATGACGGCGACCAGGCGGTGGTTGCCCTTGACCTGCGACGCGACCAGGTTCTGGCCGGCGGCGTTGGTATAGCCGGTCTTCATGCCGTCCACGCCGGCCATGCCGTGCAGCGGGTTGTGGTTATAATAGGTACGGCCGCGATAGGTGACCGAGTTCAGGTCGAAATAGCTGTAATACTGCGGGAAGTCGCGCATGACGGCGCGCGCCAGGATGGCTAGGTCGCGCGCCGAAGACAGTTGGCGCGGATCGGGCAGGCCGTTGGCGTTGACGAAATTGGTCTGGGTCATGCCCAGTTCCTTCGCCTTGATGGTCATCATGGCGGCGAAGCGCTCTTCCGTGCCGCCGACCTTTTCGGCCAGGGCCTCGGCCATGTCGTTGGCGGAATACATGGCGGCCAGGCGCATGGCGGTGTCGACGTCGATGGTGTCGCCGGCCCTGAGATAGACCTTGACGGGCGCCTGGCTGGCCGCCCGCGCGCTGACGGTAATGGTGTCGGTGGGCCGGATGTCGCCCTTGGCCAGGGCGTCGAAGACCATATAGAGCGTCATGATCTTGGTCAGGGACGCCGGGTAGCGCGCCGAATCCGCGCGCGCCGCGTAAAGGACTTCACCGGATTGGGCGTCAACCACGATTGCGGCGTAGCGGCTGTTGTAGCTGAGGTCGCCGGCCTGCGCCGTAACGGCCGAGACAGCCGCAATCGCCGTAGCCGCGAAAAGGGCCGCCATGCGTCCTTTGCCTTTCAGCCCCGTCTGCTTGCCTTGCCCCATCATCCCCAAAGCCTGCCCATCTGTACGCATCAAAGCCGTCCTCAACTCATACCAAAAATGCCTGCCCGTCCAGACCGCAAACCCAAGGCGACAAAGCGCCGCAGGAAAGCGTCATACCCTATCCAAAGTGTCCCCGGAGATTTAAACAAACCTTAAGGAGCCACACAATAGTGTCCGCATTGCGTCCGAACGCCCTGGCCGAAAGTCCGTATCGACCGCTTATGAGAAGCGTGGATTGAAGCGTCCCCCCGTTGCCGGCGTTACGCTATCGCAATCAACCATCATGCGTGCAGGCGCGGTAAGAATCTCCCACCAGAGGCGAAAAGTCCCTTCACATTGTTGTTAACGTTTTGTGCGGTGCACAATAAAGCTTGACAACTTTGTGCAAGTGCATCATATCTGCGTTATCCGGTCGGCGCGGACGATTCGTCCCTGGCTTCCGGCCAACGGCCAGTAAACCTACCCATAAACATGAAACGGAGTTATGCTATGGAAACGGGCGAAGATACCATCAAGTCGACGGTTGAGCGCATGGCTCAAGCCGGTAATCAGGCGTTCAAGGATTCGGTCGAAAAGACCCTGAGCGCGCTCAACGAAGTCAATACCCTGTCGAAGGGCAATGTCGAAGCCGTCGTCGAAAGCCTGACCGCTGCCACCAAGGGCGCGGAAACGGTCGGCGCCCAGGCGCTCGCCTTCTCGAAGAAGAACTGGGAAGAGGCCGTGACGGCCGCGAAGACCCTGTCGACCGCCAAGAGCGTCCAGGAAGTCATCGAACTGCAGTCGACCTACGCCAAGTCGGCGATGGAAGCCTATGTGGCCGAAGTCAACCAGATGACCCAGACCCTGTCGTCGTCGTTCAAGGACACCTTCAAGCCGATCAACACGCGCGTCACCGCCGCGGTCGAAAAGTTCCAGTCCTACCGCTAATCAGCGGCTCCTGACGGAGCAAAGTGAAAAAGGCCCCGGGTAGGCGTCCGGGGCCTTTTTTGCGTTTTGAGGGGCGGGCACCCTAAGCGAAGCGAATGGCGGCCGGGGAGATGCGAACTGCGAACGGGCTTCGTCTGCGTCCCTGGGCGAATGTCACTGGACAACATTGACGGGCTGTTCGTGTCCTGCGCGAACAGCGTCCCTTGCTTTTCTCTCGCGGCGCACCATCTGTGTCCTGTCCCGGCACATCCATGACATTTGCGATAAGAAACTGTGATCGCTGGTTTGTGGATTTGTGCATTTCCCCCCTTAACAGGTTGCAGCTTTGGGATATCTTGTACTTTGCATGCAACGGCCTATTTAAGATTCAGGACCCCGGGACGCCGGGGACACCGGTCGCGAACGGCCAGGTTTTAATGAGGTGTCTATTGTTGCTGGATTTGCGATCTGCAGACGCGTCCGACGACGTATACGGTAAGACGGTAATGAGTTCGGACGGCAATCGTGCCGCCGGCATTCAGGCCGCGGACAAGGGGGCGGGGACAACCCGGCCGGCGGGTGCACCGCTGGCGGTGGTCGAAGCCAAGCCCAAGCCGCAGAAGCCGTCCCTATATCGCGTTCTTATCCTGAACGACGACTACACCCCGATGGAGTTCGTGGTCTACGTTCTGGAGCGCTTCTTCAACAAGTCGCGCGAGGACGCGACCCGCGTCATGCTGCACGTCCACCAGACGGGCGTCGGCGTTTGCGGGGTCTATACCTATGAGGTCGCAGAGACCAAGGTGGCCCAGGTGGTCGACATGGCCCGTCGCCATCAGCACCCTCTCCAGTGCACCATGGAGAAGGACTGATGATGGCGACAAGGCAGGAATGCCGCCATCAGCACCCTCTCCAGTGCACCATGGAGAAGGACTGATGATGGCGACAAAGCAAAGATGTGGGCATCAGCACCCGTTCCAGTGCGCCATGGAGAAGGATTAACCATTATTCGCCGGACGGGCGATTTTGTTAATCCTTCGGTGACGAAACGGGGCGGAAGATGCGGGCAGACACAAGTTTTATAACGGCCGGGTTCAGGTCGGGTTCAGCTTGAAGGCGTAAGAATCCCTCCTAAACCTCAAGTTAGAGGTTTTGATCTAGTGTACCGAGCAATCGGGTAGGTTTGAGGTTTCAGGAGGTTCTCATGCCGTCATTTTCCAGCGCCTTAGAAGAGACCCTGCATCGCGCAGTCGGTCACGCCAACGCGCATCACCACGAATACGCCACGTTGGAGCACCTCCTGCTCGCCCTCATCGACGACGTCGATGCGGCGGCGGTAATGAGTGCCTGCAATGTCGACCTCGCCAAGCTGCGCGCGGCGCTTGACGCCTATATCGAGACCGACCTGAAGTCGCTGGTCGAGCCCTCGTCGGAAGAAGCCAAGCCCACGGCCGGCTTCCAGCGCGTCATCCAGCGCGCCGTCATCCACGTCCAGTCGTCGGGCCGCGACGAAGTCACCGGCGCCAACGTCCTGGTCGCCATCTTCTCGGAACGCGAATCGCACGCTGCCTTCTTCCTGCAGGAGCAGGAAATGACGCGCTACGACGCCGTCAACTACATCGCCCACGGCATTGCCAAGAAGCCCGGCGCGTCCGAACAGCGCCCGGTCCGCGGCGCCACGGAAGACAGCCCGTCGTCGTCCTCGTCCGAGGAAAAGGCCAAGGGCGGCTCGACCGATGCCCTGGCGGCGTATTGCGTCGATCTCAATGAAAAGTCGCGCCACGGCAAGGTGGACCCGCTCATCGGCCGCGCGGCCGAGGTCGAGCGCGCCATCCAGATCCTGTGCCGCCGCACCAAGAACAACCCGCTGCTGGTCGGCGACCCCGGCGTCGGCAAGACCGCCATTGCTGAAGGTCTTGCCAAGAAGATCGTCGACGGCGAGGTCCCCGAAGTCCTGGCCGGCGCCACTATCTACTCGCTCGACATGGGCACGCTTCTGGCCGGCACCCGCTACCGCGGCGACTTCGAAGAGCGCGTCAAGCAGGTCGTCAAGGAACTGGAAGCCCACCCGAACGCCGTGCTGTTCATCGATGAAATCCATACGGTGATCGGCGCTGGCGCCACGTCGGGCGGGGCCATGGACGCCTCGAACCTGCTGAAGCCGGCGCTTGCCGCCGGTAGCTTACGCTGCATGGGTTCGACGACCTACAAGGAATACCGCCAGCACTTCGAGAAGGACCGCGCGCTTGTCCGCCGCTTCCAGAAGATCGACGTCAACGAGCCCACGCTCGACGACACGATCAAGATCCTGAAAGGCCTCAAGCCGTACTACGAGACCTTCCACCATCTGAAGTACACCGACGCCGCCATCAAGACGGCCGTCGAGCTGTCGGCCCGCTATATCACCGACCGCAAGCTGCCCGACAAGGCGATCGACGTGATCGACGAAGCCGGGGCGCTGCAGATGGTCCTGCCGGAAGGCAAGCGTAAGAAGGTCATCGGGCCCAAGGAGATCGAGTATGTGATCTCCAAGATCGCCCGTATCCCGTCCAAGTCGGTGTCCCGCGACGATACCCAGGCGCTGCGCGACATGAAAACCGACCTGCAACGGGTGGTCTTCGGCCAGGACGAAGCTATCGAACAGCTGTCGACCGCGATCAAGCTGGCCCGCGCCGGCCTGCGCGATCCGCAGAAGCCGATCGGCTGCTACCTGTTCTCGGGCCCGACCGGCGTCGGCAAGACCGAAGTCGCCAAGCAACTGGCCGCGACCATGGGCATCGACCTCCTTCGCTTCGACATGTCGGAGTACATGGAGCGCCACACGGTGTCGCGTCTGATCGGCGCGCCTCCGGGCTATGTCGGCCACGACCAGGGTGGCCTGCTGACCGACGCCGTCGACCAGCAGCCGCACGCCATCGTCCTGCTCGACGAAATCGAGAAGGCGCACCAGGACATCTACAACATCCTGCTGCAGGTCATGGATCATGGCCAGCTGACGGATGCTGTCGGTAAAAAGGTCGACTTCCGCAACGTCGTGCTGATCATGACGACCAATGCCGGTGCGTCGGACAACCAGAAGAACTCGATCGGCTTCGGCCGCGAGAAGGTCACGGGCGAGGACGAGCAGGCCATCAAGCGCCTGTTCACCCCGGAATTCCGCAACCGTCTCGATGCCATCGTGACCTTCCGCCAGCTCAAGCCCGAAGTCATCGGCCTGGTCGTGCAGAAGTTCATCATGCAGCTCGAAATGCAGCTGGCCGATCGCAACATCACGATCGAGCTGACCGAGGACGCCGCCAAGTGGCTGTCCGAAAACGGCTACGACGAACTGTATGGCGCCCGCCCGCTGGCGCGCGTCATCCAGGAAAACATCAAGAAGCCGCTGGCCGACGAAATCCTCTTCGGCAAGCTGGTCCGCGGCGGCCATATCCTGGTCAAGCTGACCGACGGCAAGATCGCCTTCGACATCACGCCGTCTTCCAAGGGCGGCGCCGACAAGGCAGGCTCCAAGGCCGAAGCTGTGGATTAAGGCCAGGGGCCACCAGGGGACAAGCCCCCTGGACCCGGGCCCGCCACGGTGGTTATGGCGTTCAAAGAATCAGAGAGCCTCGGGGTGCGAACCCCGGGGCTTTTTGATTGGACTTGTCATTGCTGGCGCATTGCCGCAAGCTGTGAAACAGAAGAGCTGGGGGCAGGCATGGAAATTCTGAAGAACAATCTTCTCAGTCCTGTCGGGCAGTTGATCTTGAGCCTGCTTTTTCTTGGTGTGTCGCTCGTTATTGTAGGCACGGCGATTTTCGCGTGGCGCCGGGGCCGTATCAGGATGAAGGATTTCGGCTGGATTACACGTCAGGAAACTCCGATTGCCTTTTACGCCTGCACGCTTCTCTGTACCGCTCTCGGCGCGCTGTTCAGCTTTATCAGCATGCTCTTTATCTACGAGATGGCATGCCAGGTGCTCGGAATTCCGGCGGCAAACCTTTCAATCGCAACGGCGGCCATTACATAAGCACCGAAACGCAAAGGTGCTCCATGATTCCGTTTTCCATCCTTGACCTGTCGCAGATCTGCGAAGGCGCGACCGCGTCGGACGCGCTGAAGAATTCCGCGCGCATGGCCAAGGCGGCGGAGGAGAGGGGCTATCACCGCTACTGGCTGGCCGAGCACCACGGCATGCCGGGCATCGCCTCGGCCGCGACATCGATCGTCATCGCCCACGTCGGCCAGGCGACGAAGACCATCCGCGTCGGTTCCGGCGGCATTATGTTGCCCAACCACTCGCCGCTGGTCATCGCCGAACAGTTCGGTACGCTCGACGCGCTCTTTCCCGGGCGCGTCGATCTCGGCATCGGCCGCGCGCCCGGCACCGACATGATGACCGCCCGGGCGCTACGCCGCAATCTCGACCGTGGCGTCGATACCTTCCCGCAGGATATCCTTGAACTGCAGGCCTATCTCGGTACGCCCGACGAGGGGCAGCGCATCCTGGCGGTGCCCGGCGCCGACAGCCACGTGCCGATCTGGCTTCTGGGCTCCAGCCTCTACAGCGCGCAACTGGCGGCCGCGCTTGGGCTGCCCTATGCCTTTGCCTCGCACTTCGCGCCAGAGCTCCTGTTCGAGGCGCTGCACATCTACCGCCGCGACTTCAAGCCGGGGGTGATCGACAAACCTCGCACCATGGTCGGCGTCATGGGCGTGGCGGCCGATACGGACGCGGAGGCGGAGTTCCTGGCGACGTCGATGCAGATGTCCTTCGCCAATCTGCGCCGCAATGTCCGCAAGCCCTTCCCGAAGCCGTCGTGGGACGACATGGCCGAATTCACGCCGGATGAGACGGCCCTGGCCGGCCATATGCTGCGCTATGCGATGATCGGCGGCCCGGCGACGATCGAGAAAAATCTGTCGAACTTCCTGAAGCAGACCGAGGCCGACGAGCTGATCATCTCGATGCCGATTCACGATATCGAAGCGCGCATCCGTTCGCTCGATATCTTTGCCGGCCTGCCGGCAATGAAGGCTGATGCCCTGGCTCCGGCTTAACGTATCCGCACGCCGTTGTCGCAGTAGCGGATAGGAGCGGTCGGATAGACATTGCCTCCCAGCCGGATCACGCGTGCTGGGGATTTGGCGAAGCTGATCGTCTTGGGGTCGATCTGGCCGACCGCCTCCTTGCACAACAGTGCATTGGCGGCGATTCGCCAGCCCTTGCCGTCGCGCTTTAGCAGCGCGGCCTGGTACGGCGAATATTTGTTGCGCGGATCGGGGTCCGTCACGACGATAACCTCCGGGACACCGTCGTGGTCGAGGTCGGCAAGGATCAACCGGCTGAACAGGCCGTCGGCGACCGGCCCAAGCTGCGTATATTGGGCTGGCGGAGTCTTGTGCATGTCGCCCAGGCTCTGCGGGATCAGCGGATTGTTGCTCAGCCGCACCGGCGCGATCGGGCCGGCGGCCAGGCTTTGCGCCACGTTCGCCGGAAGCTTGCCGTTTACCGGATATATGACGGGCATCTCGGCGAGCGCTGCCCGTAAACCGCGCGTACCGGGTGGCGTGGCCGGTCCGGAGCTCCAGTGGAAATGGTCCGGTGCGGGAACGAACGGAAAGCTCACACCTGCCACCGACATGACATCGAATGTCATGGTTTCAAGAACGAAGGGCCGTTGCGGGAAGGTGCGGGCGTCGAAATTCCACAGGAAGACCCTGGGCAGGGCCATCCATCCATCGGCCTCGTGGCGGTAGATCGTCAGGCCCCGGCCTTCGTCTTCCGGCGCGCCCGGGCCTTCGCGGCGCGTGGTTTCCAAATAGACCTCGTCCTTGCCGTCGCCGTCGAAATCCTGCATGCGGATGACGCAATCCGGGCTGCAGGGCGGCAGGATATTGGCCGTCTCGACGACGAAGTCGTGGGGCAATTGCTGTCCCGGCGCCAACTCCTGGCGGACCGACAAGGCGCGAGGCCGCGGCTTGAATGTCCGCATGTCGTTTTTCCAGCCGCACGGCGCGTCGTCGCACATCGCTTCCGGGCCGTTGTAGCTGCGCAGAACGAAGTCTGCGGTAATGCGGATATCGTCGGATGCACCGGTCTCGCGGAGATCAAGGAGCGCCGTTTCGCCATAGGCGCCTGCGTGCAGCTTGATGAAATCCCAGCCGGCGTCGCGTGGCGACAGCAGCCCATGGTTCATCGCCTCGACCTGGGCCACCACCCACCAGGCGCGCGGATCGACGCTGCGCGACCTGGCGGCGCAGAAGGCCGCCGCAGCCAGTACGGCGACGACAACGACGATCAAAATTATCCTGATGAGTTTCATGGCCCCCCCGGAAGGCCCGAATATACCATCGGACAGGGAGAAATGCGACCGATCCGTCGCGACCGGTATTATAAGGCCGGAACATTTTTGATTTGGTTTCAGCCTGCCCTTTTCTTTGCAAGTGCGGTCACGTATTGCACGGGCGAGAGAATTTGTTCGCGTGAGGCTTATCTTCTCCGGGTTGCCGCGGCGTGGACAGATGCGTGAGGGGGAGGATGTTGGCGCATCCTCCCTTTAGTTCGTTCAGATGCGGCCCATCGTGGTTTGGGCGTTGTAGACCTGCGGTATGGGGGCATTGTCTGGGTCGAGCGCGACCATGCGCCAGCGGCCGTTGCCCTCTTCGAAGCGGACCGGCGCGGCATTCGGGCTGGACCACATTTCGTCGATATATTTCCGCGAGATAGCGCGGAACGGGATACCGTGGCAGACGAAGAGGCAGGTGCCGGTCTTGCGGTGGTCCTCGACGCAGGCGAAGACGCGTTCGATGACGTCGGGCAGGCGTTCGGCGTTCCACGGATAGTGCTTGCCGTCGATATCGGCTTCCGGGTTCATATGCTCGCGCATTTCCTCGCGGTGGATATGCACTTCGTCGATCGTCATGCCTTCGAACTGACCGAAACTGCGCTCGGTCAGGCGTGGATCGATCACGGGCTCGAGCTTGAGCGGTCCGCCGACCAGGGCGGCTGTCTCCAGGGCGCGCGACAGGGGACTGACGATAATGCGGTCGATGCCTTGCCCGGTGAGCACTTCGCCGGCGCGGCGGGCCTGCTGCCGGCCCGTGTCGTTAAGCGCGATATCGGTCGAGCCTTGCAGGCGGGCTTCGAGGTTCCAGTCGGTCTGGCCATGGCGAAGGACGAAGAACATATCGGGTTTCCTTTAAGCCTTAAGCCCCGAGGATGCGGTTAGACCAAGTGCAGCATGATGACAACCAACTCCTGTTCTTGAGACGCTTTGGGTGTCACGCACGGAGATTGCTGTTTCGCCCTCTCCCCGTAAAACGGGGAGAGGGAAGGCGCGTCGTGCCAAGGTGAGGGGTAGCCCAAGTTTCAGCGTGTGCGGAAGATGACATTTCGCCCCTCATCCGGCCCTGTGGGCTACCTTCTCCCCGTTTCACGGGGAGAAGGGAGATATGGTCGTGCGGTTACAGCTTGGCCCGGATTTGCGCGGCCAGGTCGCTGAGCTGGTTGATGTCGGCCATGCCGCCGGCGTGACGTTTCAGCGACTCGCTCTCCCACATCGGCAGGATATGAAAATGCAGGTGATAGACGGTCTGGCCGGCGGCCTCGCCGTTGAACTGCATGATGCGCACGCCGTCGGGCGAAAGCGCGTCGCGCACGGCGCGGGCGATGCGCTGGGTCTCGATGATCAGGTTTTGCAGGTCGGCGGAGGGCACGTCGAACAGGTTGCAGGCATCGACCTTCGGGATGACCAGGGTATGGCCCTTCGACTGCGGGAAGGCGTCCATGAAGGCAAGCGTTCGATCGTCCTCGTAGACCTTGGCCGACGGAATGGCGCCGCTCAGGATCTTGGCGAAGATATTCTGGGAATCGTAGTTTACGAGGAGGCTCATGATCGCATTCCGGCTTATTTTGTCGGGATTCGAGGTTTAAAGGACTATCCCAAGCCCGCCAAGAGGCGTAATACCCCGCCATGCCTATCAATATTGTTCTCGTCATGCTGGGCGGCGCCTTCGGCTCCCTGATGCGCTACCTCGTCGGCCGCTGGACAGGCGGCCTATGGTCGCAGCTGTCCTGGCCCTACAGCCAGTGGCCCCTCGGCACCTTTATCGCCAATGTCTCGGGCGGGCTGGTCATGGGGATTCTCATGGGCCTGCTTCTCGGACCGTTCAAGGGCGCGATGGATACCGAGCGCATGCGCCTGCTGTTCGGCGTCGGCGTGCTGGGCGGTTTCACCACCTTCTCGTCGTTTTCGCTGGAAACGGTGCAGATGCTGGAACGGCGCGCCTATGCGCTGGCGGCCCTCTATGTCAGCCTGTCGGTCGTGCTGTCGATCGCGGCGGTGGCGCTGGGCATGATTATCGTGCGAAAGGTCGCGGCATGAGCAAGGAAGTCAAAACCCTCTACGTCACCGAAGGCGAGGACGGCGTCCGCGTCGATCGCTTCTTCAAGCGCCGCTGGCCGCACATCAACCACGTGCAGCTGAACAAGCTTCTGCGCTCGGGCCAGGTTCGCGTCGACGGCGGCCGCGTCAAGGCCGATACGCGCCTCAGCACCGGCGCCACCGTGCGCGTGCCGCCGCTGCCGGATGCCCCGTCCGAAGACCAGCAGAAGCGCGAACGCGCCACCCTGTCGCCCCAGGAAATCAAGTACGCGCGCTCGCTGGTCATCTACGAGGACGAGGACGTAATCGCCATCAACAAGCCGTCGGGCCTGGCGGTGCAGGGCGGCACCAAGACGAAAAACCACATCGACCGGCTGCTGTCGGCGTGGGGCGAGGGGCTGGAACGCCCGCGCCTGGTCCACCGCCTCGACCGCGACACGTCGGGGGTGCTGCTGCTCGGCAAATCGCCGGCCGCCGCGGCGCGCCTGGCCGGAGCCTTCGCCAAGCGCCGCGCCCAGAAGACCTACTGGGCACTGGTCGTCGGCAACCCCAAGCCCGAAGAAGGCTATATCGACACGCCCCTGGTCAAGAAGGGCTTTCACGACCGAGAAATCGTCCAGCCGGCCGATATCAAGGAGCCCGGCGCCGAAGCCGCCGAGACCGAATACGTCACGATCGGCCGCGCCGGGCCGCGCGTCGCCTGGATGGGCCTGCGCCCGCACACCGGCCGCACGCACCAGCTACGCGCGCACATGCAGGCGATCGGCCACTCGATCCTGGGTGACCCTAAATACGGTAACGACGCCAGCCGCGACCTGTCCGAAGGCCTGGGGCTGCAACTGCACCACCGCCGCATCGAGCTGCCGCACCCGACCCAGGGTACGCTGATCGTCGAGGCGCCGCTCGATCCCGTCATCAAGGCGGGCTTCGACCGCTTCGGCTTCGATATCCACGACGCCGAGAACGATCCGTTTGTCCGGTTGAGCAAGAAGGGCCGGAGATGAGGGCTGCCTTTCATCTTATACCTCCCCGCTGGGCGGGGAGGGGGACCATGAGCGAAGCGAATGGTGGTGGGGGCGGAGAAGACGCACGCGCCAAGCTTGTTACTTCTACGCCCCCCACCGTCACCACTTCCGCTTCGCTACAGTGGCGCCACCTCCCCCGCCCAGCGGGGGAGTATAAGGATATTGGAGCGTCCGCGTGTCTGCTTCACTGAAACTGGCCGTCTGGGATGTCGACGGCACGCTGGTCGACAGCCGCGCTTCGATCTTCAAGGGCTTGCAGGACGCGGCCGTCGAGGTGGGGCTTGAGGCGCCGAGCTACGAGGATGTGCGCCAGATCGTCGGCCTGTCCCTGCTTGAAGCCGTCCACCGCATGCGCCCCGACCTGACGCCGGATCATGCGGCGGCCTATGCGGCGGCGTATAAGCAAGCCTTCATCCGCATGCACGCCGATCCGGATTTTCACGAGCCGCTCTATTCGGGCGCCGAAGAAACCTTGCGCCGCCTGAAACGCGAAGGCTGGCTGATCGGCATGGCGACGGGCAAGTCGCGCCGGGGAATCGATCGCAACACCGTTGTCTACGGCTGGGGCGATCTGTTCGACACCAGCTTCTGCGCCGACGACGGCCCGTCGAAGCCGCATCCGCACATGCTGGAATGCAATATGCTGGCGCTCGGTGTCGAACCGCATCAGACCGTGATGATCGGCGACACGGCGCACGATATCCAGATGGGACGCGAGGCGCGCGTCCATACCATCGGCGTCTCCTGGGGTTTCCACACGACGGCCGAACTGCAAGCCGCCCGCGCCGACGTCATCGTCCACGACTTCAACGAACTGAACGCGGCGCTCGATGCCTTCGTTCCCGCCTGAGACACGACCATG
>FTCT01004910.1_pt1 | contig 23419 bp, 24 predicted proteins | sample 1658881 | NCBI WGS metagenome assembly FTCT01 (sample SAMEA3914864, study PRJEB12502) | metagenome | biome: forest; material: soil | place: USA | collected 2012-03-12 | depth 0.3 m | reverse complement strand
GGACTATCTGGCCGCGCGCGGCTCGGTGAGGCCGGAGAAGATGGGCCGGATGATCTCGCTGCTGGGCGACGCCGAGCTGGACGAGGGCAACATCTACGAGGCCCTGATCGAGGCCTGCAAGCACGACATCCGCAACACCTGGTGGATCGTCGACTACAATCGCCAGAGCCTGGACGCGACCACCCAGGACCGGATGTTCACCCGCTATGGCGAGATCTTCGAGGCCGCCGGCTGGACGGTCGAGACGCTGAAGTGGTCCAAGCGCCAGCGCGAGGCCTTCGCCAAGCCGGGCGGCGAGAAGTTGCGCGAGTGGATCGAGACCGCGCCCAACGACCTCTACGCCGCGCTCAGCTACCAGGGCGGCGCAGCCTGGCGCGAGCGGCTGAACGCCGACCTGGCCGATAGTCCCAAGACCCTGGCCCTGATCGCGTCCTACAAGGACGTCGACCTGGCCGAGTTGATGACCGAGCTGGGCGGCCACTGCCTGGAGACCCTGCTGGAGGCGTTCGAGAAGGCCGGCCAGGACGACGCGCCGCGCTTCTTCATCGCCTACACGGTCAAGGGCCTGCGCCTGCCGTTCCAGGGCCACAAGGACAACCATGCCGGCCTGATGACCCCATCGCAGATCGCCGAACTGCGCGAGCGGCTGGGCGTCGTCGAGGGCGAGGAGTGGGACCCGCTGTCGGGTCTCTCGGCCGCCGAGCGCACGGCGCTGAAGGGCCTCGTGGCCCGCGCGCCGTTCGCCGCCGAGGTCGAGCGTCAGCATGTCGCGCCGACCATCCCGACCCCGACTGCCGACGAACTGCTGGCGGCCGTGGTCGGCGGCAAGAACGACAACGAACAATCGACCCAGGCCGCGTTCGGCAAGGTGATGTTCGAGATCGCCGCCCGGAAGGACGAGTTCGCCGGCCGCGTCGTCACCACCTCGCCGGACGTTACGGTGTCGACCAACCTGGGCGGCTTCGTGAACCGGCGAGGCGTCTTCCAGCGCCGCGCCCACGACGACGTCTTCAAGCGCCGCCGCATCCCGTCGGCCCAGGTGTGGTCCAAGGCCGAGACCGGCCAGCACATTGAGCTGGGCATCGCCGAGAACAACCTGTTCATCGCCCTGGCGGCGCTGGGCCTGACCGCGCCGCTGTTCGGCGAGCGCCTGTTCCCGGTCGGGACCTTGTACGACCCCTTCATCGCCCGCGGCCTCGATGCGCTGAACTACGCCTGCTACCAGGACGCCCGCTTTCTGCTGGTCGCCACGCCGTCGGGCCTGACGCTGGCGCCCGAAGGCGGCGCGCACCAGTCGATCAATGCGCCCGTCATCGGCATGGCCCAGCCGAGCCTGGACACCTACGAACCGGCCTTCGCCGATGAGACGGCGGTGCTGATGGCCCATGCCTTCGAGCGCATCCAGGCGACGGACGGCGCCTCGACCTATCTGCGGCTCTCCACGCGGGTCATTGACCAGCCGGAGCGGGCCGACGCCGCTTGGCGGCAGGGCGTGATCGACGGGGCCTATTGGCTTAAAGCCCCCGCGCCGGGCGCGAAACTGGCTCTGGTCTACAGCGGCGCTCTGGCGCCCGAGGCTCTGGCGGCGTTCGAGGCGCTCTCCGAGGACATGCCCGAGGCGGGCCTGTTGGCCGTCACCTCGGCCGACGTGCTGCACCGGAACTGGACCGCCTCGGGCCGCGCCCGCTGGACCGGGGAGGGCGCCCGCGCCTCGACCATCGAGACCCTGCTGGCCCCGCTGGATCGCGACGCAGGCCTGGTGACCCTGACCGACGGCGCGCCGCTGGCGCTGTCTTGGCTGGGCTCGGTGCGCGGGCAGCGCGTGCGGGCGCTGGGCCTGGAGGTCTTCGGCCAGTCGGGCGACCTGCCGGATCTGTTCGGCAAGTACCGCCTGGACGCCGAGGCGGTGCTGGACGCCTGTGCGGATTTGCTGGCTTAGGCGGACCCTCTCTCAAACGTGTCATCCCGGCCGCAGCGAAGCGGAGCGCCGGGACCCAGGGGCGACCGCACTGCACCGGCCCCTGGGTCCCGGATAAGCGCTACGCGCTTTCCGGGATGACACGCATTGGGGGGAGGAGAGGTAGTCCTAAAACCCATCCACGATCGTCATCCCTGACAGCAGCCCGTCGCGGAAATGATAGGTCAGCGTCGCCCGGGTGTCGGTCCAGACATGGCCGTCGGGGCTTTCCACCGAGTATTGCACTTCGGTCGACAGCTCGTCGCCGGTCTCGGACAGCACGCGGATCAGCGCGATGTTCGGGACGATGGTCGCGAAGATATGGGCGAACTGGGCCATCGCGGCTTCGCGACCCACGAACGGCGGGCCGCTTTCCATCGTGTCGGGCCAGATCACGTCGGGGTGCAGGCAGGCCCGGACGCCCGCCAGGTCGCGGGCGTTGAAGGCCTCGAAGGCCTGTTCCAGCACCGCCAGCAGCGTGCTCATGGTCCGTTTCCGTCGCGACCGCTGTCGTCGATGTCCTGCTCGACGATCAGTCCCCCCAGGAGACGATACCAGACGGTGATGACGTCGTCCTGCCAAAGCCCGCCGCCGGGGCCGCGCGTGACGATGTGCAGACGGGCGCGGACGCGGTCGTCCGGCTCGATCGTGTAGCCCATCACCGCGGTCTCCAGCCGGATGGTCTCCAGCAGGTGGACGAAGTGGGCGCGCAGGCCGTCCTCGCTCTCGACGACGCCGCCTTCCAGATTGTCGGAGAAGCGGGCCGTGGGGCCATAGCAGGAGAGAATAGCCTCGAGATCTCGCGCGTTCAGCGCGCGGTGTAGCCGGTCCAGCAGGGCGTCGACGCCCGGAAACGCGACGTCCGGGCAGTCCTGTTGCGACTGCAGTCGGGTCACCAGGCCATCGACCAGCCTGTAGCGATGCAGCACCCGCGTGCTGGACCACAGCGAGCCGTCGGCGGCGCTGGTGATGGTCTGGCGGACCAGGACGCCGACCTGTTCATCGGCGTCGGTGCTCAGCGAGATCAGGGTGTAGCGCGCCACCAGCGGAGCGGTGGTTTCGGTCAGGTAGGCGAGCACCGCCTCGCGGCCTCGCAGCTCGCCATCCTCGGTCTCGTCCGGCCACGCGACATCGGGCGCCAGCATCGCGATGAAGCGGTCGAAGGCGCGGGCGTTGAAAACGTCGTAGAGCTGAACGATCCGATCTTCGTCGGCGGTCATGGCCCCTGGTCCGCATCCCCCTAGAGCCTGTCTGTTTCAGATGGACCATCTGAAACAGATGAACAGGCTCGAATTCTTACATTAGAGCGCGTTAGTCGGCGAAACCGGATCCACTTTCGCCTAACGCGCTCTGGATTGGACATCCATGCGCCAGATCAGGCCGTCGCGAAGCGTGTAACAATGCCGCACGCAGATGTCCGACCATAGGTGGCCCGAGCGGTTCCAGACCACCTGGTTGGCGTCGACCGCCACGCGTCCGTCCGGCAGCAGGCTCATCTCGACCGGCGTGATCTCGACCTTCAGGGCCGCGTCGTTATAGGCCCAGTACTCTTGCACGGCCGCCGGACCCTTCAGCCAGCCGCCGCGCGTCATGTCGGGCCATTCCAGGTCGGGATGGGTCACGGCGCTGAACGCGGCCAGGTCGCGGCGCTGGTTGGCGTCGTACAGCGCCGTGATCAGCGCCGCGATGGCTTCGGGAACGTCCGGGGCGGCGGACATGGCCGCTACTTCGCCGGCGGGCTCGTCGTGACCTTCAGATAGGCGATCAGGTCGATGCGGTCCTTCGGATCCTTCAGGCCCAGGAAGGTCATCTTGGTGCCGGGCAGGAACTCGCGCGGGCTGGTCAGCCACTTGTCGAGGTGTTCCTCGTCCCAGGCGAAGCCCGCGTTCTTGACGGCGTCGGTATAGCTGTAGCCCGGCTTGGAGCCGGCCTTGCGCCCGAAGACGCCGTAGAGGTTCGGGCCGGTCATGTCCGGGCCGCCCTCGGTGGCGGTGTGGCACGAGCGGCAGAGGGCGAACTTGCTCTGGCCGTTCGACAGGTCGGCGGTGTTGTAGGGGGCGGGCAGGGCGGCGACGATCGCGGCCTTGGCGGCGTCGGTCGGCGCGGGCGCGGCGGCGGGGGCGTCGGCCGGCGCCGAGGCGGGGGGCTCGCCGGAGCTGCCGCCATCCTTCGAGCAGGCCGCAACGGCCAGGCTGAGGGCCGCGACGGCGGCCAGTTTCAAGGTACGCATGTTACTCCCCGACTGACGTTTGGTCGCACGGTCTGCGACGGCGCGACGCATTCCAAACCCTTATAAAATCAGGGCCGTGGGCTTGTCACGGAACAATGTTCCTTAAGATGAGCTTGGCCGCGGCCCTGCGACAATTGCCGGTATCTACGTGATTCTTCTGGCGAAAAGTGAAATCGCAAACCGTGGGTCTGCACATAACGATTTGACGGATGTTAACCATAAATCTTACCCATTTCCTCACGGAGCGGGCTGGCTCCGGGCAGGGCTGGAAGACAAGATCATGGACTGGAGTGAAGAACGCACCGCGGCGCTGAAGAAGCTCTGGATGGAAGGCCTGAGCGCCAGCCAGGTGGCCCGTCAGCTGGGCGGCGTCAGCCGCAGCGCGGTGATCGGCAAGGTGCACCGTCTGGGCATCACCGTCCGCGAAGTGCCCGTCCGTCAGCGGACCAGCGTCCGCAGCCCCTCGCGCATCCAGGCCCGTCAGCGGCCGACCCGCGAAATCACCACGGCCGCCCCTCGCGTGGCCCCGCGCTTCGAGCGCATCGAGGAAGACCTGCTGCCGACCTCGGGCATCCTGGAGCTGGGCGCTCACTCGTGCCGCTGGCCGATCGGCAATCCGGAAGGCGACGACTTCGGCTTCTGCGGTCGCCCCAAGCTGACCACCCGCGGCTCCTACTGCGAGCAGCATACGGCCGGCGCCTTCCGCCGCCTGGGCAACGCCAGCGCCGTCGAGGCCTGGGCGCTCAAGGGTCTCAAGGAACGGGTGCAGCCGAGCCAAGCCTAAGGCCGGTCTCGACCTTTCCTTCAAAAGCGACTTCTACCCCTTCAACCTCGACTTCACCGAGACGAACCCCATGAACATGGTCCTGATCGAGAACGCCGCCGGCAGCAGCCAAGTGATCACCATCATCGAGGAGTTCGCCGGCCACTCGGTGTCGCGCGACCTGAACCCTGGCGACCAGGCCAGCATCCCCGTTACCCAGTTCAAGTCGATCACCGTGCGTGAGACGTATCCGGACGATTGGTTGACCCGCGGCCGCAACCGCAATCGGGCGGCCGCCGCAGCCTGACCCGCCCGAACCTAACGTATAGATTGCAATGAATGACCCCGCGAAGCCTTTCGCGGGGTTTTTCGTTTCCCGGTGGGCGCCGCAGATTGCGTGACCGTTAACCTTATGAGACACAAAGCGCCGCTGTTGGGGGGCGGAAACGATTATGCTTGAGGGGGATGAGCGCGCCGACGTGGTCGAGGACCACGCGCTGCCGCTGCCGAGTTATCTGAGCTACCTGCTTTACCAGACCGAACAGCACCGCCGGGCCATGGCGGCGGACCTTCTGGCGCGGCACGGCCTGACCTTCGCCAAGTGGGTGGCGATGATCTCGCTGCGCCGGTTCGGCGACCTGTCGATGACCCGCCTGGCCAAGCTGGCGGCCACCGACCGCACGACGCTGACCCGATCGATCGACAGCCTGATCACCGACGGCCTGGTGGCCCGCTCCACCTCGGCCAGCGACCGCCGCATCGTGGTGATCGGCCTGACCGACGAGGGCCGGGGGCTCCTGGAACGCATCCGCGCCGAGATCCGCCCGCTGAACCGCGACGTCTGCGGCGGCCTGACGACGGACGAGCAGGCGGCCATGACCCGCTATCTGCAGAAGATGCTGGCGGGCCTGATCGTCGAGCCGGACTGGAAGCAGGACGTGATCGCGTTTTCCACGCCGGCGCCGCCTGAGACGGTTTAGGCGGCGCAAACCTCGCCCTTCGCCAGGCTCAGGGTGAGGTTTTCGACTGACGCGTCGGTGAAGTCCTACCCTGAGCTTTGATTAGTCCTCACCCTGAGCTTGTCGAAGGGCGAGGGCGGGCCCTCAATCGTCGACCTTCACGCGGCCACGCCCGGACTTCACCGTCCCGCGCTTGGCTTTCCCGTCCAGCCGCTTCAGCTTGCTGGAATAGGTCGGCTTCGTCGGTCGTCGAGGCTTCGGCTTCTCCGTCGCCCTGCGGATCAGGTCGACCAGCCGCTCCTGCGCGTCCTGGCGGTTCATTTCCTGCGAGCGTGAGCCTTGCGAGAACAGGATCAGCACGCCGTCCTGGGTCAGGCGGCTGCCGGCCAGGGTTTCGAGCCGGGCCTTCACGTCGTCGGGCAGGTAGGGCGAGTTGCGCACGTCGAAGCGCAGCTCGACGGCGGTGCTGGTCTTGTTGACGTGCTGGCCGCCGGGACCCGAGGCGCGCGTGGCCTTCCAGACCAGGTCGTCCTCGTGGATCCGCAGCCAGGACGTGATCTCGATCATCGCGGCGGAACCACACGCTTGGCCTTGACCACCAGCTGGTCCAGGGCCTGCAGGAAGCGCGAGCGGTCGGCGTTGGCGAAGGCGGCGGGGCCCTTGGTGACCTCGCCCATCGAGCGCAGGTGCTCGCCGATCGAGCGCGAGGCCAGGGCCGAGCCGATCATGTCGGCCGAGAACACCCGGCCGTTCGGCGCTACGGCGGCGCCGCCGGCCTTCAACACGCGATCGGCCAGGGGGATGTCGTTGGTCACCACCACGTCGCCAGGGCCGCAGCGCTCGGCGATCCAGTCGTCGGCCACGTCGGGGCCGGCGTCGACGACGATCTGCTCGATCACCGGCGTCAGCGGCACACGGATCCAGCTGTTGGACACCACGAAGGTCTTGAAGCCGTGGCGGGCGGCGACCTTGTAGGCCTCGTCCTTCACGGGGCAGGCGTCGGCGTCGATGAAGAGGAGGGCGGTCATCGTGCTCGCCTGGAGGGAGGTGGTGCCGGCGGAGAGGATCGAACTCCCGACCTTCGGTTTACAAAACCGCTGCACTACCGCTGTGCTACGCCGGCCTTTGGCGGGTCGCTGACCCGAGGTCAGCGCTTATGCCGTCTGTCGGCGCGTACGGCAAGAGTGGCGAGAAGCTGTCGACGCCGCAGGCCCCCACCGGACCACGCTGCGCGTGGTCGTCCGCCCCCGGAGGGGGCGGAAGGGGTCTTCTTCCCCCTCTGGGGGGAGGAGCGCGCAGCGCGGAGGGGGCCAGTGGCCGCCTCTACAGATCAAACCGCACCCCCTGCGCCAGCGGCAGCGCGCCCGAATAGTTCACCGTCGCCGTCTGCCGCCGCATGTACTGCTTCCAGCTGTCCGAGCCGCTCTCGCGCCCGCCGCCGGTCTCCTTTTCGCCGCCGAACGCCCCGCCGATCTCGGCGCCGGACGGGCCGATATTGACGTTGGCGATGCCGCAGTCGCTGCCCGCGGCCGAGAGGAAGCCCTCGGCCTCGCGCACGTCGTTGGTCATCACGCAGGACGACAGGCCTTGCGGGACGTCGTTCTGGATCGCCACGGCCTCGTCGAAGTCCGTGTACGGAACCACGTGCAGCAGCGGCGCGAAGGTCTCGCGCTGCATGCACGAGCTGGCGGCGGGCAGGCGGGCCAGGGCGGGGCGCACATAGTAGGCGTCCGGGTGCTCGTCGATCAGCAGTCGCTCGCCGCCCTCGACGGTTCCGCCCTCGGCGCGGACCTGGTTCATGGCCTCGACGAAGGCCTCGTAGGCGGCCTTGTCGATCAGCGGGCCCAGCAGGGTCTTGGTCTCGCGCGGGTCGCCGACGGGCAGGCGCTGGAAGGCCTTGGCGACCGCGTCGGAGAGCTTCTCGGCCAGGCTCTCGTGGACGATCAGGCGGCGCAAGGACGTGCAGCGCTGGCCCGCCGTGCCGGCCGCCGAGAAGACGATGGCGCGCAGGGTCAGGGAGAGGTCCGCCGAGGGCGTGACGATCATCGCGTTGTTGCCGCCCAGCTCCAGGATCGAGCGGCCGAAGCGCTCGGCGACGATCGGCGCCACCTGACGGCCCATGCGGGTGGAACCGGTGGCGCTGACCAGCGCGATGCGCGTGTCGCGGGCCAGACGCTCGCCGGCGTCGCGGCCGCCCAGGATGACGCAGGCCAGGCCCTCGGGCGCGTCGTCGAAGCGGGCCAGGGCGCGCCGCAGGATCGCGTGGGTCGCCAGGGCGGTCAGCGGCGTCTTCTCCGACGGCTTCCAGACCACCGGATCGCCGCAGACGAAGGCCAGGCACGCGTTCCAGGCCCAGACGGCGACGGGGAAGTTGAAGGCGCTGATCACGGCGACCGGACCCAGCGGATGCCAGGTCTCGCGCATGGCGTGGCCGGGGCGTTCGGAGGCGATGGTCAGGCCGTGCAGTTGGCGCGACAGGCCGACGGCGAAGTCGCAGATGTCGATCATCTCCTGCACTTCGCCGGCCGCCTCGGAGGCGATCTTGCCGGCCTCTAGGGTGACGAGGGCGGCCAGATCGGCCTTGGCGGCGCGCAGTTCCTCGCCGAACAGCCGGACCAGTTCGCCCCGGCGTGGGGCTGGGACCTGACGCCAGGCTTCGAAGGCGTGACAGGCGGCCGAGACCTTGGCGCCGATCTCGCGCGCGTCGTCATAGGCGACCTGGGTCAGGACGTGGCCGTCGATCGGGCTGCGCACGGCTTGGCCGGCATCAGCGGGGAGTCCGTCGACGCCGAGGGCGGCCAGAAGCTGGCGGGCGTGGGCGGCGGGCTTCATGGGAGACTGGGTCATGCGACCGGGAGGGGACGCCGGGCGAAGGGCACGGTCAACCCCCGGACGTTGCGAGTCTCGCGCCAAATCGCTAGGGACGGGCCAAGCAGGAGAACGACCATGGCGCAGGGCAAACTGATCGACGGCAAGGCCTTCGCGGCCGATCTGCGGGCCAAGGTGGCCGAAGAGGTCGCCCAGCTGAAGGCCCAGCATGGCCTCACCCCGGGCCTGGCCGTGGTGCTGGTCGGCGAGGATCCGGCCAGCCAGGTCTATGTCCGCAACAAGGGCGAGCAGACCGAAGCGGCGGGCATGTACTCCGAGACCCACCGCCTGCCGGCCGAGACGACGCAGGACGAGCTGCTGGAGGTCGTGGCCAAGCTCAACGCCGATCCCAAGATCCATGGCGTCCTGGTCCAGTTCCCGGTGCCGGCCCACATCAGCCAGATGGACGTCGTGGCCGCCCTGTCGCCCGACAAGGACGTCGATGGCCTGACCGTGACCAACGCCGGCCGTCTGGCCAGCGGCCTGCCGGCCCTGGCGCCCTGCACGCCGACGGGTTGCATGATGCTGATCAAGGACGTGGTCGGCGACCTGAAGGGCAAGACCGCCGTCGTCATCGGCCGCTCGAACCTGATGGGCAAGCCGATGGCCCAGATGCTGCTGGCCGCCGACTGCACCGTGACCATCGCCCACTCGCGCAGCCAGGATTTGCCGGGGATCGTGCGCCAGGCCGACATCGTCGTGGCCGCCGTTGGCCGGGCCGAGATGGTCAAGGCCGACTGGATCAAGCCCGGCGCGGTGGTCATCGACGTCGGCATCACCCGCTTCCCGGCTCGCGATCCTGAGGCCGCCGCAGCGGGCAAGACCCGCCTGGTCGGCGACGTGGCTTTCGACGAGGTGCGCGAGGTGGCCGGCGCGATCACGCCGGTGCCGGGCGGGGTGGGGCCGATGACCATCGCCTGCCTGCTGGCCAACACCGTGACGGCGGCCAAGCGCCTGTCGGGCATCGCCTGATGACGCGGGCGATCGTCGTCAGCGCGCTCGCCCTTCTTCTCGCCGCCTGCGGGGCGAAGACCCCGCCGCCGACGCCGGCGCAAGCCTTGGCGCTGCGGCCGGCCGATGCGCGGCTGGCGGGCCTGTACGAGACCTCGTGCCATGCCTGTCACGCCGTCCCGGGAACGGGCGCGCCGCTGGTCCATGACCACGCCGCTTGGGATCCACGCTGGAAGCAGGGCGAGGCCGTACTGCTGGACCACGCCATCCAGGGCTTCAACGCCATGCCGGCGGGCGGCCAGTGCGCGGCTTGCACGCCGGACGATTTCAAGGCCCTGATACGCTTCATGGCGGGGCGCGAAGATCCCGCGAAATAGGGCAGGGGCGGAATGATCTCCAGGCGAGGCGCCCTGATCGCGGGCGGGACGGGCGTCGCGGTCGTCGCTGGCGGCGGCGCGGCGGCCTACAAGGTCGCGACCGGCGACAAGCCCGAACCCCTGGCTCCGGCGTCGGTCAACGCCCAGGGCAAGCTGCTCTGGCGTAACTGGTCCGGCATCCAGCACGCCTATCCCGCCGCCCGCCTGGCCCCCAAGGATGAGGGCGAGTTGGCCGCCGCGCTGAAGACCGCCCAGGCGCCGATCCGGCCCGTGGGGGCGGGGCACTCCTTCACCGCCCTGGCGCCCACGGACGGGACGTTGATCTCGCTGGACGCCATGTCCGGCATCGTCGGCTGGGAGGGCGACGAGGCGATCGTGCGAACCGGCACGCGGCTGGGCGCGCTGGGGCCGATGCTGGCGCAGAAGGGCCGGGCGCTGCCGAACCTGCCCGACATCAACAAGCAGGCGCTGGGCGGGGCGCTCGCCACGGCCACTCATGGCGCGGGGGTCAAGATCCGCGCTCTGCACGGCGATGTCACGGCTGTGAGGCTGGTCACGCCCTCGGGCCAGGTGATCGACGCCGACGCCGCGAAGAACCCCGAGATCTTCCAGGCCGCCCGCGTCTCGCTGGGAACGCTGGGCGTGCTCACCCAGGTGCGGATCAGAACGAGCGCCAACCGCCGCCTGCGCCGCCACGTCTGGCTGGAGCCGTTCGAGGAGGCGCTGGCCAAGGCCGAGGACCGCTGGGCCCAGCACCGCAATTTCGAGTTCTACGCCGTGCCGTTCACCGGCCTGGCGGCCAATATCAGCCACGACGAGACCGACGATCCGGTCCAGCCGCGCGGTCCGGACCAGGACACCGAGTTCCTGCAGGCGCTACGGGGCTTGCGCAATCTGCTGGGCTTCGCCACGCCGCTGCGCAAGGCCGCCGGCCGCGCGTTGCTGTCGACCGCCAAGCCCGAGATCGCCGTCGACGAGGGCTGGAAGCTGCTGTCGACCGAGCGGCCGGTGCGCTTCAACGAGATGGAGTTCCACCTGCCGGTCGAGAACCAGCTAAAGGCGCTGGCCGAGGTGGTCCGGGTCATCGAGAAGGAGCGGCCCGACGTCTTCTTCCCGATCGAGGTGCGCCGCATCGCGACCGACGACGCCTGGCTGTCGCCGTTCCAGGGCGGACCACGCGGCTCGGTGGCCGTGCACGCCTATTACCGCGACGACTTCAGCTTCCTGTATGAGCTGATCGAGCCGATCTTCCGCCGCTACGACGGCCGGCCGCACTGGGGCAAGCTGCACACGCTGAACGGTTCGCAGCTGGCGGCGATCTATCCGCGCTGGAAGGACTTCCTGGCCGTGCGCCAGGCGTTGGATCCGGAGGGCCGGATGCTCAATCCGTATCTGAAGGGACTACTGGGCCTGACGTGAGGCCCAGCCAGGTTTTAGGCCGCAGCCGCGCCCAGATAGTCCGCCACGCGGGCTTCCAGCTCGGTGACCAGCGCCTTGCCGACCGGATGGGTGTCGACCTTGATGTCGTCGCGGACGCAGGCCTTGATCGCGTCGATGTGGGCGTCGACCAGGAACATCGGCGCCGAGAGGCGGGTGTCCGGATCGTCGATCAGCTTGCACAGCGAGGCGGCCAGACGGGTGATCAGCGGGAATTCGTAGGTGGCGCCCAGGCCCTTCAGGTCGTGGGCGCGCAGATACAGCATCTCGACCGTTTCGGCGTTCAGGCCTTCCGAGCGCACGCCTTGGCGGGCGGCTTCCAGCTTGGTGATTTCGTCGTTGAGCCACTGGGCGAAATTGCCCGACAGGCTCTTGAGGGCGGCTTCGGCCTTGGCGATCGCGGCCATGTCGATGCCGCCGCGCCCGCCCACCTTGAGCTTGAGCATGTTCGGCACCTGAATCACTTCAGCGGTCTTATTCGTCACGGGCGCCTCCCCAGCGGCGGATAGTTGGGTAACCGCTAACATAGCAGGCGTTAATATTGGATGAGACCCCGGTTTCTGCGACCCAACGTCTCAGCCCCGAAATGAGGACCTGGATTCAGGCCGAGAACTGCTCGGCCAACACTCGCTCTTCCAGGCTGCGACCGGCGTCGAACAGCATGGCCAGGGAGGTGCCGCGATCCTCTGAAATATGGACTTCCAGCACGTCGCGGACCTCGAAATTGTCGGCCACGGCGCTGACGGGGCGCTTGTCGGCTTCCAGCACCTCGAAGGTCACCCGCGCCGACTGCGGCAAAAGCGCGCCGCGCCAGCGGCGAGGGCGGAAGGCGCTGATCGGGGTCAGGGCCAGCACCTGGCCGTCGATCGGGATGATCGGGCCGTGGGCGGACAGATTATAAGCGGTCGAGCCGGCTGGGGTGGCCAGCAGGGCGCCGTCGCAGACCAGTTCGCCCATCCGCACCTTGCCGTCGATCGAGATGCGAAGTTTGGCGGTCTGGCGGGTCTGGCGCAGCAGCGAGACCTCGTTGATGGCCAGCGCCCGGTGCTGGGTGCGGCGCGAGTCGATGGCGACCATGGCCAGTGGGTGGATGACGGCGCGCTCGGCGGCGTTGATCCGCTCCAGCAAGTCATCTTCCGAGTACTCGTTCATCAGGAAGCCGACCGAGCCGCGGTTCATGCCGTAGATCGGCGTCTGGCCGGCGATCGCCTCGTGCAGGGTCTCCAGCATAAAGCCGTCGCCGCCCAGGGCGACGATGACCTGGGCGTTTTCGTCGCCGACGTCGCCATAGCGCGCGGTCAGCCGCTCCTTCGCCTCCTGGGCCTCGGGCCGGTCGCTGGCCTTGAAGGAGAGGCGAGTCACGAACGGTTGCGGCTGGTACATGGCGCCAAGAGGCGTGAAGGCCGCGGGCTTGTCAAACGACGGATGGGCGCGAGATCGACATTCGTTTCAGACTCCAAACCCTGCCTTCCTGGGCCTTGTGCCCAGGACCCAGGGTTCAGAAGCAGCGGCTCTGAGAGGGAGTTCTCGGCCTATCAGCTAAACAAGCCGGACGATCTGAGTTCGCCTTTGGGCATGGGTCCTGGGCACAAGGCCCAGGAAGGCAGGGCGTGGGGCTGTTACCTCTAAGCTTGGCCCACGGCCTGGCGGAAGGCCATGCCGGCGATGTCCGGCGTGAAGGGGCCAAACGCGCTGGCGGCGCGGCGCACGCCTTCGTCGCCGCCGCCCGGACGGCCGCCGTTCAGCTGGCGCACGTGCTCCAGGATGGTCGGGAAGACGCTGCGGTCGATGCCCACGGCCGAGCAGGCCAGGGCCAGCAGCTCGGGGCGACCGCTGTCGATGGCGCGGCGGATCTGGCCGGGCTCGAACTTGCCCAGGCGCGCCAGAGCCATGACGAAAAGCTGCAGGCGACCCTCGCGCAGCACGCGCAGCAGGTAGCCGGGTCTGAGCTGTCCCGCCGAGTCGAGCTTCTCGATCAGCGAGCGCTCCATCTCCTCGCGGTCCTCGTCCAGCTCGACGGGGCCAAGCTCGCCGTCGGCCTCGCCGCGATGGGCGGCGCGCAGGGCGTCGTCGACGGCGGCCTTCATCTTCTCGGGATCGAGGTGGAAGCGGCCCATCAGCGCGTCGCGCAGGGCGCGGCCCACCAAGAGGTAGAGCTGTTCGGCCAGGTCGCTGGACAGGCGCGGATGGCGGGCCAGGGGCGAGCGCAGGGCGACCACCTCGCGCGAGCGGTCGATCAGCCGGCGCATGGCGTCCGGCGAGATCTCGGCGGTGTCGTTCGAGGCCAGGGCGGTCAACACGGCCGGCTCGTCGCGGCTGATGATCGCCTCGACCACTGGGGCCGGCAGCTTGGGCCGGCGGGCGACCTCGATCTGGTGCTCCAGCGTGGCCTGGACCAGCAGGCGGATCAGGTCGTGGTCCTGCAGCACCGAGCTGCGGGCGATGATCGGGCGGGCGATCTCGATCTCGTCCAGCGCCATGATGTTGACCAGGGCCGAAGGCGCCCAGTCGGCGTCGGCCAGGCGTTCGGACAAGCGATGGCGGATCTCGCGCTCGGCCTCGACCACCAGGGTCATGAAGATGGAGTTGAGCAGGGCCTGGATATCGGGATGGGTCGGCTGGCCGCTGGCCTGGTTGGCCTCGCACAGGTCGATGATGCCGGTGAGCAGACGTTCGCGATCACCCGGCTCGCGACTGCGGGCCAGCGACATGAGCGAAGCGATTTCGACGGCTTGGATGACCCCGCCTCCTCGAATCCCGAAGGTCCGACGAGGATGACCTTGCGGCCCCTAAATGAAAACATGCTTAAACGGGGCAACGAGACCGCTGCGGCGAAACGCGGCGAGATGTCGCAAGCTTGACTGGAGGACGCGCGGAAATGGCTCAAGATCTGATCCTGGCCCTGGACCAGGGTACGACCAGCACCCGGGCCATCCTGTTCGACCGCGCCGGCCAGCCCTTGGCCGAGGCCTCCCGCCCGCTGCGTCAGAGCTATCCGCACGACGGCTGGGTCGAGCACGATGCCGAGGAGATCTTCGCCGCCTGCGTGGCGGTGTTGCGCGAGGCGTCGGAAAGCTCGGGGCGGGCGGCGGACATCGCCGCGATCGGCATCACCAACCAGCGCGAGACGGTGGTGATCTGGGATAAGGCGACCGGTCGCCCGATCTATCCCGCCGTCGTCTGGCAGGACCGTCGTACGGCGGAGGTCTGCGCGAAACTCAAGAGTGAAGGTCACGAGCCGCGCGTCACCGAGGTGACGGGGCTGCTGCTGGATCCGTATTTCTCGGGCACCAAGATCGCCTGGATCCTCGACAAGGTTCCCGGCGCGCGGGCCAGGGCCGAGGCAGGGGAGCTGTTGGCCGGCACCATGGATTGCTGGGTGATCTGGCGGCTGACGGGCGGGGCGGTGCACGCCACCGACGCCACCAACGCCTCGCGCACCCTGCTGTTCGATATTGGCGCGCAGGACTGGTCGAGCGAGATGCTGGACCTGTTCAACGTGCCGGCCGCGCTGCTGCCCAAGGTGCTGGACTGCGTCGACGACTATGGCGCGACCGAGACCCGCATCCTGGGCCGCGAGGTGCCGATCCGGGGCGTAGCCGGCGACCAGCAGGCGGCGCTGATGGGGCAGGGCTGCGTCGCGCCCGGCCAGATGAAGGCCACCTACGGCACCGGCTGCTTCATGCTGATCAACACGGGCGAGGAACGGCCGATTTCGCGCTCGCGCCTGCTGACCACGGTGGCGGCGCGGGTGAGCGGCAAGACGACCTACGCCCTGGAAGGCTCGATCTTCGTGGCCGGCGCGGCGATTCAGTGGCTGGGCGAGGGCCTGGGCATCACCGGCGGCCCGCGCGCTGCCGAGGCCCTGGCGCGGGCGGCCAAGAGCGACCACGGCGTCGTGGTGGTGCCGGCCTTTACGGGGCTGGGCGCGCCCTGGTGGGACGCCAACGCCCGGGGCGGGATCTTCGGCCTGACCCGCGACGCCGGCCTGCCCGAGATCGCGGCGGCCACCTTCGACAGCTGCGCCCTGCAGAGCCGCGACCTGATCGAAGCCATGCGGGCCGATGCGCCCTCGGCGTTCGGCGAGGCGGCGCAACTGCGCATCGACGGCGGCATGTCCAAGAGCGCCTGGTTCTCGCAGCGCCTGGCTGACCTGACCGGCATTCCGGTGCGCCGCGCCAGCTATCAGGAGACCACGGCCCTGGGCGCGGCCCTGTTCGCCGGGGTGGGGGCGGGGCTCTACGCCTCGGTCGAGGAGGCCGCCGAGGCCAGCCCGGCCGCCGAGACCCTGAGCCCGGACATCAAGGACCACGAGCGCGAGGCCGCCTACGCCCGCTGGCTGGACGCCGTGCCCCGGGTGAGACTCTAGAGGTGTGCGACTTTAGTCGGATGCCCGTTGCAGTGACATCGCTGTCATGATCTCTACCGCGCGACCAACGAAGCAGAAGCGGAGACCCGCCATGACCACCAGACGCGCCGTGCTCGGCGCCGGCGCCGCCCTGATCGCCGGGGCGCAGGCCTTCGCCGCTCCCGCTCCGACCTATCCGACGATCGGCCGCATCCGCCGCCTGTCGCCCAAGCTGGACGCGGTCATCGCGCCGGACGCGGTGATCGAGCAGCTGGCCGATGGCATCACCTGGGCCGAAGGACCGACCTGGGTCTGGGAGGGCGGCTACCTCCTGTTCTCCGACGTGCCGGGCAACACGATGTACCGGTGGAGCGCCAAGGGCGGGAAGGAGGTCTTCCTGCAGCCGTCCGGCTATGACGGCCCGCCGACCAAGATCTTCCGCGAGGCTGGCTCGAACGGCGCGATCGTCACCCTGGCCGGCGAGCTGGTGATCTGCGACTGCGGCAATCGCGGCCTGGCCAAGGTCGATCTGGCGACCAAGAAGAAGACTGTCCTGGCGTCGAGCTACAAGGGCAAGAAGTTCAACAGTCCCAATGACCTCGTGGAAGTGCGCGAGGGACCGCTGCGCGGCGGGATCTACTTCACCGACCCGCCCTACGGCTTGGAGGGGCTGGACGCCTCGCCGGCCAAGGAGATGGCCTTCAATGGCGTCTACCTGCTGCGGCCCGATGGCCAGTTGAAGCTGGTCGACGATACGCTGACCTTCCCGAACGGCGTGGGCCTGTCGCCGGATGGCAAGCGGCTTTACGTCTCGGTCTCCGACCCTAAGCGGCCGCTGATCATGGCCTATGACCTGGGCGCGGACGGCCTGCCCAACGCTTCGGAAGTCTTCTTCGACGCCAGTGAGCTCGCGAAAGGCGGCGGCCCCGGCCTGCCGGACGGGATGAAGGTCGATGTCGAGGGCCGGCTGTTCGTGTCCGGCCCGGGCGGGATGATGATCCTGACGCCGCGCGCCGAGCTACTCGGGATCATCGAGACCGGCGCGGCGGTGGCCAACTGCGCGTTCGGGGACGATGGCCGGATGCTGTACCTGACCTCCAACCACGTCGTGGCGCGCGTGCGCACCAAGACCCACGGCCTGGCGCGGTAGACCGTCATGACATCGATGAACAAGAGAACGTTCCTGGCCGCCGGCCTGGCGGCGGGCGTCGCCGCGCGGCCTTTTGGGGCGCTGGCCGCCGAGCCTGGCCGCAAGCTGGGCTACGCGGTCCTGGGCCTGGGCTACTACGCCACCCAGATCATCATGCCGCGCTTCGCCGAGTGCGAGCATTCCAAGCTGGTGGCCCTGGTAAGCGGCACGCCGGAGAAGCTGAAGCGCTTTGGCGACCAGTACGGGATCCCCGAAAAGGCCCGCTACAGCTACGAGACCTTCGAGCGGATCGCCGACAATCCCGACGTCGACATCGTCTATGTCATCACGCCCAACAGCCTGCACCGCGTCTTCACCGAGCGGGCGGCCAAGGCGGGCAAGCATGTGATGTGCGAGAAGCCGATGGCGACCTCGGCGGCCGACTGCGAGGCGATGATCGCCGCCTGCAACGCCGCCGGCCGCAAGCTGATGATCGGCTATCGCAGCCGCTTCCAGGCCCACAATATCGAGGCGATCAAGCTGGCCCGCGGGGGGGCTCTGGGGCCGGTGCGCACCGTCGTCGCCGACCACGGCTTCACGATCGGCGACCCCACCCAGTGGCGGCTGAAGAAGGCGCTGTCGGGCGGCGGCAGCCTGATGGACATCGGCATCTACAGCCTCAACGCCGCACGCTACCTGACCGGCGAGGAGCCGGTGGCCGTCAACGCGATGGAATCCACCGACCGCTCCAATCCACGCTTCAAGGAGGTGGAGGACATCATCAACTTCCAGCTTCTGTTCCCGTCCGGCGCCACAGCCAACTGCGTGTCGGCCTACAGCGCCAACTGCAATCGCTATCGCGTAAGCGGCCCCAAGGGCTGGGTCGAGCTGGATCCGGCCACCAACTACGAGGGCCAGGTGATGCGCGCCCAGCTGGAGGGAAAGACCGGTCCGCGCGAACCGGCGCCGACGGCCAAGAGCCAGTTCGCCGGCCAGCTGGACCACTTCTCCGAAAGCATCCTGGCGGGCCGCGAGCCGATCGTGTCGGGGCAGGAAGGGCTGAAGGACCTGCGGCTGATCGAGGCGATCTACAAGGCCGCTCGCGAAGGTCGGGCGGTGCGGCTGTGAGGGCGCTGATCGTCGCCGCCGCGCTGCTCGCGCCGGGCCTGGCCAGCGCCCAGCAGCAGATCCCGCTGTGGCCGCATGGCGCGCCAGGCTTCGAAAGCCGCAAGGACATCCCCGAGCAGGCCGCCGACTACTGGGTCAAGAGCGTCAACAACCCCTCGATCACCGCTTACCTACCACCCAAGGACGTCGCCAACGGCGCGGCGATCGTCGTGTTGCCGGGCGGCGGTCACCGGCTGCTGGTGTTCGGCGCGGAAGGCGCGGATGTCGCCAAGGTGCTGAACCCAAAAGGCGTGGCGATCTTCGCCGTGAAGTACCGGCTGTTTCGCGAGGAGGGCTCGCCCTACACGATCGACAACGCCCGCCAGGACGCCGTGCGGGCCGTCCGCTACGTCCGCGCCCACGCCGCCGAGTTCGGCGTCGACCCCAGGCGGATCGGCCTGATGGGTTTCTCGGCCGGCGGCGAGCTGGTCAATCTCGAGGTCTATCAGGGCGCGAAGGCTGCGGACCCGAAGGTCGACGCGATCGACGCCGTCAGCGCGCGGCCGGACTTCCAGGTGCTGGTCTATCCGGGCCCGCTGGGTGTGCCCGACAAGGTCCCGGCCGATACGCCGCCCGCCTTCATGGCCGCCGCCAACGACGACGAATGCTGCTCGGCGCCGCTGGTCGGCCTGCTGCCCAAGTTCCGCGCCGCCAAGGTGCCGGTCGAGCTGCACCTGTTCCAGGCGGGCGGCCACGCCTTCAACATGGGCTTTCGCAAGGAACAGGCCTCGCTGAAGAGCTGGCCGAACCTGCTGGTCAACTGGCTGAGCGATGGCGGGTGGATGAAGGGGCGCTAGGGTCAAGCTCATCTAAGCTGCCCCCATGTGTCATCCCGGCCGCAGCGAAGCGGAGAGCCGGGACCCAGGGGTGACCGCGTTGCGCCGGCCCCTGGGTCCCGGATAGCCTCTACGAGGCTTCCGGGATGACATGAGGAAAGGACGTTGAGCTGAAGTTTAAGCTCAAGTCTCGTCCAGATACGCCTTCACCCGCGCGAACAGGTCCTCGAACATCGGCGTCGTCAGGCGGCCGGTGTTCGTGTTGAGGCGCGAGCAGTGATAGCTGTTGAAGATCCGATACGGCCCGGCCTGGAACTCCGAGCCGTGGCCCGGAACGCCCGCCGAGGCCTTCAGGCCCAGGGCCTTCAGCACATTGCGCCGCGAGACGTCGCCCAGGGTGATGATGGCCTTCAGGTTGGGGAACATCTCTAGCCGCGCCGTGAGGAATGGCCGGCAGTTGTTCTCTTCCGCGGTCTCGGGCTTGTTGCCGGGCGGGGCGCAGCGGACGGCGTTGGTCACGGCCGCGCCGACCAGCTTCAGGCTGTCATCGGGCCGCGCCTCGAACGTGCCGGTGGCGAAGCCGAACTTGATCATCGTGTCGTAGAGCAGCGTCCCGGCATAGTCGCCGGTGAACGGCCGGCCGGTGCGGTTGGCCCCCTTGCGGCCGGGGGCCAGGCCCGCGACCAGCAGGCGTGCGTTCTTGTCGCCGAACGACGGGGCAGGGCCGTTGAACCAGTCGGGATAGAGCTCCTGGTTCTCACGGCGATAGGCCACCAGGCGCGGACACAGCGCACAGTCGCGCGGCGGCTCGGCCGGGTTCGGAACGGTCTCGCCGGCGATGTTGGAGGGCTGGCTCATCTCAATACTCGTCGTCGGCTTCGCGTTCGGCCGGGGTGCGGTTGTCCGCCGCCGGGCGCGGTTGGACCCGTTGCGGGCGGCCGATGATGTTTCCGAGGTCGGCCAGATCGACGAAGTTGTCGGCCTGACGGCGCAGGTCGTCGCTGGTCATCGGCGGCTGGCTCTTCATCGTGGAGACCACGGTGACGCGGCGGCCCTTGCGCTGCACGGCCTCGACCACGGCGCGGAAGTCGCCGTCGCCGGAGAACAGCACCAGGTGGTCGGCGGTCTCGGCGATCTGCATCATGTCGACGGCGATCTCGATGTCCATGTCGCCGCGCCAGCGCTTGCGGCCCTGGCTGTCGGTGAACTCGCGCGCCGGCTTCGTCACCAGGGTGAAGCCGTTATAGTCCAGCCAATCCACGAGGGGGCGGATCGGCGAATAGTCGTCGTTCTCGGCGATGGCGGTATAATAGTAGGCGCGGATCAGGACGCCGCGCTTCTTGAACTCGTCCAGCAGCTTTCGATAGTCGATGTCGAAGCCCAGCGAACGGGCGGCGGAATAGAGGTTGGCGCCGTCGATGAACAGCGCCAGACGGTCGGTCGGATAAAAGGTCACCAGGTAATTCCTTGAAAAATCAGGTCGCTCGAAATGACTTGGACGACGCCGTGATCGTGGCGCTCGGCAGCAATCTGCCGGGACCCTATACGAGTCGCGAGCGCTTGTTGGAAGCGGCGCTGGCGGCCTTGCCTGAGGTGGGGCTGGCGGTCGTGACGAAGTCCAGCTGGTGGGCCTCGGCCGCCTGGCCCGATCCGACCGGGCCGGACTATCTGAACGGAGTGGCGATCGTCTGCACCGACCATTCGCCGCGCGACACGCTGGCGGTGCTGCACGATGTCGAGGCGCGGTTCGGGCGGGAGCGGGGAGAGGCCAATGCGCCTCGCACCCTGGACCTGGACCTCATCGCCCATGGCCGCACGGTGCTGAACGGCGACCTCGTGGTGCCGCATCCTCGCGCTCACGAGCGCCTGTTCGTCATGGGGCCGTTGGCCGAGCTGGTCTCGGCCTGGACCCATCCGGTCAGCGGCGAATCCGCTTTTCGCCTGGCCGCGACGGCCAGTGTGGGGCGCGATGCGCGCTCCATTGCCAAAGTTTAATGTCCACTGAGGGCAAGCGGCGCCCATAGTCCGGCCAATTCTTGATCCGAACGCCCCTTGAGAGTGGCGTCACGAGGAACTTGCTCCCATGACCCTGACCCGTTCGCTGCTTGCCTGCGCCGCCGTCTGCGCGCTGCTGACGTCCGCGCCCGCCTTCGCCGGCGACAAGTCCGGCATCGACCTCACCTCGATCGACAAGTCGATCAAGCCGGGCGACGACTTCTGGACCTACGCCAACGAAAACTGGATCAAGGCCCACCCGATCCCCGCCGACCGCAGCAGCTACGGCATCGGCGCGGTGATGGTCGACGAGGCCAACAAGCGCACGGTCGACCTGATCCAGACGGCCGCCAAGGGCGGCGCCGGCGACGGCAAGAAGGTCGGCGACTACTACGCCAGCTACATGGACGAGGCGGGCATCGAGGCCAAGGGGATCGCGCCGCTGAAGCCGGGCCTCGCACGCATCGCGGCGATCAAGGACAAGAAGCAGCTGGCGGCCGTGCTGGGCGGCAACATCCGCGCCGACGTCGACGCCCTGAACGCCACCGACTTCTACACCGACAACGTCCTGGGCCTGTGGGTCTCGCCGGCCTTCGACGACACGACCAAGTACGCGCCGTTCCTGCTGCAGGGCGGTCTGGGCATGCCCGATCGCGAATACTACGTCTCGGACAAGGCCTCGATGGTCGAGGCGCGCACCAAGTACCAGGCTCACATCGAGAAGGTTCTGGCCCTGGGCGGCGTCGCCAATCCGGCGGCCAAGGCCAAGGCGATCATGGCGCTGGAAACCGAACTGGCCAAGGCCTCGGGCACGCGCGAGGACAGCGCCGACGTCCAGAAGGCCAACAACAGCTGGACCCAGGCCGACTTCGCCAAGAAGGCGCCGGGCCTGGATTGGGCGACCTTCTTCGCGGCCGCCAAGCTGAACGACCAGCCGCGCTTCATCGTCTGGCATCCGACCATGGTCGCCGGCCTGGGTAAGGCCGCGGCGGGCGTCCCGCTGCAGACCTGGAAGGACTACCTGACCTTCCACCTGATCGAGCACTACAGCAACCTGCTGCCCAAGGCCTTCGTCGACGAGCGCTTTGCCTTCTACGGCCACGCCCTGCAAGGCACGCCGCAGCTGTCGCCGCGCTGGAAGCGGGCCGTGGGCTCGACCAACGCCGTGCTGGGCGAGGCGGTCGGCAAGCTCTACGCCGACAAGTATTTCTCGGCCGAAGCCAAGGCCTCGGTCACCGCCATGGTCGACAGCATGAAGGCCGCGTTCGAAAAGCGCATCGACGCGCTGGACTGGATGGCTCCGGCCACCAAGGCCGAGGCCCGCAAGAAGGTGGCGGTGCTGAAGGTCGGCGTCGGCTATCCCGACCACTGGCGCAACTATTCGGCCTACACGGTCGTGCGCGGCGACGCCGTCGGCAACCTGCAGCGCTACGAGGCCTTCGACTACGCCCAGGCCCTGGCCAAGCTGAAGCAGCCGGTCGACCGCGGCGAGTGGGTGATGACGCCGCAGACGGTCAACGCCGTGAACCTGCCGGTGCTCAATTCGCTGAACTTCCCGGCCGCCATCCTGGCCCCGCCGAACTTCGACCTGAACAACGACATGGCCGCCAACTACGGCGCGACGGGCGCCACGATCGGCCACGAGATCAGCCACAGCTTCGACGACCAGGGCTCGCAGTTCGACAGCCAGGGGCGCCTGCGCAACTGGTGGACGCCGGCCGACTTCGACCACTTCCAAAAGGCCGGCAAGGCCCTGGCCGACCAGTTCGACACCTACAAGCCCTTCCCGGACGTGGCGGTGAACGGCAAGCAGACGCTGAGCGAGAACATCGCCGACGTCGCCGGCCTGAACGCGGCGCTGGACGCCTATCACGCCTCGCTGGGCGGCAAGCCCGCGCCGGTGATCGACGGCATGACCGGCGACCAGCGCTTCTTCCTGGCCTTCTCGCAAAGCTGGCTGGGCTATGCCCGTCCGGCGGCGCTGCGCCAGCAGCTGATCACCGACGGCCACGCCCCGGACCAGTACCGCGCCTTCACGGTGCGCAATCTGGACGACTGGTACGCCGCCTTCGACGTGAAGCCGGGCGACGCGATGTACCTGCCGCCCGAGAAGCGCGTGCGGGTCTGGTAGGGGGCTGATGAACTCTGCTCCCCTGTTGGGGGAGCTGTCGCGGAGCGACTGAGGGGGCCAGCTGGACATCGGCCGCGCTGCCCCCTCCGACCCTCCGGGCCACCTCCCCCAGCGGGGGAGGAGAGTCCGTCCTTCCACCACTCTGGACATTGACTCGCGAAACCGGCATAAGCGCCCCCTCGCGAAAGTCAGAACCTTCGTGCGCGGCGTTGCGTGTCGCCGCACGGAAGCCTATTTTGCGATTGCTAATCGGCAGCCCGAGGAACTCATGGCCCGCGTCACCGTCGAAGATTGCGTCGAGAAGGTTCCGAACCGCTTCTCGCTGGTCCTG
>FTCT01002507.1_pt1 | contig 23905 bp, 17 predicted proteins | sample 1658881 | NCBI WGS metagenome assembly FTCT01 (sample SAMEA3914864, study PRJEB12502) | metagenome | biome: forest; material: soil | place: USA | collected 2012-03-12 | depth 0.3 m | reverse complement strand
GAGCGAAGTGATGGCAGCCCCCGATAAGAAACTCCCCTCGGGCAACGATCCGCGCCTCAGGATGGCGCCGGACGACCTCGAAGCCGCCTCGACGCGCGCTCTGCCCCAGGTCGCGCGCGGCGGCTCCGGCATGGACACCACCATGATCGTCGGCACGATCGGCGTCCTGGCGCTGGGTGCCCTGGTGTGGGTCGTGCTCGACAAGCAGCCCTCGCGGCAATTGCCGCCGCAGCCCCCGGTGCAGATGGCGCCGCCCATGCCGCAGCAGCCCTCGACCCTGCCGCCGATCAATCCGTCGCTCAATACGCCGATCGACGCGCAGCCGCCGCCGCTGGTCCAGCCCATGCCGCAGCCGCAGCCCCAGGCGCAACCGCAGGCTCAACAGGATCCGAATGCGCTGCGCGCCCCGGCGCTGGTCATCGACAACAGCTCGGCGCCGTCGCCGCAGCAACAGGCAGCGCAAGCCGCAGGGGCTGCCGGCGGCGCGGTCACACTGACCGCCAACGATCAGTTCGCGGCGCGCGTCAGCGGCGATATCACGCAGAAGGCCCAGAAGATCGGCGATCCCTCCAAGGTCGTACCGCAGGGCGCCGTCATCCCGGCCGTGCTGGAAACCGCCATCAATTCCGACCTGCCGGGCTATACCCGCGCCGTGGTGTCGCGCGACATTCGCAGCTTCGACGGCACCACCGTGCTCATTCCGCGCGGCTCGCGCCTGGTCGGCCAGTACAAGAGCGGCCTGGCCAGCGGCGAGACGCGCGCCTTCATCATCTGGACGCGCCTGCTGCGCCCCGACGGCCTGTCGGTGCAGCTGGCGTCTCCCGGGACGGACGAGGTCGGCCAGGCCGGCATGGCCGGCAGCGTCGACACGCACTTCGCCAAGCGCTTCGGCGCCGCCATGCTGCTGTCGGTCGTCAACGGCCTGGCGGGCAGCCTGAAGAGCAGCAACTCGAGCACCATCGTCATCGGCACCTCGGCCGACGCCCAGAACGTGGCCACCGAGGCGCTCAGCAACGACGTCAAGATTCCGCCGACGATCAAGGTGCCGACCGGTGCGTCGATCCAGGTCTTCGCGGCGCGCGACCTCGACTTCGCCCTGGGACAATAGACCGTGTCGTCCGAAGCCGCCGACCTGATCAATCCGCCCCCAGGCGGCGTCGTGGCGCTCGACGGCGTCTATCTGCGCACCTATCTCAAGCCCTTCCTGCCCTGGCTGGAAATGGACGAGGTCACCGAAATCCTGGTCAACCGCCCCGGAGAGGTCTGGGTCGAGGTGTCCGGCGAACCCGCCATGCGCCGCCTGGAGATGCCCGAGGTCGACGACACCCTGCTGTCGCGCCTGGCCGCCCAGATCGCGCGCGTCGCCCACCAGGGCATCAACCGCGAAAACCCGCTGCTGGCCGCCTCCCTTCCCACGGGCGAACGCGTGCAGCTGGTCGGGCCGCCGGCCGCGAAACACTGGGCCATGGCCATCCGCCGCCACCGCATGGTCGATCTTGCGCTCGACGATTACGATCGCGGGCCGATCAAGACCGTTTCCACCACCGACGGCGAAGGGGCGCTGGCTCAGGCGCGCGCCGAGCCGATCAAGTTCCTGCGCGAAGCCGTAAGGGCGCGCAAGACGATCCTGATCTCGGGCGGCACGTCGTCGGGCAAGACGACGTTTTTGAACGCCATGCTCAAGACGATCCCGGCCAATGAACGCATCATCCTGGTCGAGGATACGCCGGAAATCGCCGACGACCACCTGAATTCCCTGCGCCTGGTGGCGGTCAAGGGCGAGTTGGGCGAGGCGCGCGTCACCATCAACGACCTGCTGCAGGCATCCTTGCGCCTGCGTCCGGACCGCATCATCGTCGGCGAAATCCGCGGCGAAGAGGCGACGACCTTCCTGCGCGCCATCAATACCGGCCACCCGGGGTCCTTCACGACGGTCCACGCCAATACGCCGAAGGGCGCGCTGGAACAGATCGCGCTTATGGTCATGCAGTCGGGCACGCAGTTGACGCGGCTGGAAACCCTGGAATACGCCAAGTCGCTGATCGACGTCGTGGTGCAACTGTCGCGCTTCGGCGGCGAGCGGGTGATTTCGGATATCGACCTGCCGCGTTGATTCAAAAGATTTTTTGCCACGGATGACACGGATAGGCGCTACGCGCCTGCACGGATAAGACAAGTGCGACGCGCGTCCGGCGTCCCTTTAATTCAGCCCATATCTGCGATTCATCCGTGTCGCCGCGCAGCGGCGCATCCGTGCTATCCGTGGCCAATCCTTTGCGATCGTGGCCGCGATCTCAGAAGACGTTACGGACTAACCCCGCCTTCCGGCGCATGAAGACGAACAGCACGACGATCAAGGCCACGCATTCGAACGCCACGTCGCCCCACATCAGTTCGGGCGTCACCTGCGTCCACAGGCCCGGCGCGCCGTGGAAAATGTCGCTGGCCGAAACCACGACGACGGCGGCGAACAGATTGTTGACCAGGTGGATGCCGTAGGTGGCGGCGATGCTGCCGGTGCGGATCGCCACATAGGCGGTGACGACGCCGAACACCGTGGCGGCAACCGCCTGCGGTATGCCGTTCGGAATATGGAAGGCGCCGAACAGCAGACCGCTCAGGACGGAGGCATAGAGCGGACTCTTGAGCCAGTGCAGGAAGGCCTGGGTCATGTAACCGCGGAAGACGAACTCTTCCGCGAAGGGCTGCACCGCCAGGGCGATCACCACGGTCACGACGAACGGTAAGGTCAGGCGGTAACCGGTCCACTCGAAGCCCGAAGGGTGCAGGGCGTAGTCGAGGCCCGTGCCCGCGATAACGACCACCAGCCACACGCCCGCCCCTGCCAGGAACAGGCGCCAGCGCCAGCGGCCGATGATATCGGCGGGCGACTTCCGGTGGAGGAGCCATATGGCGGCGGCAAAGCCCAGGAGCACGGCCCCGAAAATACAGCCGACCCCGGTATAGAACGGGATGGCCTCGGCCGGCGACTGCGTGGCCTGCAACATCTCCTGGGTCACCAGATGGGTGAACACCAGGGGGATGAGGACGGCCAGAAGCCCGACGATCGCCAGGGTAATCGCCAGTACCCAGGTGACGGGATAACGCCACCAGGCGGTCTTTCCGCGCGCCGCAAGATCGAGATAGCTCATGACCAGAGGCAACCTTTCGCCGCGTCGAAAGTCAATACTACTTCTTCTTGATGGGCTGGCACACGACGACCGTGAAAGGCGCGTTGCGCAGTTCGCATTCGTCGCGGCTAAGATAGTAGTGATAGGTCAGCGGCGAATAGAAGAGGAAGCCGCCGGCGATCATGAGGCTGATGGCGCACAGGATCGAGAAGCGGTGCCTGGCGACCAGGGCATAACGGCGGCTGACGATGCGGAAGACCAGCGCAACGATCATATAGCTGAGGCTGAGCCCGATGAAGTAGTGGTAGATGTACATGACGCGGTGGGTCCCGAGATAGATATGGAACCACCAGAAGAGCATGTACATGGCGAACAGGACCTCGAGCCTGCCCATGTCGCGGTGATCGAGGTCGGTATCCTTCCACGACCGGCGGCGCAGGATCAGGACCGCCGCACCGATCAGGCCGACGATGCTCAGGCCCCAGTTGACGGGATTGCCGACCATCTGGGTATAGGCGGTCTTCTTGCCGTCATAGTCCCAGCGGTAGCTGATCGGCTTCGACATCAGCGGCCATTCGATCGGCTGCGAGCCGTTCTTCTCGGCTTTGATCTCGTAGTCGAAGTCGTGCTTCATGTACTGATAGTAGCCCGAGGTCGCGTCCCACAGCACGCCCGCCGACAGCGGCGCCTTGCCGTTCATCCAGTCCTGGTAGCGCGTGGTCATATAGTGCAGGTCGCGCTTGCCCGCTTCGGTATTGGGATCGGGCGCTTTCGGATTGAGCACCGTGTGCAGGCAGAAGACGGCCGCGACGGTCGCGACGAAGGCAACGGCTATGGCGCCGCCACGCGCAAACGCGTCGATGACGGCCTTCCTGTTTCGCTCCATCCACAGTTCACGCAGCAGGCTGAAGCCACCGAGGGCCAGCATGACCAGCGAATTGACCTTGACCATGAACGACAGTCCGCACAGCAGGCCGAACGCCGCATAGGCCAGGATCGGCCGTTTCGGCTGGCGCGCAAAGGTATAGAGCCAGACCAGGATCGACCCCATGGTGAAGGTCATCTGGTACGGATCGAGATGCGCCGCGCGAAAATGGACGATGAAGGCGTTTTCGAACACGAAGAGCAGCGAAAAGACGAAGGCTTCGAACGCCTCGTCGGTCAGCTTGAGCACGATCAGGTAGAAAAGCACCGTGCTGATCACCGAGAAGACCGCCGCCAGCAGCCGGATGCCGGTGAAGTCGTAGCCGTTCACCAGGGTGCGCGAATCGATCTTCTTGACCTCGGCCAGCGGGTGGGTATTCAGCCCCTTGTTGCCGCCGACGATCTGCGTGCCCAGGTCCATGAACATGAAGCCCAGCGGCGGGTGCGAGGCGTATTGCGCCGTGTGCTCGATATAGCGCTCGGTCGAGGTCAGGTAATAGGACTCGTCCCAGAAGGCGTGGTTGGGATTGTTGAGGTCGCGCAAAAAGTTGAAACAGGCCAGCGCCAGGACCAGCGCGCCCAGGACCCAGCGCAGGGTCTTGTCGTCGGCGTTCCACAGGCGGTCGATGAAGGTCGAAATCGTGCGCATGGCTCCCATCGGGGCCGGCTCGGCGTTCGGCGTGTTCTGCGTCGGCATGCGTCCCCGCGGAATCTATTAACGGCAGGTCTTATGCCCTATTCAAATCTCCATGCCTATAGGGATGCGTCTTTGTTTGAAGCACGTCCCACTCAGTGAGCGATATAAAATCCTTCCTCTCCCCGCTTGAGGGGAGAGGAACGGCGCAAAGCGCCAAGGTGAGGGGTTATCGTCAGCTGACGCGCACGCGGAAGGCGTCCAATTTACCCCTCATCCGGCCCTTCGGGCCACCTTCTCCCCTATTCAAGGGGAGAAGGGTCGGAAGACGACAGGCAAAGACTTTGCAGGCTTCTGGCGCGCAACAGCCTTCCGCATCCTTCCCCGACAGCAACGTCAAGCAACGCCTTTAAAAAACACGATTCACGACATATTGACGCTTTTTGTGGAGATGATTCCACTATAGCATCCGGCACAACGATCAGGGGAGCCGACGGCCGCATGGGTTTCATCGCCAAGATCAAGCGCGACATGGTTTTCACGAAGCGCTTGCTGCGCATCCTGGGACGAATCCGCAGCGTCGTGCCCGACTCCGAGACCCTGGTGTGCGACGATTTCGAAAAGGTCGCCGACCAGTACCCTAATAATGCCGCCATCATCTTCGAAGGCCGCACCCTCACCTACCAGCAGCTCGAGACCATGGCCAACCGCTACGCCCACTGGGGGCGTCAACGCGGTTTGAAGGCCGGCGACACGGTCGCGCTCTTCATGCCGAACCGGCTGGAATATATCGGCATCTGGCTGGGGCTGAACAAGATCGGCGTCGTGACGGCGCTGATCAACAATTCGCTGACCGGAGCCGGCCTGGCGCACTGCATCAACATCTCGATGGCGTCGCTGACCCTGGTCGACATGACGACCCTGCCCTGTTTCCTGGAAATCGAGAACCAGGTCGAGCGCTTCCAGGCGGTATGGGCGCTCGACATGCCGCGCGACCAGGAAACCGAAAAGCGCCGCAGCCTCGACGCCGCGATCAAGGGCGCCTCGACGGTTCGCCCCGACCGCCAGCCGCGTTCGCATCTCAAGGCCAAGGACGTCGCCCTCTATATCTATACATCGGGCACGACGGGCCTGCCCAAGGCCGCCAAGATCTCCAACGCGCGCGCCCAGCTCTACATGAAGGCCTTCGCCGGCCTGACGGACATGAAGCCCGGCGACCGCCTCTACTGCGTCCTGCCGCTCTACCACGCCACGGCCGGCCTGTGCGCCGTCGGCGCCGCCCTGATGAACGGCGCGACCCTCGTGCTCAAGCGCAAGTTCTCGGCCAGCCAGTTCTGGCCCGACGTGCGCAGCCTGAACGTCACGCACATCGTCTATATCGGTGAGCTGTGCCGCTACCTCGTCAACTCGCCGCCGGCCGCCAATCCGGACGACGAGCGCAAGCACAAGCTGAAGATGGCCTTCGGCAACGGCATGCGGCCCGAGGTCTGGGACAATTTCAAGAAGCGCTTCAACGTGCCGGAAATCCTCGAATTCTACGGCTCGACCGAAGGCAATGTGTCGCTGTTCAACCTCGACGGCCATTCGGGCGCGATCGCCCGCGTCCCCAAGATCCTGCGCAACAAGTTCAATGTCCGCCTGGTGCGCTTCGACGTCGAAAGCGAGATGCCCGAACGCGGCATGAACAACCTGTGCATCGAATGCAAGCCGGGCGAGATCGGCGAAGCCATAGGCCACATCGCCCACGACGCGCGCCACGCCTATTCGGGCTATGCCGACAAGGCCGCCTCGCAGAAGAAGGTACTGACCGACGTCTTCAAGAAGGGCGACCAGTGGTTCCGCACGGGCGACCTGATGCGCCAGGACAAGGACGGCTATCTCTATTTCGTCGACCGCATCGGCGACACCTTCCGCTGGAAGGGCGAGAACGTCTCGACCTCGGAAGTCGCCGAATACGCCGCCTCCGCCCCAGGCGTCGAGGAGGCCATCATCTATGGCGTGACCGTGCCCAATGCCGACGGAAAGGCCGGCATGGCGGCGATCATCGCGCGCGACGGCTTCAGCATCGAGGCGTTCAAGTCGCATATGGACGACCATCTGCCGGCCTATGCGCGCCCGCGCTTCGTCCGCTTGCTGCAGCACGTCGAGACGACGGGCACGTTCAAGTACAAGAAGATGGACCTGATCAAGGAGGGCTTCGACGTGGCGAAGACCGACGATCCCTTGTTCATCCTATGTGACGACGTCTTCCAGCCCTTGACCGAGGACATGCTGGCCAAGATCAACAGCGGCGAGATCAGGTTGTAACCTCCGAACCTCCCACACCTCCCCGTTTTCGGAGAAAATGCGGGACAGGAAGAGCGTGCTGAAACAGCGTCGGCGTGAGCTGTATCTGTGCCTTTTGAGATACGCGAACACCCCAATAATTCTCTAACTTTCGCTCGTCCGCATAACGCAAGTTTCAGCAGAACAAAGGTTGGCCCTTGCGCTTCCGGAGTTCGACTATCGAAACCGAAGAATAAAATACTCGTGGCCCCCCTAACCATATTCAAGCGCCTGGCGCCTCACTGATATAAATGTAAACACATTGACATTAACCCATTCACGGTTCACACTGTGAACAATGAACACGGATAATTTTTATGTGAACGATGGAGACAGTGATGGAATTGGTTGGGATAGCTGAGATTGCCGAACGTCTAGGGGTAAGTAAGCAGGTCGTTGCCAATTGGCGAGCCAGAAAGCCCACATTCCCGCGGCCAGTCGCCGACCTAAAAAGCGGGCCCGTATGGTCAAAAGACGTGATACTTGCGTGGGCCAAGGCCGAAGACATCCAGGTACCGGATGTTTTGGATATTGAAAGCGAGGAAAAACTTACCAATGGCTGCCAAGCCGTTGTTGCTGCGCTCATGAATATGAAGGGTGGCGTAGGTAAATCGACGATTACGGCAAATGTTGGGTGGTATGCCGCGTACAAACGTAATAAGCGTGTTCTACTCATTGACTTAGATCCACAATTTAATCTCAGTCAGTATATCCTTGGTGCCCGTGGATACGAGAAGCTAATTGAAGATTCTGGCCCAACAGTTGATGAGATATTCGTAAATGAAAATAGCGGAGATAACGCACCATCAAGACTCATTCGAAAGGTACACGAATGGGACGATGGATCGCTTATTCATTTGCTTCCGGCAAGTTTAGAGCTTGCATGGAATATGAAATATCTAACAGATCGTGCTCATATGCTTCGTGATTTTATCAATGAAATTAGATCGGACTATGATTTAGTTATGATAGACTGCTCTCCAACGGAATCCATATTATCAACAGCCTCGTACATGGCTTCAGATTTTATATTCATTCCAGTAAAACCGGAATTTTTATCAACCATAGGCCTACCATTGCTAATGAGATCAATTAAAGAGTATGAAAATACTTATAAAAATGAATCAGCACCAGAAATTGGAGGCATAATATTCAATGATACCGGGGAAAAGGGTGAGCATGACCGGTCTCGCGAGTACGTTCGGGCCCTTGCAACTGAGCACGGTTTGCCAGTGTTCGCTACCGAAGTCAGCCATTCAGACTCTTATCCTGTCGGCGCAAGAGTTGGGAAGCCAATATTCCTTACCGACAATGCCAGGTCATGGAAGATATCAGAATTCGACAAAGTTGCGACGGAGTTTCTTGGCAAAGTGGGGCTTTAGATGGTTAGAAAAACTGATGCACTCGTCCGCGATCTGGCCGTGTTATTTGTTCGTTACGACTTGACAGCTTGGCAGCCGATAATTGATGAACTGCATTCAGGCAGTTCAATTCAAAAGCGCATAGCTGAAGCTATTGAAGCGTTGGCTGGAGCTGGTCATATTAAGGCTCCACGACAAGCCCGTAAGCGTATTACTAACTTCGAACCAGCCTTTTGGCAGCAGATTCCAACCAATCGGCAAGGCGCTCTCGAAGACCTTGGCGTTGCGTTATTGGCGAAGCGTGTCCTATCAAAGGCAGCAGATCTTAGAGCCGCATATTTGCTGGCCGGTGGGAAAGGTATATTGCCAAAGGATAGAGAGCAAGCTGTAAAAGTGCTGATTGCGATGCTTGCCGAATTATCGGACACTAGGTTTTCTGACACGCTTCAAAATATTTGGCGCGATAGCCAGGTCACTGAGGCAGACTTAAAGCAAGAATACTCCCGTTGGTTTAATATTATTTATAAGTCTAGCCGCGACAGCAACTCCTGACGGTCAGAATATAGATAAGAGCACGAAAAGCCCCATCTCTGCGCGATGGTGAGGTATGACAAAAGGGCGGCCTGATGGGGCCGCCCTTTCCGTTGCCTTTTCAGCCCAAGGCTTAGTACTTCACCCGCAGGGTCATGCCGTAGGTGCGCGGTGCGCCCAGGAAGTCGTCGTAGGTGTTCGAGTCGAGCGCCTGGTCATAATAGGTGCCGTGCGACTGGACCGTCGACTGGAAGCCCTGGCCTTGCAGCGGGGCGTTGATCACGACCTGCTTGTAGACCTCATTCGTCAGGTTCTGGCCCCGGATTTCCACCGTCCAGCGGCGGTTCTGCGGACCGATCGAGATGCGGGAAAAGGGGGTCAGAGTGGAGTATTCTGTTCCCTATCCGTAAAAAGTAAGAACGCCCACCACCGCATCTCTTTGGTTGTCGTATCGCGACACGTAATCTTGCGGTCCCTTTTCCGTTGCTCCGCGACGTGAGGTAGGTAAAAGCTCTCCGCTACCCATTCAAACCGACAGCTTGGCATCCCCTTCAATCACCCGCTGCGCAAGCTTCGGCGCCGTGCCCGGCGGCCACAGCTTCGCACTGTGCGCCACACGATATCGCAAGGGCCCGCCGTCGGGCGTGGTCGCCCGCGTCACCGGGCGGACGATACAGACGAATTCGGTGTCGATCGACTCAGGCCCCGCCGTAACGACCGCATAGCCATGTCCGGCCATGTCGACGAATTCCACGTGCGGCGCCACGTCCGGGTTGGTCAGGGCCCGCGCCTTGTCGATGTCGCCGCTCTTCGCATATTCGAGCGCCGAACGCACGCCGCGCTTCATCGTCAGGTTGACCGTCGTCTCGGGCTCGGCACCTGAGACTTTTCGCACGAAGAGCGGGCTAAGCGGAGACTCTTTGGAATATTCCAGGGCTTCGGCCATGCCCGGCGCCGAGATCGAGCCGGTGATGAAGCTCAGGCCCACGGGATCAAACCCGGCGGGCGGCAGTTTCGGCGCCGCATAACCCGCCCAGAAGCTGTGGCGGTCGCCCGATACGGGGACGAAGCCGGACACCTTATGGTCGCGGACAAGGTCGTAGATTTCCGCGCGCTCGGCAAACGCGCCGCTGAAGTCGACGCCCGGGAAAACACCGAAATCCTTGCCCGGCCACTTCACCGGAACCAGTCCTTCGGGCAGGTTCTGGGGGTCGGTCCGCGCGTCGAGCGGGCCGTTCGTCGCGCCCCAGATCTTCCACGTCGCGTTTGATCCGGTCAGCCGGTCTTTCAGCCACGCCTTCTGTACGCCCCCCAACATGGTGTACGGCGCCTCGTGCGCACGGTAATTGGGCGCAGACTTGTCGCCGATGGTGATCGTCGCCGGCGGATTGCCGCCGTTGTAATCGCGGCCGCCGTCGATGATCTCCATCAGTTCCTGCGGCAACACCGGGAAGGGCCAGTCGAAGACGTCGGTCTCGGGCCGGTCGGCAGGGTTGCTCATGGCGTAGGAATGGAAGTCGGTCAGGATCAGGTCGACGTGCTTGCCGTAGCGCAAATTGCGATAGGCCGTCATGCTGTCGATGGCGATGCGGTTGTTGGGCTCGGTGCCGAAACCATGGTCGTCGAACGTCTCGATCGGCACATTGGCGACGACCGGCGGGTCGAACTGGTCGAGCGCGGAGCCCGACGCCTTGCGGGCGCGCGACGGGACATATTCCCACCAGGCCTGGTTGGCCGCGACGCGCAAACGCTGCGCCGGCTCGACCTTGCCGCCATACTTGATGAAGCTCTGCCAGCCCTGCCACGAGAATTCGTGGTTGTCGCCGATGCTGACCCACGGAAAATGCGCGCGCGCGTCCTGGATGTCCGGGTCGTCGATATGCGCCTGGTAGACGTGACGGTACCCCTCAAGCGTCGTCGGCACGTAGAAATTGCTGACCTTGCGCCCGTCGGGAATGTGACCCAGGTCGTAGACGGTGCGCCCATAGCGGTGCGACACCTCTTCGGGATATTCGACGAGTTCGTAGATGAAGTCGCCGAGATGCAGCACGAAGCCGAGCTTTTGATCGGGCGGCGCGCGTTCGTCTTCCCAGATCATGCGGCGATAGGCGTTCTGCTTGCCCTCGTTGACGCTGTTGCACGACACGAAGGCGAAGCGAACCGGACGCGGGTCCGACGCGCCGGGGGCCGTGATCGTGCGGCCGACGCGGCTGCCGGCGCCGCTGTCGTCGCTGAAGCGATACCAATACTCCGTCGCGGGCTTAAGGCCGCCGACCAGCGCGCGGCACGTCCAGTCGGCCGCCGCCAGCACGGGAACGCGCTTGCTGGCCACGACCTGTTTGAAGTCGGGGTCGCGCGCCACTTCGACGGTCAGGTCGTGGCGATCGCCTTGATCGAACAGCCGCCGGGTCCACAGGATGACGCTGTGGTCGTCGGGATCGCCCGAAGCGACGCCTTGCGGATAGAGCGCCCGGTCCTCGCGCCAGGCTGTGCGCGACGCAGCCGCCGCGCGCTTAGCCCAGATGCCGCTGACGCCGAGCGTGACGGCGCCCGCCAGGAAAGTCCTTCGATCCATCTTGCGTTCCCCGCGACAAACGAAAAGCCAGCTGCCACCAAGCTTTACCCACGCCGGTCTCCAGTCAAGTTAACCATTGTACATCTGGAAACACCCCAACAAAAAAGGCGGCCCTTGAGGACCGCCTTCTTCGTTTCGCCTTCTTCGCTTGAGGCTTAGTACTTCACCCGCAGCGTCATGCCGTAGGTGCGCGGCGCGCCCAGGAAGGCGTCGTAGGTGTTCGAGTCGAGCGCCTGATTGTAGTAGGTGCCGTTCGGCTGGACCGTCGACTGGAAGCCTTGGCCTTGCAGCGGGGCGTTGATCACGACCTGCTTGTAGACCTCGTCCGTCAGGTTCTGGCCCCAGATTTCCACCGTCCAGCGGCGGTTCTGCGGACCGATCGAGATACGGCCGTTGACCACGGTGAAGGCGTCCTGCTGCTTGTACGGGATCAGGTCCGAGCCTGTATTGTAGGCCGACGAATACTTGGCCGTCAGGTTGGCCGAGGTCCGCAGCCCGCCGATATTGCCGGTCCAGGTGGCCGCCAGCGACGACGTCCACTTGGGCGCGAACGACATCTGGGCGCCCGGCAGCAGGGAAAGGCCCGGGAAGTGCGCCGGGTTGATCAGGTCGGCGGCCGTGAACTTGCCGTACTTCGTATCGGAATACGACGTGCCGCCCTGCAGGCTCAGACCCGGGATCGGTGTGCGCCAGTAGATATCGGCGTCCCAGCCCTTCGAGTCGACTTCCGGGATCGACTCGACCACGAAGGCCGTGCCGAGGAAGGTGTTGAGCTGGAAGTCCTGATACTTCTGATCGAACAGGGTGACGTTGAGCTGCAGGTCCTTGTCGAGCAGCGACGTCTTGAAGCCCAATTCGTAGCTGTCGACCGTCTCGGCCGGGAACCACAGCGACGAGTCCGGCGTGACGCCCGTCTGGGCGCGGTCGAGGTTATAGCCGCCCGACTTGTAGCCGCGGGCGTACGACACATAGGTCATCAGGTTGTCGTTGACGTGCCACGCGGCCTTGAGCGTGCCCGAGAAGGCGCCTTCGGAATGGCTGTCGGCGACCATGCGGCCGTTGAAGGCCGGGTTCGCCCAGAAGGGACACATGGCGCCGACCAGGGTCGTGGCCTGGCCCGTCGAGATGGCGTTGGCCCACACCGGGTTGGCACCGTGCGTCACCGCCCCGACCAGCCCGCCGTAGGTTTGATAAAGCGTTGCCGCCTTCTGGTATTGGAACAGGGCCGTGCCGCATGCCGAACCGTTGTCGGTGTTGCTGTAGGCCGCGGTCATCGTCTTCTTTTCGTTGGTGTAGCGCAGGCCCAGCGTGAACTCGAGCTTGTCCACCCGCCACGAGTCGTTGGTGAACAACGCGTAGCTGGTGTCGCCCTGGCTATAGTGGTCGATCGCGCCGCCGCCCGGCGTGAAGTGCGAGATGGCGTGCGAGGATACCCCGTCATTGCTGGTCAGGCGGCCGACGAAGGCCGGATCGGTGCCGTTCGAAAGCAGCAGGCCGATAAAGGGCTCGTAGGACGAACCGTAGATATAGGAGTCGTTCCGCGTCAGGTCTTCCTTGGCGTAGAAGCCGCCGATCAGCCAGTCGCTGTGCTCGGTCGCGCCCGCCAAACGGACTTCCTGGGTGAAGGTCTTGAAGCGCGCGTTGAACTCGCCGTTGTCGCGGCGATACAGAATATCGGCGCCCGAATAGTCGAGGTCCTGGCCGTTGGTGGCGATCCAGTCGCGGACACCGGTGATCGAGGTCAGCTTCGAATCGAAGAAGTTCGGCAGCTTGACATTGGCTTCGACCGACATGCCGCCGTCGCGCACGACCTGGTGCGTGTCGCGGTTGGAATAGGCCAGGCGGTTGTCCGGATTGGCGGTCGCCGCCACGCCGTTGCCGCCGGCCAGCGCGTTGACGATGGCGCCGGTCGGGCCCGTGCGCGTCTGCACGGCCACGCAGCAGTTTTCGTCGCGGTGGCTGTAGTCGCCGATGACGCGGATTTCGGTGTCGTCGTTCGGCGTAAACAGAAGCTGGCCGCGGACGGTCGAGAAGTCCTGGTCCTGGTCGGCCTTCAGAGTGCGCGGGCCGACGCCCGTGTTGACGTCGGTATAGCCGTCACGCGAACGGTGCGCCACGTAGAGGCGGCCGGCGACCAGATCGTCGACGATCGGACCGGTGACCGAGGCGGCATAGCCCTGGTAGTTGAAGTTGCCGAAGGTCGCTTCACCATCGGCGCCGAAGGTGAACTGCGGCTTTTTCGTAATGATGTTGATGACGCCGGCCGAGGTGTTCTTGCCGAACAGCGTGCCCTGCGGCCCCTTGAGCACTTCGATGCGCTCCATTTCGCCGAGGTCTTCGAAGCCGACGCCGTTGCGCGGACGATAGACGCCGTCGATGACGACGCCGACCGACGATTCGAGGCCGGGATTGTCGCCGACCGTGCCGACGCCGCGGATGCGCGCGGTCGTCAGGGTCTCGTTCTGCGTCGAGGTGACGGTCAGGCCCGGCGTCAGGATCTGCATGTCCTTGATGTCATGGACGCCCGCGTCCTGCAGCACCCTGGCCGACAGGGTGGTGACGGCGATCGGCACGTCCTGCAGCTTCTGCTCGCGCTTTTGCGCGGTCACGATGATGGTCGTGTCTTCCTTGGCAGCGGGCGCGGCCTGGGCGTTGGCGCCCGCGGGAATCCCGGCCAGCAAAGCAACGCCGGCAACCCCTGCCATCAGGTGGCTCAGATGGCGGTATTTCAGTAAACAATTGGCGTCTTGCATAACTTTCCCTTAGGTCAATTTCTTCTCTGCTTGAGGATTTTGTATTTTTTGTCCCACAGGCCGTAAGGGCAAGAAAAGCCGGGCTTCCGGCGGCCTGCGATTACTTTTGTCTTAACACATGACGTGCACGGAAACAAACGCTGTTTGGAACGGTTATTGCATCGCAACATTTCCGTTACGGAAATTACTGCTCACAATACTGTGAAAGAACGTTAAACCCTCAGCTTCGGCGCCAATATCGGTCAAAACGGTTGCTTAAACGTGTATTTTTTGTGTCGCCTGCGACAGTTTCAGGATTGCTGCGCCTGCACAGGCGGAAAAAAGTGACGCCACGGCAATGGCCGATTTTGCCGCGATTTCGGCCGATTTATCCCCCGCCGGAAACGCCAAAGCCGCCAGATACAGACTCATTGTGAAGCCTATGCCGCATAAAAGACACACCCCGTAAAGCTGCAACCGGGTGGCCCCTTCGGGCAGGACGGCCAGTCTGGCCGCGATCAGGCCTCGCGCCGCGGCATATACCCCCAGTTGTTTGCCGGCGAACAGGCCGAGCGCCACGCCCAGGAAGCGCGGATCGGCCAGCAGTCCCGTGCCGGCGCCCGCCAGCGAAAAACCCGAGGCGGTAAACGCAAACAAAGGCAGGACGATATAGGCCACGAAGGGGTGGATCGTCTCGATCAGCTTTTCGATCCGCTGCGCCGGTACACAGAAGGCCGAGACGACAGCCGTCAGGGACGGACTGATGCCGGCTTTCAGCGTCAGCCACCACGCCAGGGCGAACAGTCCGAGATAAAGGAGCGACGGGAGCCTGGGGGCGAAACGCAGGGCGAAAGTCGCGGCGCAGACCGCCGACAGGGTCGCGATCCACGGCAGGGCAAACGCCGAATTGTAGAAGACGCCGATGATCGCCACGGCGCCGAGATCGTCGACGATGGCCAGCGTCAGCAGGAAGACGCGCAGCGACGCCGGCAGGGTCTTTCCAACCATGGCCAGCACGGCCAGGGCAAAAGCTATGTCGGTCGCCACGGGGATCGACCAGCCGCGCAGGTCGCCGCCCCAGGCGTTGACGCCGATATAGACCAGCGCCGGCACGATCATCCCGCCCAGGGCCGCGCCGACCGGCAGGGCCAGGGTCCTGGGGTCCGACAGCGAACCCTCGCGGATCTCGTGCTTGATCTCCAGCCCGACCATGTAGAAGAAGACCGCCATCAGGCCCTCCTTCACCCACTCCGCGACCGGCCAGTCGTGGCCCCAGGGTCCCGGCAGATCGTGGTGGACGACGGCTTCGTAAAGACCGGCCGCGGGTGTATTCGCCCAGATCACCGCTACCAGGGCGCACACGGCCAAAAGGACGCCCGAGCCTGCCTCGGTCTTCAGGAAGTCTTGCAGGAATCGGGTAAGCGGCGTCATGGAGAAATTTTACTCCCCGCTCTTGCGCGCCACCAGCAAAACCGACACTTACACGGCAGATTGACCTACCGAGGTTCCCCCTCCACCGCTTCGCGGTTCCCTTCCCCACGCTTCGCGTAGGGAGGAGAAACGTGCTCAAACTCTCCTCCCCATCGTCAGATGGGGAGGGGGACCGCGAAGCGGTGGAGGGGTCCAGTCACAGGCTCCCATGTCCCGATATTCCCCCGATCCGCGCCTTTTGCATTCCGGCCTTGCCCTGTTCGACGCGGTCACCGCCGCCGAGTTTCCGCAAGCCGTGCTGCACTATCGCAACGACCGCGCGGCCCAGTCGACCGGGCTCGATGATCTCAACGACGCGGACTGGATCAACCATTTCGGCCGCTTCGCCCCCCTCCCCGGCAACCAGCCGGAACCTCTGGCCCTGCGCTATCACGGCCACCAGTTCCGCCAGTACAATCCCGACCTCGGCGACGGCCGCGGCTTTTTGTTCGCCCAGATGCGCGACGAGTCTGACCGCCTGCTCGACCTCGGCACCAAGGGTTCGGGCCGCACGCCCTATTCGCGCGGCGGCGACGGCCGGCTGACGCTGAAGGGCGGCGTGCGCGAAGTCCTGGCGACGGCCATGCTGGAAGCCCTCGGCGTGCCGACGTCGAAAAGCCTGTCGCTGATCGAAACCGGCGAACAGCTCGTGCGCGGCGACGAACCCTCGCCCACCCGATCCTCGGTCCTGGTTCGCCTCAGCCACAGCCATATCCGCTTCGGCACTTTCGAGCGCCTGGCCTATACGGGCGACACCGAAACGATGAAGGGGCTGATCGACTATATCGTCGGGCATTTTTATGCGGAGGCCGAAGACGCCGCCGGAGTCTTCGACGCCGTGCTCAAGGCCTCGGCCAGACTGGCGGCGCGCTGGATGGCGGCGGGCTTCGTCCACGGCGTGCTCAACACCGACAATATGAACATTACCGGCGAAAGCTTCGACTACGGCCCGTACCGTTTCCTGCCGCGTTTCGACCCGGACTTTACCGCCGCCTATTTCGATCATTCGGGCCTCTACGCCTACGGCCGCCAGCCCGACACGGTCGGCTGGAACCTGGCGCGCCTGGGCTCTTGCCTGACCCTGATCTGTGACGCGGAGCCGCTCAGCGCCACCATGGCCGAATACGATGCGCACTATCAACGCGAACTGGGACAGGCCGTGTGTCAAAGGTTGAACCTGACGCCCCTGGACGACAACGAACCGCTCGTGCGCGCCACCTACGGCCTTTTGCGGACGGTCGATTTCGACGGCAGCTTCGAAGCGCTGTTCTACGACTGGTTCGGTGGGAGCCTAAGTGAAAACCGCGCCATGAACGGCCCGCGCGCCGGGCATTATGCGGGCGAAGCCTTCGACGCCTTCCGGACGGTCATCGGCCTTTACGAAACGGCCGACGCCGGGAAACTCGATCATCCGCGCTTCAGGGAAGCCGATCCCGAGACCCTGCTGTACGACGAGATCGAAGCCATCTGGGGCGCAATCGCCGAACACGACGACTGGTCCGATTTCAATGCCAAGCTTGAGCGCATCGAGACCTACCGTCAGGCGCTCGATCTCAAGGCCGACGCATGAAGGCTTTGTAACTAGGCGAAGGGCGGCGGCGCGCTTAGGCTGAGCTCAAACCGGGAGGCTCTCATGCTGCACCTGATCCTGGCCGCCGCCATCGTAATGACCGCAGATACGCCGCAAAGCTTAAGCGACGGGGTCTGGCTGATCCCGGGCAGTTTCCCCGAAGGCCGCCAACCCGACGGCAACACGATCGTCTTCGAGACCGCGACCGGGCTGGTCGTCATGGATACCGGCCGGCACCCGGCGCACCGCCAGGCCATCCTCGACTTCGCCAGGGCCGAGCACCGTCCCATCCTTGCCATCGTCAACAGCCACTGGCACCTCGACCACACCAGCGGCAACCGCGACATCAAGGCGGCCTATCCGAACGTCAAACTCTATACCGGGACGGCGGTGACGCGCATGGCGCGCGACTTCTTCCCGAAAGGCATCGAAAGCGCGCGCGCCTATCTGGCGTCCGGCAAGGCGCCGCCAGGGCTGGCGGAAGACATCCAGCTCGATATCGACACGCGCCTGCACCCCGAGGCGCTGCTGCCCGACGTGCCGGTGACGCAGTCCGCTCCCGTGACGATCGACGGCAAGACGCTGGACCTCAACCTGGCGCCCAATGCCGCGACCGACGGCGACGTCTGGGTCTATGACGGCGCAAGCCACATCGCGGCGGCCGGCGACCTGATCACCCTGCCCGTGCCTTTCCTCGACACGGCGTGCGTCGGCGGCTGGCGCTCAGGCCTCGACGCCATCGCCGCCACGCCCTTCGTGACGGTCGTGCCCGGCCACGGTGCGCCGATGACCCGGCCGCAATTCCTGACCTACAAGGCGGCCTTCGAAGCCTATGCCGACTGCGCGCACTCGAACCGCGACAAGGCCGAATGCGCGGCGGACTGGGCCAGGGCGACGGCGACCTTACGCGCCCCGGAAGCCGCGAACGACGCCCGCACGCTCGACATGGCGGGCGAGTATGTCCAGCTGTTGCGCGACAATGGCGGCAACGGACAGAGGTGCTTGAAACCCTAAAGCACAGAGCAATTGGTAAGCTGGCTGAAATATTCCAGCGCATAGGCCCCGACGACGCTGGTACCGAAGCGGTCGAGCTCCGGCGCCCACACCGCCACGACCGCGTGGTCGGGAATGACGGCGACCAGACCGCCGCCGACGCCGCTTTTCGACGGCAGGCCGACGCGATAGGCAAACGAACCCACCGAGTCGTAGGTGCCGCAGGTCAAGAGCAATGCATTGAGCCGCCGCGTCAGCCGCTCCGGAAAGATGGTCTCCTCGATCAGCGGCGAGAAGCCGCGCGCCGCCAGGGGAAGCGCTGCCCGCGCCAACTGCCGGCAGGTCACCGTCACGGCGCATTGCCGGCAATAGGCCTCGACCACCGCTTCGGCGTCGTGGGTGATGGTGCCGAAGCTGCGCATCAGGTTGGCGATGGCGCGGTTCTTGTGCGCGGTCTCCAGCTCCGACACCGCCACCTCCTCGTCGATCGTCAGATTGGCGACGCCCAGCAAGCCCATGAAGTCGCGCACCAGGGCGTCGGGCTCGCGCGTGATATTGAGCAGGATATCGGTGACCGCCAATGCGCCCGCGTTGATGAAGGGATTGCGCGGAATGCCTTCCTCGTGCTCCAGCTGCGACAGGTAGTTGAACGGCGTGCCCGACGGCTCCTTGCCGACGCGCGTCCACACCTCGTCGCCGATGCGGTTGAGCGCAAGGCCCAGCGCAAACAGCTTGGTGATTGACTGGGCGGAAAACGACACGTCGGCGTCGCCTATGACGTGCTCGTCGCCCTTGATCGTGCAGATCGCCATGCCGAACTGACGGGGGTTCACGCTCGCCAGTTGCGGGATGTATTGCGCTGTCCGGCCCTTGCCGAAATGCGGGCGCACCAAAACGGCGATTTCCGCCAGCACATCGTCGAACGAGACTACCTGTTTCATGGCCCGACCAAAGCCCCGGAAGCCTTGAGTCGTCAAGCGGTCAGGCCGGTCTTTTCCCTCCCCTTTGCCCTGCCTTTCGCGACTGGAAGATCTGTGCCGGCCTGGGGTCAGCCAGGCCTCGCGGCACTGCGCCGCCGCGCCACGGGCTTGCCGGTTTCTCTCCCGGCTTCCGGGATTTTCGCAGCGCAATTTTATTCTGCTTTCGCCACTCTCTCGGCTTTTCTCGGAGGTGCCGTCATGCCGCAATCCGTCACGCGTCTGTTTCTTCACGGCTCGGGCCTGGGCGCCTGGGTATGGGACCGCGTCCTGCCGCTCGTGCCGGGCAAAAACCTGGCACTCGACCTGCCGTCGCTCGATGAGGACCTGACGCCGCAGGCCTGCGCCGAGCGCATCGTCGCCGAGCTCGACCAATTGAATGTCGCAGACGTCCACGTGGTGCTGCATTCGCTGTCGGGTATTCTGGCGGGCGATCTCGGCTACTGTCTCGGCCGGCGCCTGCACAGCCTGACCTTTGTCGCGGCCGTCATTCCGCAACCGGGGCAGTCCTTCGCCGGAGCGCGCGACTTTCCCGCCAACCTGATCCTGCCCGTGCTGTTCGCCTTCAACAAGGACGGCATCAAGCCGACGGACGACATGCTGCGCAAGGCCTACGGCAACGACCTCGATACCGCCGACCAGCAGCTGGTGATTTCGCGCTGCCGTCCGGACCGGCCGGCCATGGACCTGACGAAGGTCGAAACCCCTGTGCCCGACGTGCCGGCCGTCTATGTGCGCACGACGCTGGACCAGGCGCTGACGCCCAGGGAGCAGGCGCATATGATCGCCCGCCTCAATGCCCCGCACGTCATCGACGTCGAGGCAGGACATCTGGCCATGCTGTCGCAGCCCGAAGCGCTGTCGCGTGCCGTCACGGCGATGGAAACGGTTTAGGTTTTCAGCCGGTCCCGCGAGATTTCGGGGACGGGTCCTGAAGCTGTCCCCAAATTTTTGGGGGTTTAGAGCGTTTTTCGTTCTGATTGAATCGATGGGGATTCCCAAATCAGCTTTGATCTGATTCATACTGTCTGCCGGGCGGAGGCCGGCAGACATGTCAAAAGCGCTTTCCGTAGATCTTCTAGAGCGAGTTCTGGCGGCAGTTACGAACGGCGCAACGCATCGCGAAGTGGCCGAACGCTTCGGTGTCAGCGCCGCGAGTGTCAGCCGCTGGCGCAATTTGCAAAAGCGCCAAGGCCATCTAAGGCCTGGCCCACTTGGCGGAGACCGGTACTCGCATCGGATTGAAGCCCATGCGGAGCCGATATTGGCCTGGCTGGCTGAGAACCGTGATGCCACCCTTGCTGACTTGCGGGAGGCGGTGGCTGCGATGGGCGTGGTTGTCAGCCATTCGGCACTGCATCGCTTTTTGGTCCGCCATAACCAGACGCGTAAAAAAAGACTGGCCATGCCATAGAGCAGGATCGTCCAGACGTATTGCAGCGCCGCCGTCACTGGTTTGAAACACAACTCGATCTCGATCCTGAGCGGCTGGTCTTCATTGATGAAACCTGGACGGCGACGAACATGACGCGCTCGCACGGGCGATGTGCGAAAGGCCAGCGGCTGCGTATGGGGTTTCCTCACGGGCACCGCAAAACACGACGTTTATCGCGGGGCTGCGTCTTGGCGGCATGGTGGCGCCGATGGTCCTGGACGGACCTATCAACGGCGATTGGTTCGAAGCCTACGTGGCGCAGGTCCTTGTCCCGACCCTCAGCGCCGGGGACGTCGTCATCATGGACAATCTGTCCAGTCATAAACGAGCCGCCGCCCGAACGCTGATCGAAAACGCAGGTGCACAGTTGGTGTTCCTGCCGCCCTACAGTCCGGACTTCAATCCCATTGAAAAGGCCTTTGCCAAGCTCAAAGCCTTGTTGCGACGGGCTGCAGAGCGAACGGTCGACGGCTTATGGGCGGCAAGCGGAAATCTCATCGGCTGCATCACGCCTCACGAATGCAGGAACTACTTCACCAGTTGCGGTTACGATCCAACCTGAAGGCACGCTCAGGTTAAAGGTATAGTCCATCGTCAAGATGCGCGATGCCGGATTAGCACCGACGTCGCGAAGGTTGACGCAACGGTGCCTATTCCTCCGAAAACTCCGAAATCGGAAACCGCGCCCCAATATTTAGCAAGGTCGTCGCCCACGCCCTCGCTGTCCGCCAGCGCCCAGTTTGCGATTGGATAGAGCGCATAATAGTAGAAGAGCCCGACCATAATGGCGCAAATTGCACCGGCTACGATGCTTTGTATCCAGACATGCCATTTTAAAAGTCGCAGCAATCGCTGAACGCATGCTCCCCCGAACAAAGGCACAAGGCCGACCAGAATATCGAGGACAATATTCGCCCTGAATTGCGTGTGCCAGTTTCCCGCATATCCGTGGGAAAAACCGGGCAGCATCAACTGCCACCGCGAATGCCACAAAAGCGGTCCGATCAAGCATAGCCCAAACAGAGGCGTAAGCCACAGCTCTGGCGATCTAATTTTCGATGGTGACATGAGTTTCCCCCTCCCAAATCCTTATATTACAATGCGACCGGAAAGCATCTCCACATAAAGCGCACTTTCGCAGATAAGTTGGACAAACCACTGGCGCCGCGCCGCGAAGAGGTGAGGAAGTTGCCGCGAAGCAGGCAAGCGGCTTCGCCAGCTGCGGTTACGATCAGAATTTCCAGAATTTCAGGGACAGGTTATCAAATGTCGAAATAAATACATATGCTAATAATTTGGCGTTTTATAACCTGCTCCCGAAATTGATATCTGCATAGCTAACACTCGCCGCCCGCTTTGTGGCTACGTCATTACGAAATACTTAGTCCGCTCTCGAATAATCAATTGCAATTTTGCCGAAAATTCTTTCTATAGCGGGCTCTACAAGGTCATGCTCATCTTCATCGGGACCTAATTGGTCAGGATAAACAAAGTCTATACTGAATTTTCCATTGTTAATGATATACTCCATTACCCGCCACTCTCGTTGCTGCGGTTGCGCTTTCCACGCAATCCAAAAATCATAAACAGTCTCTCCCAATTCAAAAGGGGCAAACTTCTGCCGCACCCTTCCCGTCCCGTCTTCATAGTACAAGTAAACGGAAGGCGCTCCCTGCGCGACTTCAGCCCAAAGGAGTAGACGTGTTCCGGTGAGATCATCCGCCGCCTGGAGGGCAAGCCCTCCCATCTGATGATACATGCTCTCTATATTCGGCGTCATATCGAAAATTAATCTCCAGGCCTGTTATTAAACGATTTGAACGTGGTGTTCCCGTCAACGGTATACCTGATATTTATAGTGTACGGACGCAAAGAACTTCCGCGATAAACCGGCTCTATTTCAACATGAACGGCTCGCCCTTCATTTAACGCGCGGTGCCATTTGTTTTCAAGCCTCTTATATTCGCCGCGGTTGAAGCTTATATCTTGCGCAAAGTGGTTAAATTCGTCCGTGGGACCGTTGAAGCGTCGACCGATATAATGTCCGCCTTCATCCGTCGCCAGGCGATCAACGCCCCCGGCGCCGAGTTGCGCCTTGGTATTTCGTCTCTGTGTTATGTTAAGGGGGAGATCGCCCTCGATTTTCATCGCGCAGCCAAATTCATCAAGGCTGTACGTGTAGCCGTTACGCGCTTCTGTCCTGACAGAAGGGCGCAGCCTGTCGGAATCTGCCGGCGGAAAGGGCTCAGCGCCGTCTTCAGATGTGTCATGTTCTGGCGCCAATTGTCCTTCGAAAGGCGTTTGATCCCTTTGAAAAGTATCGGTCTCTGCTGCCGCGGAAGGGGCTACAGGAGCAAGAGATTGGTCGCGACCCTGCGGTGAATTTGTGCTCAATACCTGCCGGTACAGATCCATCGGTTCGACGCCCTGCTTCGCGGCTTCGACGGCGAAGGCGTGGCCGGTCAGTTCGGCCATCCGCGCGCGTTGTTGCGGCTCCAGCTTGCCGACGGTCTCGCGATCGTACTGTTGACGAATGACGTCGGTGACGTCCTGGCGCGATTGCCGGAAAGCCTCCGGGTTCTCGGCGTTCGCTTCGGCCGCGTTGGACGCCGCCTCCAGCGCCTCGGCGCGCGACTGATGATCCGCCATAGCTTCCCTGGGTGTCATCGCGTCGGGACCCACACGGACATCGCCGGCGATCTGGTCATGCAGTTCCGGCCCGACATGCGTCAGGTATTCATCGGCGGTGATGGGCACATCGGCGCCGGCGTCCCTGGCCGCCACCACGCGATCGGCGATGTCGGGAACCGCCGCCTGGACGCGCTGGCCTTCGGGTGTCGCAAGGACAGCATCGAGCGCGTCGGGTGCCACATGCAAGTCCGGGATTTGTGAGGCCTCGGCGACCCTAGCGGTGAAGGCCTGGAACTGGTCGGGGTCTTCCTGGCGCAGGACGGAGTCGCGCGCCGAATGCACAGCCACCGTCAGGTTATGGTGGTCCGCCACGGCCTTGACGGCCTTCACCGCGGGATGCGGTTCAGATGCCGTGGCTGCCGGCGGAAGCGCCTCAGTATGATCGCCTTTGGGGCGTGCATCAGGATGCGCCGACGGTTCCTGCGCGGCAGGGCGAGGCTTCGCCCCCGAACCGCGTGCGGTCTCGACACCGACATGGCCGGCCGACAACAGACCGCCGGTCAGGACGCTTTCCAGCGTGTTGTCCCAGACATTCTTGTCGGGATTGACGGTACTT
>FTCT01002158.1_pt1 | contig 24145 bp, 22 predicted proteins | sample 1658881 | NCBI WGS metagenome assembly FTCT01 (sample SAMEA3914864, study PRJEB12502) | metagenome | biome: forest; material: soil | place: USA | collected 2012-03-12 | depth 0.3 m | reverse complement strand
GGCGACCTCGCCAACTGGATGATCCCGGGCAAGATGGTGAAGGGCATGGGCGGCGCGATGGACCTGGTGGCCGGCGTCAAGCGCGTGGTGGTGCTGATGGAGCACGTCGCCACCGCCAAGGACGGCTCGGTCAGCCACAAGATCCTCAAGAAGTGCGACTTGCCGCTGACCGGCGTGGGCGTGGTCGACCGCATCATCACCGACCTCGGCGTGATCGACGTCACCGACACCGGCCTCAAGCTGGTGGAGCTGGCGCCGGGCGTGACCAAGGAACAGGTGGTGGCCGCGACGACCGCCGAGCTGGACGTTTCGGTCGTCTGAGCCTGCGCACGCCGTTCAAAGCCGCCGTCCAGGCGGCTTTTTTATTGGCGCTGTTCGCGTGCCGCTGAGCAGGTTGAAGGTGCGGCGGCAACTGCGGCAGCGATAGCGCTGCAATCCGGGTGCATGACCGTGACGGTAGGGTTTGTTGGCCTGGCAATGCGGACAGCAGATCAGTGTGCGTGGCTGCTCGACGATCTCGACTACGCGGTCGAGGCCGGCCGCCGATTGCAGCAGGTCGAGCAGGCGGTCGCGTTGCCGCCGGGTCAGGCTGGACAGGCGTTGCAGGAACTGTTCGAACTGCCGTGCTTGCATGGCGCCTCCGTCAACGGATCAGGTCGACATTGGACTGCAGGCTTGCAGAAAAGATTCCATACTTGGCGCGAACAGCGCCTTTTTATTCCAGGGTCCAGACGTACTGCACCTTCGTCCATTCGCGTACGACGCTGCCGTTCCTCAGGGCCGGGCCGAAGCGGCATTTCAGCAGGGCGCCACGGGCGGCTTCATCCATGCTGGCGAAGCCGCTGGACCTGGCGACCGCCGAATCGATCACGGTGCCGTCTGTATCGATCAGGAAGTCGACGGTGACTGTGCCCTGGTGGCCGGCAGCGAGATCCGCATGCGGGTATTCCGGCTTGCGGCAGGTCTTGAAATCGGCGATCGCCGCGCGGTTCAGGCCGAGGTCGAGATCGGCGCCGCGCCGGTTCGCCGGCGCATGCGCGCTGGCCGCGCACACCACGGCCAGGCCCAGCACCGGAATCGCCGCCTTCCAGTTGAGCGCCTGCACGTCGGGGCGCAGCAGGCGGCGGATGCGTGCCATCAGGTCGCCGCCGTTCGCGGCCTGGGCCAGGTGATGGCTGGAAAACTGCAGCTTTTCCAGCTCCGACAGCGCCAGCGCCAGGCGGCGCGGCTCGCCCAGGTGGCGGGCCGCAAAGTCGTCGGCGATCTGCTCGCGCTCGGCCCGGATGCGGTGCGACAGCCACCACACGGCCGGGTGGTAGAACAGCAGGGTCTCGATCACGTTCTGCAGCAGGTTGACCAGGTAGTCGTGGCGCCGCACGTGGCCGAGCTCGTGGGCCAGCAGGGCTTCCAGCAGATGCGGCGGCATCCCGGCGACCAGGCTGGCCGGCACCAGCACCACCGGACGCCACCAGCCGGCCGTGATCGGGCTGGCGAGGCCGTCGACCACGCGCAGCCGCACTTCGCGGCCCAGGCCGCACCGCTCCGCCAGGCGCGACAGGCGTTCTTGCCAGGCCGGGTCGCAGGCTTGCGCGCGGGCCGCGCGGCCGATCCACAGCAGGCCGACCGCCATGCGAAGGCTCAGCGCGCCGGAGCAGGCGGCCCACAGGGCGACGATCCAGCCCAGGTTCTGTCCTAGCCATGGCAGCAGGCCGACCGTGCCGGGCGCGACGCTCCCCGCAGCGCCGGCGCCGAGGACGAGCCTGCCGCCCGCATCGCCGGCGCCGGCCTTCAGCAACAGCACCAGGTCGACCGCGGGCCAGGCCAGGCACAGCAGCAGGCCGCCGCAGGCGATTGCATAGCGCGTTTCCGGCCGCGCATTGCGCAGAGCGACGAGCAGCACCGCAACGACGCAGCCGAGCAGGGCGCCTTGCCATACGAAATGGACCAGGGTCCAGCCGAAGGCCGCCACCAGGGCCTGGGCGCTCATCGTTTGTCCTCGCTCTTGAGCAGTTCTTCGATTTCCTCCCTTTCCTTCTTCGAGATCCCGGACTTGAGGGCCGCCAGCACCAGCGCCTTGGCCGAGCCGGAAAAAGCGCGCTGCATCAGGTCCTTCAGCAAATTGGTCTGCAGCGATTCCTGGGCCTGGGCCGGTGCATACACGTGAGACCGCTCGCTTTCGTCACGGATCAGCAAACCCTTGGCATGCATGATCTGCATCAAGCGCAACACGGTCGCGTAGCTCACGTCCGGCCGCGTCTTGAGGATCTCGTCATGCACCTGGCGAGCCGTGCCCGAGCCCAGCGGCCACAGCACCTGCAGCAGGTCGAGTTCGGCCGGGGTCGGCTTGGAAGGGGCAGGGGACTTGGCCATGATTCATCCTCGAGAAACACAATGCACACGCGCGTAGACTAGCCCTTCTAGATACCACTGTCTACAAAAAAATTTATTGAAATGCTATTGCGAGAAAAGACATAAAAGGCATAGCATAGACATCATTGTCTACTTCTGCGGGAATGCGGATGCGGCTTCGGAACCTGAAACTGGCCTGGCGCCTGCTGGCGAGAGAGCCCCTGTATTCGGCCGTCGCGGTGCTGGGCCTGGCCGTGGCGCTGGCCGCCTGCTTCCTGCTGTTCGGGCTGGTGCGCTATGCCTGGACCTATAACGACGCCATCGCCGGCGCCGACGGCATCTATGTGGTCAAGGAGCGCCGCAACCTGCTGCCGCGTCCCGATTGGGGCGAAAGCGCGCCGCCGCCCCTGGCCGGGGTTGCGCTGGCGGCCGGGCTGGTCCGCGACGCCACCAGCGCCAAGCCTTTCCGGTTGGCGGCGCGCGTGGGCGAACGGCTGCAGCAGGTGGACCTGACGGTGGTCGCGCCGAACTACCTGCGCTTCTTCGGCGTCAAGGCGCTGGCCGGCGATGCCGATGCGGCGCTGGCGCGCCCGGACGCGCTGGTGCTCAGCCGGAAAGAAGCACTGCGCCTGTTCGGCACCGCGGATGCGCTCGGCAAAGTGGCCTCGATCGACGGCGTTCCCTTTGTGGTGCGCGCTGTCCTCGCCGACATTCCGGTGAATACCAGTCCGGAATTCGGCCTGCTGCTCGGCGAAGGCCGGCACAGCTGGGACCAGCCGCCGGCCGGCGAACGCGAAGCCTGGTCGCGCCGCGTCCGGCTTTACCTGCGCGCCGCGCCCGGTCTCGACACCGCGGTTCTGCAGCAGACCCTGGAGCAGGCGGTCGCGACCAAGCGCGACAGCGTCTTCAGCGGGGCGCTGGTCGCCGGCCGGCCCAAGCCCTACACCAGTATCGCCGTGACGCCGCTGTCCAAGGTCTATTTCGATCCCGACCTGCTGTCGAGCCGTGGAGGCGAGCGTTACGGCAGCCCGGCGGCGATCGCCGGCCTGGCCGGCCTTGGCATCCTGATCCTGGTGCTGGCGGCCACCAATTACGTGAACCTGGCGGCCGTGCGTACCGCCGCACGGCGGCGAGAGATCGCGGTGCGCAAGACCCTGGGCATCTCCGGCGCCGGCCTGGCGCGGGCTTTCCTGGCCGAGTCCCTGCTGGTCGGGGCAGGCTCGACCGCGATCGGCGCCGTGCTGGCCTGGCTGACCTTGCCGCTGTTTTCGGAACTCGTCGGGCGGCCGCTGGCGTCTTCGTACGGGCCGGCCGGCTGGGCCATCCTTGCCGCCATCGGCCTCGGCACGGGCCTGCTGTCCGGACTGTATCCGGCATGGCTGGCGGCGCGGGTCCCGGCGAGCGTCGCCCTCGGCGGACGTGGCGGAGAGACGGCTGAAGGCCAGCGCATGCGCCGCGTGCTGACGGTGGCCCAGTTCGCCGCTGCGATCGGGCTGGTAACGGCCGGCCTGGCCGTGTGGTGGCAGGCGAGCTACGCCAGCCATGCCGATCCCGGCTTCGACCCTCGTCCGCAATTGGTGATGGAGTTGCCCGGCAAACCCGGTTCGGCGGCGGCGCATGCCTTCAGGGACGAGCTGGCGCGGCTGTCCGGCGTCGCCGGCGTGGCCGTCATGCAAGAGGCGGTCGGCCGCGACGGCAACAAGAGCGTCATCATGATCCGACGCTCCGGTGCGGAATCCGTAGCGCTGGAGCTGAAGGACGTCGGCCCGACCTTCTTCGATGTGTTCGGCCTGCGCCCGCTGGCCGGCAAGCTCTTCTCGCGCCAGGGCGAAGAAGGCGTGGTGCTGAATGCGCGCGCAGCGCTGGCGCTCGGCTTCGCCTCGCCGGAGGCCGCGGTCGGCCAGCTCATCGACGGCGGCAGCCGCGTCATCGGCATCGCGCCCGACCTGCGCTACAACTCGTTGCGCGAGAAACCGGAAGCCATCATGTACCGGCTGAACGGAGAGCAGGGCGTGCTGACGGTGCGCACCCGCGGCGACATCGCCGAGGCGCGCGCGGCCATCGAGGCCCTGTGGGTGCGCCACTTCCCGAACGACGTGCCGGACATCGAGACCGCGTCCTCCGTATTCGCCGGCAATTATCGTGAAGACCTGCGCCAGGCCCAGCTGCTGGCCCTGGCCAGCGTGGTGGCGACCGCCCTGGCCTGTTTCGGCATCTACGTGCTGTCGAGCTACACGATCCGCCGCCGCGCCCGCGAATTCGTGCTGCGCAAGCTGCACGGCGCCACGCCCCGCCATATCGGCCTGCTGGTCGCGCGCGAATGGCTTGCGCTGCTGGGCGTGGGGGCGCTGCTGGCGCTGGCGCCGGCCTGGCTGTGGACCGAGCGCTACCTGGCCGGCTTCGTCGAGCGGGCGCCGATGGGCTGGTGGCCGCTAGCGATCGCCTGCACCGGCGTCGGCCTGGTCGCCCTGGCCGGCTGTGCGCGGCAGGCGGTGGCGGCGATGCGGATGTCGCCGGCGCGGGCCTTGCGCGACCAATGATTTTTCAATGATGGAGTGTCCATGTTCAAACCGAAGCCCTTGCTGCCGATCCTGACCGCCTGCCTGATGGCGGCCGCCGTGCTGACCCTGCCGGCCGCGCCGGCGGTGGCATCGAGCATTCCCGACTATCCCTTCGTGCATGTGACCGGCGATACCTTCCGCGTCGAACTCCCCGACATCGCCGCCCTCGACTTCCAGGTGGTGGCAGCGAATACCGATGCGGCGGCGGCGCGCGCCGTGATCGATGCGCGCATGGCCGAAGTGCGCGCGCTGCTGGACAAGCTGAGCATTGATCCCGAAGACATGCAGGTGCGCGAGCTGCGCCAGGTTGTCCGCAAGGAGCGCGCCGCCGACGGTTCGCCGGTGTACGAGCTGAGCTGCGATGTGAAGATCAACCTGCGAAATGTCGCCAACTGGCCGGCGCTGGCGGGCGGCCTGCTGGGCAAGCCCAATCTGGACAGCTTTGCCGCCGACTTCGACCTCAGCAACATGGAGCAGGTCAACGACGAGATGGTCGCCGCCGCCATCGAGAATGCGCGGCACCGGGCCGAGGTGATGGCCACCGCCTCCGGACGCCGCCTGGGACCGGTGATGGCGGCCACCCCGGACGCCCTCAGGAAGCTGGGTACCGCGATGGGCCTGGAGCGCGACGAGTTCCGCGCGGAGCGCAAGACCGGCCGCCGCATCGGCAACCAGCGTGCCGAAGACATCGACCGCGAGACTTTCCTGATGGTTCAGTCTCTCAAGATGCGCCAGGCGGTCGACATGGTGTTCCGCCTGGAGAATGCCGCGCCGGCCAGGGCGCGCCCGGCAAAGAAACCCTGAGCGCGCCGCACCCAAACGCGCCGTAGGCGGTCCAATGCTTATTTGCCCGGATTTCCACCCGGGCCGAGGCCATGGCCCACGCATCGGACAAGCCCGACCCTGACACGCAGGCTACGACAGCCCGGTGGGCGAGCGCGGCGTGATGTTCTCGGGCGGCGAAAGGCAGCGCATCGGCATCGCCCGTGCGATCCTGAAGAATCCGGCCATCCTGATCTTCGACGAGGCCACCTCGGCTCTCGATTCGGTGTCGGAACACGCGATCACGCGCGAACTGGAAAAGCTGGCGCGCAACCGCAGCACCCTGATCATCGCGCACCGGCTGTCGACCATCGTGAATGCCGACGCCATCATCGTGATGGAGAACGGGCGCATCGTCGAGCGCGGGACCCATGCGGAGTTGCTGCGGGCGGAGGGGGCGTATGCGCAGCTTTGGCTGTTGCAGCAGCGGATGACGATGTGAAATTGCAGGGAAGACGGGATTCTTGCTAGCTTTCAAGTTTGGCCAGTTTCCCCAGGCAACGCCGCTGGAAATTGTCGAGCCCGTCGGCGACGAGACTGTCATCCTCGCCGATCACGCCGGCGTCGATCAGTACGCGCAGCTTGGCGATGCGGTCGCCCTGGGCCAGGGCTTCGGCCAGGTGGTCGCTGCCCGGCTCGCCGGCGTGGGCGATGGCGCCGACGACTTGCTGCGGGAAGCTCCAGTGGGCGGCGATGGCGGAGGAGAGCTGGCGGCTGGCGTCCAGCAGTTGGGCGCCGAAGGCGCTGGAGCCGGGCACGCGGCCGTCGGTGCAGACGCGGTCGGCCAGGCGGAAGGCGACCACCAGGCCGACGTTCTGCATCAGGCCGGCCAGGTAGGCTTCGAACACGCCGGTGCTCAGGCCCGGCGCCATCAGGCTGGAGGCCAGCGCGCAGCTGACCGACTGGTTCCAGACCTGGGGCGCGGCCTCGCGCGCGAAGCCGTTCGCCTGCATATTGATGAGGGGACGGAAGGCGATGCGCGCCAGCAGCATGCGCAAGCCGTTCTGGCCGAGCATCATGATGGCGGCCTCGACGTTCTTGACCGGGGCGATCGGGCGGTAGTAGGCGCTGTTGGCTTCGCGAATCACTTCCGCCACCAGCACCACGTCCTGGGCGACCTGGCGCGCAAGGTCGCCCACCGAGGCGTCTTCGTCGCCCAGGCTGGCCAGCAGCTTCGGGATGGCTTCAGGCACGCGCGGCACGAGGCCGGCGGCTTCGCCCGGTTGCGCGGCCAGGTGGCGGACGGCGCCGAGGATGCGGGCCTCGACTTCTTCGGGGGCGGCGTAGCCGCGCGCCGCGGTCAGCCAGCGGTAATAGGTTGCTTCGATGTCGGCCGCGAGGTCGGCCGCCTGTTCGTCGGGCGCGGCCGCCGGAGCGGCTGCGGCGGGCGCGTTCTCGGGGGCGCCGCGCAGGCGGTTGATCCAGTTCTTCATAGGACGGATTCTAAAGCAAAAAAAAGACGCCGGGCGAACCCGGCGTCTGAACGAGGAGAGTTATTTCCGGCCCGAGCGGCCGGATCGAACGGCCGGATCGAACGGCCGGCTCACGCGGTTTCGTGCACGGCCTGATCGCGCAGGGAGCCTTCGTCCACGCTCGGGTTCTTCAGCTCGGCGTTCAGGCGCTCATGGTCGAGCTCGCCTTCCCACTTCGACACGACGATGGTGGCGACGCCGTTGCCGATGATGTTGGTCAGGGCGCGGCATTCGCTCATGAACTTGTCGATGCCCAGGATCAGGGTCATGCCCGCCACCGGGATGGTCGGCACCACGGCCAGGGTTGCCGCCAGGGTGATGAAGCCGGCGCCGGTGATGCCGGACGCGCCCTTCGAGGTCAGCATGGCCACCAGCAGGATGGTCAGTTCCTGGGTCAGGGTCAGGTCGGTGTTGGTAGCCTGGGCAACGAACAGGGCCGCCATGGTCATGTAGATGTTGGTGCCGTCCAGGTTGAACGAGTAGCCGGTCGGAACCACCAGGCCCACTACCGATTTCGGGCAGCCCAGCTTTTCCAGCTTGCGCATGATGGCCGGCAGGGCGCTTTCCGACGAGCTGGTACCCAGCACGATCAGCAGCTCTTCCTTGATGTAGGAGAGGTAGCGGAAGATCGAGAAGCCGGTCAGGCGCGCGATGACGCCCAGCACGATGACGACGAACAGGGCGCAGGTCAGGTAGAAGGAACCGACCAGCGACGCCAGCGGGATCAGCGACTTCACGCCGTACTTGCCGATGGTGAAGGCCATCGCGCCGAAGGCGCCGATCGGGGCGGCCTTCATGATGATGTTCACCACGCCGAAGATCATGTGCGACAGGGTTTCGATGCCGCGGGTGATCGGACGGCCGCGCTCGCCCATCATCGACAGCGCGAAGCCGCACAGGATCGCGATCAGCAGCACTTGCAGGATCTCGCCCTTGGCGAACGCATCCACGAAGGTGTTCGGGATGATGTTCATCAGGAAGTCGGTGGTCGACAGGGCCTTGGTCTTGTCGGTGTACTGGGCGATCGAGTGGGTGTCGATGGTGGCCGGGTTGACGTTGAAGCCGGCGCCCGGCTTGATGACGTTGGCGACGATCAGGCCGATCGCCAGCGCGAAGGTGGACACGACTTCGAAGTAGAGCAGGGCCTTGCCGCCGACGCGGCCGACCTTCTTCATGTCCTGCATGCCGGCGATGCCGGCGACCACGGTACAGAAGATGACCGGAGCGATGATCATCTTGATCAGTTTGACGAAGCCGTCTCCCAGCGGCTTCATCGCGGTGGCGAGGCCGGGATCGTAGATACCCAGCAGGACGCCGACGATAATCGCGAACAGTACCTGGATGTACAGTACTTTATAAAATGGTTTTTTCATGATCGGGCTTCATGAGCGAATGATAGTACCGTCATCATTACTGAAAATATCTGCGCCAGCTATTGTGGAAAACCGCAACTTCGGCACATATAACCCATCCTACGCTTCCTGAATGTCACGAGCGCCCGATTGGCGGGCGCACCCTGGAATCACGGCTCCTGTCCGGTACCGCTCAATTGCGGCGATACACTGTCCCTCCCTTCATCACGAAGCCCACCTTGCGCAGCGCCGCGATGTCGGCGGTCGGGTCACCCTCGACCGCGATCACGTCGGCCAGGCTGCCGGCCTGGATCGCGCCCAGGTCCTTCTTGCCGAGGATGTTGCCGGCGACCACGGTGGCGGCGCGCAGGGCCTCGGTCGGCGTCATGCCCAGGCGCACCATCCACTCCAGCTCGCGCTCGTTGGTGCCGTGGGCGAACACGCCGACGTCGCTGCCGTTGCCGATGGTGACGCCCAGCTTGTGCGCCAGGCGGAAGGCGCGCGCCGCTTCCTGCATGCCCGGGGTCGGCGTGCCGCCGCGCACATGCTTCTGGAAATACTCGCCGATCGCTTCCGGCGCCGTCAGGGTCGGCACATAGGCGGTATGGCGTTCCAGCATCAGCCTGAAGGTCGCCTCGCTGGCGCCGTAGCCGTGCTCGATGCTGTCGACGCCGGCCAGCACGGCCATGCGGATCGCGTCGTCGCTGCTGGCGTGGGCCGCCACCTTGCGTCCGGTCACGTGGGCGGCCGCCACCATCGCCTTCATCTCTTCCAGGGTGAAGGTCGGGCGGGTGCTGCCGTCGATGCCGGTGCGGTAGTCGGCATAGAACTTGATCCAGTCGGCGCCGTGCGAAGCCTGCTCGCGCACCGCCTTCGTCACCTCGTCGATGCCGGTGGCCTGCTGGGCGCCGTAGGGAACTTCCATGTCCGGACGGTAGTTGCGCTCGGCCGGCCCATAGCTGGCGGTCGCGACGATCGCGCGGGTCGCGACCAGCAGGCGCGGCCCCGGCACCTGGCCTTCTTCGATGGCGCGCTTGATGCCGACGTCGGCATAGTCGACGCCCTCGGTGCCGAGGTCGCGCAGGGTGGTGAAGCCGGCCTGCAGGGTGTCGGCCGCATGGCGCACCGCCAGCGCGATGCGGTAGGCCGGCGCCTCCTTGATCACCTGGTCGTCCCAGGTGGTTTCGTTATACGGGTGCAGCAGCACGTGCGAGTGCAGGTCGATCAGGCCGGGCAGCAGGGTCTTGCCGGGCAGGACTATCCGTTCGGCGTCGGCGGGGACCGCCAGCTTGTCGGCCGGGCCGACGGCCTGGATGCGGCCCTGGGCCACCAGCACGCCCCAGCCGGCATGCGGCGCGCCTTCGCCGGTCCAGACCTTGTCGGCGGTGAGCAGCACGGGACGCTGATCGGCGGCATGCGCGGAGGCGCACAGCAGGCCAAGGGAGGCGAGGGCGGTGCGGGCGATTTTCCTGGTCCAGCTCGGCATGCTTGTTTCCTTCTAGGTGTGAATTTGCGGAAACGAAATCATAGCGGACAGGGCTTCCTTGCGGTAAAGAATGCATTTGCATAAATGAAATATTTTTCTTGTGTTAATAATTTTTTGGCAATAACATGCGCCTGCTGTATTGACTTTAATGCATGCCGGGAGTGGGGCGCCGGCATACCTATAACCATAAACAAGGCAAGACCATTCCCAGAGAGGACACCGCATGAAGACGAAGTGTTCGAGTTCCATTGCATTATGTGTAGCCCTGGCTTTCCTGGGCACCGCGCCTGCGGCATACGCCCAGGCGACTTCCGGCGTCAAGAGCCAGCCCGCAGCACCGTTCTGGCAGAACGTGGGCAGCGGGATCCAGTCATCCTCCAGCCTGACCCAGTCGCTCGGCGCCTCCGCACGGTTGCCCGAGCTGCAGCTCAAGCGTTTCCACGCTGCCACGCTCGACCTGCCCGGCATGAAGTCGTTCACGGCCGGCGCACCGCGCGAACGCCTGGCCGCCGGCGCCACCGCCACCTCCAGCACCCTGACCATCGCGCTGCCCCACCCGGACGGCGGCTACCAGCGCTTCACCCTGGTCGAATCGCCGATCATGGAAGACGAGCTGGCAGCCAGGCACCCCGAGATCAAGACCTATCGCGGCAAGGGCATCGACGACCCGAACGCCAGCCTGCGCATGGACATCACCCCGCTCGGCCTGCACGCCTCGGTCCGTTCGCCGAACGGCGGCTGGTACGTCGACCCCTACTATCGCAACGACACCAGCGTCTACGCCGCCTATACCCGCGCCGACCTGATCAGCCCGCGTGGTCCGCTGATCGAAGGGAGCCTCGACCAGGCCACGCTGAGCGTGTCGCGCGGCTTCGTCGGCGAAGGCGACAATGTCGAAGTGCGCGGCGCGGGCTTCGCGCCGGGCGCCAGCGTCAACCTCGAACTGCACGCCGAAGGCGACAGCGTTCCCCTGCAGAACCTCAGTGCCACCGCCGGCAAGGACGGCGGCTTCAGTATCGCGCTGCCGGCCGGAACGGTCCCCGGCGCCTACGAGATCAGCGCGGCCAACGGCGGCGCCAGCGCCGCCTTCCACGTGGTCGGCGGGGACGTGACGCCGCTGGCCAGCACCGGCGGCACGCTGCGCACCTACCGCCTGGCGCTGGTGACCGATCCCTCGTATGCCGCCTATTTCGGCGGCGACCCGGCGAGCGTGACCGCGGCCAAGGTCACCCTGATCAACCGTGTGACCCAGGTGTACGAGGACGAGACCTCGATCCGCCTGGTGCTGATCAACGGCACCGAGGCCCTGAACCTCGACACCGCCGCCAAGATGACCGGCGCCAACGGCCCCTGCGGCGGCACCGCCTGCTTTACCACCGCCCAGGCCGCCAGCTGCGGCAGCGCCACCCTGAGCCGCAACCGCGTGGTCGCGGGCCTGCTTGCGGGCGCCAGCAACTTCGACATCGGCCACATCGGCCTGGGCCTGAACGGCGGCGGCATCGCCAGCCTGGGCGTGGTCGGCGGCACCAGCAAGGCCCAGGGCTGCACCGGCATCCCGACCCCGGTCGGCGACTTCTACGCGGTCGACTACGTGGCGCACGAGATGGGCCACCAGTTCGCGGGCAACCACACCTTCAACGGCGTCAACAGCAACTGCAGCACCAGCAACCGCAACGCGGGCACCTCGGTCGAACCGGGCAGCGGCTCCTCGATCATGGCCTATGCCGGCATTTGCGGCACCGACAACCTGCAGACGCACAGCGATCCGTACTGGTCGCAGCGCAGCTTCGACGAGATCACCGCCTACACCTCGGGCGCCGAAAGCAACCTGGCCGAAGTGCAGATGGGTGTGCTGACCAACTTCGCCGGCACCCAGAGCTTCCAGCTGTCCTGGAACGGCAAGCTGTCGGCGCCGATCGTGCGCGGCTCGAACTTCACCGCCGCCGGCGTCAAGGCGGCGATCGAGAGCATCGCCGGCTGGCCGACCGGCGGGACGGTGACGATCAGCAGCCTGTCCGACACCGCCTTCACCATCACCTTCGGCGGCACCCTGGCGACCACCAATGTGCCTACGCTGGAGCTGGTGAACTGCAGCGGCGGCTGCACCGGCTACGTCGGCGAGATCACCGCCGGCGGCCCGACCACCCGGCGCGGCGCCCTGTCGGGGACCGGCAACACGCCGCCGGTGGTGAGCGTGACGCCGTCCTACACGATTCCGGTGCGCACGCCCTTCGTGCTGACCGGCAGCGCGAGCGATGCGGACGGCGATGCCCTGACCTACATGTGGGAGCAGAACGACCGCGGCGCAACCGGCACCACGACCGGCACCGGCCTGGTCAGCAACGTCAAGACCAACGGCCCGCTGTTCCGCCAGTTCGGCACCCGCGCCGTCGTCAACGGCAGCGACACCCTGCAGTTCGATTCGCCGGGCGAGAACCACGTGACCGCCGATCCGACCCGCGTGTTCCCGGACATGAAGCAGATCCTGGCCAACAACACCAACGCGGAAACCGGCGCCTGCCCGACTGCCTCGGCCACGCCGACCGCGGACCAGATCGAGTGCTTCTCGGAGTTCCTGCCGACCGCTGCCTACGTCGGCACCGCCGGCGTCAACGCCTCGCCGGCCTCGCTCAACTTCAAGCTGACGGTGCGCGACGGCCGTGGCGGCATCAACAGCGCCACCACGACCCTGGTGCTGGCCCCGGCGGCCGGTCCCTTCCTGGTCACCGCGCCCAACACGGCCGTGACCCTGGATGCGGGCGTTCCGCAGACCGTCAAATGGAGCGTGGCGAACACCAACGTCGCTCCGGTGTCGACCAGCGACGTGCGGATCACGCTGTCGACCGACGGCGGCGAGACCTGGCCTTACGAGCTGGCGGCCAGCACGCCGAACACCGGCAGCGCCAGCGTCGTGCTGCCGCGGGTGGCCACCAATGCCGCGCGCATCAAGGTGGAAGCCGTGGGCAACGTGTTCTTCGACGTGTCCAATGCGAACTTCACCATCAACCTTCCGCCGGTGGCCGGCGACGTCGATGGCGACGGCGTGGTGAGCTGCGCGGATGTCTCCATCGTCAAGGCCCTGATCGGCAAGCGCAGCGGCCAGGCAGGCTTCGATGCCCGCGCCGATGTCAACAAGGACAACGTGATCGACATCCGCGACCTGACTTATGTGAACGCGCGCCTGCCGCAAGGCACGAGCTGCAATTGACCGCATCCTTGAAAAACTGGAGAAACATGATGAAAAGCTGGAAAAAAATGTTGGGCGCGGCGGTACTGATGGCCAGCTGCGCGCAAGCCTGGGCCGAGCCTATCCTGTCGACCGTCACGACCAAGTCCGGCGACGGTTCGACGGTCAACGTCGCGGTGATGATCTCGAACATCGCCGACCTGTACGGCTATCAGTTCAGCCTCGGCTTCGCCCCCGGCCTGCTGAAGGCGACCGGCTATGCCGCCGGCGACTTCCTGGGTGACGCCAGCACCGCGATGCAGGACGTCGTCGATCTCGACAACGCCTCCGGCCTGGTGAGCTACGCCTTCGGCTCGCTGTTCAGCGCCGTGCCGGGCATCAGCGGCAGCGGCCTGCTGGCCACCATCAGCTTCAGCGTGCTGGGCGCCGGCGAGTCGGCGCTGACGTTCTCGGACGTCCTGTTCCTGGACAGCAATCTGAACGACATCGCCGTGACCGCGCTCGACACGGCGGTCCAGACCGGCGGCGGCAATAGCGGCAGCGACGTGCCGGAACCGGGCAGCCTGGCCTTGCTGGCCCTGGGCGCGGCCGCGGTGGGTGCGGCGCGCCGGCGCCGGGCGGCAGCGCTGGCCTGAGCGGCTGAAGCAGGCAAGTAGGGAGGCCGGCCTTGCGCCGGCCTTTTTCATGTCAGGAGCTTACTCCAGGTCCCCCAGCGACTGCTCGACGCCCAGCTGCACGTCGCGCAGGAAAGCGCCGCCCTTGTCCGACAGGGCGATGCCCGGCACCGCCAGCTCCACCAGGCAAGCCAGGGCCTGGCGGAACCATTCCATGTCGGTCCCCATCAGGGGCAGGGCGTGGGCGTCGATCATGTAGTGGACGGCGCGGGTCAGGAGATTCGGATCGCGCCCGGCGCGCGCGATGCCGGGCGCGAAGTCGATGACTTCGCGGTGGAAGCGGTCGGCCAGGGTTTCGAGGATGTCGTTCGAGACTTGCGGCTGGCCGGCGGCCAGCACGACCCGGGCCAGGTCCAGGCAGGCGTCCTGCAGCGCGTCTTCATCCAGGCGGTCGGTCATGGTGGTCCTTTGCATGCGAAACCTTGGATGCTAACAGCAAAGTGTCTTACCCGAATTTTTGCTCGTATTGCAGTCGCCAGTTACGCTGGGTCACGCCGCTGCGTCCGCCGTTATGGAAGGTCTGCCAGGTGAGGGAGTCGCCGTCGCCCGTCACGCCGGGCAGGCGCTTCAGGACGTCCAGCGCCGACGGGTCGCCGTACTTCAGCAGCTCGTCGGAATGAAAACGGCGGCGCAGGAGGCGCCGCCGGAGCAGGAAATGAGGGGAAGGGGATTACTGCGCGGCCCAGCCGCCATCCATGTTCCACGCCACGCCGCGCACCTGGTCGGCGGCCGGCGAGCAGAAGAACACGGCCAGCGCGCCCAGTTCCTCGGGGGTGACGAATTCGCCGGACGGCTGCTTCTCGCTCAGCAGGGCCTTCTTGGCCGCTTCGTTCGAGACGCCTTCGCGGGCGGCGCGGTCGTCGACCTGTTTCTGCACCAGCGGGGTCAGGACCCAGCCCGGGCAGATGGCGTTGCAGGTGACGCCGGTGTGGGCGTTTTCCAGCGCGGTGACCTTGGTGAAGCCGACCAGGCCGTGCTTGGCCGCCACATAGGCCGACTTGCCCGCCGAGCCGACCAGGCCGTGCACCGAGGCCAGGTTGATGATGCGGCCCCAGTTCTTCTGCTTCATGCCGGGCAGGGCCAGGCGGCTGGTGTGGAAGGCCGAGGTCAGGTTGATGGCGATGATGGCGTCCCATTTCTCGACCGGGAATTCGTCGACGTTGGCGACGTGCTGGATGCCGGCATTGTTGACGAGGATGTCGACGCCGCCGAATTTCTCGGCCGCAAAGGCCATCATGGCCTCGATCTGTTCCGGCTTGGACATGTCGGCATTGTGGTAAGCGGTGCGCACGCCGAATTCCTGGCCGATATCGGTGTACAGCTTCTCGATCTGCTGGGCGTCGCCGAAGCCGTTGAACACGATATTCGCGCCCTGTTCGGCCAGCGCGCGCGCGATGCCGAGGCCGATGCCCGACGTGGAGCCGGTCACGAGGGCGGTCTTGCCGCTTAACATGGTTGATTTCATTGCTTCCTCTTCTCAGAAAATAGTGATCGTGAAGTGATGCGTCGCGGACTTGGTAGAATTCTAATCGCTTGGCCGGTTAAAATGTTGGCTGCCGTTCAAGACAACAGGAATCGAGAGGAGGTAGGGCATGGGCGAACCGAAGCTGAAGAGCGTGCAATGCAGTTCGCCGGCCGGCCTGCATCGCATGGCCTACAAGGAGTGGGGCGATCCCGCCAACCCGCGCGTGCTGGTCTGCGTGCACGGCGTGACCCGCGTGGCCGACGACTTCGATGCGCTGGCCGCCGCGATGAGCGACCGCTACCGCGTGGTCTGCCCGGACGTGGCCGGCCGCGGACGGTCCGAGCGCCTGCGCGACCCGAACCTGTATGTGGTGCCGCAATACGTGGCCGACATGGTGACCCTGATCGCCCGCGTGACGGCAAACAGCGAGGACGAAGCGGTGCACTGGGTCGGCACCTCGATGGGCGGCCTGATCGGCATGATCCTGGCTTCCTTCGACAACAGCCCGATCCGCCGCCTGGTGCTGAACGATATCGGCCCGGTACTGGACCCGGCCGCGATGGCGCGCATCGGCGACTACATCGGCCAGGATGTGCGCTTCCCGAGCTTCGAGGCCGGCGCCCGCTTCGTCAAGGACGTATCGAGCTCCTTCGGCCCGCACAGCGAGGCCGAATGGCACAAGCTGGCCAGCGACGTGCTGGTCCAGGAGCCCGGCGGCGAATGGGTGCGCCATTACGATCTTGGCCTGGCCAAGCCCTTCGCCGCGATCACGCCGGAACGCGCCGAGCAGGACCAGGCCGCGCTGTGGGCCGCCTGGGATGCGATCCGCTGCCCGACCCTGCTGCTGCGCGGCGAGCTGTCCGACCTGCTGTCGCGCGCGACGGCGGAAGAAATGACGCGCCGCGGACCGAAGCCGACACTGGCCGAGATCCCCGGCGTCGGCCATGCGCCGACCCTGATGCATGCGAACCAGATCGCGATCGTCAGGGATTTTTTGAGTACCGAATAACTTATTTACATTCAAAGGTAGAACACACATGGAAATCCAACGTCTGCACGTCGGCAAGCGCCTGTCCGAAACCGCCATCCACAACGGCACCATCTACCTGGCCGGCCAGATCGCCGAGGACACCACTCAGGACATCGTCGGCCAGACCCGCGAAGTGCTGGGCCACGTCGACCGCCTGCTGGCGGAGGCCGGCAGCGACAAGACCCGCATCCTGAGCTGCCAGATCTACATCTCGGACATGAGCTACTTCCCGGGCATGAACGAAGTCTGGGATTCCTGGGTCGTGCCGGGCCATACCCCGCCGCGCGCCACCGTCGAGGCGAAGCTCGCGAATCCCGCCTGCCTGGTCGAGATCGTGATCGTCGCCGCCCAGGCGTAAGAAAGCCCTATGGTATCGATTGCCGCGCTCGGCGACGCCACCACCCAGCTCGTCCACGGCCTCGGCAAGGACGATTGCGCGCGGGTGCAGGCGGCGCTGGATTTCGCCGCCGAGGCCTATGGCGAGCGTCATGCCGCTTCCGGCCAGAGCGCTTTCGAGTTCTCGCTCGGGGTGGCGGGTACGCTCGCCGTGCTGCGCAGCGACGCCGAGACCCGCATCGCCGGCCTGCTGTTCGAGCTCTGCCTGGTCGAACCGCTGATCGCCGGAAAGCTCGAGGAAGGCTTCGGCAAGGAAGTCGCCGACATGGTGCACGGCGTGCACCAGCTGATCCGCCTGCGCGACCTCACCGCCGCCCAGGCCCCGGTCGGCCGCGGCAAGAATGCCGCCCAGCAGGCCATGGCGCAGGTGGAAACCCTGCGCAAGATGCTGCTGGCGATGGCCCCCGACATGCGGGTGGTGCTGGTGCGCCTGGCCTCCTGCGTGACGACCCTGCGTTACTTCGCGGAGCAGAAGCGCTTCGACGAACTGACCCGCAACTACGGCAGCGAAGTGCTGGACCTGTACGCGCCGCTGGCCAACCGGCTCGGCATCTTCCAGCTCAAGTGGGAGCTGGAAGACCTGTCGTTCCGGATGATGGAGCCCGATACCTACAAGCGCATCGCCAAGATGCTCGAAGAGAAGCGCATGCTGCGCGAGAGCTTCGTGCAATCCTCGATCGAGCGCCTGCAGGCCGAGCTGTCCGCGGCCGGCATCAAGGCGGAGGTGACCGGCCGGCCCAAGCACATCTACAGCATCTGGAAAAAGATGCGCGGCAAGGAGCTCGACTTCACCGAGCTGTACGACGTGCGCGCCTTCCGCGTGATCGTGGCCGACGTCAAGACCTGCTACACGGTGCTGGGCGTGGTCCACAATATCTGGACCCCGATCCCGAAGGAGTTCGACGACTACATCTCGCGGCCGAAGCCGAACGGCTACCAGTCGCTGCACACGGTCGTCACCGCCGAGGACGGGCGTCCGCTCGAGGTGCAGATCCGCACCCAGGAGATGCACAACTTCGCGGAATACGGCGTGGCCGCGCACTGGCGCTACAAGGAGGAGGGCGGCTCCAACTTCAAGAGCCAGCAGTACGACGAGAAGATTGCCTGGCTGCGCCAGCTGCTGGCCTGGAACAGCGAAGTCGCCGACGCCATGACGGGCGGCGACCAGGAAGAACTGCAGCGCGAGTGGGTCGAGAAGCTGAAATCCACCACCCTGGACGACCGCATCTTCGTGCTGACCCCGCAGGCGCGCGTGCTCGAGCTGCCGCAGGGCGCGACCCCGATCGACTTCGCCTATCACCTGCACAGCGAGGTCGGACACCGCTGCCGCGGCGCCAAGATCGACGGCGTGATGGTGCCGCTGAACACGCCGCTGAAGAACGGCCAGACCTGCGAGATCATCACCGCCAAGGGCGCGCCCGGCAGCGCCGGTCCCTCGCGCGACTGGCTCAGTCCCGGCTACACCGTCAGCAGCCGGACCCGCACCAAGATCCGCGCCTGGTTCCACGCCCAGGAACTGGCCGAGACCCTGGCGCACGGCCGCGCCCTGGTCGAGAAATCGCTGCAGCGCGAAGGCAAGACCGCGGTCAACCTGGAGGCGCTGGCGCACAAGCTGGGCTTCGCCAAGGTCGACGACCTGTTCATCGCGGTCGGCAAGGAGAAGTTCAGCCTGCGCCACGTCGAAGCCGCCCTGCACGATCCGGGTGAAAGCCCGCCGCCGGAAGACACGGCGGTGGTCAACAAGAGCCGCGCCTCGAGCGTGGAGCAGGGCGCCAAGTCGGGCGTGCTGGTGGTCGGCACCGAAGGCATGCTGACCATGCTGGCCAAATGCTGCAAGCCGGCGCCGCCGGACCCCATCGTAGGCTTCGTCACGCGCGGGAAAGGCGTCTCGATCCACCGCGCCAGCTGCAAGAACTTCGGCGAGATGGCGTCGAAAGCGCCGGAGCGCGTGATCGAAACCGAGTGGGGCCGGGCCGACAGGGAAACCGTCTATCCGATCGACATCTTCATCCTGGCCTCCGACCGCCAGGGCCTGTTGCGCGACATCTCCGAGGTGCTGGCGCGCGAGAAGATCAACGTGATCGGCGTGAACACGCAAAGCGCGAAAGGCTTTGCGCGCATGGTGTTCACGGCGGAGATCGGATCGACGGGGCAGCTGCAGAAGGCCTTGGCGGCAATCGGCGAAGTGAGCGGCGTGCAGGAAGCAAGACGCACGTAGGGCGGGTGCGGCCGGCTTGGGCGCAGATCGCCCACCCTACGATGTGATACGTCCTGGCGTATCACATGTCGAAAAATGTATCATGTAAATATGCCAATCTCGTCCTTCCTCTACATCAAGCCGCGCGACTGGGGCGCCCGCATCGCACGCTACCTGGGCAGCTGGTGGGCCATGCTGCACCTGGGCGCGATCGCCCTGGTGATGGCGATGTCGCCGTCCATCTGGCACCGTGGCAACCGGCTCGCGACTTCGCGCTACATCTACGCCAGCACCTGGGCGGTGCTGCCCTGGTTCACCTTGCTGACCGCCCTGATCAGCCTCGTCATCATCCGCATCGTGCTGGTGACGGCGCAGAGCTATGGCCTGTCCGGCTTCGCGCTGGAGATGATGGTGAGGGTGCTGGTGCTGGAACTGCTCCCGCTGTCGGCGGCGATGTTCGCGGCCCTGCGCGCCAGCATGGCCTTCGACGCCAATGCGATGGGGCTGGCCGCCAGCGGCGTGGCCCCGGGTGACGCCGCCGACGCCACCCTGCACCGCGTGCGCCGCGACCTGGTGCCGCAGGTGATCGCGAACGCCTTCTCGGTGCTGAGCCTGGCCATGGTCAGCAGCGTGATCGTGCTGGTGCTGGCCTACCTGAACGTGTACGGCCTGTCGCCGTGGGGCCTGTCCGACTACACCCGCACGGTGGGCCGCGTGTTCGATCCGACCGTGACCCTGGGCTTCGTGTTCAAGACCGTGCTGTTCGGGCTGGCCGTGGCCGTGATTCCCAGCGCGGCCATCCTGGACATGCTGCGCCACCGGCGCCGCCACCGCAGCACCGTGCAGCCGGGCGCGCTGCGCCTGCTGTTCGTGCTGCTGCTGATCGAAGCCAGTTCGCTGGCCGTGAAATACATCTAAAAGAAAACAAGGAACCAAGGACCCCGCATGGCCGACCCCATTTCCGCCAACCCGCCCGATGAACCGAAACACGTGGAGGCGAAGGCGCTGATCCTGCTGATCGTGATCGGCGCCCTGATCGTCGCCTTCTTCGTGTACGTGATGTACGCGCGCGGCGTGTTCGAGCCCACCCAGCGCCTGGTGCTGGTGACCGACAATTCCGAGGGCGTGATCCCCGGCATGGACATGAGCTTCGCCGGCTTCCCGATCGGGCGCGTGCGCCAGGTCGACCTCGGAAAGGACGGCAAGGTCAACATCCTGGTCGACATCCCGAAGGACGACGCCAAGTGGCTGCGCACCACCAGCGTGTTCACCCTGGAATCCAGCGTGGTCGGCCAGACCCGCCTGCGCGCCTACAGCGGCATCCTGACCGACCCGCCGCTGCCGGACAAGGCGCAGCGCCCGGTGCTGCGCGGCGACGCCGCTGCCGAGATCCCGCGCCTGCTCTCCACCGCCCACACCTTGCTGGAGAACCTGGAAGCCATGACCCGCCCCGATTCCGCGATCGGCAACACGCTGGCCAACGTCGAGACCCTCAGCGGCCGCCTGACCGGCAAGTACGGCGTGCTCGGCACCGCCCTCGGCGGCGACGAGGAAGCCAGGAAGCTGCTGCAGACCCTGCAGCGGGTCGACGCCATCCTGGCCAAGACCGACCAGCGCGTATTCGGCAAGAACGGCGTGATGGACGATACCCAGGCCGCGGTCCGGCAACTGAACGGCGTGCTGAGCGACGCCCGCACGACCCTGCAGAAGGTGGATGCCGTGCTGGTCGAAGCCCAGGCCGTCGGCGCGAATGCGAAGGTGGCGACCCAGGACCTGGGCCGGCTGCGCGGCGAAGTCGACGCCAGCCTGCGCAAGGTGAACCGGCTGGTCGACGAAATCAACCGCAAGTGGCCGTTCAAGCGCGACGAGGAGATCAAGCTGCCATGAAGAAGACTGCCTTGTTGTTTGCGACGATGGCTTCCCTCGCCCTGGCGGGTTGCGCCAGCAAACCCCAGCCGCCCGACTGGCAGCCGAACGCGAAGAGCGCGCTCGAAGGCTATACCGACGCCTGGCTGCACGGCGACACGGCGGCCGCCGACGCCGAATTCGTGCGCGCCCGCCGCGCCACCGCCAGCACCGGCCGCTTCGAGAATGTGGCCCAGGCCGAGCTGGCGCGCTGCGCGGCGCGCGTGGCCGCCCTGGAATTCGACTGCCCCGGCTATGCGGCCGTGGCGGGCGATGCAAGCCCGGCCCAGCAGGCCTATGCGGCCTACCTCGAGGGCCGCTGGCAGGGACTGAACGCCAGCCTGCTGCCCGAGCAGCACCGCGCCGTCGTCGCCGGCGGCAGCCTGGCCGGCGTGCAGGATCCGCTGGCGCGCCTGGTGGCGGCCGGCGCGCTGTTCAAGGCGGGCAGGATCAGCCCGGCGGACATCGGGAATGCGGTCGACACGGCGTCGAACCAGGGCTGGCGCAGGCCGCTGCTGGCCTGGCTGGGCGTGCAGGAAAGGCGCGCCCAGGCGGCGGGCGATACGCAGGCCGTGGAGCAGATCCGGCGCCGGATGGCGCTGGCGTCGGAAGGCTGAGCTGGCGCGGGGCTGCGTACTCCGGACTCAGGCGGCCGCGGTCCTGGCGCGCAGCTGGCGCGGCCCGTCGGCAATCACCCTGGCCGCCACCTCGGCCGGCACCTGTTCGTTCCTGAGCAGGGCCAGCGCCATCTCCCGGCCGAGCTTCCTTTCGATCTTCAGCGCGGCCTCGACGATGGCGTCGTGCACACGGTTCTTTCGCCGGCAGCCGAGATAGGGGGCATGCGACATCCGGCTGTCCGTGGCCGCGAGGGGAAGCTGGCGCCTTTGTTCCGAAAAAAGGACGCGTTCGGCAATCGCTCCAGAGCATCGAGAGTGGCAAAGTAAAATGATACTCCAGGGATGAGGCCGTACCGCGCACGGCGGCCCGGCTAGCGGACCCGCGCCACCCTTGCACTGTTGGTATGGCCCTCGACCTGCAGGAAATAAGCGCCGAGCAGGCCGCGCGTGATCTCGACCTTCGGGTTCTGCATGATCGGCAGCACGGCGTCGGCGTCGTCGGTGACTTTCCAGACCTGGCCGTTGGCGAGCGTAAAGACCGTTCCCGGGCTCCAGCCGTCGAAGCGGCCGACCACGTTGCTGTGGATGGCCGAGGCTTCGACATCCTTCTGCTTCTTGAGCACCGGGCGCAGGCCGAAATTCTGCTCGGGCGATGCGGCCGGGGCGACGGCGGCGGCCTGCACCGGTGCGGCCAGGCCGACCGGAAGCGCGTCGTAGCAGGCCAGCCGCTTCGCGGTTTCGGGCAGGGCGCGGCACTTCAGCATCGCGGCATCGTCGGCGGCGATGGCGGCGGCGGACAGGGTGGAGGCGATCAGCAGCAGAGGCGGATAGGTCTTCTTCATGGGCTCGTCGACGTTGTCATGCCGGTCCGGAGCGGACGCGGCTTGACACTATTATATCGACACCTTGCCCATCAGGAAGCCGTCCATCCAGCCTGGGCCGGACGCGCCGGCGCCTGGCGCAGCGCCGGCGGCAGCTGGTTATGGATCCGCACCGCGGCCCTGGCCGCGCCGCCGGTCGCCACCGCGATCTGGTTCAGGCCCACGGTCACGTCGCCGATCGCGTACAGGCCCGGCACGCTGGTGGCCTGGTGGGCGTCCACCAGCAGCTCGTCGCATTGCGCGGTGCGGGCGCCCAGCTTCGCGGCCAGGTTCGAGCGCGCCTTCTCGCCCAACATCGGGTAGAAGACGTCGGCCGAATAGTCTTCGCCATCCTCGGTATGCATCACCGGCTTCATCGACGCGTCGAGGGTGACGGAGCGCAGCGGCGACTCGATCAGACGCACGCCGGCGGCATCCAGGCGGCGTCTGTCGTCCTCGTTCAGCATCGAGGGCGAACCGCGCTCGAACAGGGTCACGTCGGCGCTGAAGGTGCGCATGAAGAGGGCGTGGCCGACCGGGTTGGTGTCGGCGGTGGCGACCGCGATGCGCTTGTCCATCACGTCGAAGCCGTCGCACACGGGGCACAGGCGCAGCGAACCGAAGGCGATCGCTTCGCGCCAGTTCTCGATCGGCAGGCCGGCGTCGGCGACGCCGGTGGCCAGCAGCACGGTGTGGGCGCGGATCTGCGTCAACTCGCCCTCGGGCGCCCCGTCCGCGGCATAGTCGCCGACGAACAGGCCGTCCTCGATGCGCAGGTCGACGATCTCGCCCGGCATCACGCTGCCTCCGTAGCGCTCCAGCTGGACCGACAGATTGCCCAGCAGGACATTGCCAGGCACGCCTTCCGGAAAGCCGGGGTAGTTGTGCGATACGGGAATCAGGCGCAGCCGGCTGTTGCCCTTGTCGACCAGGGCGACGCTGCGGGTGAAGCGGCGCAGATAGATGGCGGCGGTCAGGCCGCCGGGGCCGCCGCCGATGATGAGGCAGTCGTGGACTTGGTCTTGGATAGGCATATGCCGATTATCGGCATCTACCCATCGGTCGGCCTATCGGCGTGTGCCCCGGCATGGGGTCGGAGGCCGCTGACACGCACTGGCATGCGGCCGGGCCGCCGTGAAGGCGAGCGACATTCCTAGTGATGATGCGGCTCCGGCTGGAGGGTCACGTGATCGATGCCGTGCTTGGCCAGCAGCATCTCCTTCACCGCGTGCAGCACCTCGGGCCAGGCGTTCAGGTCGGCGATCTCGAGGTGGCCGATCAGGGCCGGCTCGCCCGGCGACATGTCCCACACGTGCAGGTCGTGCACCGACAGCACGCCGGGCACGGCGGCCAGGTCGGCGCCCACGCCCAGGTAGTCGATCTGGTGCGGTACGCCTTCCATCAGGAAATGGTAGGACTCGCGCAGCACGCCGAGCGTCGATTTCAGGATCAGCAGCGACACGAAGATCGACAGGATGGGGTCGATCCGCAGCCAGCCGGTGAAGTGGATGATGGCGCCGGCGGCGATCGCGGCCACCGAGCCGAGCAGGTCGCCCAGCACGTTGACGAGGGCGGCGCGGGTATTGATGCTCTGCTCGCCGCGCGACAGCACCCAGGCCACCAGGATATTGATGCAGGCGCCGATCGCGGCGACCACGAACACGGTGCCGCCCTGCACATGCTCTGGATGGGCCAGGCGCTTGGCCGCCTCGTAGACGATCCAGCCGACCAGCAGCAGCATCGCCAGGCTGTTCACGAACGCGGCCAGGGCC
>FTCT01001770.1_pt1 | contig 24353 bp, 22 predicted proteins | sample 1658881 | NCBI WGS metagenome assembly FTCT01 (sample SAMEA3914864, study PRJEB12502) | metagenome | biome: forest; material: soil | place: USA | collected 2012-03-12 | depth 0.3 m | reverse complement strand
TTCTCGACCTTTGTCTACCTCGAAGCCGCCGGCCGCAGCCGGCAATACGACCGCAACGCCCTGTTCGCGGGCCTGCACCGCAGCGACACCTACGGCCAGCTGACCGCGCGGTTTTCAAAGCGCGACGTGCTGGTCTTCGGCGCCGTGCCCTATCTTTCCGTCCAGGCGCAACGCAACGCGTCGGATATCGACGTATACAGCTATAAGCGCATGCGCTTCGATTTCGGGTTTACCAGCGATTTTTGACGAGCAACCTCCGGCTGAAGGCATGGCCTATCAGTTCCGCGACCGTTGCCGTCGTCTGCGGCCTTCTTACGGGGAAGTATGCGCCCACTTACGTCGCCCTTTAGCGCGCAACGCGTCATACTCGCCTGACTTAGCATGTCGTTGCTGACAATTTTGGCGGGTGAAGGAGAATAAGAGTCACTTACAGGTTGGCGCCGCAAACGGCGCGTAGCTCATTAGAGGCACATTACTATAGTCAAATCGTGATACAAAAAGTACACCCAAATCGTACCCGCGAATACACAAGTACAAAAAGCACCCAATCCGCAAATCCGTGATTTTAATGAAAAATTTCACCCTGTAATTTTCAATTGTACTTGACACGCACATGCCTCACGTTATGATTCAACAAATATGCGGAGATTGAATCATGACCATCTCAGTTGAGATTGCGGATCGTCTTTACGACTATACAGATGAAGAAAAGGCCGCGGAGGCAGTCGCCAGCTTTCAGGATGATAACGCATTGAGCGATGAAGCCCTTCTAGCTTTATGGCAAGGCTCACAAAGCCCAATGCGCGACAGATTGGAAAAGTGCATTTTCGAAGCCGTCGACGCAAACGGCTCCTCAACGCGCGCACAAAATTCCATTCCCAACGGCATCACCTTAGCTGTCGACGCCCGAGCCGATAGCTAACCGTCTAGTACCGGAACCCGCAGTTTAATTTTGACGCATTCGAACAGCCCGTGCTAGGCTTTCGTTCACATTTTGTTCCAGGTGATTCGAATGAACTACTCCATGACCTCGCTTGAACTGTGCGCTGGCGCCGGCGGCCAAGCACGCGGCCTGGAACTGGCCGGTTTTGGTCACGAAGGCGTTGTGGAAATTGACCGGGACTGCTGCAAAACCCTCGGCCTTAATCGGCCGTCGTGGACCGTGCACGAGCAAGACCTGAATCTGTTTTCGGCTACAGGATATAAGGGCATTGATTTGCTGGCCGGTGGCCTTCCCTGCCCGCCTTTCTCTATTGCAGGCAAGCAGCTTGGAGAACGCGACGAGCGCAACCTTTTCCCGGCAGCAATCCGCATAATCGATGAGACGCGGCCGAAAGCCGTAATGATTGAGAATGTGCGAGGCTTCCTAGGCTCGATATTCGAAGACTATCGTGGCTTCATAAAGGGCGAACTGAAGAAGTTGGGCTACGAAGCGCATTGGCGCCTTTTCAACGCGTCGGACTACGGCGTTCCGCAATTGCGCCCACGCGTTGTGATTGTCGCGCTTCGCGACGATATTAAAGATGCTTTTGAGTGGCCGCTTCCACGCCCGTTTGACGCACCGACGGTAGGCGAGACTTTGCACGATTTGATGGCTGCAAATGGGTGGATCGGTGCAAAAGCATGGGCTGAACGCGCTAACGATATCGCCCCAACGCTTGTCGGCGGATCCAAAAAGCATGGTGGTCCAGATCTCGGGCCAACGCGCGCTAGAAGCGCCTGGCAAACCCTTGGCGTTAATGGCAAGAGTATTGCCGACTATGCGCCAGAGCGGGACTTTGTCGGTCTTCCGCGCCTAACCGTTAGGATGGCCGCTCGCATTCAAGGTTTCGATGACAAGTGGCAATTCTACGGCCGTAAAACAGCTGCATACCGGCAGGTTGGGAATGCCTTCCCGCCACCGGTCGCGCAAGCCGTCGCGTCAAAGCTGAAAGAAGCTATGGAACGCCGGAAGAGTCATCCGGTTCGCGCCCTCAAGGCATAAGCCAGATTGCGAAATTAGAAGCCAAACTTACCAAATATTCAAAAAGCCGGCCATTTCAATAATTTAGGGGCCGGCTTTTGTTTTCAAGCATGCTTATTTACGGCATGCGAGTGACTCGGCACCCCCCATTAACGATTGATCATCGCGACTATGACGTCGTGAAACGTTTGGAATCCGCCTTGGCCCGCCAAGCCGGCGGCTACGAAAAGCTTCAGCAAGAACTGCCTACCCTCATTCGAGCCGCAATAGATGAAGTGATTGACACCCCACGGACGGGTCGCGTCTACGCCACGGAGCTGGAAAAAACCGAGAAGACATACATCGGCACCAAGATTGAAATTTTGGTGCGCAATTTTTTTCGCCTTCCGAAAGGCATTCTAGACCTGCGGATCGACGGCCTAGATGTAGATGTAAAAAACACTCTCGGCAGTACCTGGATGATCCCACGCGAAGCCATCGGGAAGCCCTGCATCCTCGTAGCGTCCGACGAAGATCGCGACACTTGCTTCTTTGGCATTTTTGTAGCGCATTTAGAGAATTTGACCGCCGGGCTGAACCAAGATCAGAAACGGTCGGTCTCAGCCGCAGGGTTCTCCAATATCCATTGGATACTGATCGACGAACCATACCCTCCGAGCTTTTGGTCAAAGCTTGGTGAGCACCGGACGCACTCAATTATGCGCGGAAAAACTGGCAACGAAAGAATCGAGTCACTTTTTCGCCTGACGCAAAAAATGCCAATTCATCGTGATATTATACAGGCAGTCGCCCAACAGAAAGATTATATGAAAAGGCTCCGTAAGAACGGTGGCGCCCGCGATACGCTGGCCCGGGAAGGGATTGCAATATTGTCGGGGAAATTTGACGCGACCATCGCTGCGGAGTTAAATCTGCCAGCCCTCACAAAAGACGAATTTATTTCGGTCGCGGCCGCGAGTGACGAACAGCGGCAGTTGCTGCTGCGCGTCGGGAAAATTGAATAACTTCCAAATTGATCGCTTACGCCCTCGTCGCGAGACTTTCGTTGTGGACAAATTATCTACCGAGCGACGGAGCGCCAATATGGCGCGAATTAAGAGCAAAGACAGCAAGCCAGAAATGATTGTCCGGCGGCTGGTTCATAAGCTTGGCTACAGATATCGCCTCCACCGAAAAGATTTGCCAGGTAAACCAGATTTGGTCTTCCCAGGGCGAAAAGCCGTAATTTTTGTCCACGGATGCTTTTGGCATCAGCATCCGGATTCTAAGTGCAAGGATGCCGTAATGCCAAAATCGCGATTAGATTATTGGCGGCCAAAACTGACAAGAAACCAACTGCGAGACGAAAAGGCCATCAACGAGCTGCAACAGTTGGGATGGAACGTGGCAATAGTTTGGGAATGCGAAACTAAAAATATTGACGAAATTGAGCAGCGTTTGAAGGAATTTCTGGGCCCGTCAAATGGGCACGTGTGAAGATTGTGTACCGCCCCCCATGGTAGACAGCCATAATTGAATATACTAAAGTTGCCGAAAACCAATTCGATCCATTTTGTCTCGCGCGCTGGAGCGATGAATGCAAACGGCTACTGACGCTCAATTGCTATCTGAAAAAATTGAGAACAGCGTAAAAACAAGAGAGCCTGTCGAAGGGAATCTAAAAACCAATGATCGCATTATAGCACGTGTTACGGACGGCATTTATCGAGAACCATGGTCAGCCTTTAGAGAATTAATCTCTAACGCATATGACGCAGACGCAACAAAAGTTACTATCGATTGCGACTATCCATTCTTCAAAGAAATTAGAATTTCCGATAACGGAAACGGGATGGATGAGAATATTATTGGAGACTTATTAGAAAATATCGGCGGTAGCTCAAAAAGGACTGCTAGAGGCAAGATTCTAGGAACGGCCAACGTAAATGACCCCACTCGAAGCCCAGGTGGGCGAAAATTAATTGGAAAGATAGGCATTGGATTATTCGCTGTCGCACAGCTCACTCAGCAATTTCAAATTATCTCAAAGAGAAAAGGTGAAAATAAAAGAGTATCGGCATCCATTAAGCTCCACACTTACAAGGAAGACAGCTTAATAGACGAAGAGGGGGAAAAAAATTACTCTAGCGGAACCTACAGCGTTATAGCGGAAGAATCCCCAGATACGGATCACCACGGAACGACAATTATTTTAACTGGCATCAGACCCGCCATTAGAGAAAAGCTTCAAAGCCAAGAAGTCTGGTCCGCTGTTGATGACAACGATTTGCAAGATGGGAGCGGGCTAATTGATGCCGTCGTTCCTCCTCATTTTAATATCGGAAGACTGGATGAAGACGGGAACCTTATAAAATCCCCATCTCTCCCATGGAAACACCTGGATTCGCCCCCAAAAAAATTCGCCAAACTCTTTGATGCAGCTATAGACTATGCGCGTACATCAAGAGATCAGGCGAATCTTGCCCATTTTGACAACTACCTTAAAATGATTTGGCGCATTAGTCTCGCCTCCCCGGTTGCATATATCGATCAACATCCTTTTGATATCACGGAGAATGATGGATTTGATATCTATCAACTTTCGAATAAAAAAAAGGGTATTGCGGAGCAAGTGCATTGTGGAAAGCGGAGCATCCGTGAAGTCTTTGGGCTATCCGCCGGGATGTCCGCGCCGAACGGAAACTTCACAGTCATTATTGATTCTGTTGAACTTCGCCGTCCGATCAGGCTCCCCAAAGAGATACAAGGTTATTCGCGCTTTCAAAGACCAGCCATGTTTGTTGGAAAAGCTGCGACTAATTTTGGAGGGGCAAATTCAGATCGATCCGGTGGAAATCTTGCATTTGAAGCGTATCTATACTGGAATACACGTATTGTACCCAAGGAAAATATTGGTGTCATTATTCGCGTAAATAACGCAAGCGGCACACTGTTCGATGCCGAATATTTGGGCTATCAGGTCGCGGAGCAAACTCGGAAAAAGCAAATCACATGTGAAATATTCGTGACCGAAGGCCTAGACGGGGCTATAAATATCGATCGCGAGTCCTTCAACACAAGTCATCCTCATTACTTGTATATACAGAAATGGCTCCATAGTGCTTTTAGGCAATTTGCAAATCAAAATAAAAAATTAGGCCGCCTCGCACGGGAGGCGGAGTTTGCACAATTTCAAACGTCGAGAGATGAAGATTTTCGCAGGCTATATACAGACATTTGGACGAAAATGCGCGGAGATGCACTTCCTCCTCCGCGAATTATCCGGCAATCCGGACCAATTCCATCGCTCGAGGATTTTACGGTTGGCGACATCCCCATTGCAGTCGAGAGAACCGCCTCAATCGAAGCGATTCACTATAGATCAGAGCTAATTGACGCCGTTTCTGTTGTGCTTGACGCATATGGCGTGCTGGAAAATCTGAACGACGAACGTCGCGCTCAGCTTATTTTCGACCTAGTCTCTGTTTTGGAGGCTTTGAAATGAAGCCAGATCCAACAAAAGATGATTATGCAGAAGAATCTCTACCGCCAGAAGTTGGAGCGCCGGCCGCACCGGAACGGTTGGAGTTTCAACCTTGGCACAAACCGAGAAAGCAATTCATACGGGCCGAACAATGGCTCCACCACATTAAATCGATAGTCGACGTCCTTGGCATGGACTCCTTTAAAGACGGAGAACCTCTACGATATCTGACTTTGCCAGGACCGGACTTACTAGATGTGAGAATGATCGCAGATTACTGTTCAAGCTTAGACATTCGACTGAAATATACCGGATTTTGCTTCTCAACAGACAGTGAGGAGCGACGCCTACGTCAAAATATCAGTGAATTTTCACTTACTCACAATGACTCCATAGCCGTAAACTCGCGCGTCGTTCGGTTGAAAATTCAGGAAATTTTACAAAAGAACTCTCCTGCGGCGATCGAAATGTACAAGGGGGGGCCGTTCGACGTAATAAATATAGATGCCTGCGAACCGTTAGCAAACGACGGCGCAAACGCATCAGGGCGACTGGTTGATACGATCCGAGGAATTACCGAGTTTCAACTCGGTTCACGGAGAAAACCTTGGCTGCTTTTCCTCACAACGCCAATACAGATTGAATCGATTTCAGCACAGAGCTTGGATGCCCTACATGGCCAAGTTCTGATTAATGCTCAGAATGACCATTCGTTTGCTGATGAGATATCTAAGTATTTTGGAGAAGCCAAGGATCTAAAGTCCTACCTATTGGAAGCGTCGAAAACCACAGGAGATGGACTTATATCCGTATTTTCGCTGGGCATTGCGAAATGGCTTATTCACTTAGCAGAACAAGCGAATTTTAAAGTTATAAAATTAAAAGGATATAGTTACTCCATGTTTAGAAAGCCGCCATACGATCCAAATATGGTTTCACTTTGCTTCCTATTTGAACCAACAAAACTTGATATACAAGACAATACAGGCCTAACACAAAATTCAAGCCCTACCGCAACGACTACGTTGCCTTTGTCAAACCACATTAGGGCATTGCGAAAATCAATGTCTATTGAAAATTTAGATATAACTCTTAGAGAATCTCCGATAAAATATGAGGAATGTGCACAACAAACCAAAGAACTTCTCACTAGAGTGGGATATTCAGTAGATGATGATAAAAACGGATATGATGCTTGGCTTGCCTCCTTATAGATTATCAAGGCCTATTGTCGCGCTGCAGCTTCCTGACACTGCGTCATGACAGACGATGGCGATTGCGGCACGCGCTTATTCGACTGGCGCGTAAACCAACTGAAATCTATGTGCTGCTGCTCGAGAGTTACGAGCGCCATTGAATACCTCCCTGGCATGTTTCCTGCACCTGCCCCCAAACAAAGTCGTTCGCAGCGCGCTTCAAAGGCTGTTAAGATATCCGCGACATAGCTGTCAGAGCCGCGGAAACATTGCGGTCACAGGGTTTTTCAGGGGAACGGATGGCTCCGCACGGGATTGCAGACGAAAGCGGCGTGATGCTGGTCGATGCGCTCATCGGCACGCTGATCACGGCGCTGTTTATCGGCATCGCCCTCACTGCCCTGTCTCTCTCCCGCACCAGCGTCAGCGTCGCGCGTGAGCGCGGGCGGGCGCTGGCCGAGCTCCAGGCGCTGGTCGCCGCCACCCCCGCCTGGCCGCACACGGAAAACGGCACCTCCAACGGGTTCAAGGCCGCCGTCACCGTCACCGAAGAGCATTATGGCCGCGCCCTTTTGTGCCATATCGACGCCCGCGTCACCTCGGTGCGCACGGCGCGGCATTACGGCATAAGCGCCGCGCGCTGGTGCGTGCAGCGGGAGGCCCAGCCGTCATGACGCCTGCTGCCCTGAAATCGGAAGACGGCTTTACCCTGGCCGAGGCGGTCATGTCGCTGCTGGTCGTCAGCCTGATGCTGGCCGCGCTTCTGGCCACGGCCAGCCTGTGCGTCCGCACCAATACGGCCGTCGCCCTGGAAAAGCAGGACGCGCGCGCCATTGCCGCCGAACGCACGCGGCTGTCCGCCGCGCTCGATCAGGTCCAGCCCGTCACCGGCGCCGGCGTGGTCGGCAGCGACCGCACCGTGGCCGCCGTCCGCGCCGGCGGCGCGACCATCCTTTACACCGCAAGGCCCGGCTTCCACCTGCGCTATGTCGGCGAAGCCGGCACGGGTGACCGCTGGCCTGAAATCGCCGCCCGGACCACGGCCGACACCCGCGCCGTACCCGCGCGGCTCCAAGCCGTCATCCTGACGGCCGGGGATGGCGCGCCCGCCGCCGTCATTCGCCTGCGCGCCGACCTGTCGCAGGCGTGCCGCCTCGATCCCGCCACAGGCGTTTGCCATGAGGGCGGCGCATGAACATGACCCGCGCCGCCTCTCCCCGCCCCTTTACCCGCGTCGTCACCACGCCGCCCGGCCTGCCGTGGGACCAGGCGCGCATGGCGGGCCTCGAGGCGCGCCACACCTCGCCGGTTTCCGGCGTCATGGTCGGCGACGACCTGCATATCGTGGTCAAGCGCCTGGGTGGATGGAAGCCCGGCGGCGAAGGCCGCTTCGTCGCTGTTTACCTGCGCAGCTCCGACCTCAAGGCCGGCCAGACCCTGCAGGTCGAGGTCCAGGGCCAGGTCGTGACCATCCCCCTGCCGACGCAAGGGCCGGTCGGTCCGATCTCCGAACAGGGCGTGATCCTGATCGCCGGCGTCGTCATCGCCGCCTGCCTGATCGTGCAGATCGACCTGTTGTGGCAGCGCCGCCAGGACGCGGAGGCACGGCTGTCGGCCGTCGAGGCCGTGGTCGAGCGCCAGGGCCGCGACGCCACCCAGCTGGCCGCCGCCAAGGCCGACGCGCGCGACCTCGGCGCCATGGGCATGAACGGCCGCACGATCGACGCGGTCCTCAAGGACCTGACGACGATTTCGATCGCGCGCGATGCCGATGCGCGCATCCAGGCGTTTTCGTGGGACGACGGCCAGTGGTCGGTCGAGGTCGCGGGCGGCAACCCGCCGGTATCGATCGACGGGCTGAACCTGCAGCGTTCGGCCGCGCCCGTCCGCCCGAATGTCTGGGTATGGACGCCGTCCGCCGCCCTGCGCGCGCAGGGAGGCGAATGATGGAATTGCCGGCGCCCAGGCCCCGCTTCGTCCTGCCGCTCTACGCCTGGGCCGCCATCGCGGCGGCCATCTGCGTCTCGCTGATCCTGTTGCAGCTGGGCCGCGCGGCCAATTCCGGACAGCGCCTGGCCGCACTGGAACAGTCGGTCGCGGCCATGGCGCGCGAAAGCGCGGCCAAGGGCAATGCCTCGGCCTTCCCCGACCACGCCGTCTGCGCGCACACGCTATACCCCGGTTTCCGCGACCAGCTCGACCGGTCGCTGGCGACCTCGGGCATCCAGGTCGTGGCGCTCGACATCGGCGGCGCGCGACGCGGCGGCGAAAGCGCGCCGCTCGACGCCTATCCGGTGCATCTGGTCGCCAAGGGCAGCTACGAATCCGCCGTCTCGGCCCTGTCGATCCTGGGGCACGCCCACCCGGCCATACTGGTCGACCATTTTTCCCTGCGGAACCAGACCAGTTCCGTCAGCCTGACCCTGGAGGGACGCGTATTTTGCCGCTCACGAACCTCCAGCTGACGTGCATCGCCGGCGCCGCCGCGGCCGCCGTCGCGACCGCGGGCTTCGCGTTGTATGATCCGACCTCGGCCGATCTCGACCGCGTGGCGCAGGCCGCCGCGATGGCCGGCCGGCTGTCGCACCGGCTGAAGGCCGACACGATCCGCAACGCCGACGCCGGCGCGCTGATGCAGCAGCCGATCTTCATCATGTCGACCGGCCCCACCGCCTATCACGACAAGGCGCTCAGCGTATCGGGCATCGCCATCACGCGCGGCCGCCGCGCGGCCCTGGTGTCGGTGGACGGCGGCGCCTTGCGCTGGCTTCAGGTCGGCGAAAGCGCCAATGGCCTGACGCTGACCGACGTGCGCATCGACGGCGCCACCTTCGACACCCCCGTCGGCCCGCGCTTCGTCGGGCTGTCATCGGCCCCGGCGACAGCGACCCCGCCCGCCGCCGGCGCCGATGCCGACACGCCCGCCCAACCCGCCCCGCCGGTCAATCACGGGCGCGCCCCCATGTCCCACCCCGTCACCAGCAACGGCATCGACTTCTGATGTTCCCCATGAAAACGTCCCGCTTCCTGCTTTCGATGACCGCGGCGGTGCTGACGGCGTCCCTGCCCTGCGCGCCTGTCATGGCGCAGGCCTCGGCCGCGCAGACCTACGCCTACGCCTTCCAGGACGCCGACGTCACCCAGGTGGTGCAGGAGATACTGGGCAACGGCCTGGGCCTCAGCTACCGTATCGACCCGCGCGTCAATGCGCGCATCACCTTCCGCATCGAGCAGCGCCTGACGCGCGACCAGTTGCTGGCCGCGCTGGAATCGACCCTGGCGCAATATAGTATCGTCGTGGTCCACGACGGCGGTACCTTGCTGATCCGGCCGCGCGACGACGCGCAATCGGGCGTCGCGGTGACCAGCGTCGCCACGTCCCGCGCCGGCTACCAGGTCCGCGCCATCCCCGTGCGTTACGGTTCGGCGACCGAGATCGCCAAGGCGCTGGAGACCTTGTCGCACGAAAAGATCGTTTTCTTCAGCAGCGACAGCCTGGGGCTGATCGTGCTGGGCGGCACGTCGGAAGAGCTGGAGAGCGCCACGCGCACCGTCTCGGTCTTCGACCAGAATACGCTCAGCGACGCGCGCATCCGCTTCTTTGCGCTGAACAATACCGACGCCACGACGATGTCGGCGGATCTCGGGCGCATTCTCGGCCAGGCGGGCATGAGCGGCGTCCACCTGGCGCCGATGAAGCGGCTGAACGGCATCTTCGCCTTTGCGCGCAGCGGCGACGTGCTCGACCGTGTCGGCGACTTCGTCCGCCGCCTCGACGTGCCGTCGCAGGACCCGACGATGAAGGTCGCCGTCTACCAGCCGCGCGGCGCCACCGCCGAAAACCTGGCGCGCACGCTCAACCAGGTGCTGGGGTTAAGCACAGGCCAGGACAGCGGCAGCACCCTGTCGCTCGACACGGCGCGGACCCCCGCGACGCCGTCCGCGCCCACGCCGGCCGCGGACGCAAAGCAGGCCTCGACGGACGCGGCGGCACCGCCGCTCGACACTGCCGACACGACGACTGTGGCGCGCGGCGGAGACGAGGCGCGCATCGTCGCCGACCGCAACGCGAACCTGGTCATCATCGCCGGCCCCGAAGCCCTGCGCGTGCGGGCGCTCAATGTCCTCAACGAAATCGATCGCGAACCGACCCAGGTCTTTATCGAGGCCTCGATCCTCGAGGTCACGCTCAACGACGAATTCAGCTTCGGTGTCGACTGGTCGGCGCTGAAGGGCGCGGGCGCGATCAGCAACTTCACGTCCGACGCCACCAACTTCCCGATCGCCGCGCCGGGCCTGACGGTCAGCTACCTGAAAAGCGATATCAAGGCGGCGATTACGGCCTTGAGTAGCCATTCGCGCGTCGCCGTGCTGTCGGCGCCCAAGATCGCCACACGCGAAAACGTCCAGGCCGTGCTGAAAATCGGCGACGAGGTGCCGATCATCACCCAGACGGCGCAGTCGACCACGGTCGGCAACGCCCCCGTCATCAATTCCGTCAGCTACAAGGACACCGGCGTCCGGCTGGAAGTCACGCCGCACGTCCTGGCCGGCAACCGCGTCGCGCTCGACGTCGTGCAGGAGGTGTCGAGCGTGCAGAAGACGGTGACGTCGGGCATCGACAGCCCGACCATCCACCAGCGCAACCTGCAAAGCTCGCTGATCCTGCCCGAAAACACCATCGTCGCCCTGGGCGGGCTGATCAGTTCGAGCAGCGACACCGGCCATACGGGAACGCCCGGCCTGTCGCGCGTGCCGGTGATCGGCAATCTCTTCAAATCGCAGACGCGTTCGACCGGCCGCACCGAATTGATCGTGCTGCTGAAGGCGCGCGTCCTGCGCAGCGACGACGCGCTGAGCCAGACCCTGGTCGACCTCGACGCCGACATGAAGGACCTGACGGTCAAGGGCATGGTCGATGTGCCGTAACGAAGACGGCTACGCGGCGCTGGCCGCCCTGGTCCTGACGGCGGCCCTGTCGTTGGGACTTACGGCGGCCCTGATGGCGGCGGGGACCGAAAGGATGCGCAGCCAGCGGGCCTTCGCCGCCGCGGTGCGCGACGAGGCGATGAACGAAGCCGTCATGCGCTACACGATCGATCTTGTGAACGGCCATGATGCGGCGCCGGCCGCCTACCGCATAGGCGCTGTCGACGTCGCGGTGACGGGCGAAAGCGAGGTGCGCAAATGGCCGGTGGCGGCCGCGGCGCGTCTCACGGCCGACGCGCTGAAGCAAAAGGCCCATGATCTGGAACCGGCCGAGGCCCGGGCGATGGCAGCAGAGACCCTGGCCGCGCAACGGGCGCAAGGCCGGCTGTTCGTGCTGCCGCGCAACGACTGCTTCCGCCGTCTGTTTTCGCCGATGGGCCTCGCCCAGCCCGACACGCCTCAGCCGACGGTCCAGGGGCCGCGCACCGGCGAGGTCTGGCGCTTTCGCGCCGAGGCCGGCCCGCAGGTTCGCGAAATCTATGCGCGTTTTATGGGTGACTCGCGTCAGCCCTATGCCGTACTTTCCGAAGAGACCTTTCCACGCCCCCAAGAACCGAGATGCATATAACCGCCATGCGACTGAGAGCAGACCCAATTGACGACGACGCCGGTTATACCCTGACCGAGATGCTGATCGTCATCCTGATCATCGCGCTGATCGCGGCGGTGCTGACGCCGTCCCTGCTCAGCCAGCTGTCGCGCGCCAAGGCCAAGACGGCCGCCTTGCAGCTCGACACCACGGCGGCGGCGCTGATCATGTTCCGCGAGGATACCGGCCGGCTGCCGACCCAGGCCGAGGGGCTGAACGCGCTGATCACCGATCCCGGCGTCACCGGCTGGACCGGCCCCTACGCCAAGTCGGACAAGGCGATCAAGGACCCGTGGGGCCATGCACTGGTCTATACGCCGTCGAGCGACGCCGAAGCGACCCTGACGACGCTGGGCGCCGACGGCAAGGCGGGCGGCAAGGGCGGCGACGCCGACATTACTGTGCCCGTGAAATAAGATGATCGACGCGGGCGCTTCCGGTCTGGTCCTGCCGGCGCTGGGCGCGGCCCTCGGTGCGGCGACGGGTGCGTTCGGCGCGACCCTGGCGATCCGGCGCGCGCAAGGGCACCCGGCGGTCGGCGGCCGGTCGCGCTGCGACGGCTGCCAACGCAGGCTGGCCGTTTACGAGACCGTCCCGGTCTTGAGCTTCCTCGCCTTTCGCGGACGCTGCCGGACGTGCGCCCAGCCGATCGACCGCCTCCACCTGTGGGCCGAGCTCGGCGGCGCGGTCCTGCTGGCGGGCGTGCTGGGCCTCAGGCCCTTCCCGCAAAGCCTGATCGAAGCCGCCCTGGCCGCCGTCCTTTGGATCCTGGCCCTGGTCGATGTCCGCACGCGCACCCTGCCGAACCTGGTGGTGGCGATCTCCGCCGGCTTCGGCGCCGTCATGGCCTGGCTGAACGACGACCTCGGTTTCAATCTCGTCTTCGCGGTGGCGATGACCGTGCTCTTCGGCGGCCTCGCCTTCGCCATGAAGCGCCTGCGCGGCCGCACCATGCTGGGCCTGGGCGACGTCAAGCTGATCGGCGCCCTCAGTCTGTGGCTGGGCGCCGACATGCCGCTGGCCCTGATCGTCGCCTGCGTCCTCGGTCTTTTGCAAATCGTCATCCGGCGTGGCCGCGCCCACTTCGGCGATGGGGCTATCGCGTTCGGCCCGCCCCTTGTCGCCGGCAGCCTGTTGATCGGCCTGGTCGTCATGCCGCAGTTCCGCTTGCTGGAGGCGTAGATGGACCGCCTCGACGTCATCGAACACCTTGTCGCTTCGGGCCGGATCGGCCGCGAGGCCGTCGAGCGCGCCCGCGCCGTCGCTGCCCGGTCGAACCAGACCCTCGAAACAACGCTCAATCAGCTGGGCCAGCTGTCCGACGACGACATGGCGCGCGCCTACGCCCACGTCAGCGGCGCACCGTTGTGGAACCCCGACGCCGAGCCGCAGGTGATCGAGGCGGAGGATGTGGGCCTCGGCGCCGAATTCCTGCGCAAGGTCCGCGTCGTGCCGTTGCGCGTCGAGGAAGACGTGCTGGTGGTCGCCGCCTGCGATCCCTTCAATACCGAGATGCTGGAGGGCTTGCGCTTCGCCACGGGGCTCGACCTCAGCTTGCGCGTAGCGCGGCTGATCGACTTCCGGACCGCCTTCGACGTCGCTCCGGCCAATACCGACAGCGCGGAGGTCGACGAGCGCCGCCTGGAACGCGACATGGCCATGGTCGCCGACAATTCGGCAGAGGGTCTGGCGGTCGAACTGGTGGCCCAGGCCTTCGCCGCCGCGGTCGAACGCGGCGCGTCGGACATCCATTTCGAGCCGCGCCGCCACGACCTGATGATCCGCCTGCGCGTCGACGGCCGGCTGATCGACCTGCGCGGCGTCCCGGCGGATCTTGCCGGACCTTGCGTCTCGCGCATCAAGGTGCTGTCCAGCCTCGACGTCGGGGAACGCCGCCTGCCGCAGGACGGCCGCGCCTCGCTGATCCACGCCGGCCGCGCCATCGACGTGCGCGTCGCCACCGCGCCCACCGTATTCGGCGAAGCCGCCGTGCTGCGCCTGCTCGACCGCACCCAGTCGCCGCAGGATATCGACTCCTTAAGCCTGCCCCCGGCCGTCGAAGCCCAGCTGAAACGCGCGGTGCGCACGCCGCACGGCCTGTTCCTGGTCACCGGACCGACCGGATCGGGCAAGACCACGACGCTTTATGCGCTGCTGGCCGCCTTCAAGGGCTCGGGCAAGAAGATCCTGAGTGTCGAGGATCCTGTCGAGCGCCATTTCGAGCACGTATCGCAAACCCAGGTCCATCCGCAGATCGGGCTCGACTTCGCCACCTGCCTGCGCTCTTTCCTGCGCCACGACCCCGACGTCATCCTGGTCGGCGAAATCCGCGACAAGGCGACCGCCGCCGTCGCCGTGCAGGCCGCCATGACCGGCCACCTGGTCGTGGCCTCGGTCCACGCCAATACGGCGCCGGCCGTAACCTCGCGCCTGCTCGACATGGGCATCGAGCCCTACCAGCTGGCCGCCGCGCTCAAGGGCAGCGTGGCGCAGCGCCTGGTGCGGCGGCTGTGCCCGCATTGCAAGCAGGAAGAGGCGCCGTCCGAGGCCCTGGCGGCCTTCGCCGCGCGTTTCGGCCTGACCGTGCCCGCCCGTGCCTTTTCGGCCGCTGGCTGTCCGCGCTGCCACGGCCTGGGCTTTTCCGGGCGCCTGGTCCTGGCCGAGGGCTTCTGGGCCGACGACGCCGTCCTGCACCTGATCGCCACCGACGCGCCGGCCGACGCCCTGGCGGCGCACCTGCGGGCCCACGGTTTCGCCACGATGGCCGAAGACGGCATGCGCCGCATCGCCGACGGCGAAACCACGCTCGATGAAATCCTGGCCCTGGCCGACACATGATGTCGCGCACCTTCGCCTTCAAAGCCATTCAACCCGACGGCCGGACGCGCAAGGGCCGGATCGTCGCCGCCGACGAGACCGACGCCTATGCGCGGCTGCGGGCGGAAAGCCTGTCGCCCGTTTCGCTGAAGGAGACCGCGGCGATGGTGCCGACGGAAGGCCGACGGGCCGGGCGTCTGCGCGAAGCCGACATCGAAGCCTTCCTGAGCGGCCTGGCCGTGCTGTTGCGGGCCGGGGCGGACATCCGCACCGCGCTGACCGTGCTGGGCGAAGACCACGCCGCCATTCGCGCAGTGGCGCAGCGCGTGGTCAGCGGCATGAGTGTCGAAGCCGCATCCGCCCCCCTGTTCGGACCGGGCGACGCGCATCTGGCGGCGCTGATCGCGGCGGGCGAGATGCGCGGCGACCTGCCCGCCGGGCTTGACGCCGCCGCGCATCTGATCACGACGCGCAGGCGCATCCGCGACCAGTTGATCGAGGCCCTCAGCTATCCCGCCTTCGTGCTGGTGACGGCCGTCGCCGCCCTCCTCGTCATCCTGCTGGTGGTCATACCGGCGATCGCGCCGCTGTTGACCGACACGCAGCACGAACTGCCGCTTTATTTCCGCATCGTCGTGTGGTTGAGCGACGGCCTGCAGGTCGGATGGCCGTTCCTGCTGGGCGGCCTGCTGGCCGGCGCCCTCGCCATCCTGGCCGGCTATCGCTACGGCGGGCTGAAGCGCCACGTCGAAGGCTGGATGCTCGACGGGCCGTTTGCCTCCATGACCCGCCCGGTCGTCTTCGGCACCTATGCCCGGACACTGGGGGAAATGCTGACGCGCGGCGCCGGCCTGACCGAGGGTCTGAGGCTGTGCCAGAGGACCGTGATCAACCAGATCGCGCGCGAACGGCTGGACGTCGTCGTCGCCTCGGTGCGTCAGGGCCGCCAGCTCAGCGAAAGCCTGCGTCAGGTCAAGGGTTTCCCCAAGCCCGTGATCAAGCTGTGCGAAATCGGCGAGGCGTCGGGTGCGCTGGGCGCCATGCTGGCGCGCGCCGGCGAGCGCGAAGAGGTCGCCGCCCTTGCCCGCATCGCCAAGGTTTCGAAGCTGCTGGGACCGCTGCTCATCATGGTGCTGGGCGGGGTGGTCGGCCTGATCATGGGGGGTGTTTTGACGGCCCTGACCGATATCGGCGGCGTGGCCGGCTCGTAACATCAATTGGTTGTTTTACTTTACGCGGAAAGAATTTACTCAGGCGACTGAACGCTTTTTGCGTACTCGCGTATTAAATTTATTTATAGGCATTTATTCCCCTTTATTGACCACACCCATTGATGGTGCTACCCCCTGCGAACGGGGCATTCATTCACCCGTTCGGGATTGGGGAATTTCAAATGAAAATCAAACTGGTTATTCTGGCCGTCACGGCCACGTTAGGGTTTGGTCTCGCCATTGCCGCGCCGTCCCAGGCGCAGGCGACGCGGACCTGGGTTTCGGGTGTCGGCGACGACGCCAATCCGTGCTCGCGTACCGCGCCGTGCAAGACCTTCCAGGGCGCCATTGCCAAGACCGCCGCCCAGGGTGAAATCAACTGTATCGATCCGGGCGGGTTCGGCGGCGTAACGATCACCAAGTCGATCACCATCTCGTGCGTCGGCGTCGAAGCCGGCGTCCTGGTCAGCGGCACCAACGGCATCATCGTCAACATGCCCGCCGCGAGCGACGTCGCCATCCTCCAGGGCCTCGACATCGAAGGCCTGGGCACGGGCCTCAGCGGCGTCAAGATGCTCGGCAACGGTACGGTCACGATCCGCAACACGATCATCCACCACTTCCTGGATGCCGGTGTGACGGTCCAGGGCGTCGCTGGCGCCAAGGCCAACATCATCGACAGCTACATCTCCAACAACGGCAACCCGGCGACCCCGTCGGGCGGCGGCGTGAACGTCGCCGGCGGCGCCAACGCCAATAGCGCCACGGTCTACGGCTCGGTTATCGACTCGAACGTTTCCTACGCCATCCAGGTCGACACCAACCAGTCGGCGACCGTCGGCAGCTCCAAGCTGGTCGGTTCGGGGCCGAAGCTGGTGATCAACAACACCGGCACCATCACCTCTTACGGCAACAACATCATCCGCGGGGCCACGGCCACGCCGACGACGACGTCGCCGCTGATGTAAATCAAAGAGCCTCACGGCATAAAACGAGAGCGGCGCCCCCTGCGGGCGCCGCTCTTTTATTTTGTCTTTTGGGCCGATGGCGGCCGGCGCACACCACTGCCACCCGCCAGGAATATCAGGCTTTCCGTTCGCCGGACGCAGGGGCATTTATTCGGAACGCTGAAGATTGCTGCACACGCACAGAGAGAATTTCATGCCTGGGGAATCAACCCGTTGGTTGACCGCATCAGGTCGCGGTGCTACGCCCTGTGCACGGGAACGCCATTCACCCGTTCAGGATTGGGAAATTTAATCATGAAAATCAAACTGTTTATTCTGGCCGTCATGGCCACGTTAGGGTTTGGTCTCGCCTTTGCCGCGCCGTCCCAGGCGCAGGCGACGCGGACCTGGGTTTCGGGCGTCGGCGACGATGTCAACCCCTGCTCGCGCACCGCACCTTGCAAGACCTTCCCCGGCGCGATCTCCAAGACCGCGGCCCAAGGTGAAATCAACTGCCTCGACCAGGGCTCGTTCGGCGCCGTGACGATCACCAAGTCGATCACCATCTCGTGCACCGGCGTCACCGCCGGCATACTGGCCAACGGTTCGCCCGGCATCACGGTCAATATGCCGAACGCGACCGACGTCGCCATCATCCAGGGTCTCGACATCGAGGGCATCGGTGGCGGCACCAACGGCATCCGCATGGCCGGCAACGGCACGGTGACGATCCGCAACACCAGCATCCACCACTTCGCCAACGACGGCGTCCTGGTCAACGGTGTCGCGGGCGCCAAGGCCAACATCATCGACAGCTACATCGCTAACAACGGCACCTCCGGCGGCGCTGGCGGCGGCGTAGAAGTGGCTGGCGGCGCCAACGCCAACAGCGCCACGGTCTACGGCACGGTCCTCGACTCGAACGTCAACTTCGCCATCTCGGTCGACACCAACCAGTCGGCGACCGTCGGCAGCTCCAAGCTGGTCGGCTCGGGCCCGAAGCTGGTGATCAACAACACCGGCACCGTCACCTCCTACGGCAACAACATCATCCGTGGCGCCACGGCCACGCCGACGACCACATCGCCGCTGATGTAAATCAAAAAGCCTCACGGCAAAAACGAGAGCGGCGCCCCCCTGCGGACGCCGCTCTTTTTGTTTTCCGGGAGCGCGATTGAACGGCGTACCGGGCTTTTCGTATCTATTGAGGGAAGCTGTGTCCAATCCCTCCCCGCTTTATTGACCCTCCTGAATAACAATGATACGCCATGTGCGGGGGCTGTTATTAACCATTGGGGATGGGAATTTAATTATGAAAATCAAACTGCTTATTCTGGCCGTATTGGCCACCTTCGGATTTGGCCTCAGCCTTGCCGCGCCGTCCCAGGCGCAGGCGACACGGACCTGGGTTTCGGGCGTCGGCGACGACGTCAACCCGTGCTCGCGCACGGCGCCGTGCAAGACCTTCGCCGGCGCGATTTCGAAGACCGCCGCGCAAGGTGAAATCAACTGCCTCGACTCCGGCGGCTTCGGCACCGTGACGATCATCAAGTCGATCACCATCTCCTGCACCGGCGTCGAAGCCGGTGTTCTGAGCTCCGGCACCAACGGCGTCATCGTCAATATGCCGAATGCTACCGACAACGCGGTCCTCCAGGGCCTCGACATAGAAGGCTCCGGCACGGGCATCAACGGCGTCCGGATGATCGGCAACGGCACCGTGACGGTTCGCAACACCGTCATCCACCACTTTACCGTCGACTGCGTCGTGGTCGCGGGCGTCGCCGGCGCCAAGGCCAACATCATCGACAGCTATCTCTCCAATTGCGGCACGGTCGGCATGACCGGCGGCGGCGTCAATGTCGCCGGCGGCGGCAGCGCCAACACCGCGACCGTCTACCGCTCGGTCATCGATTCGAACGTCAACTACGCCATCCAGGTCGATACCAACCAGTCGGCGACCGTCGGCCGGTCCGACCTGGTCGGCTCGGGCCCGAAACTGGTCATCAAGAACACCGGCACCATCACCTCCTACGGCAACAACATCATCCGCGGGGCCACGGCCACGCCGACGACGACGTCGCCGCTGATGTAGGCGGGCCTTCAGTGCAAAAAACGAAAGCGGCGCCCCGATGGAGCGCCGCTTTTTTTATCCGCTTGCCGCTGCCTTCAGACGTCGCGGATGACCCGGCCCTGGCGGGCATTGATGCGGCAGCCCTCGCGCTCGGACAGCAGTCTGTTTTCACTGCTACCGTATTCGATCAGCGGAAAGCGCCGCAGCTTGGCCGCGGTGACGTCGCGGATACCGTCGAAAGGCGGCGCTTCGGGGTGTTCGCGCTGGAGCTGCTGCCAGCCGCGCAATTCTTCGGGGCTGACGTAGAAGAGCACCAGCACGTCACGGTCGATCGTCGAGGCGAAGCCGTGATAGGAATAGAAGTGCGGCGCGAAGACACAGACCGAATTCGCCCGGAAGCGCGCATTGTAATGCGGGTTCAGATCCTTGTCGTAGAGGATGGTCGCGTTGTGCTTCTCTTCCTCTTCCGGCACCGGATGTTCGGGAATGTAGAAGACGAAGGACAGGTATTTGGGCGGGATGTCGACGTGGATGTTCTGGAACCGCCCGGCCTGGGTGAAGAAGTATTCGAACTCGACGTGGATTTCCACCGCGTCCGCCAGCGTGTCGATGTCCCGCAGGTAAAACTTCCTGAGGAAGGCCTGCTTGACCTCCGCGTCGGCAAAGATCGCGCGAAAGACCTGGATCGCCGGGTGCTGGCTTTCGAACAGGTTGAAGCGGCGGTTCACGAAGCCGGGATTGTCCTGGAGCCGATCCGTCGTTTCGCTGCCGTACTTGCAGTCGAGCATGTAGGTGCGCAGCGCCGCATAAAGGTCCGGCGGGAAGACCTGATCGATGAACAGGTGATAGAAGGGGGTTTCGCCGACCGGCTGCTGCTCGATGCGGTCGAGCACATAGAGACGGCAACGCTCGACAAAGGCCTCGCGGCTTCCAGGGTCCTCGGGCACGGCCTGTGCGTTCGCGGTCTGCATCGTCAACTCGTTCGCCATATCGGGCCCTTTCACGTCCGGGGACAGGATAGGCGTATCGCCGGTCCCGCGCAACGTCCGCGCCTATCCTCCCGGCCGCAGAATGCGCTGCGCCGCCGCGGCAAAACGATCCAGCAGCCCTGCGCTTCGTCCCCCGGTCGGCGGCGGGGCGGCGGGTTCGGCGGGCGAAGCATCGACGTCCATGGGCGGCGATACGTCTTGCAGGGCTTCCAGAAGCGGCGACTGATGCCGCATCGGCAGGTTCCAGCGCGCGATGGCAGCCTGGAACCGCGTGATCAGGTCGAGCTTCAGGCGCCCGACCGGGACCGGCGCCGGCGCCCAGTCGATATCGTCCTGGCCCGCCGAATAGATGGGAACGAGTTCGGCCAGCGACGAGAAGCGCTCGCCGTCGGACGCATGCCCGGCCTCGCTGTTCTCCGGATAGAACACGACCACCGGAATACCCATGGCGATCGCCGGCAGCGCGCAGTGCAGCAGGCTGGTGACGATCAGCCTGGCCCGCGTCCGGTACAGGTCCAGCAGGGCTTCGGCGCGTTCGACGTTCAGCGGGAAATCCGTCTCTTCGACGTAGTGACAGATGAAGCGGCTGTCCTTCAGGTGCGGCGGCAGCCAGTCCATGATGCGTTCGTCGCGCGAGACGACGAAGACCTCGGTCTGCACGTCCGGACCGCTTTCGCGGCGTGGAAAGGTCAGGGTCAGGCAGTGGCTGACATAGGTTTCTATGCCGTGCGACGACAGGAGACGGCTTGTGTAGGTGTCGCGGCAGCCGATCGGCAGGTGCCGCCGGTAGTGCGCCAGGGCGTCTTCCGCGATCAGCCGCGGACATTGGAAGAGCCGGATGTGAAAGCCAATATAGACGGGGTCGAGCCAAGGACCGGGGGGCCATTCCGCGGCATTGGTCTTGAACCAGCCGTTGAGCACGATCGCATAGGGCGCCCGCGCGGTATCCAGGCCCGGCGTCGAGGCGATCTCGTTGTCGCGATCGATGTAGATTTCGGGCAGGCCGGCGGTGCGTCCGGTCAGCCGCCTTGCCGCCAGGATCTGGATATGGTCGCCGAGGTTCTGCGTCGAGACCTTGAGCGAGGCCAGCGGCCGATGCCCCGTGCGCGCCACCACCGTCCCGGGCAGCTCGGGCTCGGGCAGGGACGACAGCAGGCGCCGGACCAGGCTTTGCGGCGTCTCCGCCGCCGCGTCGTAGCGATAGGTCAGTTTCGACACCGGCGGCAGATCGTCCAGCAGGGCGTCGATCTTCGCGGCGTTGTCGAGCAGAAGCCCGGCCATTTGAAGGGCGTGCGGGCCGTCGGCACTGATCCTGGGGACACGGTCCCAGCTGTCCCGCACCTCCGGATGCCGGTCATGGATCGTGCCGAACAGATAGTGGAACCAGAAATAGGTGTCCGCGCTCTGGTGCCGGCGCCAATAGTCAAGCGTCGCGGCGTGCCAGCGCGCGACAATCGCATTGTCCTCGGCCGCCGCCAGGAACCAGCTCGACAGCAGACGGTCGGGCGCCGGCCGGTCGAAAGCGAAAAAGCCTTCGTCCATGACCGCCGGCAGCCAGGCATCGAGCGGACGGTGGCATACGACCGTGGCGTCGACCCACACGCCGCCGTATTCCCTCAGCAGGCCTATGCGGATGATGTCGCTGAGCGCCGCGGGCCCGATCGTCCTGCCGTCGAAATCCGGGAGCTCGATATAGACCTGCAGCGTCCGGGCGTCGAGCGCGCGCACGTCCCAGCCGGGATTGTGGACCTGCCAGCTGGCCAGGCACTTGCGCACCAGCCACGGCGCGGTCTCCCACCCCTGAAACCACAATACCCAGATGATCTTGTTCGTCGTCACGGGGTCTCCGGAACCGGTCGGCGGACGGATGCATCCCCGACTCCTGGCGTCGATTCCCGTTTTGCCACAGGTTTGCGGATGCGTCACCCCGCCTCCCGTGCTTTCCGCGCGGACCGGGAAAGCGGGGGTATCCATCCTATATTGCGGGACAAAATGACACCGGTTGACAGGCTTGCGCGATAAGGCTTAGCTCTGCCGCAAAATCATACCGGCGCGGATACCGCGACCGGGAGGGAGTGCCCAGTCATGCCGTCCAAGTCCCACCGCCGCGCGCGCCTTGGCGCCTTTACCGCGCTTTGCCTGTCTCTTGCGGGGGCCGCACAGGCCGAGAACAGCGGGCTTTTGTTCCACGTTTCTGGCGACAAGGGGCTGAACGCCGATGTGGCGAAAGGCCAGGCCGCGCCCAACTTCGCGTCGAACGTCTCCATCCAGCAGGACCCGCAGCGCGGCGCCTATATCCAGGCCCAGGGCACGCAGGCCCTGACGTGGATGGCGCCCGGCAATATCTACGCCGAGCGCGGGACGCTCAGCTTCTACTGGCGGGCGCGCGATCCGCTGGGCCCGACGCAGTTCCCCATCTTCCGCGTCGCCTATGCCGACCACACCAGCTGGGACATGGTATGGCTGCGCATCGACTGGAACGGCCACGGCTACGACGCCTTCGTCACCGACAACAACCTGTCGCGCCTGCGCGTGTCGGCCAAGCTGGCCACCCTGCCCGCCGCGACCGATTGGACGCTGATCACCTTCAGCTGGGACGAGACGGGCGGCGTGACGCTGTATCTCAACGGCAAGAAGGTGGCGTCCAAGGCCGGGCCCGTCGTGCTCGACGCCGGGCTCGACCAGTTCGGGCCGCACAGCCGGGTGATATCCCCGCACCAGGTCCATTCGATGTACCCCTTCATCCGCGGTGGCGACATCGACGATATCCGCGTCTACGACCACGCGTTGTCGGACGCCGAGGTGTCGCAACTGGCGTCCGGCAATGCGCCCGCCGCCCCGACGCCCGCGCGCACGACGACGGATGCCGCCTGGGCACACCGCTTCGGCTTCGACAACAAGACCGCGGCCGTGGCGCTGACGGCGCCCGCGACGCGCATCCGCAAGGTCGAGTTCACCGAACAGTTCGACCTCAAGGAACGCATGTCGCTGGGCTCGGACGGCATGGCCGAAACGACGTGGCCCGGCGTCTATAACCGCTCGCGCCTCACCGGCCGCCACGACTATTTCGAACTGCCCGACTGGAACGTCTATGTCGAGGGCGGCAAGGCGATCACCTTCGCCCTGCCGGAAGAGCCGTTCAACCACGTCGAATTCCAGGGCGCGGCCTACGGCACGCTGAGCTATCAGAAGGCGGGCGCGAAGGACACGGTCCTGGGCACGCGCGCGCAGAGCACCGAGCGCAACACCTACGATTTCCCGGCGCTGACGGGCGGCGCATTGCGCTTCGAAAACGTCGCCCAGGAAACGCCGATCCAGGAACTGGCGGCGTACAACGTCACGCCGGGCGCCGAGCCCAAGGAGACGACCTTGACCTATCGCGTCAAGGCGACCGCCGACATCAACGAATATCCGTCGATCGACGAGCTGAAAGCCTTCGTCGCCGGCCGCTACCAGCCGGACGAGCGCGCGACCGTCGTCGCCCTGCCGCTGACCGCACCGATGAAACCCGCCGCAGCCCCCGCGGCCGGCCTGCCGATCGTCCATATCCTGATCCCCGAAGACATGCGGCAATGGCGCGACGCCCGGCCGGTCAACATGTACGAATACGGCTGGGAGGGCATGGACGGCGGGCTCGACGGCATCGCGCTCGATATCCCCGCGCTCAAGGTCAAGGCGGGCGCCGATGGGCTTTATCCGCTCAATATCGCGGTTAAGGACCCGCTGTGGCCGGCGCGCGACCTGCTGAACGTCACGGTCTCGGTCAAGCCCGGCGAGGCGCGCACCGTCTTCCTCGACACGCGCGACCGTATCCTGCCGGACGGCAAGAGCCTGTACCTGAGCGTCGCCGGCGCCACGGCCGACTTCAACGCGTCGCAGCTCGACGGCATGACGGTGCGGCTGAAGTTCAAGCCGTACGCCGACGCCCTGCCCGAGCATATTGCCGACCGCTTTGCCGAGGCGCGCGACAACCTGGCCTTCCTGGTCGAGGAGCACACGCAGTCGAAGCGCCTGTCGCGCTTCGTGCGGCTGAACGAAGAGCTGAAGGACCTGTTGAAGGTCGATCCGCACAACGTCCACGGCCGCGAAATGTGGGCCGAGATGCACCCCGACCA